>Ga0157369_10008798_pt1 | contig 11569 bp, 8 predicted proteins | sample C25metaG_FD_113461 | JGI IMG/M metagenome (GOLD analysis project Ga0157369, IMG submission 113461) | Corn rhizosphere microbial communities from Kellogg Biological Station, Michigan, USA - C2-5 metaG | ecosystem: Host-associated > Plants > Roots > Rhizosphere > Soil | place: USA: Michigan... | reverse complement strand
GACGAACCGGGCGCGTCTCGGCAAAGCCCTCACCCACGTGCGCCGCGAGCTCGGCCGGCTCGAGCTCGCGTAGGATCGAGCGGTGAGCATCGGCGCCGTCCTCGACGAGCCGTGGAACCTCTTCACGCGCTTCTTCCCCCGGTTCCTCGTGATCGCGCTCGTGCCGTCCCTCGTCGTGATCGCGCGCGGCCGCTCGCTGCGGCTCGCGCTCGCCGCGACCGCGGCGGTCGTCGTGACGTGGCTCGGCCTCCTGATCTCGTTCTCGCAATCGAGCTTCGCCGCTCTGCTCGTCGTCGTGATCGGCGTCGCGTTCGTCGCCTGGAGATGGAGAGCGCTCGTCGCCGCCGTGCTCGCCGTCGCCGTGCTCGCCGGCATCTCGGTCGCGCAGCCGCAGATCCGCAGATCGATCCAGCACCACACGACGGGCGGCCTGAACAGCGCGACGAGCGGGCGCTTCAGCCTCGTCGCGAACGGGATCCGGATCGCCGCGCACCATCCCGTGCTCGGTGTGGGCGTGGGCGGCTTCAAGCGCGCGTACGCTGACCGGGTGCATTTCAAGGGCAAGGACCCGAAGAAGGCGGCCTCGCACAACACACCCGTGACGGTCGCGGCGGAGACGGGCCTCGTCGGGCTCGGCCTCTTCGGGTGGCTCATGGTCGCAGTCCTCGTGCGGGCGTTCCGCCGGCGCGGCCAGACGGCGCTCGTCGCGGGGCTCGGGCTCGCCGCGATCCTCGTCCACTCGCTCTTCTACAACGCGTTCTTCGAGGATCCGATGACCTGGGCGCTCTTCGGCCTCGTCGCGCTCACGGCGCGCGTGCCGGCGCTCGAGCCGGAGGCGGACGCCGCCGAGGCGCCTGCGAAGGAGGCGGTGCCGGTCTGATCGAGCAGTGGCGGAAGGCGCTCGTCCTCGCGCCGCACACGGACGACGGCGAGTTCGGCTGCGGCGGCACGATGTCGCGTCTCGCCGACGCCGGCTGCGAGGTGCGCTACGTCGCCTTCTCGATCGCGACGCGCTCGCTGCCGGAGGGCTTCCCGCCCGACACGCTCGCGCGCGAGGTGCTGGAGGCGACGGGCGAGCTCGGGATCCCCGAAGCGCTCCTGACCGTGCACGACTTCGACGTGCGGACGTTCCCCGAGCACCGCCAGGACATCCTCGAGGCGCTCGTCGCGCTCTGGGAGGAGTGGCAGCCCGACGTCGTCTTCCAGCCGAGCCTCCACGACGTCCACCAGGACCACAAGACGATCGCCGAGGAGGGCCTGCGCGCGTTCAAGCGGACGACGATCCTCGGCTACGAGATCCCGTGGAACAACTTCGACTTCTCGTACCAGTGGTACGTCGCGCTCGAGAAACGGCATATCGAGCGGAAGGTGCGGGCGCTCGAGAAGTACGCCTCGCAGCAGCACCGCCGCTACGCGAACCCCGAGTACGTCTGGAACGTCGCGCGCACGCACGGCATCAACGTCAACCGCGAGTACGCCGAGGTCTTTCAGGTGTACCGCGTCATCACCTGATTTCCCTGCTCAGAAGCACTCTGGCGTTGTAGAGTCCGGGGTCTTCAGGCCCGCCGTGCGGCGGAGGGTCGCGGACAAAGGGGAGTGGGATGAGGATCCAGGGGATGGTCGCCTTCGCCACGCTGCTCGTCGCGGCGAGTCTCGTCGGGGCGACCGGAGCGTCCTCCGCCAAGGCGCCCGCCGGCCTCGACGCGGGGGTCGGCGTCGTGCCGCAGGGGACGCAGACCGACGCGGCGTACGCGCTGAGCTTCGCGACCTCCGGCGCGACGAACGTCGACGTGACCGGGCAGCAGACGAGCTGTTACACGCCCGAGCTGCCTGCGCCCTTCGACAACGGGCCCGCTCTGAGCTACACCGGCGAGACGCCGTGCCCCAGCTCGGGCGCGACGACCGGCGAGGACACCGGGCCGTACGACACACAGGTGGGGAGCAATCCGGGCTACCCGATGTCGGCGCCGCAGCTCGTCAAGGACCACTCGGAGTCGGACATCCGCGTCGACCCGTCGAACAGCCTGCATCTGATCGGTTCGTCGAAGTGGTTCGTCAGCGCCGAGGGCTACAACCACCTGCTCGGCTTCTACGAGTCCTTCGACGGCGGCCAGACCTGGCCCGTGCAGGGTCACATCCCGGGCTACGAGGGCTGGACGGACGACACCGACCCGGTCGGGGCGTTCGACACCCACGGGAACTACTACTCGTTCGTCCTCGGCTACCAGTTCTTCAACAACGCGGACGGCAGCGAAAACTTCAGCATCGGCCAGCCGCGCGAGCCGAATCCTGCGCAGCCGGCCGAGATCGTCGGCGTGGCTGTCCGGAAGAACGGCGCCACGGGAGCAAACGACTGGCAGACGACGGTGAACGGCAAGCCGGACTTCATCGCGACCTACGACAGCATCGGCAACGAGCCCGACAAGCAGTGGCTGACGATCGACACGAACTCGGCGAGCCCGCACGTCAACCGCATCTACGCGATGTGGGTGAACTTCCATCTCCTCACCGCCGTCCCATACGTGTCGTACGCCGACGCGCTGCCCGACGGCACGCATACGGCGTGGTCGACGCCGCAGAAGCTTCCCGAGCCGCCTCACACACCGCAGGGATCGACCTACCTGCTGCCGCACGTCGACCCGAGCGGCGCGATCTACACAACCGTCACGAACTTCGACCCGTCGAAGAAGTTCTGCTGCACGTCGATCTTCGTCGACAAGTCGACGGACGGCGGCGCGACGTGGTCGGTCGTGGGAACGCCCGTCGCGAGAGCGACACCGCCGCCGCTCATCTATGCCAACACGACGTTCCGTGACGGCATCGAGGACAGCTTCGCGGTCGGGAACCACCTCGACACGCAGGGCCAGTATCCGCTCTACGTCTCGTACGAGGACTACAGCGCGGGCGTCGGCAACGTGCTGATGACGGCCTCGTACGACGGCGGCGCCACCTGGAGCGACCCGATCCAGGTCAACGACAACGTGTCGCCGGTCGACGAGTTCCAGCCGAACCTCTCGGTCGCCGCCGACGGCACGGTCAGCAACGCGTTCTACGACAGGCGGCTCCTCTGTCCGGAGGCCGGCACGCCCGAGGGGACCGGCGCAGGCATCGGTCCCACCCCGTTCGACCCGGCGGCGTCGGGTGCGTCGAACTACTGCGTCAACGCGAGCGTCCAGTTCTACCGGCCGGACCTCACGGCGATCGGCAACAACGTGCGCCTGACGGAGCACACGTGGGACCCGCAGCTCAGCTCGCCGCACCCGGGTAACCCGAACGGCACCGAGACGTTCATCGGCGACTACTTCGGGAACGACGCGAGCGGGCCGGCCGACGTGTTCACGTTCGTGAGCACCTACGGCGACAGCTCGAACCCCGGACATCATCAGCAGCAGGTGGTCGCGACGATCGCGACGCCGTAACGCAGACAGGACTCGGACACCGGGTGGCCCTTGACAGGGCCGCCCGGGTCTGCGAGATTCCCTCTCGCCAAGTCCCTGTGGGCCCTCGGGTTCACGGGGACTAGGCATTTTCGGGGCCGTTTTCGCCCGGGCTGCAGCTTCTTAGAGCACGAGCTCGGCGAGCACCTCGAGCGCCTCGGGTTGCGGCGAGCCGACGACGAGCGTCGTGACCGGCGTCTCGCGCCACGCCTCGAGCCGGTTGCGGATCCGTTCCTTCGGGCCGACGAGCGAGACCGCGTCGACGAGCTCGTCCGGGACGGCGGCGATCGCCTCGCGCTGCCGCCCGCCGAGATAGAGCTCCTGGATCCGTGCGGCCTCGGCCTCCCAGCCGTAGCGGCTGACGAGCGAGTTGTAGAAGTTCTTGCCCTTCGAGCCCATGCCCCCGACGTAGAGGGCGATGTGCGGCTTCAGCGCATCGCGGAGCGCCTGGACGTCGTCGCCGACGAGCACGCTCACGGTCGCGGCGATCTCGAAGCCCGCGGGCGCGCCCGCGACGCTCTCGCCGAAGGCGGCGGCGAAGCGCTCGGGGTCGACGAAGAGCGGCAGCCAGCCGTCGGCGATCTCGGTCGCGAGCGCGACGTTCTTCGGGCCGATCGCTGCGAGATAGATCGGGATGTCGGCGCGGAGCGGTCGCAGCATCAGCTTGAGCGGCTTGCCGAGCCCGGTCGCCCCGGGGCCGTCGTAGGGGATCCGGTAATGCTCGCCGCGATGCTCGACGGCCTCGCGGCGAAGCGCGGCCCGCACGATCTCGACGTACTCGCGTGTCCTCACGAGCGGTTTCCCCCACGGCTGGCCGTGCCACCCCTCGACGACCTGCGGGCCGGAGGTGCCGAGGCCGAGGATGAACCGGCCGCCCGACATGAGGTCGAGCGTCGCCGCCGTCATCGCAGTGTTCGCCGGCGTCCGGCCCGGCATCTGCATGATCGCCGAGCCGATCTTGATCCGCGTCGTCGACGCGCCGAGCCAGGCGAGCACGCTCACCGCATCGGTGCCCCACGCCTCCGCAGCCCAAACGGAGTCGTAGCCGAGCGCCTCCGCGAGCCGTGCGATCGGAACGAGGTCGGCGGGGTTCGTGCCCGGAGGCGCGTAGCCGAGGTTGACACCGAGCTTCACACGTCGATCCTATGTCGGTACCGTCCGGAGGCCGTGCCGCACCCCGAGCTCGCCGAGGAACAGGCCTACGTCGACCGCGCCTACGAGGCGCTCGACGCGATGCGCTCGACGCTCGAGCGCACCGGCGACGCGATGGCGACCGAGTTCGCGGCCGTCGCGATGGAGGCCTGGGTCAAGCGTCGCCACCGCACCTTCCAGGATGCCGAGCGCGGCCTCTGCTTCGGACGTCTCACGCTCGACGGCGGCCTCCGTCCGCTCTACGTCGGCCGCCGCTGGGTGCACGACGACCGGCACGAGATGCTCGTCGTCAACTGGCAGGCACCGGCGTCGCGGCCGTTCTACACGGCGACGCCGACCGATCCGCAACGGGTCACGCAGAGGCGGCGCTACCGCACCGACGGCAGGCGCATCGTCGACATCTCCGACGAGGCGCTCGACGGCACCGGCGTCGAAGGCGCCTCCGTCTCCGACTTCCTGCTCGAGGAGCTCGAGCGCCGTCGTGAGGGTCGCATGCGCGACATCGTCGCGACGATCCAGTCCGACCAGTACCGGCTGATCACGGCGGAGCCCGAGGGAGCGCTCGTCGTGCAGGGCGGCCCCGGCACCGGGAAGACCGCGGTCGGCCTGCACCGCGCCTCCTGGCTTCTCTACACGCATCGGGAGCAGCTGCGCCGCGTGCTCGTCGTCGGCCCGAACCCGACGTTCATGGACTACGTCTCGCACGTTCTGCCCGCGCTCGGCGAGGACGCGGTCGAGCAGCGCGCGGTGTCGGAGCTCCTCGACGGGATCGAGGTCGGCCGCGAGGAGGCGCTGGACGTCTCGCGCCTCAAGGCAGACCCGCGTCTCGCAGAGGTCGTGCAGCGGGCGATCGAGCTGTCGGTTCGGCCGGCCCCTGCCGAGCTCGTCCTCTACGTCGACGGGGTCTTCGTCTCGGTGCGCGAGCGCGAGGTCGCGGAGCTCCTCGACACCGCGCTCGAGCCCGGCGTCCCGCTCGCGCTCGCCCGCGATCGCTTCCGGATGGCGCTGCTCCGCCGCTTCTACGAGCGCTACGGCGAGTTGCTCGGTCCGCAGGCCTTCCGGGGCTTCGACGACGTCGAGCGTGCCCTCAGGCGGGGCGGCTTCCTCGTGAAGTATCTCGAGCGCGTGCTCGCCCTGCCACGGCCGGAGAGGCTCGTCGCCCGGCTCCTCACGTCCGCCGCCGCGCTCGCCGAGGCAGCCGCCGGGGTCCTCGACGAGGCCGAGCAGCGGCTTCTCCTGCGCGACCGGCCGAAGCGCGTCGCAGCCCTCCGCTGGAGCGAGCACGACCTGCCGCTCCTCGACGTCGCGCGGACCCTCCTCGACGGGCCGCCCCAGGCCTTCGGGCACGTGATCGTCGACGAGGCGCAGGATCTCTCGCCCATGCAGCTGCTCGCCGTGTCCCGGCGCGCGATCGACGGCTCGCTGACGATCCTCGGCGACGTCGCCCAGGCGACCGGCCCGGTCGTGTACCGCCGCTGGCAGGAGCTTCGGCCCTTCCTCCCGGACGAGGCCGAGCTGACGATCGAGGAGCTGCGCCACGCCTACCGCGTTCCCGGCGAGATCATGGAGTTCGCCCTGCCGCTGCTCGACGTGATCGCCCCGGACGTCGAGCCGCCGCTCTCCTACCGTCAGGGTGGCGCTCCGCCGAAGCTCGTGCACGTCGCCGAGGCCGGGCTTCTCGGCGCCGCGCTCCTCGAGAGCGCCGACCTCGACGGGCTGGTCGCGGTGATCGCTCCGCGCTCGCTCGCCGGCGGGCCGAGCGGCGAGACGTTCGACGAGAGCGCGGTTCCCGTGCTGACGCCGCGGCAGGCGAAGGGCCTCGAGTTCGACCACGTCGTCGTCGTCGAGCCGGCGCTGATCGCCGAGGAGGGCGGCGACTCCGGGCTGCGCGAGCTCTACGTCGCGCTGACACGACCGACGAAGACCCTCGTCGTCGTCCACGCCCGGGCGCTGCCGGGCGTCCTCGCCGTACGCGGGCCGGCATCGGCGCAGACCTCGCCGCCGAGCGGATAGCGTCGCGGCGTGCGCATGCGGACACTCGGTGACGGCGGGCCGGAAGTCTCGGTCGTCGGGCTCGGTACGAACAACTTCGGTGCACGCTGCGACTTCGAGCAGTCGCGAGCCGTGCTCGAGGCGGCTCTCGAGGCGGGAGTGACGCTCGTCGACACGGCGGACATCTACTCGCAGGGGACGAGCGAGGAGTACATCGGCACCGTGCTCGAGGGCCGCCTCGACCGCGTCGTCGTTGCGACGAAGTTCGGCAAGCCGATGGACGGCGGCCCGGATCTTCCGCGCGGCTCGCGCGACTACATCCGCTGGGCGGTCGAAGGCTCGCTGCGCCGCCTCCGTGCGGATGCGATCGACGTGTACCAGATGCACGAGCCCGATCCGCGGACACCGATCGGGGACACGCTCGAGGCGCTGCACGAGCTCGTCGACGAGGGCGTCGTGCGGCACGTCGGCTCGTCCAACTTCTCGGCGGAGCAGATCGAGGAGGCAGACGGCGTCGCGCGCGAGCGCGGCCTGACGCGCTTCGTCGCTGCGCAGAACCACTATTCGCTCGTCGAGCGGGAGGTCGAGGACGAGGTCCTGCCCGCGTGCGAGCGGCTCGGGATCGGGATGCTGCCGTACTTCCCGCTCGCGAGCGGCCTTCTGACAGGGAAGTACAGGCGCGGCGAGGCGGCGACCGAAGGGCGGCTCGCCGGCCGCGAGGTTCCCGAGGAGCGGTGGGGCCGGCTCGAGCGGCTGCAGCAGTTCGCCACGGGGCGCGGCGCGTCGCTCCTCGAGGTCGCGGTCGGCGGCCTCGCCGCGATGCCGGCGGTCGCGTCCGTGATCGCGGGAGCGACGAAGCCCGAGCAGCTCAGGGCGAACGTGGAGGCGGGCGGGTGGGAGCCGACCCCGGAGGACCTGGCCGCGCTCGCGGCGCTCCGTTGACCAAATCTCGCAACCAGGTTGCAACCAGGTTGCAGGCCCTGGCTAGCGGAAGCTCGGGACGAGCCGCCGCAGTCGCTGCCGCTCCGCCGGGAGATAGAACCCGAGGAGCGCCAGCACGAGCGGATACGCCAGCACGATGAGCGCCGACGGTGCGAGCGGCAGGTGCGCGGCGCGCGCCGCGACGGTCAGGCCGGCGCCGACGGCCACGCACGTGAGGACGCGCCGCCACTGGTACCGCACCGGATACACGTGCTGCGCGTACAGCGCCATCCCGGCGAAGAGCACGACGTAGGCGACGACGGTCGACACCGCGGCGCCGACCATGCCCCACCGCGGGACGAGCCAGAAGTTGAGTCCCACGTTCACCGCGGCGCCCGCTCCGGTCACGGCCCAGTTCCACTGCGTCTTTCGCGCGCGCCCGCTGCCGATCGCGAGCACGACGTAGCCGGCATACACCGCCCCCGCAAAAGCGAGTAGCGCGACCCCCTTCTCGGCGCGCTGGTAGCGCGGGTCGGTCAGCAGGCGCACCCACCACGGTGCCAACGCGCCGAGCGCGAGCGCGAACCACGAGGTGAACGCGAGCAGATACGTCAGCACGAACGAGTACGTCCGCTTCGCCTCGCCGTCGTCCTCGATCGAGTACGCGAACGCCGGCCAGGCCGTGCGGAACGCGACCATCACGAACGTGATCAGGCTCGCGATCTTCACGGCAGCCGAGTAGACCCCCACCTCGGCGTTGCCCTTGTACCAGCTCACGAACTCGCGGTCGACGAAGTTGATCGTCCAGAGGGCGAGCGCCGACGGGACGAGCGGCATCCCGAAGTGCTGCATCTTGCGAAAGAGCCCCGTGTCGAATTGCGCTCCGAGCTGCTCGTGCCGGTAGGCGAGCAGCACGGCGTAGACGAGGAGCGTGCCCGTGAAGTTGCCGACGACGAGCCCGACCGCGCCCCAGTGGAAGTACGCGACGAAGAGGACCATCGCGACGACGGTGATCAGCACGTTGCCGACGCTCGCGATCGCATACTGAACGGAGCGCTCCTCGACGCGGAAGAGCGCGGTCAGCTGCTGGTAGTTCGTCTGCGCCCAGAGGCCGACGGCGCCTGCGCGGACGAGCGACGGGTCGTGGCCGAGCCCGAGCCAGTGCCCGACGGGAGCCGCGAAGACGACGCCGAGCAGGAGCCCGAGCGTCGACATCGCCATCGTGAACCAGAACGACGTCCGGATCACGACGAGGCGCTCGGCGTCCTCCTTCGCGTCGAAGTAGAAGCGGAAGAACGCGCTCGAGATCCCGAGCTGGAGCACGATCGCGAGCACCGCCGTCGCGGCCGTGACGAGCTCGACGCGGCCGTACGAGCCGGGCGGAAGGTAGTGGGTGTAGAGCGGGAGGAGAAGCGTCGCGAGGATCCGCGAGACGAGGCCGCCGAGGCCGTAGACCGCGGAGTGCCGGCCCAGGCGCTTCAGCTCCTGTCCGAGCCTCATCAGAGGAGAGCGTAGAGCGCGAGCAGGCGGTCGGCGACGCGCTCGACGTCGTGCACCTGCTCGACGTACGCCCTGCTCGCCGCCCCGACGCGCCGCCGCTCGTCCGGCGAGGAGGCGAGCGGACGGAGCGCTGCCGCCAGCGTCTCTCTGGTCGCGCTGACGATGGGCACCCCGATTCCGAACGCCTCTTCCGTGCGACGGACGGCTTCGTCGTGCAGGAAGGTGACCACCGGCTTGCCGAGCGCCATCGCCTCGATCGCGAAGACGCCGTACCAGCCGGCGTTCAGCTGGTCGACGACGATGTCGGCGCGCCGATAGCGCTCGAACGCTGCGCGATGGTCGAGACCCTCGACGATCTCGAGGTCGAGATCGAGCTCGGCACAGGCCGCGACCACGTGATCGGTTCCCTTACGCGCTCGGGAGGACGGCGCGTGCACGACGAGCGGCCGCTCGCGTCCGGCCGGGATCGCCGGCTCGATCCCGCTCAGGTCGATGCCCGGCGGGATCACCTGCGCGTCCGGCACCCAGCGGATCGCGTCGTAGCTCCCGACGACGCGTGCGCCGGCGCGCGACGACCACGCGAGCTCCGCCGGCGACTTGCCTCGAATGTCCGAGCCGAGGAAATGCACGACCGACTTCTTGCCGAGCGCGCGGAGCAGCGGAAACTGGACCGACTTCGGCAGCAGCGTCAGCCCGAAGTAGAAGTGGAAGACGTCGGTGCGCGGAGCGAGGCGTGCGAATGCGCGCGCCTGCGTCAGCTGGCGCCTGACCAGGCCGCCGGAGCGTGCGAGGTCGACGTCGGCCTCCGGATGGAGCTTGTAGCGGTTGAAGACGACGAGCTGCGCGTCGACGCCGCGCGCTCGCAGCGCCTGGACGTTCGTCCACGGGATGCCTGCGGTGTTGACCGGACAGTGCGTGACGCGCACGCGGCCACGCTACCGCGTGAGCTCGAGCGCCTCGGCGACCATCTCGTCGAGCGGCGTGCTGCGGCCGTGCGCGACCAACTCCTCGGCTTCGTCCCCGAGCGCGGGTCGGATCGCAGCGAGCGTGCGCGCCTGCTCGTCCCGTTCCACGTCGGGCATCGGCATCGCGATCGCCTCGAACAACGCGGCCGACGCGCCGAGCAATCGCGCCGCGCCGGCGGGCCGTCCGTCGCGCGCCGCGAGCTCGGCGGCAGCCCCGAGCGTGTACGCGAGCAAGAGCTGGTAGCCAAGCCGCCTCGCGATCTCCATCGACTCCGCGAGCGTCACACGGGCGTCGGCGACCTCGCCGCGCCCGAGGTGCACCCGGGCCAGGTTGGCGAGCGACACGCCGAGGCCGTCGGCGTCCCCGTTCTCGCGCTGCAGAGCGATCGCGCGCCTGCCGTGCTCGGCCGCCGAGGCGGGGTCTCCGGCCTCGGCCGCGATCGCCGCCAGGTTCGCGAGCGCGACCGCCAGCCGGATCGTGTTCCCGGTCTGCTCGAAGATCGAGATGCTCTCCGTGTAGAGCTGCGCCGCGCGGTCGAGGTCGCGCTCGGCGACGGCGACGCCGCCGAGCTCTGCGATGCACCGCGAGACCTCGTCGAGGTCGTCGACCTCACGGTAGAGCGCCAGTGCCTGCTCGAACAATGCCCTCGCCTCCTCGAACGCTCCGAGGCGGACGGAGAACGTCGCCGTGCCGGCGAGGGCCGCCGCGTGCAGCGCGGGGTCGCCGCCCGCCGCCTCCGCGGCACGTGCGAAGGCGCGATGCCCCTCGCCGAGCCGGCCCCGTACGAGCCAGAACCAGCGCTGCGCAACCGCGAGCCGCACCTCGATCTCGACCTCGCCCGCCTCTGCCGCCCACGCGCCCGCGCTGCGCAGGTTCTCCTGCTCGAGGTCGAGCAGTGCGTACGCGGACTCCTCGCCGCCGCCGCCGCTACGGATCGCGTCCCAGGCGCGCTCGGCGAGCTCGACGAAGTGCCGGCCGTGCAGCCGGCGGTACGCGTCCTCCTCGCCCTCCGTCCGCAGGCGCTCGAGCGCGTACTCCCGGATCGTCTCGAGCAGGCCGAAGCGCGGCTCCTCCGGCGAGCCGCCTCTGCGCACGAGGCTGCTGTCGACGAGCGACTCGAGGCCCGACGCAGCACCCGCGCCGAGCACGGCCTCCGCGTCGTCGAGCGTCCAGCCGCCCGCGAAGACGGCGAGCCGGGCGAGCAGAGCCCGCTCGGGCCCGGGCAGGAGCTCGTAGCTCCAGTCGAGGGTGGCGCGAAGCGTCCGCTGGCGGAGCGGCAGGTCGCGGGCGCCTTCGACGAGCAGGTCGAGCGCCCGTTCGAGACGCCGCTCGAGCAACGCAGGCGGGAGAACCTTGCTGCGCGCCGCGGCGAGCTCGATCGCGAGCGGTAGGCCGTCGAGCCTCCTGCACACCGAGGCGACGCTTCCCACGTTCGAGTCGGTGAGCGCGAACGTCGGCTCGACGGCCTGCGCCCGCGCTGCGAAGAGCCGGACGGCGTCGTTCGCGACGAGCTCCTCGAACCGGCCCGAGGCGACGGGCACCGGAAGCGGCGGCACCGGGTACTCGTGCTCGCCGGAGAGGCGAAGCGGGGCGCGGCTCGT
>Ga0157369_10008797_pt1 | contig 11569 bp, 7 predicted proteins | sample C25metaG_FD_113461 | JGI IMG/M metagenome (GOLD analysis project Ga0157369, IMG submission 113461) | Corn rhizosphere microbial communities from Kellogg Biological Station, Michigan, USA - C2-5 metaG | ecosystem: Host-associated > Plants > Roots > Rhizosphere > Soil | place: USA: Michigan... | reverse complement strand
GTCCGGCCAGTCGAACATGGAGTGGCCGGTCGAGTCATCGGTCAACGCTGCGGCCGAGATCGCGAGTGCGAACGACGCGAAGATTCGTGAGTTCGCGGTACCGCACTCCTACTCGGAAAACCCGGAGTCCGAGGTAGTGGGCGGAGCCTGGGAGCATGCCGACTCACAGCACGTTGGCCACTTCTCGGCTGTCGCCTACTTCTTTACCCGCGATCTCCGAAAGTCGGTCGACGTGCCAGTGGGCATTATCCACACGTCATGGGGTGGTGCCAACATCGAGACGTGGATGAGCCGCGCGGCTCTCGGGCTGACAGACAGCGCATGGCGCGCAGCGATGGCGAGCGACCGCGCGCGTAACGATTCGGTGCGCGCTGCGCTGCAGGCGAGAATCGGCGACCTTCCCACGGCAGATGCCGGTCTCGTGGGCGGGCGGGCAGTGTGGGCCGACCCTATACTCAGCGACGCGTCGTGGGCGACGATCACCACGCCGGCGCTGTGGGAAACCGTCGGGTACGACGGCATGGATGGCGTTGCCTGGTACCGTACGTCGTTCACACTGACCGACGACGAGGCACGCCAGGCCGTCCGTCTCTCGCTCGGGCCGATCGACGACTCCGACATCACGTGGGTGAACGGGGTCGAGGTGGGTCGCACCACACAGCGGTACGCAGACCCCCGGCTCTACACGGTGCCCGTCGCCGCGCTCCATACCGGGACGAACGTGATCGCCGTGCGCGTCGACGATACCGGCGGCGGCGGCGGGATTTACGGCAGTCCGGCGTTGCTGTACGTCGAGGTCGGCGGCGTTAGGCGCCCGCTTGCCGGCGCCTGGCGGTTCAAAGTCGGCATGGTTTCCTTCCAGCCTGACGGGCAGCGCATCAACAAGATCCCGACGATCCTCTACAACCGAATGATTCACCCGCTGCTCGGGTTTCCGATCAAAGGCGTGATCTGGTACCAGGGCGAGTCCAACGCGAACAGCGTGGAGCAGGCAGCGGAGTATCGTCGGCTGTTCCGCGACATGATCTCGAGCTGGCGTCGAGAGTGGCGCGGGTCGGACCCCGCGTTCCCGTTCCTGTGGGTGCAGCTGCCTAACTACGGACCGGTGGATTCGCTGCCGCCCGCCAGCAGCGACTGGGCCACGCTACGGGAGTCGCAAGCGGCCGCACTCGCGCTCCCCAATACGGGAGAGGTCATTGCCATCGATCTTGGCCAGGCCGAGGAGCTTCATCCGCGCAACAAGCAGGATGTCGCTCGGCGGCTGGTCCTCGTGGCGCGTGCCGTCGCATACGGGGAACACGTGGTCTCGTCGGGTCCGACGTATCGTCGGCACACCGTGCAGGGCAACCGCGTCACCATCGAGCTCGGGAATCCTGGTGGCGGTCTCGTATCACACGCTGCCAACGGCGTGATCCCGGGCTTCGCCATCGCCGGTGACGATCGACGGTTCGTGTGGGCGAACGCGAAGCTCGCAGGAAACCGTGTGGTCGTGTGGAGCGACCGTGTGGCGAAGCCCATCGCGGTACGCTATCTCTGGACGAACAGCCCTGCGGCGCCGGCGCTGTATAACCGCGAGGGCTTGCCGGTTGCTCCGTTCCGAACGGATACCTGGTAGCCCGGACCTTCATCGACCGTTACCCATGACTCGCTGGTCCAGCGTTGGCGCTCGCGCACTGGTGTCGGTGCTCCTGGCAATGTCCTGCCGCCCAGGGCGGCCGCCCGAGCCGGTGTCGATACGCGTACACGGGTTCTCGATAAGGCTGGGTTTGGGATTGTGAACCGCGGAGGTCGCAGAGGTCACGGAGGGCGCCAGTCCAGCGCTCTAACTTGAAGCGATCGGGAAATGATGTAGTGGGCCTAACGTTGAATAGCTCCCTGCGTTCTCTGCGTCCTCTGCGGTTCAAAAGGGGGTTCCAACACTCGATATGCGTTTTCGAATCGCCGCACTCTGCGCGAGCCTGGCTACGCCGGTGCTCGCCCAGCAGCCTGCTTACCTGAACACGTCGCTCCCGTTCGCGCAGCGCGCCGCCGATCTCGTGTCGCGGCTGACGCTCGAGGAGAAAGTGCAGCAGATGAAGGACGTTGCGCCGGCGATCGAGCGGCTCGGCATCCCGGCGTACAACTGGTGGAACGAGGCGCTGCACGGCGTCGCGCGCTCCGGGCTTGCGACCGTGTTCCCGCAGGCGATCGGATTCGCCGCGACCTGGGACGATAGCCTCGTGTTCCGCATGGCCACGGTGATCTCCGACGAGGCGCGAGCCAAGCATCACGAGTACGTGCGGAACGGCAGCGTCGGCCGGTATCAGGGCCTCACGTTCTGGTCGCCGAACATAAACCTCTTCCGCGATCCCCGCTGGGGGCGCGGGCAGGAGACGTACGGCGAAGACCCGTTTCTGACGGGGAAGCTGGCGGTCCAGTTCATCCGTGGGCTGCAGGGCGACGACCCGAAGTACTTCAAGACCATCGCGACCGTCAAACACTTCGCCGTGCACAGCGGGCCCGAGCCCGAGCGCCACACGTTCGACGCGGTCGTGAGCGAGCGCGACCTCCGCGAGAGCTATCTGCCGCACTTCGCGATGGGCATTCGCGAAGGCGGTGCGTACTCACTCATGTGCGCCTACAACCGCATCGACGGGAAGCCCGCGTGCGGCAGCGACATGCTGCTCGCGGACATCCTGCGCGGTGAGTGGAAGTTTCCCGGCTATGTCGTGTCGGATTGCGGCGCGATCGACGACATCTATCTTCGCCACAAGGTCGTGCAGACCGCGCCCGAGGCAGCGGCGCTGGCCGTGAAGACCGGCACCGATCTGGAATGTGGGCGTGTCTACACGAATCTCGCCGACGCCGTGAAGCAGGGGTTCATCTCCGAGGCGCAGATCGACACGTCGCTCACACGACTCTTCCTCGCGCAGTTCCGGCTCGGGATGTTCGATCCACCAGAGATGGTTCGCTGGGCGCGGACGCCGTTCTCGGTGCTCGATCAGCCGGCGCACCACGAGCTCGCGCGACGGGTCGCGCGCGAGTCGATCGTGCTGCTCAGGAACGACCGGGGAACGCTGCCGCTGCGCAAGGAACTCGGCACCATTGCGGTCATTGGACCGAATGCGAACCAGTGGCGCATGCTGCTCGGGAATTACAACGGCATCCCGTCGGCTCCGGTCACGCCGCTTCGTGGAATTCGCGACGCCGTGTCTCGGCACACGCGCGTGTTGTACGCGAAGGGCTCGGACCTCGCGGACGGATTTCCGCTGCTCGAGGCCATTCCGTCGTCCGCGCTGCGTACGCCCGCAGGTCGCCGCGGGCTCGCGGGGGCGTACTTCGGCAGCCGCACACTCGAGGGAACGCCGGTCTTCACGAAGACCGACACCACGGTCGAGGTGGACTGGCACGAGGGCGCGCCTCGTCAGGCGATGGACCCTAACGATTTCGGCGTCCGGTGGACCGGCACCGTGCGGCCGCCGACGACCGGGATGTATCGCCTCGGCGTCACGACCACGATGCGGGCGGAAATCTCGCTCGATGACAGCCTCATTGTCCGCACCGTCTATCCGGACCGCGACGACGAGTTCCCCGATCCTCGCCTCGCGCAGAGTGCGCCCATTCGACTCGAGGGAGGCCACGCGTACCGCATCCGCGTCGACGCGCACGAGTCGTATGGCGAGGCAGAGCTGGAGCTCGTGTGGGCGACGCCGACGGCGAGTCTCGAGGCGGATGCCGTCGCGGCCGCGAAGCAGGCGGACGCCGTCGTCATGGTGCTGGGACTGACGGCTCGTCTCGAGGGCGAAGAGATGTCGGTCGCGATCGATGGCTTCCGTGGCGGTGACCGCACATCGATCGACCTGCCGACGGCACAGCAGCGTTTGCTGGAACGCGTCGTGGCGGTTGGGAAGCCAACGGTCCTCGTCCTGCTCAATGGCAGCGCGCTCGCCGTGAACTGGGCCCAGGCGAACGTCCCGGCAATCGTCGAGGCATGGTATCCCGGGCAGGCGGGCAACGCGATCGCCGATGTCCTCTTCGGCGACTACAATCCCGCGGGGCGATTGCCGGTGACGTTCTACCGGAGCGTGAACGACATTCCGGCGTTCGACGATTATCGCATGGCCGGGCGGACGTACCGGTTCTTCACGGGTCAGCCCTTGTATCCCTTCGGTCATGGGCTCAGCTACACGACCTTCACCTACGCCAACCTCCGGACCAGCGCCGACTCGGCGGGCGCGAACGACACGGTGATGGTGAGCGTCGACGTCACGAACTCGGGGAAGCGCAGCGGCGATGAGGTCGTACAGCTGTACGTCGAGCACGTGGGCTCGTCGGTGGAGCGCCCGATCCGCGAGCTCCGAGGTTACCGACGCCTAACGCTAGCTCCAGGCGAGACGCGGACCGTGCAGATGCCACTGCTGGTCTCGTCGTTGGCATACTGGGACGACGCGGGGCATCGCTGGGTCGTGGAGCCCGACGCGGTGCGGATTCGCGTCGGTGCGTCCTCAGGCGACTTGAGGCTGGATCGCACGATTCGTGTCAGCCGGTGAGCTCCCGTCCGGGCCTCACCTGTCTACTGCGATTCAGTCGGGCAGCACGTCGATGTGGAACTCCGTGATGTTCACCTTCACGCCGAGCGCGGCAAAGGCGGCGATCGTCGAATCCATAACGAGTCACGACGCGGGCACCGGCTCGGGCGCCTCGGCAGCCGGTGCAAACATCCGCCGGCGTTCGGCCAGCTCGTCCGTGATCCGGACCTCCAGACGCTTGTCGATGCGGTAGAAGAACAGGCACACCACCCCCAGCGCGAACGTGATCGCCGGGAATATGCTCGTCGTCAGCTTGATGCCCTGCAGCGCCCGCTCCGTCTGCGCGACGTTAGGCACGTAGCCGTACGCGGCCAGGAGCCATCCACCGATCGCGCCGCCGAACCCCAGGCCTGCCTTGAGCGCGAACACGATGGCCGAGAAGACGACGGCCGTCGCGCGACGGTGGTTCTTCCACTCCGAGAAATCCGCGACGTCCGCCATCATGGCCCACAGGAGCGGGATCGTGAACCCGTACGTGAGCTGTCGGATCATCTCGATACCGAAGACCGTCGCAACCGCCGTCGGCGGCAGCAGCACGAACGCCGCCGTGAACACGACCGTCAGCGCGAGCCGACGATGAACACATCACGTTTCCCGAATCGCGTCGCGAGCGGTGTCGACGCGACCACGCCAACGATGGTCGAGCCGGTCCCGAAGACATTGAAGAGGCTGAACAGGTCCGCGCGGCCAAGGTAGTACTTGAAGTAGTACAGCATCACGCCGCCGCGCATCGCGAGCGTGATGAACACGATGATCGTCAGCACGAACATCGCGACCCACGGCCCGTTGCTCATGAGATCGGCGAGGTCCCGACGCACCGAGTTTCGCTGCGTGGGGTCGGGCTGCACTCGCTCGCGCGTCGTCGCAAAGGTGATGATGAAGAAAACGACGGCGAGCGCGGAGAACACGCCCATCGTGACCTGGTAGCCCTTCGCGCTGTCGCCGCCGCCGAAGTAGTTCACCATGGGCAGCGCCAGCCCCTGAATGACCAGCGCCGCCGTCATCGCCGAGACGAACCGGTACGCCGAGAGACTCGTTCGCTCGGTCAGATCGCCGGTGATGACGCCGCTCAGCGCGGAATACGGGAGATTGTTCGCCGAGTAGACCATCATCAGGGCGATGTAGGTCACGTAGGCGTAGACGAGCTTCCCCTGCGCGCCGAAGGGCGGCGTGGTGAAGGTCAGGAAGCCCATGACGCCGAACGGTACGGCCGTCCATAGAATCCAGGGGCGGAACTTCCCCCACTTCGTGTTTGTCCGGTCCGCGACAACACCCATGAGCGGGTCGAAGATCGCATCCCACACGCACGACGAGGAACAGTGTGCCGGCGGCCGCGGCCGTGATGCCGAACGTGTCGGTGTAGAACGCGAGCTGGAACACCAACATCGTCTGGAAGATGAAGTTCGCCGCGGCGTCGCCGAGGCTGTACCCGATCTTCTCCGTGACTGAGATCTTCGCCATGCGTTCGTCCGCTCCGTATGGGGTCAGACTCCGTACGAATCATTTCACCTCGAGTATGACCCGCTGCAGATCTTCTTTCCGTGACGACGTCCCAACCAGGATCTCGAACTCGCCCGGCTCGACGACGTTGCTCATTGCGATGTCATAGAATGCCAGCGACTCCGGCGTGATGTCCATCGACACCGTGGTCGTCGCGCCGGGATCCAGCCACACCTTCACGAACCCCTTGAGCTCCCGGACCGGTCGCGTCACCGAGCTCACACGGTCGCGGAAGTACATCTGAACGACCTCCGTCCCCGCGCGCTGACCCGTATTCGTGACCGTCACCGCCACCCGCGTCGACTCCGATCGGCCAATCGACGATCGCTCCAGCCTAACGTCAGTGAACCGGAACGTCGTATAGCTCAACCCGAAGCCAACGCGACCATGCCTCACGCGATGTCTGCTCGTTGCCGCCGATCGCGAGCACGATCACGTCAGCGCGCGAGGCCACCTTCACGCCTCTGCGATCTGACGACGATCTTGCTCCGGGTCGCTCGGCGTCACCGTGTCCTCGGTCCACGACCCGCCGATCGTGATCTTGCAGCCTTCACTGTAGAGAATTTCCGCGGCGTCACCGACGCGGGCCTTGATGCCGTCGAGTACCGTGACGTCGTGCGGCGGCACTCCGCTATAGCCGCCCAGGAGACTCCGACTGGCGTTCGGGCCGATCACGGCGATCGTTTTCAGTCGCGCCAGATCGAGGGGGAGAAGGTTTCCGTCGTTCCTGAGCAGCGTGATCGTCTCGCGCGCGGCCTGCAGTGCCAGGTCGCTGCTGCGCTCCGACCCGACCACGCGCTCCGCTCGATCCGGATCGACGTACGGGTCGTCGAACAATCCGAGACGGAACTTCCAGCGCAGGATGGGCGTGACGAGCTCGTCGAGCGCGGATTCCGCGACGACGCCCTCCCGGACGAGCTCCGTCAGGTGGACATACGCGTTAGGCTCCGGCGCTTCGACGTTCACCCCCGCCTGCACGGCGAGCGCGCATGACTCCCTGATGTCGTGCGCGACAAAGTGGCCGTGTGTGTCGGGTCGGTAGCCCAGCTCCCAGATCGCGTAGTAGTCGGAGATGGTGAACCCGTCGAAGCCCCATTCGCGTCGCAGGACGTCGCGCAGCAGCCATCGGTTCGCGTGTGACGGAACGCCGTCCACCTCGTTGTACGACGGCATGACGCTGATCGCGCCGGCATCTCGTACGGCGGCATGGAACGGCCGGAGGAACACTTCGCGCAGCTCACGCATCGGGACATTCGCCGGCGCGCAGTTCTGTCCCGACTCCGGCTGCCCGTGCGCGGCGAAGTGCTTGAGGGTGGCGATGACGTGGGATTGTCCTCGAACGACCGATCGCCCTGGAACCCCCTGACCGCGGCGACCCCCATGCGCGACACGAGATACGGATCTTCGCCGAAGGTCTCTTCGACACGCCCCCACCGCGCGTCGCGAGCGACGTCCACCACGGGCGTGAGCGCCTGATGAGTCCCGCGGCCTCGCGCTTCCTCGGCCGTCATCCCGTACAGCGACTCGACGAGCGTCGGGTTGAACGTACCCGCGAGTCCGATGGGTTGCGGGAAGCTGGTACCGCCCACGGCAGCGTGGCCGTGCAGGCATTCCTCGTGGAAGATCACCGGGATGCCTAACCGGCTTTCTTCCACGAAGAATCGCTGGATGGCGTTCGTGAGCTCGGCCATCGCGCGCGCATTGCGGCCCTTCTCAGGCTCGTGGCCGCTCGAGCCGGCGTCGCTCGGGCGCCCGACCTGGCCAATGCCGTTGCCGTGCCCGAATGCACGACGAGCCTTCTCGAGGTCGAAAGCTCCGTTTACATCGACCAGCGTCTCCGACTTTTTCTGCCACACGCACATCATCTGCGCCGCCTTCTCCTCGAGCGTCATGCGTGTGAGCAGGTCCGCGACGCGCTGCTCGGCGGGGAGCGATGGATCGCGGTAAATGGCGGCGTTAGGTGTGGCGGCGTTGGGTGCCATTTCTCGGGACTCGGGACTCGACTGGGAGGTTATTACTGCAGAGGAAGGCTCCTCGGGTAGAGGGGCTTGGGCGGCCGAGTCCCGAGTTATGCCACTCGGCTCGCTTCGCCGAGTCCGGCCATGAGTCTTAGCAGGTTGTCCTGGGTCGCCTCGGCCTGCGGTACCTCGCCGACGATCCGGCCCGCTCTGAGCACCAGGATGCGCTGCGAAAGTGTGAGGACCTCCGGCAGCTCGCTCGAGATGAGGAGGATGCCGGCGCCCTGGTTGGCGAGCTCGCCGATCAGTGCGTGGATCTCCGCCTTCGCCCCGACGTCGACGCCGCGCGTTGGCTCGTCGAGGATCAGTACTCGCGACGACGCCGCGAGCCAGCGCGCGAGCACGATCTTCTGCTGATTCCCGCCGGACAGCCCGGCGACGACGGTGTCGAGCGACGGAGCGCGCACGCGGAGTCGGTCGAAGAACTCCTTCGCGACGCGTCGCTCCTCCCGCTGACGTAGCCAGCTGAGGCGGGACAGCCGCCGCAGGATCGCGAGCGACAGGTTGTGCACGCCGCTCTCCTGCGGCACGAGCCCCTGTCGCTTCCGGTCCTCCGGCACCAGCCCGATGCCTAACGCGATCGCCTCCGCCGGCGTGGCCACGCGGGCGGGCTCCCCGCCAATCACGATCGAGCCCTCGCGGACGGGATCCAGGCCGAACAATGCCTGTGCGAGCTCCGACCGACCGGCCCCGACGAGTCCCGCGATGCCCAACACTTCGCCCGCCCGGAGCGAGAACGAGACGTCCTCGAACTTCCCGGGCGACGACAGGCCTTCGACGCGCAGCAGCTCGTCACCGATGACGATGCGGTCACGACGTGCCACGTATTCGGCTAGCGGGCGCCCGATCATCATCTGGACGAGGTCGTGCTCGGACAGCCCCGCGATCGGTCGCGTACCGACGTGTTGGCCGTCGCGCAGGACGCTCACCGTGTCACACAGCTTGAAGACCTCGGGCATCCGGTGCGACACGTAGATGCAGGCCACCCCGCGTTCCTTGAGGCGGTCGATCAACTCGTATAGCCGGTCCGCTTCGACCTGACTGAGACTGCTCGTGGGCTCGTCGAAGATGATGATCTTCGCGCCGCCGCTCACGGCCATCGCGATCTGTACCATTTGCTGCTGCGCGATCGTGAGCGATCCTACCGGCCGCCAAACGTCGAGCGTCGTTCCGATCTCGGCGAGCATGGCGGCGGCGCGCGACGCCATTGCGTCACGATCGAGGAGCCCGGCGCGCGATGGCAGTGAGCCGAGGCAAAGATTCTCCGCCACCGACAGGTTCTCGCAGAACGCGAGCTCCTGGTGCACCATACCGACGCCCGCGGCGAGCGCATCGCGCGGGCTCGCGAACCGTGCCTCGCGCCCGTGAATGAACAGGCGGCCCGTGTCGGGCTGATGGATGCCGGCGAGAATCTTTCCCAGCGTGCTCTTGCCCGCGCCGTTCTCGCCGCATAACGCGTGACACGACCCGGCGGCGATTTCCAGCGACACGTCGGTGAGTGCCTGCACGCCTGGAAATCGCCGGGTGATGTTCTCGAAGCGGACCGCGGGTTCGGTCATGCGCCGCGTGCCCGCGTTACATCTTGAGGTAGGCGTCGGGCACGTCGGTGAATCCCCACGTTTTGAGCTGGCGTGCCCACTGGCCGAGGTTGGCCTTCGTGACGCGGACGAGGTCCATGGGGATGATGGCCGGCACGTCCTTCTTGTTGATCAATTTGTCGACGATCGTGTTCACACCGACGTAGCCCCACTGGTACACGGGCTGCGCGAGCAGCACCGGCGCGATGCCCTTGTCGACGTACACGAGCTCGGAGCCTAACGCGTCGACCGACGCGATCTTGATCCGTTTCGGGTCGAGGTCGTTGACGAGCGACGGCGTGAACAGCGCCCAGCCGCCGATCATCGCCCAACCCTGGATGTCGGGGTACGCGTTTCCGACCCGCACGACTTCCGCCGCGGCGTCCTGCGGGGTCTCGATGTGGTTGAAGGTCCCGAGGATCTGAATGCCCGGCGTCTTCGCCGCTTCGTCCTTCACGCCCTGGACCCGGCGTTGCAGGTTCGGCGCGTTCTGGTTGCCGGCGAGGATCCCGATCTTGCCCTTGCCGTTCATGAGCTTCGCGAGCTCGGACATCACGAGGCGGCCGGTCTTTTCGTCATCGACGCCGTAGAACGCGAATCGCTTCGAGTCGGGCGCGTCGCTGTCGAACGTCATCACGGGCACGCCGCGGCCGACGGCATCGTTGATGGCGCCCGTGACCTTGCCCGCGTCGGAACAGGAGATGAGGATCGCGTCGGCGCCGTCGTTGACGGCTTGCTGGATGCGCTGCGCCTGGACCTGTCCATCTTCCTGCGGTGGCGTGAGCCAGTTGACGCGGATCTCCTTGCCCGTTTTGGCCGACAGCTCCTTTGCTGCCGCTTCGGCGCCAGTGCGAGCAGCGAGGAACACCGGGTTCGTGGAGCTCTTCGCGATCATTGCGATCGTGAACGTGTTGCCGTTTCCTTTTGGCGTGGCCGCCGCGGTCTGCGTGTCGGTCTTCTTCTCCGATCCACCTCCACCACACGCCGCGACCAGCGCGAGCGCCCACAGGGCCATCACCGATCGGCTCATTCGATTCCTCATATCAGGTCCTCGTTGAAAAGCTCGTACCTCATCCGAAGCTCGTACGCCTCCAACGCGTGCCATCTCGCGTCACTCTTTGCATCTCGTCATGACCGACCGCGGCAACTGCAAGACCTAACGCGGATTCATAAAGCGATTACGCAGATTTCGCGGATTGTCCCGAGAGCATCGAGGCCTCGTAGTACCGAGTCTGGTCTTTTCGCTTTGGTGAACTGCCGCGGGACGCATGGGCTTCCCGAGGTCGTTCACCCTTAACACCGGCTCGTTGCGGTAACGCGACCCTTCCGGTGTCGGAGCAAATCCGCGCAATCCGTGAAATCGAGGTGAAATCCGCGTTAGGTCTTGCCGTTACTCTCCTTGCCGCGATGCCGGTCGACGAGCCGAATCCGGTGCTTATGCCGCCGCGCGTGCCCGCTCGGCCGCTCGGCTCAAGCGACGTGCAGTCAAGCGAGTGCTCCATTGATCCACCACCACTGCGATCACGATCGCGCAGCCGATCACGATCCACTCGTAGTTCTGGTCGAAGTGCAGCGTGCGAATCGACTGGCGGATGAGAACGATCAGGAGCGCGCCGAGCATGGCGCCCAGCGCGCTGCCTTTCCCGCCGAGCAGGCTTGCGCCGCCCACGACCGCCGACGCGATCACGTACAGCTCGTACCCCTGCGCGTCCCCCGACGACACCGAGCCGTAGAAACTGCCGCCGAGGAACGCAGCCAGACCGGCCGTGAGGCCCGATACGGCGAACACACCGATCTGGATCCGCGAGAGCGACAGCCCCGCGAACCGGCTCGCTTCGAGATTGCCGCCGAACGCGAAAATGCGGCGACCCATGGTCGTGCGTGTCAGGTAGATGATCCCCAGTAT
>Ga0157369_10008794_pt1 | contig 11571 bp, 12 predicted proteins | sample C25metaG_FD_113461 | JGI IMG/M metagenome (GOLD analysis project Ga0157369, IMG submission 113461) | Corn rhizosphere microbial communities from Kellogg Biological Station, Michigan, USA - C2-5 metaG | ecosystem: Host-associated > Plants > Roots > Rhizosphere > Soil | place: USA: Michigan... | reverse complement strand
CTTCGCCGAGCATTCCGCCCGCGCCGGCCATGTAGATGCGCTTAGGCTCGCTCAACATTTGTCACACTCCATGACGCTCCGAAGGACCGCACGATAGTTGGCGGCAACCGCTTTCGTCGAATAGCGCGCGACCGCGTCGGCACGGGCCTGCTCGCCAAGGCGACGGCGCAGCGCCGGATCGTCGATCAGTCGCTCCAGCGCGGCGAGCCATTCGTCCTCGGTTCGGACAAGCAGTCCATTCTCGCCGTCGCGGATGATCATCGGCGTCGTGCCGACGGCGGTTGCAACGCACGGTAGCCCAAAGGCCATATATTGGATGGCCTTAAGACCGCTCTTTCCCGTGACCCATTCGTCCACCGGGAGCGGGTACACGCCGATATCGATCCCCTGCAAATCGTTGACCTCGCGCTCGACCGTCCAGCGCAACACCTCGAGGTCGACGCCGGGCAGATCGTAATCGAAATTGCCGATGATCCGCAGCCGGAACTTGCGCCTGCCGGCGAGGCGCTGGAACACGGGGCGAAGCAGGTCGAGGTAGATCCGGGTGCTGAAGGTGCCGGTCCAGCCAAGGACAACAATGTTCTCATTGCAATAATCATTCGCGGGCACGAATCGGCCGACGTCGACCGACGACGAGATATAGGTGCAAGCCTTGCGCTCGTTGATCGCAATGCAAGTATCGTTGAGGAATGGCGAGCTTGTGATCACGTGGTCGGCCGTGCGGATCAGGAAGCGCGTCTTGCCCAGTCCGCGGGTGATGCGCAGCACTGGATTATGATCGGCCGCGGTTCGGTTTAGCGTGGTCAGAACATTGTCTTCGATGTCGTAAACGAGACGCTTCGCAAGCCGACGCGTAAGCCGCTCGAAGAAGCTGCTCCCAAGCGGTGTCACGTACATGAAACAATAGACTAGGTCGTAGCGTCCAACTCGGAGCATGTCGCGGAAGCGGCGCGCATAGCCTCTTGCGGTACCCGCCGCCTTTTTCAGAAAATGGCCGCGTTCGTACGCGACTAGCCACAGATCGGCGTCCATGAACGGCGCGATCTCGATTCTCCATCCGTCGCGCCGCCAATCGTCGTAATATTGCTCGAACTTCAGTCGCTGACCGGCCGCGACCCCAAACGGGTAGGGGCAGAGCACGAGCATGGTCTTCCGGCCAGCGGCCGCGATCATGCGGCACGCCTGCCGCAGGCGACCCAATAGGGCACGTCCTCGCGGAAATGAATGTCGACGAGTCCTGCGGCGGTCATCATCCGCTCGATCTCAACGCGGGTGAAACGTTGCTCGAGTCTGGTCCCGAAGCGATCCAGCGCATCGGTCCGCATCGTGTAAAAGCTGGTGTCCCGATACGTGCTCAATGGGAAATTGCGGACATTCCGTCCGCGCCGTTCGGCGGACTTCGCGATCCGGGCAAGCGGCCAATAGACCATGAGAGCGATCGCGCCGGCTAGGCTCTTGCGCAGGGGAAACGGCGTTCGCGAGATGCCTTTGCGGAGCAGATCGGTCCCCGCCCAGAGCTGCCGAAACCATCGGGGACGATTGTCGAAACGATAATAGAGATAGAGCAGAAACGGCGCACCAGGCTTCAGTTTGCGCGCGCACTGCTCGAGCGCCCGGCGGGTATCGGGCACATGGTGGAGAACTCCGAGGCTATAGCCAAAGTCCTGGCTGCCATCGAGCAGCGGCATATCGTTTGCGGAAGCCAGATGGAAAATCGCTCCTGCTCGCCCGGCAAGCCGGCGCCGCGATATATCAAGGGCCTGCTTTGAGGGATCGATGCAGTGCAGCTTGCCTACTCGGGACAAGACCAGATCGGCCCACCGCCCTGAGCCGCAGCCAAGATCGAATCCTTCCGCATCGGCCGGGAGCGTTTCGAACGGAAAGATTTCGAAATATGAATCAAACATCCACCGATGCTCGGCTCGCGAAAGCGCAGTCTGATCATAAGCGGCCCACTCATCGCCGAAACCCTCGACCGTGGCGCGATCGACGTTGCCCCCGTCCCTGCCTCCGCCGCTGGAGGCGGCGGTCCTTCGGCGCTCCCTCCGCCTAGGCATCGAAGAGGGACCTATAAGGAATATAATATTGCGAGAATGTCCCGAAGGTCAGGAAAATGAACTGCACCAACGCTGCGTAGGCGACGATCGCAAAGGTCAATTGCCCAGTATGTTGGCGATCCGCGGTCACGGCCTGCGGGAGCCGACTGAGGACCAGAAACTGTAGTGGGAACAGGTACAGGAGGAACCGGTCGATCGCCGTCGAAGACGGGAAAACAGCCAGAAGGATCACGAGCCCAAGGGTGGCAAGCGAGATGTTACGCCATAACTTGGCCTCGTGCGGTGGAAGGCCGAAGCGCGGACCAATTATCAGATAAAGGAGCGCCGCGAGGCTGTTCATCGCTAGGCGATAAGCGACCCCGCTGGATTGGATCACCTCCGAGGTGTAGCGACGCGCGTAGGTGCTGAACGCCTCCTGAAAGAAATAGTACGCAAGAAGCCCGGCGATCAACAACAAGAGCGTCCGCTGCAAGCCGTTGCGGGTGTAGGATAGGAGGCAGATCGGCAAGACCAGCACGATGCTGCCATGGAACGTCGCTGCAAGAAGAATCAGGATCACGAACCAGGTGAGGCGGCGTCGCTCAAATGCGTTCAGCGCGAACATCATGATGCCGAGAGCTACGGACTGCCGGTCGCCGCTCATGGCGACAACGATCACCAAATAGGGAAAGGCGACGAGGAAAGCGAGCCATGGATTGGGCTGGCGAATCGAAAAGGCGGTGAGTCCTGCGACGAAAATGACGCCGCACACCATGTTGACCGTCCAGAACGGCGCACCCAGCTGATGGAGCAGCCAGTTGAGCGTGATGAAGCCCGGATCAGACTGGCCGATCGCCTGATCGAACGAGAAGAGCTTGGTGTAGCTGAAGATGTTCATATAACCGGGCCAGTCAGGGCCGATTTTCCAGCGCAGCCCGATCATCAGCGCAGTGGGGAGCGAAATTAGGACAAAAAAAGCCGGGCGGCCTCCTCGCGACGCGCCATCCCGGTTCAGGAAGGCGCCCACGGCAAGCACGCAAAAGATGGTCCAGTAAACGAACAACCCGGCCCCCTATTCGTGCCCGCTGATCAGCGCTGCGATTCGAGCGAACGGCAATAAGCGAGCTGGGTCAGAATTTGGCAATGGCCGGAGTCCCGGCGCTTCGCGACTTCATGAACCAGGCCTCGCAGCAGCCCAAGGGTCGCCGGAGCGCTGGCGACATTCTCGGGGTGAAGCCAGTAATGGACTATCCCCGCGGAACGCGCGGCGACATCCAGCAACCGGCGCGCGCGGGCAATCGTGACGACTGGCGGTATCAGCTTTCGAAGACCGCTGCGCCAGTTGAGGAAAAAACCGGCGGGAATGGGCACGATACCACTCGAAACACCGGTCTGTTCCGGCACCGCCAAAAGGTCGAATTCCGATAGTAGCGATGCGGCCCGCGAGCGTTCCGGCCGAGCGGTCCGAAAGCCCTCGAAGCCGTGCGCCGCCAGGACATCCACGTGAGCGACGCAATTGCGCGGATAAACGAAGGTACAAGCTTCACGAAGGGCGCCTCCGAATTCGCGTGCCAGACGCATTTCCGCCTCGGCAAATCCGGAGGTCACGTCGGGCCAGGGAACATGTGTGACCCCGTGGAGCGCGATCTCGTGGCTGACCACGGCGGACCCGACTGCCTCCACGAGATGGTCGCCATGCCATCCGGAACCGCCGGATTCATCGATATCCCGCAGCGCTGGTCCGAGATAGGCCGGCGCTTGCACAGCAAGCGCTTCGATTTGTGGGCGAATCCGGGCGAAACCGGCGCGTGATTGGCCAAAAGCTCCAACAAACGCAAAGGTCGCCGGCACTCGATGCTCGTCGAGGATCCCGAGGATCGAACGATAGGCCTGCTGCAACCGTGAGTCGCTAAGGTCCCGGTGGTCCTCCGCCGTGAGATGATCGGCCACGCCCCATTTCCCCTCGCAATCGAGGCTGAGGATGAAGGTGGCTCCCATCAATTCGTGTCTGAATCGAGGAAGCTGACGTACCAGTTGTCGCGCGTACCGGCCGCCGCGGCGATTTCGGCGCGTAGCGCTCGCGCTCCGAAATGGATCTCGATCGGGCGGATGCGCGGGGGAACGGGCAGGAAACCGGCGCGCCGATATGCCCGATAGTTCGGCGCGCTCCTCGGGCACCAAGCCAGAGCAGCTTCAGCGCCGAGCGACGCCGCACGGCCAAGCTCTGCTCGGAGGAGCCGTGCAAGGTCGACCGACCGTTCGGCTGTGCTGATTGCTTCCATCACATAACATAGTCGCCCGCCATGCTTGTCGGTCACCTTGACCGCAAGGAACGCTTCGAGGTTGCTGCCTTTTCTCACTCCGGTGCAGCGGTAGTCGGCGCCCGGCTTGTCGAACAGCCGCCAACGCATCCACGCGCCGGAGCGGTCGACGGCGATGCCAAAATCGGGTCCCACGCGCTCCCACAGAGAATCGAAATCTGCTGCCAGCTGAGTGGGATCGGAATAAACCTGCGCATCAATCCGGCTATGGCCGATCAGAGGCAAATCAATGCAGCGAAGCTTTGGATGAATTCGACCAAGGATGAATGAGGACCGCAGCGGCCTAATCAGCAGCGGTACCGACCCGAAATTGACCCAGCCGAGCCGACCATACCAGCCGGGCGCGGCATTGGAGTTGGGGAAGCCCCACAGGACGTCGCCACCAAGCGCTTCGGGATCCTGCGCAAGCGCTCCCATTTTCACGAACAACCCGCGGCCCCGGCACAAGCGATTAACCGATGTGTCGATGGCCTGATAGCCGAGTCGGCCGTCTGCAAGGTTGCGCAGCCTTGTCGGCACCAGCGCGATCATCCCCACGACACTATCAGCGATCGATGCCGAGGCGAACTTGGCTGGTCCGTGAGGGTTGCGGTGAAAACGCCAGTTGAGCAGCTCGTCCGACTTGTCCGGATCATCCGGAAACAGTCGCCGATATGCGTCCGATATCGCTGAGTCATAACCCCCCAGCGAGATGCTGAGCGGCTCGTCCACGCTAGCGTTAGCCGCCGCTTCCAAGGCGGGCTAGCGGCTCGCCGACGCAAGCCGCGTTTCGATCGTGTTGCCCTCGGGCGGGACGATCCTGAATCTGCCGTCGGCCAAATCGATCGAGAGCACGCTCGCCACCTCCGGCCGTCATCCTTACGCCTCACCGTGCGCTCCGGCAAACCACCGGATCGGCGCGAATTAAACGCTCTGGTAAGTCTGTGTTGCTATCCAAACCTGTGAGTGGGGCCGCTCCGAACAATCGGGACGGATATGGCAACCTTGAGTTGCGTGTTCGACAGTCGGAGTCCGCCCTTGGCCAAGCAACGCGTTGAGACCACGCTTTATTCGCTCTCTGCTAATCCGCCGGGCCGGCCCGAGCGCCGTAACGGGGGCCGTTATTTCAGCCTTCTGAGGGTCGGCGCGCTGGTTATCGACGGGCGCCGCGAACTCTGCCTCATCCGCAACGTCTCGGCGGGCGGAATGCTGATCCAACCGTACTCGCCGATTGCGCCGCAGACGGCGCTTTCGGTCGAGCTCAAGCACGGCGTGGCGGTGAGCGGCGTCGCCCAATGGGTCGATAACGGACTGGTCGGGCTGAACTTCGACGAGCCGATCGATGTCGTGGCGCTCCTCACCAAATCCGCTGACGGTCCTCAGCCGCGAATGCCGCGGATCGCGCTCAATTGTCCGATCTGGGTGCGAGAGGATGCCGACGTTCACAGGACGCTGGCAATCAACATCTCGCAAGGCGGGATGTGCGTCGAGACGACCGCATTGCTCGGGATCGACGCTCATGTGATCGTCAGCACTCCGGGGCTGCAGCCGACCGCCGGGGTCGTGAAATGGCAGGATGGGGACTTCTATGGGATCGGCTTCAACCGGGTGTTCCGGGTCGATGAGCTGATGAGCTTCCTTCAGGGGCTGCAGCAGCCGAATCAGTGGCAAACCGCCGGCTGATCAATCGTCGATCAGATCTTCCTGGGCCGTCGCAATCCAAGTCGAAATCATCGAGCGCTCATAAGCGGTGAGCGGACGGGAGCTCAGGCCCGGCCGCCGAAACGCAAAGTCCAGGCGCGGCTTTGGGGCAGGAATGTGGCGAAGGACCTCCTCGCGCTTCAGGGCGGTATCGAATGCGACCCCCGCGAATTTTCCTTGGACCCAGACGACCCGGCTCTTCAATCGCATGTCGTTGCGCTCGAAAAATGTCTCGGCCTGTTCGGACGGAAGCCGCTCGCCCTCGATCAGCGCACCTTTCTCCGAGAGGTTGCGCAGCTTCACGGCGACCGGAATGCCGTCGATTTCGACGGTCGCGGCAAGGAGCACTGGGGATCGCCGCGAGCGGCGATTTTGCACGTTGAGGCTCTGGTCCATGCTTATCTGGTAGCGCCGTCAAGTAAAACTAGGTTTAACGCCGGCGGATAAGCAGCATCAGGTTATTGGCCGGCATCGTGCGTGTTTGCTCGAGTTCGAGGTCGCGTTGACCGGCGACGTCGGCGAACTCCTCAACGCGGCGCAGGCCCCACTCCGGATTTCGTCGGCGGAGATCGGAATGAAACGCGAGGTTGGTCGGCGCAGTGACCATCTCATCACTGAGCCAAGGGCCATAGAGGATCAGCGGCGCACCGCTCGCAAGCAGGCGCGCGGCGCCGTCGAGCAGCCCGAGCGCCGATTTCCAAGGACTGATGTGCACCATGTTGATGCTGAGCACCGCGTCGGCGGAGCCGATCGGCCAATCCGGCGACGCTGCGTCAATCGCCAGCGGTGCGCGGAGGTTCGGCAGGCGCGCCTCTTCGCCCCATTCGCTGATCGACGCTAGTGCGCCGGGATCGATATCGCTCGGCTGCCATTCAAGCCGGCGAAAGCGCTCGGCGAAGTGGATTATATGCTCCCCAGTGCCGCTGGCGATCTCCAGCACGAGCCCGGCTCGCGGCAGCCAGTCGCCAAGCACATCGGCGATCGGCTCCCGATTGCGAAGCGCTGCCGGAGCGGACCTCCGCGCTCCCGAGGCCGGCGCTTCGTAGAAGCGGCGGGGATCGGCCATTAGCGACGGTCTCTCACCTCCTCGAGGAGGCGCTTCGCGCGGACGTACATTTCCAGGCGAGTCAGCGTGAACATCCCGAACGCGAAGGCGATCAACGGATCCGTCAACATCGCTGGGCTCACTCCCCCGGTCTCGCCGAGAACTGTGCGCGCGCCTGACCTGACGACGATCAGCGCGATGAGGAAGAACATCGCGGCCGGAGACGCCTTCTGGTTCAGCGCATGGGTCTCCGGATCGACGTGGATATGCATCATCTTGCCGCGCTGCCAGCCCACCGCCGCTCCGATCAGCACGGCTACGATGCAGGCGATGGCGACCCAGCCGGTCGGCGGAAGCTGCCAGAACATGAGGACGGCGACCACGAGGTAGAGAACGGGAACGACCCACAATGTTTCGATCTTGAGCGGTCGCATTTGCCCCATGCGCCGCATCCTGAACGCGAGGACGATCACGACGATTCCGATGGTGATCGCGTAACTGATCCAGCTCGGCTGAACCGGATGCGCCTGTACCTGCATGAATGTCCTCCCCTTGAAAGGCTATTCCGCTGCCTGCGAGGGTTCCACCCTATATGTCAGCACAGGCTTTCTTGCGGCGAGTGTTTCATCGAGCCGCCGCCGCGGGGCGTACATCGGCGCAGCCTTGAGGCTCTCGTCCCCCGCCTTCGACCGCTCCGCGATCGACCGGAGCGCCATGATGAACTGGTCGAGGCTCGCCTTCGACTCCGTTTCGGTTGGCTCGATCAGCATCGCCCCGTGCACCACAAGCGGGAAATACATGGTCATCGGGTGGAATCCCTCGTCTATCAATGCTTTGGCAACGTCCAGCGTGTTGACGTCACCGGCGAAGCCGCGATCGGAAAAGATCGCCTCGTGCATACACGGACCGCTATCGGCGAATGGAGCATCGAGCACGTCCGCCAGGTTCCGCAGGATATAATTCGCGTTGAGCACCGCATCCTCGGCGACCTGTTTCAACCCGTCGGCGCCGTGGCTGAGGATGTACGCGAGCGCTCGAGTGAACATTCCCATCTGCCCGTGGAACGCGACCATTCGTCCGAATGCGCGGGGATGTTCCTCGCCGGCGCTTTCTTCCTCGACGATCTTGAAGGTGCCATCAGGCATCTTTGCCACAAACGGCAGCGGGCCGAACGGCGCCAGCGCCTCCGACAGCACGACCGGTCCCGAACCTGGCCCGCCGCCGCCGTGCGGCGTCGAGAAGGTCTTATGGAGGTTGATATGCATCGCGTCGATGCCAAGGTCGCCGGGGCGGACCTTGCCGACGATCGCGTTGAAGTTCGCGCCGTCGCAATAGACGAAGGCGCCGGCCGCATGGACCGCGTCGCTGATCGCCTTCATGTCCGCCTCGAACAGTCCGCAGGTGTTCGGGTTGGTGATCATCACCGCCGCGACGTCCCGTGCCAGGCGCGACTTCAAGGCGTTGAGATCGACCCGCCCCGCGCCGTTCGCCGGAATGTTTTCGACACGATAGCCGGCGAAGGCGGCAGTTGCCGGATTGGTGCCGTGGGCGCTTTCGGGGACCAGCACGACCTCGCGCTTGTCGCCTTGCGCTTCGAGGGCTGCGCGGATGCACAGCAGCCCACAAAGTTCGCCGTGCGCGCCGGCTTTCGGGCTCATCGCGACACTATGCATGCCAGAGAGTTCAAGCAGCCAGAAAGCCAGTTCGTCGACCACCTGCAGGGCGCCTTGGACCGTCTCCTGGGGCTGCAGCGGGTGGACATCGGCGAAGCCGGGCAGCCGGGCGACCTTTTCGTTGAACCGAGGATTGTGCTTCATGGTACACGATCCGAGTGGGAACAGGCCAAGATCGATCGCGTAATTCTGCCGTGACAAGCGTGTGTAGTGACGCACGGCTTCGGGTTCACTGAGACCTGGCAGGCCGATGGAGCGCGACCGTTCAAGGCCACCAAGCCGAGTTGCGGTGTCCGGCGAGCGGGCAAAATCGACGCCGGTCTGGTCGGTCGAGCCGATTTCGAACAGCAGCGGCTCCTCGAGCAGGAGCGCACGATTGCCGGAGACGGTGTGGGTCTCACCCTGCTTGCTGGCGGGCGTCGTCGGGCGCCAGCCTGACGGGTTGGCGGTCACGCGCACACTTCCTTGAGGGCCGCCTTTAGCGCATCAATATCGTCATCGGTCGTGGTCTCCGTGACTGCGACCACCAGCCCTTTCTCTAAGCCCTCGACGCCCGGATAAAGCCGGCCGAGGGAAACGCCGCCAAGTACGCCGCGATCGACCAGCGCGTGAACCGCCGGACGCGCCTCGATCGGCAATTCCAGCGTGAACTCATTGAAGAAGCTGTCATTGACCAGGCTGACCCTGGCGATCGTGCCCAGCCGATCCGCGGCCTCGCACGCGCGCGCGTGATTCAAGGAAGCAAGCTGGCGGAGGCCCTTCTCGCCGAGCAGCGTCAAATGGGCGGTGAAGGCCAAAGCGCACAGGACCGAACTGGTGCAGATGTTCGATGTCGCCTTTTCACGGCGGATATGCTGCTCACGGGTAGAGAGGGTCAGCACGAACCCGCGCTTGCCCTCGGTATCGACGGTCTCACCGGCTAGCCGGCCCGGCATCTGTCGGACGTGCTTCTCGCGGCAGGCGAACAGCCCGACATATGGGCCTCCGAATTGCAGCCCCACGCCGATCGACTGGCCCTCGCCGACCACGATGTCCGCGCCCATCTCGCCGGGCGATTTGATCAATCCCAAAGCCACCGGCTCCGTCACCACGGCGATCAGGAGGGCCCCCGCCGCATGCGCCGCCTCCGCGAGGGCCGTGAGGTCGGTGATGCGCCCCAGAATATCGGGATATTGCGTCACGACCGCGCTGGTCTCGGCGTCGATCCGGGCGATCAGCTGGTCGACGTCAGTCGCGGCGATCAGCTGCGGCGCTGATGTCTGCAGCTCATCCTCCGTGAACTTCGCCATCGTCTTGGCCACGCTGACGTAGTGCGGGTGCACGCCGGACGAAATGATCGTCTTCTTCCGCCGGGTGATCCGGCGGGCCATCGAGATCGCTTCCCACATCGCCGTAGAGCCATCGTACATCGACGCATTGGCGACTTCGCAGCCGAACAGGCGCGCTACCTGGCTCTGGAACTCGAACATCATCTGCAGCGTGCCCTGCGCGATCTCCGGCTGGTAGGGCGTGTAACTCGTCAGGAACTCGCCGCGTTGGATGATATGGTCGACGCTCGCCGGGATGTGGTGACGATAGGCGCCGCAACCGAGGAAGAAGGGCACGTCGCCCGCGATCACGTTCTTGCGCGACAAGACCGCCATGTGCCGCTCGACAGCCATTTCCGACGCATGCATCGGCAAGCCGTTGATGGGACCTTTCAGCCGAGCTTCTTCTGGCACGTCGCGGAACAGGTCATCGATCGAGCCGGCGCCAATCACCCGCAGCATCTCGCTGCGGTCGGCATCGCTCAGGGGCAGGTAACGCATCAGGCGGGCTTCCTCATGGCGAAACGAAGACGGACATAATCGGCGACGTTGGAGCCAACGCGATCGGCGACGGCGGCGGCGATCTCGGAGCGCTCACCTTCAGGAACTTGTGCGCGATCCAGCCAGCCCTTGCGGAACGTCCTTACCCATTCGGAGACGCCATGCTCGATCAAAGTCGGGCGTTCGATCAGCCGGGCATCGACCTCGCGAAAACCGGCCGTCTCATAGACGGCGGCGAATTCCTCCGGAGATGCGTACCAATTGCTCGCCTCAAGGGGCGGGGCGTATCCGCGGATGATCAACTCCTCGTCGAGCGCGTCGCGAAGCTTTCGAATGTTGCCCTCACCGCCCATCTCGCCGGCGAACCGGGCGCCTTGTTTGAGAGCCCGGAAGATCGCTCGCGCCGCTTGTTCCTTCTGCAGCACCCAGTGTAGGGTCGCGTTGGAAAAGGCCGCGTCGAACTCGGCGAAGAATTGCATGTCCTCGGCCGCGAGCAGCAGCGCATCGACACCCTTCGTCCTTGCCGCCGCAATCATCTCGGGTGAATTGTCGATGCCGAGGACGGTCGCGCCCCGCTCGATGATCTTCAGCGTCAGCGTACCCTCGCCGCAACCGACGTCGAGGATCCGCTCGTCGGGCTTGGGATCGAGCAGGTCCAGCGCCGCGCCGCCAAGCTCTGCGACGAAGCCGCCGACGGACGCGTAATCCGCGGCGTTCCACTTGCTGGTCGAGGCGACTTCAGCATTCAAAGGGTCTTGATCCACTCGCGATAGGCGTCTTCGTCCATCAGCCCGTCCAGCTCGCCCGGATTGTCGAGCTTGAGCTTGAAGAACCATCCCTCTCCTTCGGGATCGCTGTTGATCAGCGCCGGATCGTCCGCGACCGCCTGGTTGCCCTCGATCACTTCCCCCGAAACGGGCGCATAGACATCCGACGCGGCCTTGACCGACTCGACCACCGCGGCTTCCTGGCCCTTGCTGAGCCGCTTTCCGGTTTCGGGCACTTCGG
>Ga0157369_10008793_pt1 | contig 11571 bp, 9 predicted proteins | sample C25metaG_FD_113461 | JGI IMG/M metagenome (GOLD analysis project Ga0157369, IMG submission 113461) | Corn rhizosphere microbial communities from Kellogg Biological Station, Michigan, USA - C2-5 metaG | ecosystem: Host-associated > Plants > Roots > Rhizosphere > Soil | place: USA: Michigan... | reverse complement strand
CATAAAACCTATAAGGACCACGCTATGAAGCCTCACCAGAAAACCTTCGACCGCATCCGCGAAGCCGTCCTGCCGGAATTTCGCGAGCGCGTCGCCGATTACCTGGTCGACTATGAAGACGTGCTGCAGGACGCCGCGGCGAGTGCCGACCAGGTCCGCGCCAGCGCCCATCAACTGCGCGGTTACCTGCGTGGCTTGAACACCACGCGGGTATTGGGCATGGCGGATTGGGAGGACCTGGACCGCCGCGTCTTGCAGATCACCGAACGCTCTACTGTACAGGGCGTTGTTGATTGACCCACGCCTGTACGGACGGTCGCAGCCACTGGCGGCGCGCGTATTCCACCAATTCGGCAGGCACGCTGTCGCCATTGAGAATGAGGCGATTGAGCATCACGGCCAGGTCCACGTCAGCGATGGACCACTCACCGAACAAGTACGCCGGATTACCCGCCAACAGCGCCTGGGCCGCCTTGATCAACTTCGCCGCCGCTGCTTCAGCCACAGGCGACAGTGGCGGCATCTTTTGCCCGTAGAACACCACCATCGTCGAGCGCTCCTGACGGATCGCCAGCAAGTCGCTGCGCAGCCATGCCTGCACCTGACGCGCCCTCGCCCGCTGTTTTGGATCGGCCGGGTACAGCGGCGTCTCGGGGTAGGCCTGCTCCAGGTACTCGGTGATCGCCGAGGACTCGGACAGCGCAAAATCGCCTTCTACCAAGGTGGGCACGCGCTGGGTCAGGGACAGTTGTGCAAAGTCGGCCGCGTGCTGTTGCGCGGCATCCAGGTCCAGGGTGATCGTGTCGAACGCCAGGCCTTTTTCGCGCAGGGCGACAAACACCGACATGGCGTAAGGGCTGGTGTACAGATGATCCACATACAGGCGCATAACGATTCTCCTTGAGGGGAACACCACGCTACGAGATGTGCCACAAGAAAGACAATGCGCTGTTTTTATGGGGGCATTCCTTGGCGGAATACTGGGTTTGCCGATCAGAAGTCCACCGTGGCCGACAGCTTGACCGTGCGCGGCTCGCCCTGGGTCAGGTAGTTGTTGGCGGTCGACGCCGATGCCCAATACGCTTTGTTCGCCACGTTCTCAACGTTGGCGCGCAGGGTGATGTACTTGTCGTCAGCCTTGAAGCCATAGCGGGCGCCGAGGTCGACGCGGGTCCAGGCGGGGATGCTCAGGGTGTTGGTGGCGTTGACGTACTCGCCACCGGTGCGCAGCATCCGCGCGTTGACGGCGGCGCCCTGGAGGCCGGGAATATCCCAGTCAGCGCCAATGTTGTACTGGAAACGCGGCACGCCGGCGGCACGGTTGCCGTCGCTGAGGCCGTTGGAGGTGTTTTTCAGTTCGGTGTTCATCCAGGTCGCACCGGCCAGCAGGCGCAGGCCGTCGACCGGTTCGCCGAAGACGTTCAGCTCCACGCCTTTGTTGATCTGCTCGCCGTCGACGCTGAAGGTGTTGGTGCCATTGGCGTTGGTGTTGGTGGCGCTGCTCGGCTGCTCGATACGGTAGACACCCAGGGTCGCGCCAAAGGTATCCCAATCCAGCTTGACCCCCGCTTCGGTCTGTTTGCTACGGTTAGGCGCGAAGACCTCGCCGGGGTTGGTGACGTTGGTTAGCGGCGCCGTCGGCCCCTGGGCCAGCCCCTCGATGCGGTTGGCATAGAACGACACGTGCTCCCACGGCTTGACCACCAGGCCATACACCGGCGTGGTGATGCTTTCGGCATAGTTGGCAGTGCGCACACCCGTGGTGGTGTTCCACCCATCCACTTCAATGGTCTGGCGCCGCACGCCCAGGGTCAGCAGTACGCGATCATCGATAAAGCCCAGGGTGTCGGACACCGCTGCGCTCTTGATGCGGTTCTTGCCGACAATACGCGGGTCATGGATATCACTGCCGAAGTACGTGACGCTGGGGCGCGGAATCTGCGTTGGATTGTACAGATTGCCCGGCCGACGGTTGGCCTGCAGGATCGCCTCGAAGGCCGAACGCTGCTCTCCCCAAATACCCGACAAGCCGAAGTTGACCTGATGGGTCACTGGCCCGGTAGTGAAGTGCCCATTCAAACCGGCCATGGCGCTCTTGTTATCTTCATCGTGGGGCGAGTACAAAAAGCCCACGCGACCGCTGCCATCGTTGCCCACATACAGCGACGAATACTGGCCGTTTTCCCGCGTGTGCTTGGCGCCACCGCCCACATACGCCGTCCAGCTTTCATTCAAATCGTATTCGGCGTTGAACATGCCGTAAGTGTCTTCCAGCTCCGACCAGCTCCAGTCCTGGGCGTAGTTGTGCTTGGCGGACGGCGCCTTCGGCACCTGGGTGCCATTGGGATACACCACCGAACGACCGCTGTTGATGCGCTCTTTCTGGTAGCCAAAGTCAGTCGACACCCGCAGGCGATCGCCGCGGTAATCCAAGGCCACCGCCACCAGTTGCGAGCTTTTGAATTCATCCTCGGTGGCTGTGTCGCCGCCATGCTTGGCGAGGTTGACCCGCGCGCCGAAGCGGTTGTCTGCGCCGAACCGCTGGCCGAGGTCGAGATGGCCGCCGCTCTGGCCATCGGTGGTGGTGTCGAGGGTGATGCTGCGGGTGGGCACCTCTTCGGCACGCTTGGGCACCAGGTTGACGCTGCCGCCAATGCCGCTGCCCGCCGGCGACACGCCGTTGACGAACGCATTGGGCCCCTTGAACAACTCGACCCGCTCCAGCGCCTCGGTGGTGATGATCTGCCGTGGCAGTACGCCGTACAGGCCGTTGAAGGCAATGTCATCGGTGTTCAGCGGCAGGCCGCGAATGGTGAACACCTGGGAAAAATTGCCAAAGCCGGAGGACTGGCGCACCGACGCATCATTGAGCAGCACATCGCCCACGGTGCGCGCCTGCTGGTCGGCGATGGTCTTGGCGGTGTAGCTGACCACGCTGAACGGCACGTCATTGATCGAACGGTTGCCCAACACACCGAGGCGCGCCGAACGTGCGACCTGGCCACCGGCATAGGTGTCCGCTTGCGCCCCGCTCTCCCCACTGATGGTGGTCGCACCCAACTGCAACGCGTCGCCCGTCGGCTCAGGCACCAGGGTGTAGCCGTTGGCGCCGGTGCTTTGCAGGGTATAGCCGCTGCCTTGCAGCAACTGCGTGAAACCCCCGTGTGCGGTGAAACTGCCCTGCAAACCGGCGCTTTGCTGGTCATTGAGCAGCGTGGAATCAAACGACAACGGCACCCCGGACAACGCCGCAAACTGCGCCAGCACATTGCCCAACGGCGCCGGCGCCAGGTTGTAGCTGCGCACCGCACTGGTCGACGCTGCGTCTGCGGCCACCGCGCTGTGCAACGGAGCCATGGCTGCCAGGGCAACCGCCAGGCTCAAGGCCTTCAAGGGACGGATGGGGTGCGGTGTGAAGGTCATGGAGATTCCTGTCGGCGCGGTGCAAAGTTGAGGGTTCTCCCCTACACCGAGCGACAACGAAAAAGGTATCAGCGAACGTCGAAAAAAATCTCAGCGCGGCTCGACGGTCACCCAGTAGCCGGTGAGGCTGCTTATCTTGACCGGCAGGGTTTCCTGCAACAGACGCAGGCTGGCGTCGGTGTCACGCAGGGGGAACGCCCCGGACACGGTCAGCGCGGCCACACTGGCGTGGCAACGCAACACGCCACGACGGTAACGGCCCAACTCATCGAGCAAGTCCGCCAGGCGCATCCGTTGGGCCAGCAGCATGCCGTTTTCCCAAGTGGTTGCGCCGATGTCCAGCGGCTGCACGGGCGCCACGCTGTCGCCACTGAAGGCGCCTTGCTCGCCGGCCTTGAGGGTCAGCCCACGGTTGGCGTGCGCTGGCAGCATTTCCACCGCCCCGTCGAGCACGGCCACGCGGCTGCTCTGCTCGCCGACTCGCACACTGAAATGCGTGCCCAGGGCGCGGGCGGTGCCGTGGCGGGTCTGCACGATAAACGGGCGGTGGCTGGGTGCCGGGTCCTTGGCGGTGGTGATCATCACTTCGCCTTGCAGCAACTCGATACGCCGCACTTGGTCAGTGAAGACGATGTTCAGTGAGCTGGCCGTATTGATCAGCAGGCGCGTGCCATCGGGCAAGGTGAGGCTGCGCTGTTCGCCGGTGGCGGTGTGTTGGTCGGCGGTCCACGATTGCCACGGTTTTTGCCGATACGCCAGCCAGGTCGCCGGCCCCGCCAACAGCAACAGCCCGAGGGCCTGGCGACGGCCGAGGGATTTTTTGCGACCGATGCGCTTGAGGGTGTCGCCGGCAATCGCGGCGGGCACGCTGTCGAAGTCGCCCAGGATCGCTTGCGCGCGCTGCCAGGCCTGGGCGTGCTGGGCGCTGCGGCCCTGCCACTGGGCAATGGCGCGGCGGTCTTCGTCGGTGGCGCTGCCGGACTGCAATTGCACCATCCAGTCGGCGGCTTCGCCGAGGATCAGCGGGTCAATGGACGGGTTCATGCCACGCTCAGGCATGCCAGGAACGCATCGCGCATATAGCGTTTGACCGACACCAGCGACACCTGCAATTGCTCGGCAATCTGCGCGTAAGTGAGGCCATCGATCTGTGACATCAGGAAGGCTTGGCGGGTCTTTTCGGGCAAGTCGCGCAGCATTGCTTCGATACGGTACAGCGCCTCCAGGATCAGCCAACGGGTTTCCGGCGACGGCACTTCCTGCTCCGGCAGGTGGGCGATGGTCTCCAGGTAGGCGCGTTCGACTTCCTGGCGGCGCCAACTGTCGATCATCAAGCCCTTGGCGATATGGGTGAGCAACGCTCGCGGCTCGCTGCCGAAACCGGCGCCAGGCTGGCGGGTGAGCAGGCGCATGAAGGTGTCGTGGGCCAGGTCGGCCGCATCACTGGCGTTGCCGAGCTTGCGGTCGAGCCAGCGGTACAACCATCCATGGTGTTCGCAGTACAGGTCCTGGATAGGCAAATGGAGGGGGGACGACATGCGAATCACCGGCGCAGGGAGCCAAGGAGTAATTAAGAATTGATCGCATTCTAGTCTGACCAAGGAATCGCGGCAACGCGCAAATTAATGTTATAGGATAACGCCCCACTTCCGCCCTGCCCTGTGATGCTTGCCCATGACCGACGCTTTACCTCTGCGCCAACGCCTGCTTTCCATCGACGCCCTGCGCGGCCTGGTGATCCTGTTCATGCTGCTGGACCACGTGCGCGAAACCTTCCTGCTGCACCGCCAGGTCAGCGACCCGATGACCATCGACAGCACCGAGCCCGCGCTGTTTGTCAGCCGCACCCTCGCGCACCTGTGTGCGCCGGTGTTTGTGTTGCTCACAGGCTTGTCGGCCTGGCTCTATGGCCAGAAGTACTCGGGCCGCCGCGATGTGTCGGCGTTCCTGTTCAAGCGCGGGCTGTTCCTGGTGGTGCTGGAATTTACTCTGGTCAACTTTGCCTGGACCTTCCAACTGCCACCCAGCGTGATCTACATGCAGGTGATCTGGGCGATTGGCGTGAGCATGCTCGCCCTGGCCGCGCTGGTGTGGTTACCGCGTCCAGTGCTGATTGCCGTGGCACTGGTGATCATTGGCGGGCACAACTTGCTCGATGGCTTGCACTTCGATGCGGGCTCGGCCTTGCATGTGCCGTGGACAATCCTGCATGAACGCAGTTGGATCGAGGTCGGCGATTCGCTGCGGCTGCGTACCACCTACCCGGTGCTGCCGTGGATCGGCGTGATTGCCCTGGGTTACGGGTTGGGCCCCTGGTTTGCCCAGGGCATGCCATCGGCGTTGCGCCAGCGCTTTCTGTTGCTGGCCGGTGTGGGGGCATTGGTGGGGTTCGTGGTGTTGCGCACGGCCAATGGGTATGGGGAGAAGCCGTGGCATGCCTATGAGAACGGCATGCAGACCCTGATGAGTTTTTTCAACATCACCAAGTACCCGCCTTCGCTGCTGTTTCTGGCATTGACCCTGGGGGTTGGCTTGCTGCTGTTGCTGGCGTTTGAACGTGCGGGGCAAAAACGCTGGATCGGTATCCTGGCCACGTTCGGGGCGGCGCCCATGTTCTTCTATCTGCTGCACCTGTATGTGCTGAAAATCCTCTACGTTGCCTGTGTGGCGCTGTTTGGGCTTAATCACGGCAACTACTTCGGTTTCGACAGCATCGGCGCTATTTGGCTGGTGGCATTGCTCCTGCCCTTGGCGCTGTATCCGCCGGTACGCTGGTTTGCAGCGCTCAAGGCTCGGCGCCGTGACTTGGCGTGGCTCAAATACCTGTAGCGGCCCCGGTTGCTTTTCTGTGAGAGCTGGCTTGCCAGCGATGGAGGGCAGCCATTGTCGACAGGCGTCCATAATGAGCCATACTCATTATATTCCAGACAACCATAAAAACTGCTCAGGTTGATACCCCTGGATAAGCGACGCCATCACTGGCCGCAGCCCATCCATTGCGCCTACCATGGTTCCAAACGACCACTCCATAGAGCCCTCATGATCAAAGCCAGCCTGCGCAGTCACCTGACCCTCTGGTTCGCCGGTTTATCGTTGCTTACGTTATTGAGCGTGGGCTTTTACGTGGGGTACATCGCCACTGAACAGGTGAAGCAGGCCAGCGGCAGTACGCTGCTGAGTACGGCGCGCTCTGCCGCTGCCCTGCTGGCCGTGCAATTGCGCGAGCGACAGCTGGAAGTGTCACTGCTGAGCAAGGCGCCGTTGTTTCGCCAGGGCGACCTGGATGCGCCAGATATCCTCACCCTGATGGAACTGCGCACCCAGTCGCGCGCCGAGTATGCGTGGATGGGCGTGGCCGATGCCGAGGGCAAGGTGCGCCAGGCGGTCAACGGCTTGCTGGTCGGTCAGTCGGTGCAGCAACGGCCATGGTTCCAGGCGGGCATGCGCGGCGAGTACACCGGCGATCCCCACGAAGCCGTGCTGCTGGCCAAGCTGCTGCCGGGCGCCGCCAACGGCGAGCCATTGCGCTTTATCGATTTCGCCGCACCGATTCGCAATGCCCAGGGCGAGACCATCGGCGTGCTGGGCGCACATGCGCATTGGCGCTGGGTCACGCAAATCGTCGATTCTGCCGTGATGCAGAAAGATGCCGTGCCGAACCTTGAAGCGCTGATTGTCGACTTCGACGGCAAAGTGCTCTATCCGGAAGTACTGGCGGGTGAGCAGATGCCGCCGGCCAACCTGGGCAAGCCGTCGGGCTGGTCCACCGGCGATGGCTACGTCACTGCCTCGGTGGCGGTGCCCAGCCCGTCGAATGCAAAAGTGAGCTGGTACATCATGGCGCGCCAGCCCCTGGACGTTGCGTTGCAACCGGCGCGTGTGCTGCTGTACAAACTGTTGCTGCTGGGGCTGATCGCCGCCGTGGTGTTTGGACTGGTCGCCTACTACTTGGCGTCTACCCTCAGCCGCCCGATCGAACGCCTGGCGCGGTCCGCCAAGCAGGTGCAGGACCAACTACCCGGCGCGGTCTTCCCTCAGGATCACCCGGTGCTGGAAATTGCCCAGTTGGGCCGCTCGCTCACCGGCATGACCCAATCCCTGCTGTCCAAGGAGCGCCAGTTGCAAGAGGCTAACGCCTCCCTGGAAGCCACCGTCGCGCAACGCACCGCTGACCTCACCCAAGCCAATGCCGAGCTGCTCAAGCTCGCCACCCACGATGCATTGACCGGCGTCTACAACCGCCGTCGCTTCGATGAAAAACTCGCCGAAAACAGCCTGCTGTTCCAACGTACAGGCCGCACCTTCGCGTTGCTGTTGATCGATGCCGACTACTTCAAACGCGTCAACGACACGTACGGCCACGCCATCGGCGACGACGTGCTGTGCCAACTGGCCGCGCTGATCGAAAACACCACCCGCGCCACCGACTTTGTGGCGCGTTACGGCGGTGAGGAATTCGCGGTGCTGCTGCCCGAAGTCGAAGCACCCGACAGCCCTGAAGTGGTGGCGGAAAAAATCCGTAAGGCCGTTGAGACGGCAGTGTTTCCAACCGTGGGCCATGTGACCGTGAGCATCGGCGTGGGCGTCGCCGAACCGTCGGACCGCGACACCTCGGCGCTGCTCAAGCGCGCGGATATGCAATTGTACGAGGCCAAGGCCGCAGGCAGGAACCGCGTGGCTTGACCACGAAAATCGTGTGTCGCGTGAGTCGATTGTGGTGAGTTTTAGCCAGGCTACGATAGCGGTGGGTCAGCCTGAATCTCCGCTGGCATTGCCTCCGCCATCGCGGCCTCGCTAAGGCTCGACGGCGCCCCCATTGACCGTGTGGCGCCTTAATGTGCCGTTACATCAACGGAATCGAATAACTCACAAATACCCGATTCTGATCCTGGTCACGCGCCACTTCGCTGCGCGACACTCCGTTGCGCCAGCCGAACCCGACGTTCTTGAACGTGCCGCTCTGCACCACGTAGTCCAGGGAAATATCGCGCTCCCATTCACTCGCATCGTTGCCGCCGGTGGTGAGGATGTGGTCGCCCTTCAGGTACATCACCGAAGCCTTCAGGCCCGGTACGCCGAGCGAGGCGAAGTCATAGGCGTATTGGGCAAAGGCCGTGCGTTCGCCGGCCTGGATGAAGGTCTGCACGGTACGGTCGGTGTAGAGGTACAGGCTGGAACCGCCCTCCCCTTTATTGACCAGGCCGCCCTGGTTGAGCTGGGCGAAATTGCTGTCGTCCGAGACTTGCTGGTAACCGGCAGTGATCGCGTGCGGGCCCAGGGAGTAGATGAACGCCGCGCTCCAGGTGTTGTTGTCGATTTCACCGTTGCCGTTCTTGGTATAGCCGCCGAGCTTGTAGCCTTCGGCGCGGCCGGCGGCGCTGCTGTTCTTGCCGTCGGAGCGGGTCTTGAAGTAGCGCAAATCGGTTTTCAATGAGCCAAAGTCACCCAGCGGTAATACATGGATCAGGCCGGCAAAGTGTTGTTGGTAATAGTCTTCGAGGTTGGCGTAGTAGTACTGGACCATCAGGTCCTTGGTCACTTGGTAATCGGCGCCGGCGTAATTGAATGTGTTGCTCTCCTGGGTGCCGCCCGCTGCCGCCAGGCCGCTGCGGTCGCTGGAGCCACGGCCGGTGGCGTGTTGCAGTTGGCCGCCGATCAGGGTGAGGTTGTCGATATCCTTGCTGGTGATTTGCCCGCCTTCGAACGACTGCGGTAACAGGCGCCCATCGTTGCTCACCAGGATCGGCAGGTTCGGCCGCAGGTAGCCGTAGCGCAACTCGCTCTTGGCGAAACGCGCCTTGGCTGTCGCACCGCCACGGGCCCAGCTGTCGGCGGCCTTGCCGTCGTCGGTGGGGATCATCGAGCTGCCCACATGGCGCCCGGCGCCGCTGTCGAGGGTCAGGCCGAGCATGCCCACCGCATCCAGGCCGAACCCGACAGTGCCATCGGTAAAGCCCGACTGATAGTTGAGGATAAACGCCTGGCCCCACTCTTCGGTTTTCGACGGCGCGGCGGCGCCGTCGCGGTTGTCGTTGTTGAAGTAGAAGTTGCGCAGGCTCAAGTTGGCTTTGCTGTCACCCAGGAAATCAGCCGAGGCCAAGGGGCTCAGGGCAATACCCAGGCTGCCGGTCAATACGCTTAATACATTCAAGGTGGCTTTCATCAGGACGAACTCCGGCGCGGAATCCAAGTTCCGGGCGCAAATAATGGGCAGCAGGAAACACACGGCCAAACTCGGTTGGCCGGTGCGTGAACGAACGTTTAGCGGCTTAGTTGAACGAGTGAACCTCCGTATAACCTCAGTCAATCAATCCATGAGCGTCATAAAACGGATACGGCCCAGGGTAGTCCCCGAATACGCCGTTGTGGCTGATCAAACCTTGTTGCGCCTCCCAGCGATGCAACAAATAGCCCGCCGGCTCCAGGTTGAAATGCGCGGGCGCCGCTTCTTGCAAATCCAGCACGATCTGGTGAGAGGTGCCGGGGCACACACAACTGAGGCTGCCGCCGAAACGCCGTTGCATTGGCCGGTGCAGGTGCCCGCACAGCAGGCGTTCCACTTGCGGATGGCGAGCCACGACGTGCTCCAGCGCGGCGGCATTGATGAAAGGTTCGCGATCCATGTGGCCGATGCCACTGATGAAGGGCGGGTGATGCAGGATCAACAGCGTCGGCGCGTCGGGACGCAGTGCCAGTTGCGCATCCAGCCACTGCAACTGGCTATCGAGCAACTGGCCGCCGTGGCCGCCAGGGATAGTGGAGTCCAGGCCGATCAGCCGCAGCGGGTGCTCCTCCACCACCCAGTCCAATGGGCCGTCTGCCGAGGCTGGCAAGTAGCGGTGATCACGGAATGCCTCCAGCAGCGGCCCACGCGTGTCGTGGTTGCCTGGCACCAGGTAGTACGGCATGTGCAGGCGCGCGAGTTCGGGGTGCAGCACGGCGTATTCATCGGCGCGGCCGAAGTCCACCAGGTCACCGCTGATCACCACGATATCGGGCCGTGGGTAGCTGGCGTTGAGGTGGTCGACGGCACGCCGTAGCGCGCCGAGGGTATCGACCACGCCATAGGTGAGGCGCTGGCCGGCTTTAAGGTGCAGGTCGCTGATCTGCGCGACAAGGAACGGACGATTCACAATAGATTCTCAGGCATTCAGGGTGAACAACATGTGCGGCGCAATCGCCAGGGCAATCGGCGCGCCGATGGCGTACAGCTGGTTATCACTGCTGTCGACCAGCAACGGCTGCGGGCCGCCCACATCCACCAGCAGGCGGCTTTGCGCGCCCTGGAAGAACTGCGCCAACAGATGACCGTGCAAGTGCCCTTCACCCTCCATTACCCGCAGGTGTTCGGGGCGGCAGTAGACGGTGCTGGGCAGGTCAGCGGTGTGCCACGGCAGTTCACCGCCACAGACTTTCAAGCCATGGGCCGACGACGCGATCACGGCGAAGGCATTGAGGTTGCCGACAAACCCCGCGACGAAGGCGTTGGCCGGTTTCTGGTAGATGTCGCGCGGGCTGGCCAATTGGGCGACACGGCCGTGCTCCATCACCAGGATGCGGTCGCCCAGGGCCATGGCTTCGCCCTGGTCGTGGGTGACGAAGACCGAGGTGATACCGAGCCCGCGCAGCAGTTCATTCAACTCGCTGCGCAGGCGTTCGCGCAGTTGTGCATCGAGCGCCGCCAGCGGCTCATCCAGCAGTAACACCTTGGGGCGCGGCGCCAAGGCACGGGCCAGGGCCACGCGCTGGCGCTGGCCGCCGGAGAGCTCGTGGATGCTGCGCTTGCCGTGGTTCTGCAAGCCCACCAGCTCCAGCAACTCGTCGCAGCGCTTGTTGCGTTCAGGCACCGACATGCCGCGAATCTTCAAGCCGTAGACGATATTCCCGGCCACATCCAGGTTGGGAAACAGCGCGTAGTTCTGGAACACCATGCCCACATCGCGGCGCTCGATTGGCAGGCGGGTCACGTCCTGGTCACCGAACAGCACCTGGCCCACGTCCGGGCGTTCGAGGCCGGCGATCAGGCGCAAGGTGGTGGTTTTGCAACAGCCGGACGGACCGAGAATGGCCAGGGTTTCGCCGCCTTCGACGGTCAGGTTCAAGTCATGCACGGCCACGGTGCCGTCGGCGAACGCCTTGCGACAGCCT
>Ga0157369_10008792_pt1 | contig 11572 bp, 10 predicted proteins | sample C25metaG_FD_113461 | JGI IMG/M metagenome (GOLD analysis project Ga0157369, IMG submission 113461) | Corn rhizosphere microbial communities from Kellogg Biological Station, Michigan, USA - C2-5 metaG | ecosystem: Host-associated > Plants > Roots > Rhizosphere > Soil | place: USA: Michigan... | reverse complement strand
CAGGCCTCCGAAGGCGAGCGAGTTCGAAAGCGCGATGGAGCGGCTGAGATCGAGTGGGCGCGGGGCTTCGGTGATGACATCGAGCCTGAGCGCCGGGTCAACATTGGTCGTGCCGAAGGTGAACGGAAGCTGGCCATGGTGGAGCGCGAGAATGGTGGCCAACGCCTCGATGGCTCCCGTGGCTCCGATGGAGTGCCCGTGGAGGCTCTTCGTCGAGCTGACGGGGACGGTCGGGGCAATATCGGCGCCTAGTGCCTTGTGGATGGCCTCGGCTTCGGTGGCGTCGTTGGCCTGCGTGCCGGTGCCGTGGGCGTTGATGTAGCCGACCTCGCTGGGCGAGGCTTTAGCGTCTTTGAGGGCAGAGCGCATGGCGTTGGCTGCGCCGTCGGAGGATGGTTGGGTGATGTGGTGAGCGTCGGCGGACATGCCGAAGCCGACGATCTCGGCGTAGATGGTGGCGTTGCGGGCGAGGGCGCTTTCGAGGGTTTCGAGCGTGAGCATAGCTGCGCCTTCGCCGAGCGTCATGCCGTCGCGGTCGGCGGAGAATGGGCGGCAGCGCGTGGGCGAGACGACGCGCATCGAGTCCCACGCGCGCAGAAACCCGAAGGTCAGCGGAGCGTCGTGACCGCCCGCGACCGCCGCAGTCACCATGCCCGAGCGCACCATGTGGAAGGCCTGTCCGATGGCGTGGGTCCCGGAGGCGCAGGCCGTCGAGATGGTGTAGACCGGCCCGGTGATGCCGAGGTCGATCGAGACCTGGCTCGATCCGGAGTTGGCCATGGTGCGGACGACCGTCAGCGGATGGGCGCGGATGTTGCGCAGGTACAGTCCGGCGAGCTGCGGCTCTTCGGCGGAGCGCCCGGCGCACGAGCAGCCGAGGATGATCGCCGTGTCTTCTGGCGAATGAGCTTCGAGCAGCTTCGTGTGCTCGACCGCCTTGCGCGCGGCGGCGATACCCAGTTGGGCCGCGCGCTCGGTGGCGGTCGCTGTGCCGGTGGACATAAATTGGAGCGGGTCAAAGTCCTTCACCCGCGCCATTTGCGTGAAGCGGACACCGGGGTTGCCTTCGGGCGCGCCCTCGACATTGCCTATGGGTGCGATGCCGGTGATGCCTGAGAAGAGCGAATGGGTGAAGTCTTCGATCGTGCTGCCGATGGGGGTGACGCAGCCAAGACCTGTAACGACGACTCGATTCACTATCGGATGCCTTTTGCTTGAAGAACTAAGATGTGGCGCTGGCGGGATTGCCGGTGGCAGTTGCGGCCTTCTTCTGCTGGAGCATTTTGACGCCTTCGACCACATCGCCGACCGTCTTCAGGCTGCCAAGCGCCTCGTCGGGAATTTCGATATTAAAGGCTTCCTCGACCTCGAACGAGATATTGATCTTGTCGAGCGAGTCGATGTTCAGCTCCTCAAAGGTGCTATCCAGCCGGACGGACTCGGGCGGAATGCTCTTCGATTTGGCGATGATCTCGATGCAGCGGCTGGCGACGTCGTCCATGGCAGTCAAAATTCCTATCTGTCTAGCCCAACTTTACTATCTGCCAAACTTACAGTGAGAGATGCGCCAGTGTAAAGAGAGCGTTGCGTTGCGAGAAAATGCGTACCTCCGGGGTTGAAGCCTCTGACTGTTTCAAAACTCTTGCGGCGCGGGTGAATCCGAGCCCTTAACAGAACATGTGTTTCCACCGGTTCACCACTGCAACAGCACCAGCTCCGAGCAGAATGCCGGTCCCATCGCGGCGAGGATGCTGTAGCTGCCTGGTTTGCCAGGCGAGTTCTGGAGCACGTCTTCGAGCACCGCGAGCACCGAGGCCGCCGAAAGATTGCCGACCTCGCGCAGGCTCTTCCACGACGGAGCGAGCGCGTCCGGCGGCAGGTTCAGCGTGGTCTCCATCGCCTCCAGCACCTTCGGCCCGCCGGAGTGGAAGATGTAGCTGGAGATCGCGTCCATGCCCAAGCCGTTGTCGGCGAGGAAGCTCTCGACGTTGCCGCGCAGATGCTCATGCACGACTTTCGGCACGTCCGGCGACAGCACGATCTTGAAGCCGAGGTTGCCGATCTCCCAACCCATGATGTGCTCGGTGTTGTGGTAGAAGGTGGAGCGGGTGTCCAGAATGCGCGGTCCGGGACGGTGGCCGTTGGGGTTTTGGACCAGCGGGGTCTCGGCCCCGGCGATGACGACGGCAGCCGACCCGTCGCCGAACAGCCCGCAGGAGATCAGGTTGGCGATCGACTGGTCGTTGTCCTGCCAGGTCAGCGAGCAGAGCTCGACCGAGAGCAGCAGCGCATATTGCTTGGGAAAGGCGCGCACATAATCGGCCGCGCGTGAGATGCCCGCCGCGCCGGCCACGCAGCCCAGCCCGAAGATGGGCGTGCGCTTAATATTGATGGGGAACGGCATCCGGTTGATCAGCCGCGCGTCTATCGTGGGGCTGTAGATGCCGGTCACGGAGGCGAAGAAGATTGATGAGATGTCCGCCGGAGTAAGGCCCACGCGGTCGAGCGCCGAGGTGATGGATTTTTCGCCCAGTTCGAGCGCCGCGGCGATCCAGGCGTCGTTGGTGGGGCCGAAGCCCGAGAGGTCGGCGTAGGTCTGGAGCGGAAAGACGGTATGGCGGTACTCGACGCCGCAGTTGGCGTGCAGGCGGTTGATCAGCCGGGGCTCAGGGAGCCGGTCCTGCCAGCGGTTTCTAAGGGCTTCGGTGATGGTTGCCTGGGCGTAACGGTGAGGGGGATATGCCGTGCCGACGGATGCAATGCGCATTCTGATAGGAACCCTTTACGAAGTAGCGTTGAGTCTATGTGTTGATGTCTTGGCGACGACGGTGTTGCACCTGCTACCGATGACACAGCATAGAACGGATTGCAATCAGCGTACACGCTCGGCTGGTTCCGGTGTTGATTTTTTGGCGTGGGCCAGTTTCGGGCGTCAGTGCAGCCGGGCGATTTCGCGCTCGTAGAGGGTGTTCCGGGGAAACTCTTTGGACAGGCCAATCAGAATCTCCTTGCATTGCTGCACATGGCCGTCGCGCAGCTCTCCGACGGCCAGCATCAGCCGGGCAAAGGGCGCGGTGTAGTGGCCGCGCTCGGCGGTCAGCTTGAGCAGGCGGATGCCCTCGGCCTTGCTGGTGCCCGCGCCGGTCAGGCCCAGAATCCAGCGTATGGGCGCGGCCTTCAGGCTCAGCATGTAGTTCTCGATTCCGACGGCGAGGTTTGCGTCGTAGAGCGTCGGGTCGGCTGCGAGCGCCTGTCTGGCGTAGTGGCTGGCTATCTCGCTGTACTTGTAGGCGCCGAACTCGTGGCGGTCGATCAGCGAGGCCCAGTCGGCGCGCATTCCCGAGACGACGGCCTTCGAGTAGAGCGCGTTGGCGTCGCGCGGATTCTGCTTCAGCGCCGCGTCGGCCAATCTGTCGGCCTGCGCGGTGCGGTCCAGAAAGCCCTGCTTCATGGCCTGGTCTACGTTGGGCCGCTTGCGCGCCTCGAAGCGGTCGTCATCGGCGAAGAGCTCGATGTCGAGCACGCCCAGCCGGTCGAACTCATTGAAGATATAGGCGGCGGCGTCGGATGCGGGGCCGAGCGGGTCCTCAGGGTGCGCCGTCATCCACTGCTGGAAGTAGCCGTGCGCGGCGGTGAAGTCGAGGTTGTACATGGCGTGGTAGCCGTCGTTGAGCGGTGTACCAGTCAGCGGCGTGCTGAAGCCGTGGGCGAAGGGCGTCGCCAGCAGCAACATCAGCAGGAGGTTCAAGGGCTGTGCTCTGTCTACCGGAATGCGGGTTATGCGGGCGATGCGGCGGTTCCTCGGTGGCATTTGCTCCCTTTGTATCCTTCCTTGAAGACTGACATAGTCCCGCGAACGTTATCCCGCGGTACTGGCGGCACCAACATACGAGGAGCCAACCTATACACCGAATCGGCCGCTGGATCCTTCTCTGCGCACTGCGGAATAATGCAAAAGCTCTCCATGAAGGCCGGGGGGCCCTCCCTAACTTTTGTGGCAAAGTATTCATTCGACATGATTTAGATTTGGACCTCCACCGGAGGCGCATGTGTAGAATATTGATTCTATTAGGATTTGCCTTGAGGTATCCCGGCAAAGTATTCATTTTATTTATCTTAGCTCGGAGACGAACAAATAAACACCCCGGCATTCGCCGGGGTTTCGCGTTTCTGACTCTGTTTCTATTTTAGATCGTGGAGAGAAACTGGTGCGCCAATCCGGCGAGGAAAACATCTCCTTATTTTTCATGGACTTGTTTGGAGGTGAAGAGTTTCAGGGTCTTGACATCTCTAACGGCGCTGGCTTTGTTGCGTCCCCTCGTCACCGTAAACTGTCAATTTATAACTCGTCTCATTTTTTCAGTCCACTCGACTTGCCGATCCAAAACAGTCTGTGACATACTGAGCGCCCCTGATCGAAATCGACATAAGAGGAAGGACTATGCGTTTCCGAATCGGTCTCCTGGTAGTAGCCGCCTTCGCCACATCGTGCAGCGTAGCTCTTGCCTCGACTATTTCAACTGGCCAGGTCACCCAGATCGTGGCCTTTGGCGACAGCCTCTCCGATGCTGGCAACGCCTCCATCGCTACCCTCGGAACCGTGCCCGGCCCCGGTTACGCAACCAGGACCGTCACCGGCATTCCATTTCCAGTGGGGTATTTCACCAACCCGCAGACCGGCGCAGGCCCTTCCGGTCTCTGGATCGACCAGTTCGCCGCAAAGGTGGGGGTCGCCGACCCTTCACCGGTTCTGGCGCCACTCGGCGGGTCGAACTACGCGGTTGGCGGGGCCTTGACCGGCAGCGCGAACTTTGGCGACATGCAGAACCAGGTGAACCTCTTTCTGGCCACCCACCCGGGCAGCGCATCCTCGACCGCCCTGTACACGTTTTGGGGCGGTTCTAACGATATATTCGCGGCCCAGAATCCGATCACCGCTGCCGACAACATCGCGGCACAGATCAAGCAGGTGGCGGCCGATGGCGGGCACAACTTTCTCTGGCTCGACCTCCCCAGTCTCGGCGAGATTCCGTCACTCAACGGCATTCCCGCTGCATCCGCCGCGACCGACCTCGCCACCCAGGCATTCGATCTGGAATGGGCAACGCAGGTAAGCAGTCTGGACAGTCTGGGTATCAACGTCATCGGGGTCAACATCGACACTCTGTTCAGCGACATTCTGGCCAACCCGTCAGCTTACGGTTTCAGCAATGTGTCCGACGCTTGTAACACAACCCCCGGCTGCGATCCCAATACGTTTCTCTACTGGGACGACGAGCACCCGACAACCTACGCCGACTCGCTCGTCGCCAACCTCGCCTATCAAGACGCCTTCGGCGCCCCCGTCGCTACACCCGAACCGCCAACCGTCACGCTATTCGCTCTGGGCGGGATAGGACTGCTGTTGCTTTGGCGCTCACGGCGGCATCTTCATCCCGGAAAAGCGGGCGAATATCTGCGGCAAAGCTGAGGGCCATACGGCCTCTTTGGATCCTTGGATAATTCCGATGCAATGACGCTAACACCGTGTGGGCTGGTGGCCAAAGGAGGATGCCGGCCACGTTACCCATCAAAGGCACAAGTCGCCTCAGCGTCATTCCCTGGCAATATGACACTCCACAAACGATGTATGGCCTAATCCCCCACGCGGCACCAGACTGGAATAACCATGGGCGTCTCTCAGTGGATTCTAGTCGCGGCACTACTTGCGGTCCCAGCCTGCTCCTACGCCGAGCCTTGCTTCAACGGTCTGCCGGGAAACCTTCAGGCCGCCGTCGAGCAGAACAACTGGAAGATCGTCCAGCGCGAGGACCTCTCGGACTCCGACCTGCGTTTTTGGAAGGACCGGCATCCCGGCGAGTGCCCCGGAGTGGCTGCCGGCACCTTTTCTCCGCGCGCAAAGCAGTCCTTCATCGTGGCGCTCATCCAACGGGACGACGAAAAAAATCTGCTCGAAAAGGTCGTCCTCGTTTACCAGAAGAAGGGCCAGTCCCAGACTGAAGACGCAGTTACCACCATGGCCGTCGCTACGCCGTATGTCGTCTGGTCTCTAAAGAAGGGACGCTATCTGGGCATCGACGGCACGAAAGCCTCCATCTCCCGCGACTCGTTCGTTTACGAAAAGATGGTTGGCCCCGCCAGCCAGTACTACTACCAGGGCAGCCAAATCCGGACGTTCGTGCTCTCCAGATAAGAGCGCAGTCCCGGCCCTAAGGCCATTGACGACAAACAACCTAAAGCGGCACAATGCCCCTCTGAAGTAAAGCACCTACGGACGTGAGCCGCAGGTATCGACCCGCACGCCACTCCGCCACTTTAACCATCACCTGCCAGGCCTCCCCGGCAGCCGCCTTCAATCCAGCACCACAAGGAGAACTCAGAATGTTCATCATCTGGTGGATAATCGTTGGACTCATCGCCGGCTTCATCACCGGCAAGATCATGAAGGGCAGCGGCTACGGCGCTCTCATGGACATCGTCGTCGGCATCGTCGGCGCCATCATCGGCGGATTCATCATGCGTGCTGTGGGCTTCGCCGGCCAGGGAGGCATGATCTACACCATCCTCATCGCCATTCTTGGCGCGGTCATCCTCACGTGGATCATTCGCCTCGTCACCGGCAACCGGGCCAAAAATCTCTGACCTGCCAGGCTACAAGCCGGCGTTCGATTTAAAACGCCCATCTGCATCGCGGGTTCAACCGTCGTGTGGATGGGCGTTCAATTATGTGGATAAAGAATCGGTGGCACGCCTGGGGAAGCAGATTGAATCCATAACGACCGGAGCCGAGGGAATTTGGGAAACGCTCGACTGCGGCTACCGCTTTCTCACGGGCCTGTTCTTCTTGAAAACAGCCGAAGACTATCTCCAGGCCTGGTACAGCAACCCTGGGCCCTCACAGAGCCAAGCTCCCATCGCTTTCAACAAATTTCTAGCCATATTCCTTGCAATCGGCATCTATATCCATATCTATCGAAAGAGGCATACCGCGCGCCTGAGCGCTCCGCGGGTACGCAAGAACTCCAGGCACGACAAACAAACGCCTCACGGCCATGAACTTACTTCTACCAACAAGAGATGAGGTAGTCGTATCGGACTGGAGGCATCAATGTTCAGAGTTGCGAGAAAGCAAGACTTCCTAGAAAACCATCTTTTAAAACTTCTTCCGGCTGAAGAATGCGTGCGTCTCCACGCGAGTGTGCAACACACGCCCCTCACACTTGGTCAGGTTCTCTATGAACCTGGTGGACTGCTGGATCATGTTTACTTTCCAACCACCTGTGTCGTTTCATGTCTCTATACGATGCATGATGGTTCCACGGCCGAGATGGCTCTTGCAGGAAATGATGGAGTCGTCGGCGTTGCCACATTTCTCGGAGGCAACACTATGCCACACCGAGCGGTAGTGCAGATCGGCGGCAATGCTCTCAAAATGCCCGTGAGAGTGTTACAGGAGGAGTTTGCGCGCGGTGGTCCACTGCAACATATCTTGTTGCGTTATACGCATGCTCTCATTATCCAGATCTCACAAACGGCCGTTTGTAACCGCCTGCATTCAGTAGAGCAGCGCCTTTGCCGATGGCTTCTCTTGTGTCACGATCGGGTTAACGGCGCCGAAATCGCGATGACGCAGGAGTTCATCGCCAACCTGTTAGGCGGACGCCGGGAAAGTGTGACCATAGCGGCCGGCCACTTACAAGATATGGGACTGATTCAGTATTCCCGCGGTCACATCAAAATTCTCGATCGGGAAGGTCTGGAAATGATGGTCTGTGAATGCTATCGGATCGTCACAGACGAACGCAATCGTTTGGCCCACCGTGAACACCAACTCAGCAGCATGTAAGATTTATCGGAAGAAGACAGGCAGAAGATTTTACTCAGGTATGTGCGCTACCACACTGACGTATATTTTCGGAGTGTCTACCTTAGGTTTCTGCTTCCAACGGGCCACGGGCTCATGAATCGACAATCGAACCATCTCATTCGAAGTGGGTCGGCACTTCCGTAGCCGACAACTCTATGAGGTTACTGAGCTTATCCGGACACGCGTCGCGGTTGAGAAGGGCGAAGCCTTGGCACAAATAGAGCTAATACGAGATGTCGATAGGAGACCACACTGGTACGTGGCCTATACCTTACCGCGACACGAAAAAGTTGTCGCAGATCGGCTCTTGGATCAGGACGTGGAAACGTATTTGCCTCTGCACTCCTCAGTGCGGGACTGGAATCATCGTCGCGTCGAAGTAGAACTGCCTCTATTTCCTGGCTACGTATTTGTCAAAATGATCATTACAAATAGGGTCCGAGTCCTCGCGCAGCCCGGAGTCATTCGCTTAGTGAGTTTCAACGGCAGCGCAACTGCTCTGCCCGATGGTGAAGTTGAAAGGCTACGGTCCTCCCTGGCGGTCTGGAAGGCAGAGCCGTATCCGTTTTTGGCTGCTGGAAAACAGGTGCGAATTAAATCTGGCCCTTTTGCGGGCATGGTGGGACGAATCATCAGGCGCAAAGGTAGGATGCGATTAATTGTCTCGCTTGACTTTATCCAGCGCGCGATTCAGTTGGAGATGGACGTTGCCGAGGCGCAATTAGCCAGTTGATGAGTCTAGCGCAACGGTCATCTGTAATTTTGTAACTTCTGGTTACTCCTTCTGGTTACTCATAGTAGGCTCCCGATTTTAATCTCACCATCACATTAATGAATGGGAAATATTATGCATACAATCGTCTCCGAGCAACCGTTCAGCGCAACTACGCTGAAAGAAGAATTGATTGCCAAGCTTCAATCGAGGACCGCAAACGTCGGGATCATTGGCTTGGGATATGTCGGACTCCCCCTGGCACTATTGTTCACCGAACAGGGCTTTCGAGTTACCGGCTTCGACACCGATAGCGCCAAGATCAATATGCTCGGCTCCTTGCGGTCTTACATCTGCCGCATCCCGCAAACGGAAATTGCGCTTGCCAGCGACCGGGGATTTAAGGCTACCGCAAATTTCACGCGTATCTCCGAGATGGATGCGATTGTGATCTGCGTGCCGACACCGCTCACGGAATATCGCGAGCCTGACCTCAGTTACGTGACGGAGACCGTGAAGTCGATTGCTCCGCACTTGAGGGCTGGCCAATTAGTTGTGCTCGAGAGCACGACATATCCAGGAACGACGGAGGAAGTTGTGTTACCTCTACTGGAGAAGGGAAACTCTTCGAACCTGCAAGTCTCGCGTGACGGTTCCGAGGCCAGCAATGTCTTTTTTGTCGCGTTTTCTCCGGAACGCGAAGATCCCGGGAATAACACCATCGCACGCAACGAAATTCCCAAGATTGTCGGTGGCGTCGATCGCAATGCGAGTGATATTGCCACCGCGCTTTACGCTTCCATCTTTCACCGAACAGTGCCGGTCTCAAGCACGACCGTCGCTGAGATGACGAAACTGCTCGAGAACATCTACCGTTGCGTGAACATCGCGCTCGTCAATGAATTGAAGCTCCTCTGTCTGCGAATGGGCATTGATATCTGGGAGGTCATCGGGGCCGCGGCGACCAAGCCGTTTGGATTTCAACCGTTCTACCCTGGGCCGGGCCTGGGGGGGCACTGTATTCCGATCGATCCCTTCTATCTTTCATGGAAGGCGAAAGAGTTTGATTTTTCCACGCGCTTCATCGAACTCGCCGGCGAAATCAACATGGCCATGCCTTACCATATGGTCGACTTCATTGCTGAGGCACTTAATTCTCGTCGCAAAGCTTTGAACGGGGCGAAGGTTCTGGTGCTGGGGGTTTCCTACAAAAAGGATATCGATGATCTCCGCGAATCTCCCGCCATTACGATTATCGAAGCGCTGCAGAAGAGCGGCGCCTTAGTTGCGTATAACGATCCCTATTTCCCAAGGATCGGAAAGGGACGTAAGTACGATCTCCAGATGCAATGCGTGCCGCTGGAAGGGATCGGCGAATACGACTGCGTGGTTATCCTCACCGACCATTCCGATTATGACTACCGAAAGATCGTGGACGAGGCGCAACTCGTGGTCGATACCCGCAATGCCACCGCCGGGATTTCCTCAGCAAAGATCGTCCGCTGTTAAGCAGCTTCAACCAATCCTGTCCGAGGGGCAATCCAGCATTCTGCTCTCCTCTTCGAAGCCTCAAACAACAAAATGGACATAATTTCGGAACCGCGAGCCGGAGCAACTCACGCCGGAGACTTCCCGCTTGTCTCCGCTGTTATGGCCGTCCGCAATGAAGAGCGCCATATTGAGACGGCTTTAACTTCGCTCCTGCAGCAGAAAACCCCCGACTGGGAATTGGAGATAATCGTCGTGGACGGCGATTCCACGGATAGAACACCGGAGATTGTTAAACGAATCGCCAGTGGAGACTCTCGCGTAAAACTCGAAATTAATAAGCAACGAAAGACACCCTATGCATTTAACCTTGGTATCGAGAAAGCTCAGGGAGAATATATCTGCATTCTTGGTGCGCACACCACCTACGCACCAGACTATATCCATACGTGTCTTGAAGAACTGAAGGCTCACGCCGCGGCCGGTTTCAGCGGTCGTCTGGTTACGCGGCCCGCAGGAGATGGGCTGCAGGCACGGCTCGTTGCCTGGGCACTGGCTCACCCCTTTGGCACTTCTGCGAGATCGATGCGAACGCGTGGGGCAGGATTCGCGGACACCATTCCCTATCCGATTTTTCTGGCGAGCACTCTCCTTGAGGTAGGCGGCTACGATACGCAATTACATCGCAACCAGGACAACGATCTTAGCCAGAGACTTCGCGCGCGTGGTTACAAGCTCTACATTACAGACAAGACCACCTGCGAATATTTCGTGAGCCCAGATTTGGTATCGCTCGTGAGATACGCATTTAAAAACGGTTTCTGGAACATAATTAGTTTCAAAGCAAATCCTGCATCCATGTCGATGCGGCACTTTGTTCCGGGTGTGTTTGTCGCGGCACTGCTTCTCAGTCTTCTAATGCTTCTCTTCTCAGTGGGGATCGCGACGCACGCCCAGCTATGGTTACGTAGCCCCATTCTTCTGCTTGGTGCGATTTACGGGACTGTAAGCATTGGAGTGACATGCCATATTGCATGGAGAGAGAGAGCTGCAGAAGCCTTACTTATGCCTATCCCTTTTTTCCTTCTCCATGTCTCCTATGGTGTGGGAACGTTGTCGGCGATTATGAGCAATGCACGTCGTCCATCCCCCGGACTCAGACAGCCAAGTGAAGTAACGGATCGATCCTGAAACAATCGGACTGTTCCGCTAATTCTCCTCAATCATTGCTTTAAAACGGCTCTCCGAATCGATTCAGGGCTTGTCTCCTATACCGGCTGCAGATGATTCGAAGCCGTAGAGTTACAGTTCGAAGAAAGCTATGAGGAACAGATATGCGCAAGACAAGAGCAAGTTCAGTGTTGAACGGACTTTTACTCATGCTTGGTTCAAGCCTTCCAGGACAGCAAACTCCAGCCATGTTGAACTCAGGCCCATCGACCCAAATCTCAGATGCATCTCATTCCTCTTTACCGGAGATCTTCCTTAGCAGCGGAGATTTGCTT
>Ga0157369_10008791_pt1 | contig 11573 bp, 9 predicted proteins | sample C25metaG_FD_113461 | JGI IMG/M metagenome (GOLD analysis project Ga0157369, IMG submission 113461) | Corn rhizosphere microbial communities from Kellogg Biological Station, Michigan, USA - C2-5 metaG | ecosystem: Host-associated > Plants > Roots > Rhizosphere > Soil | place: USA: Michigan... | reverse complement strand
ATCTCCTCATCCAGCCACGGAGCGCAGTTGCGCAATTCTTCTGGCGTGGGCTTATTGTCCGGGGGCGCGCAGCGCACCACCGAGCAGATCCAGAGATCGTCGAGCCGCATGCCGTCTTCGCGCGAAGTCGCGGTGGGCTGCGAGGCAAAGCCGGCCTGATGAAGAACGGGGTAAAGGAAGTCTCCAGAGCCGTCACCCGTGAACGGCCGACCCGTGCGGTTCGAACCGTGCGCTCCAGGCGCCAGGCCGAGGATCAGGATCCGCGCGTGGGGATCGCCGAACGAAGGCACTGGCCGGCCCCAGTATTGCCATTCCGCGTACGCACGGCGCCGTACCGTGGCGATGTTGGTGCAGTGTTCGCGGAGCCGGCTGCAGCGCTCGCATTCGGACATGCGGGCATTGAAATCGTCCAGGGTAGACAGGCCGGCCATGGCGAAATTCTAGGCCATTGGGCATATGAGACGCTTGCGACCGACTGCTGGTCGTCTCACTTACTGGCCCCACGTCTTGAAGCTCTGAACGAGCAAGTATATTCCACATTGCAGCCGCGTGCCCCGGGCAAGAGACGCATGCTGGAGCCAGGCCGGGCAGGTATGGCAAACTGCCAATCGGAGGCTCTTTCCATGAAATCTGCGAAGCTGCTGCTGTTGGCCGGCGATTTTGTCGAGGATTACGAAATCATGGTGCCGTTCCAGGCTCTCCAAATGGTCGGGCACACGGTCGATGCTGTTTGCCCGGGCAAGAAAAAGGGCGAGCAGGTGCGGACCGCCATTCACGACTTTGAGGGCGACCAAACCTACTCGGAAAAGCGCGGACACAATTTCACTCTGAACGCGACCTTCGATGGGATCAGTCTGGATGAATATGATGGCCTGGTCATCCCAGGCGGGCGCGCGCCGGAGTATCTGCGACTGAACGAGAAGGTGCTCGAAATCGTGCGGCATTTCGTCAAAGCGGACAAGCCCATTGCGGCGCTGTGTCACGGACCGCAATTGCTTGCGGCCGCAGGCGTGCTACGGGGCCGCAAGCTGAACGCCTATCCGGCATGCGCACCAGAGGTGGAACTGGCGGGCGGCACGTTCGTGAAGCTGGATTTCACAGAAGCGTATGTCGACGGCAACCTGGTAACCGGTCCGGCGTGGACGGCGCACCCCGCGTGGCTCGCCAAATTTCTCGAGGTCGTCGAGGCGCATCTTGCCGCGCCCGTGGCGTAACAGGGGAGTGAACAGGGGAGAGGAGTGGATACGAGTCGAGGCCTATCGCGCCTTGGCTGCGGGCCGGATAGCTCGCACCCGTTTCAATGGCAGGGCGCTGGCTTCGGTAAGCGACTTCTGCACTTCGGCCAGGATGGAAAGCGCAATCGACGCAGGCGTGTCCGCGCCCAGATCGAGCCCTGTCGGGCCGTTGATTCCGTCGAGCCACTTATCGACCAGTTCGGATGCAGGCGTGAGTCCGAGCAGTCGCGCGGCCTCGCCGAGGGCCTCCCGTGTGCGGCGCTGCGGCCCAAGAATACCGATGTACGCGGGGCGTTGGAGGGGCTGCTGGCCAAGGAGAAATGCCAGGATGTGCGTGTCCTGTTCGTAGCTGTGCGTGGCGAGGATGGCGGCGTCCCCGGGATGGAGATCGAGTTCCGCAGGAGGCGACGCAGGCAGATCGGCCGTCACCAGCGGAACCACGGCGTCCGCCAACGGAAAGCGAGTTGGCGTGCACAGGTGCGTGCGGCCGTCGGTGACCGCCACGAACCAGCCGAGTTCGCGGGCGATTTTGTGCAGCGGCTTCGTATCGTCTCCGGCGCCGAAGATCCACAGCCCCGGCCGGGCCGAGCGGAAATCGGCCCATGCGCGGGCTGCGATCCCATCGATCACGATCGTCTCATCGCGGGGTTTACGGTCATCGAACGCCACAAAGGCCAGTTGCTGCAGATCCACCTGCCAGGCTTCGAGCTGCGCTGACGCAAGTCCCGGAGCATCGGCCGGCAGGCTCGGCCCCGCGAACATTCGCTGACCCGTTTGCGATCCTGAAAGGACTGTCGCGATGGCAAGCGGTTCGCGAGCGGACCATGCCGTATGCAGCGCCCCGAGGAGAGGCCGCGCGGTCGCGCTACGTTCGAGCAGGATGAACACGACACCGCCACAGCCCGAGCCGTAAGGAAGATCGCCGTCGTCTTCGAGCGTGGAGTAGCGCTCCACGACCGGCCCGTGCTGGGTGAGCCACCAGGCTTTCTTTGCCACTTCGGCTTCCAGGCATCCGCCGCTGACCGTTCCCGCACGGCGGCTATCCGGCGCCAGAAGCATTCGAGCTCCGGGACGCCGATAGCTCGACCCCTGGACCTCGACCACGGTGGCCAGGACGTAGTCTGCTCCGGCGCTTTCGAGTTCGCGCCACAGGGGCAGTATGTGTTCAAAATCCGTCATGGGTTGATATAACTATTATCCGCTTCTCTAAACAATCCGCGATTGCAGCAGATCTTCAATGCGCACCGGGAGATCCCGGACACGCACGCCGGTGGCGTGATACACCGCGGCTGTGATGGCGGGAGCTACGCCGGCGAGGCCGATTTCGGCAATGCCGCGCGCCCCATAGCCGCCCATGATCGGGTCAGGGTGGTCGAGGAACGTAACATCGATGTCCGGCAGATCGGCGCAGGTGGCCATCAGGTAGTCGGCCATGCTGCCGTTAATGGGCTGGCCGCTGCGATGGTCGTAGACAGTCTCTTCCAGCAGGCCCATGCCCACGCCCATCACGACAGCCCCGGCCACCTGATTTGTCGCGGCCTTGGGATTGATGATGCGGCCTCCATCAATCACAGAGACTACGCGGCCGACGCGAAGGCGCGCGATCTCCGGGTCCCACTCGACTTCGACAAACTGCGCGCCGAAGGAATGAAGCGAGTAGTCCTTCGCTTTCGGATCTTCCCATGTGGGGATGGTTTTGCCGTCGCCGCTTACGCGGGCGAGTTTTCCGGCAATGAGAATGTCTGCGAAGTGGGCACCTTCGGCGTGGTCCTGATCCTTGCGATGCAGGCGGCCGCCGGTGAAGGCGATGTTTGCAATTTCCACCCCGTGATAGGGCGAGCCCTCAGTGGACGCGGCCACCTGTTGAAGGCGCTTGATGGCCGCATCGGTGCCTGAGGCGATGGCGTTCAGGACTGAGCCGGTCACCATCGATCCGCCGGACATGGGGCCTTCCGGCAGGCTGCTGTCGCCGAGGATCACGTCGATGCGGTCGAGCGGAACGCCGGTTTTCTCATTCAGCACCTGTGCGAAGACGGTGTAGGTACCGGTGCCGATATCCTGGGTCCCGCAGCGCACGCAGAGGCGACCGTCGGCGCAGAATTCGACCGTGGCGGAGCAGGGAATCCGCGCCGCGTCCCACATGGCCGAGGCCATGCCCCACCCGAGGATCTTGCCGCCGCGGCGCATGGAGCCGATGGCAGGATTACGGCGCTCCCATCCGAATTTTGTGGCGCCGGTTTCGATGCATTCGCGCAGGTGACGCGAAGAGAACGGAATGTTGTTCTTGCTCTCGTCTTTGTCTGTCTCGTTGAGCAGGCGAAGCTGAAGCGGATCCATCTTCAACTCGTCGGCCAGCTCGTTCATGGCGGCCTCGAGAGCATAAAGGCCGGGCACAGCTCCGGGACCGCGCATCCACATGGGCGCGCCCATATTGCGCCGCGGTTGCGCGCCTGTTACCTCGAGATTGGCGACGCTGTAAATGCTGCTGGTGGCAAGGCCGCAGCCTTCATCAAAGTCATCGAGCATTGAGGTGTTGCTGAGATAGTCGTGGCGCAGCGCGAGAAGCTTGCCTTCCTTCGTTGCGCCGAGCTTCACGCGCTGCTCGGTTCGGGGCCGATACCCAACACATGAAAACATCATGCGGCGCGTGACGCTCAGTTTTACCGGGCGGTTGAGTTTCCGCGCGGCGACCGCGGCCATGGCGGCATGCGGCCACGGGAAAAGCTTTCCGCCGAAACCCGAGCCGAGAAAACGGGTAATCACGCGCACATTCTCGAGTGGCAGTCCCAGCACTTGCGCCATCACGACGCGATAGTTCACGACGCCCTGGGTGGTCTCGTAGAGTGTGACCCGGTCACCATCCCAGACAGCGACGGAGGCGTGGAGCTCGATTGGATTGTGCGTCTCCACCGGCGTGCCGTAGACGGCGTCGATCTTCACGGGCGCAGATGAGAACGCCGCGTCCGGGTCGCCGCGCTTTGAAACGGATTTGCGCGGTCCGCTGTACTCACCCAGCTTCATGTTGACATCCGGCGTCTGCGCGTCGTACTCCACGTGCACGGCCGCTGCTGCCGCTGTTGCCTGCTCGAGAGTATCGGCAATCACCACGGCGACATGCTGGCCCCAGTGTCGGATCACTTCGTCTTCGAACGCCGAGCGCACTTCGCTGTTGGTCGCGCTGTCGTCGCCAGGAACGGTGCGATAAAGGGGACCGATGTTTCCGTGATGCAAAACCAGCAGCACGCCCGGCATGCTCTCCGCAGCGGACGCGTCGAGTTTCGTGATGCGCCCGTTCGCGATCGCGGCTGTCACCGGCACTGCGTGGGCCATGCGCTCGGAATGGAAGTCGGCGCTATAGTCGGCGGAGCCAGTGGTCTTCAGAGGTCCATCGATGCGCGGCGTGGCCTTGCCAATGATGGAGTGGGCAGAGAGTGACGGAGTCGTGCTCATGCTTTCTTACCTCGATCAGACTTCGCGAACCTTCGACTGCAAGAGATCTTCAATGCATATGGGCAGCTCGCGCACGCGAACGCCGGTTGCGTGATACACCGCTGCCGCGATGGCGGGAGCTACGCCTGCCATGCCGATTTCGCCGATGCCGCGCGCTCCATATTCGTTGACGATCAGATCAGGGTAGTCGAGAAAGACGACGTCGAGGTCGGGCAGGTCAGCACAGGTGGCCACCAGGTAATCGGCAAAGCTGCCGTTGATGGGCTGCCCCGTGCGATGTTCGTGCACCGTCTCTTCGAGAAGAGCCATGCCCACACCCATGATGGCCGCGCCGAGGATCTGGTTCTTCGCCGGGCCCATGTTGATAATGCGTCCACAGTCGAACACTGACACGATGCGGCTCACACGCAGGTGCGCGATTTCAGGGTCCCATTCAACTTCCGCAAAGTGGCAGCCGAAGGAATGCAACGAGTACTGCTTCGCTTTCGGATCCTGGAACGATGGAAACGTGCTTCCGCTGGCGAGAATGCTTCCAACGTTGGCGAGGCGCAGCACGTCTTCGAATGCAATGCCATGGGCAGTGAGGTTGCCGCTGCCGTGATAGGCCGCGCCGACGACCTGCGGCTGTTGCTCTTTTGGAATGACGCGGCCTTCGGCGACGGTGAGCGTGTCGGGGTGCGCGCCATGGAACGGAGAATTGGGAATCAGCGTGGCGACATTGAGCAGGCGCTTGATGGCCTTGCTCACCGCCTCGGTGGCTGACGGCAGCATGGCGCTGGTGACCATGGAACCGCCGGAGGTGGGGCCGTCGGGCAGGGAAGTGTCGCCGAGAAACACATCGATGCGATCGAGGGGAACACCGGTCTTTGCGTGCACCACCTGGGCAAACAAGGTGTAAGTGCCGGTGCCGATGTCCTGCGTAGCGCAGCGCACGCAGACACGGCCATTGGGGCACAACTCCACCGTTGCCGTGCACGGAATGCGCGCCGCTGCCCAGGATGCAGCGCCCATGCCAAGCCCAATGACTTTGCCTTTGCGGCGCATGGATCCGACTTCGGGCGTGCGCTTGCTCCAGCCAATCTTTTCCGCGCCGGTGGTGAAACATTCCTTCAGGTGGCGTGAAGAGAAGGGAAGGTTCTTGCTCTCATCGTGCTCAGCGTCGTTCTTGATGCGCAATTCGAGCGGGTCCATTTTGAGTTTCACGGCCAACTCGTCCAAGGCAGATTCAAGCGCGAAGAGGCCGGGCACAGCGCCGGGCCCCCGCATGGGGCACGGTGTGCCCACGTTGCGGCGCACCAGGCCGGTCGTGACTTCGAGATTGGGGCAACTGTAAAGGAAGGGGGTCTGCTCCCCGCAGTGCTCGACGAAATCGTCCAGTTGCGAAGTTTCGGTGAAGAAATCGTGGCGAATGGCGGTGAGTTTGCCGTCCTGGGTTGCGCCGAGCCGGATGCGCTGCTGGGTGCGCGGACGATGACCAACGCTGGTGAACATCATGCGGCGGTCGACGCTAAGTTTGACCGGCCGATTGAGCTGACGCGCAGCCTCCGCGGCAATTGTGCACTGCGGCCACGGAGAGAGCTTGCCTCCAAAGCCGGAGCCGATGAAACGCGAGATGGTGCGCATATTCTCGCGCGGCACGCCAAGGACTTCGGACATGGTCGTGCGATGGCCCACCACGCCCTGTGAACCGTCATAGAGCGTGAAGCCCTGTCCATCCCACACGGCGACGGTGCCATGCATCTCCATCGGGTTGTGGGTTTCGACGGGAGTGACGTATGTCTCATCCACCACTACAGGAGCGGCGCCGAGCGCCTGGTCGGGGTCGCCCCGCTTCCAACTGCTTTCGCGAGGGCCTGTGAAGTCCGTGCCCAGGTCCGGTCGAACATCGGGCGGTTCCGCGTCATAGTCAACGCGTATCGTCTCCGCCGCAGCCCGCGCGTGCTCTAAAGATTCGGCCACCACGGCAGCGACATACTGGCCCCAGTAATAAATCTTGTCGTCGTCAAAAGGTGGCCGCGACTCCGCCATGCTTCCATCTTCCTGGTGCGGATAGGTGCGAAACACGTTCTGGAGCTTGCCATGATGAAGGACGAGCAGGACTCCGGGCATCTTCTCCGCGACTGAGGTGTCGATCTTGCGAATGCGGCCTTTGCCAATCGTGCTCTGCACCGCGACGGCGTGGGCGAGATTCGGAAAATTGTGATCGACCGCGTAACGCGCGGTACCCGTGGTCTTGAATGGGCCGTCGATGCGCGGCACGGCGGCGCCAATGATGCCTGCGCCCTGCGGGATATGTGCCGATGCCATGATCATCTCCTCTTGAGCGTTATGCCGTTGCGGTGGCCATCTTGAGGGTTCGCACCACGCAGCGCTTCGCCAGTTCAATCTTGAATGCGTTGTCTTTCTGCGGCTTCGCGCCGGCAAGCGCCGCTTCCGCTGCCCGGCGGAAGTGCTCGGCCACAGCCGGCTTGCCCATGAGCGCGGCCTCGGCTTCGTGCGACCGCCACGGCTTGGTTCCCACGCCGCCCATCGCCACGCGCACATGGCGAATGTGTCCGCCTTCCACCTTGGCCACGACTGCGCACGATGCCAACGCGAACTCGTAGCTGGCGCGGTCGCGCAGCTTCAGGTAGACGGATTTGGCTCCGGCCACCGGCTTGGGCAGGTCGACATATGTGACGAGTTCGCCGGGTTCGAGAGCGTTTTCGATCTGTGGCGTTTTACCCGGCAGCTTGTGAAAATCCGCGAACGGGATGGTGCGCTCGCCCTTTGGCCCTTTCGTATGAATCACCGCTTCGAGGGCCGCCATCGCCACGCACATATCAGAAGGGTGGGTAGCAATACATTCGTCGCTGGTGCCCAGCACCGCGTGCATGCGGTTAAAGCCATCCATCGCCGCGCAACCGCTTCCCGGAGTGCGCTTGTTGCAGCCGTATCCACCCGGAGTGCCCGCGCTTGGCTCGCGGAAATACACGCAGCGCGTCCGCTGCAGCAGGTTGCCTCCGGTGGTCGCCATATTGCGCAGTTGCGGCGAGGCGCCTGAGAGCAGCGCCTCCGACAGCACGGCATAATCGCGCTTTACGTCTTCATTCCATGCCAGGTCGCTGTTGCGCACCATCGCGCCGAGACGCAGTCCGCCGTCGGGCAGCTTTTCGATTTTGTCGAGCGGAAGCAGATTGATGTCGACCAGGCCTGACGGCTTCTCAACGCTGAGCTTCATCAGATCAACGAGCGTGGTGCCGCCGGCGATAAACTTCGCTCCGCTGGCCGCGGCCACAGCCTTGTCAATGTTCGTAGCCTTGGTGTACTGAAAAGTCTGCATGGTGGCTCCTTCTGGCTACGCCTTCAACTGGCGCACCTGGCGCACGGCTGCAACGATGTTGGTGTAGGCGCCGCAGCGGCAGATGTTGCCCGCCATCGCCTGCTTGATGTCTTCATCCGTGGGGCCAATCGGCTCTTTGAGCAGAGCCACCGCGCTCATGATCTGGCCGCTGGTGCAATAGCCGCACTGGTAGCCGTCATGCTCAACAAAGGCGGCCTGCATGGGATGCATGTTCTCCGGCTGGCCCACGCCTTCAATGGTCGTGATCTCGTCACCCTCATGCATCACGGCAAACGAGAGGCAGCTATTGACGCGCCGCCCGTTCACATGCACGGTGCACGCGCCGCACTGGCCGTGATCGCATCCCTTTTTGGTGCCGGTCAGGTGGATGCGCTCGCGCAACGTATCCAGCAGGGTGGCTCGCGTATCCAGATTGCGGAGCACATGTTCCTTGCCATTGATGCGCAGCGTCACATTGGCTGTCGGGATGCCGGTGGGCGGGGCTTCGTCCTCCGCAGGCGCCTGCACAGCGGGTGCGGCCTGAACTAACGGTGCCGCTCCGGCGAGCAGTCCCGTCGCTCCCAGGCCAGACAGGAACGACCGCCGGCTGAACCCGCCGTTGTCCGCACCTTCCGAGGCGAGAGGCTCCAGGTCCACCGGCTGGCGCTCTTCAGCCAGCGGTTCGGGCGCGGATTCCCGTGACGATGGCGCAAAACGGGCGCGCAGATGCTTGAATCGTGAGTTGCCTGTGTCTGTCACAGCGACCTCCTCGGGACAGGACGAGCTTGTTTTCCAATCGGGGTTCCGCCTGATTCCGGATCTCAGGGAGAGCCGGAACAAGGGAAAGTGAGGCGGACCCCGGGCGCGACTTTCTTTCGAATCAAGCGCCGTTCCATATCGTAATCCTTTTCGATTACGACTTGGAACAGCCTCGCAGACAGGAGCAGGTTCAGTGCGTGGGCCGAAATTTCAGCAGATAGGAATCAGCAGTGCCAGGATCGTCGGCCAGGATCGTCGGCGACGGTTCGTTTGGTGTTCACCCGGTAGGGGAGTGGCGGGAAATCCCGTCGGTTTGATCGCATCAAAACGATCCGGTTCACGAGACGGGTTCACGATGCAGATTCAGCCGGCGTGAACCAGTGCGTCTGTCGTATCGCGCGCCATCGAGGCTGCGGGTTCGGCCAGCTTCCGCACCCCAATCCGCTCTTCGATTGCGCGATAGTTCTCAATCTTATGCGTCAAGAGCGCATGCGCGGTCCTGAGCGCTTCCATTTGCGCGGCGATATTGGCCCGATGTTCTTCCAGGATTCTGCGGCGCTCCAGCATGGTGTTCTCGCCGCCCTCGCGAAGCACGGCGTAGCGCTGCATCTCACGAATCGGCATGCTGGTGGCGCGCATGCAATGCAGAAAATGGAGCCATGCTTCGTCTTCATCCGAGTAGCGGCGATGCCCGTTCTGGGCGCGCCCAACTGGCTGAAGCAGGCCCACCCGCTCGTAATAGCGCAGCGTGTGCGCCGTCATCCCACAGCGTTCCGCCATTGTGCGAATTGTGTATCCCGGCATATCCCCAAACTACTCCTGCGAGCGCGCTCGAAGTCAAGAACGAAGCGCGGCTTCAGGAGGGCTGCGAAAAATGCCTCTAACCTGCACTAGAACCGTCGTTTAGGTCCAGGAATGAGAGCAACAAGCCGGGGCCGTTTACATTTCTTAAGGTTCGGCGCGGAGTTGGTCGTCGAGCGCCAACTGGCTTTCGACGTGGCATCATGGTAGGCGATCGACGCGGGTTGAACCTATGGACCGGGCGAGATACGAAGAGATGCTGCAAATTGCGCTGGACGAGGCCCGCCTTGGCTTAGCGGAGGGCGGCATTCCCATTGGCGCGGCGCTGTTTACCCAGACAGGCGAGCTGGTGAGCCGCGGGCACAACCGCCGCGTGCAGGAGGGCGACCCCAGCATCCACGGGGAGACCGACGCCTTTCGACGGGCGGGCCGCCAGCGCAGCTATCGCAACCTGGTCATGGTCACCACGCTTGCGCCGTGTTGGTACTGCAGCGGACTCGTGCGCCAGTTCCGCATCGGCACCGTGGTTGTGGGCGAAAGCCGTACCTTCCACGGCGGCATCGACTGGCTTCGCGACAACGGCGTCAACGTCATCGATCTGGAGAATGCCGACTGCCGCGAATTGCTCGAGTCCTACATCGCGCAGCATCCGGAGATCTGGAACGAGGACATCGGCGAAGAGTAGAGCCAGGCGGCGGACCTGCAGCAGCGCTGCGATATGCTTTTCGCGGAGGCTCTCATTGGATCGTCGCAAATTTCTTTCCGCCACTCTCGCCACTTCCGCCGTCGCCCTGTCAAGAAATGCAAGCGCAGAAGCACCCCCTGCGCAGGCCCGCGAATACTACCTGCTTCGCCGCTACATGCTGCAGAGCGGTCCCCAAAATTCGCTCACGGAACATTTCCTCGGCGATGCGCTCATTCCCGCACTCGCGCGCCGCGGCATGGGACCGGTGGGGGCATTTCGCCTGGATCTTGGGCCGGAGACGCCGGTTTACTACGTGCTGATCCCGTCGCAGTCGCTGGAAGAGCTTGCGACGCTCGATCTCACGCTGGGCAAGGACGAGGAATTCCTCAGGGTTGGGGGGCCATTCTGGAGCGCGCCGGCCACGACTCCGGCGTTCGTGCGCACCGACTCGACGCTGCTCGCGGCGTTCGAGGGCTGGCCGCGCGTTACGCCTCCGCCGGCGGCGGCAACGCACGGTAAGCGCATCTACCAGCTCCGCACCTATGAGAGCCCGAGCTACAGCGACCACGTGCGCAAGGTCGAGATGTTCCACTCGGGCGAGTTCGACATCTTCAAGGCGTCCGGATTTCACAATGTGTTTTTCGGGGACGTGCTGGTCGGCGCGCGGATGCCGTGCCTCACCTACATGCTGAGCTTCGGTGACCTGTCGGAGCTGAACGAGCATTGGGCGGCGTTCAGCGGCAATCCCGATTGGAAGAAGCTCTCGGCGGACCCGCGGTTCGCGTACGAGTCGATTGTCAGCAATATCGCGAACCTGGTGCTAAGCCCGCTGTCGTTTTCGCAGGTCTGAGAGGGGCTGAGGTGTCGTACGGAGTTCTCGTGAGACGCTTGCGGAGGCGAGGAAGGGCGGCAACCTGTTTCTATTGGTAACATGTTTTGAATCAGTACGGTACGATTTTTTTGCCAGCCTCTAGGAGGGGAGGGTTGGGTTATTTTCTGGTCATTCCCCGCTAATGACTTCGTTACTTTCTGGATAACACCCTCTGGATCGGAAGGTCATGCTGTCGAACCCATTCTCGCCGGGGGGGGAGGGGGTACTAATTTTGTTGGTAACAGGTGGCCATTCCATTTGTCACTTTCTGATTAACCACCGTACGGGTGTAGAGGGATCTCCTCTGCCGCTCGCAGCGAGTGGGAGTCTGATTGTGGCGCGATTGCGGTTTGGATTTCTGTGTTGGCCGTCACAGGTGGTGGGGGTTGGTTCGCGGATTTAAAGGCTTCCTAAAGGGCGCAGGCTGCGGAGAGACTCGTGAGAGGGGTT
>Ga0157369_10008788_pt1 | contig 11573 bp, 8 predicted proteins | sample C25metaG_FD_113461 | JGI IMG/M metagenome (GOLD analysis project Ga0157369, IMG submission 113461) | Corn rhizosphere microbial communities from Kellogg Biological Station, Michigan, USA - C2-5 metaG | ecosystem: Host-associated > Plants > Roots > Rhizosphere > Soil | place: USA: Michigan... | reverse complement strand
GGCATCGTCGACCATCTGTGGATCCGGGTCGCCGACGTGGCCGCGTCCCGCGCCTTCTACGCGACGGCCGCGCCGCACGCCGGGTTCGAGCTGCACCTGGACACGCCCGAGCGGGCGCGCTTCACGGGTGCGTCCGGCTCGTTCTCGGTGCTCGCGGGCGCACGGCCGACCGAGCACCTGCACATCGCATTCCCCGCGCCGGACAACGCGACCGTCGACCGCTTCCACGCCGCCGCCACGCGCGCGGGCTACCGCGACCACGGGGCGCCGGGCAAGCGCCTCGTCTACCACGAGGGCTACTACGGCGCGTTCGTCCTCGACCCCGACGGAAACAACGTCGAGGTCGTCTGCCACAACGACGGGTAGCCGCCGTGGCGACCCGGATCGGGTGCAGCGGCTGGAGCTACGCGCACTGGCGCGATCCGGTCTACGACGGCGCGCCGGCCGGCCGCTGGCTCGGCCTCTACGCCGAGCGCTTCCCCACGGTCGAGGTGAATGCCTCGTTCTACCGGCTGCCGACGCTGCGCATGGCGCAGGGGTGGGCGGAGCGGGCGCCGGAGGGGTTCGTGTTCGCGGTCAAGATGAGCCGCTACGTCACCCACATCCGCCGCCTGCGCGATGTGCCGGCCAACGTCGCGTTGCTGATGCGCCGGATCGAGCCGCTGGCCGAGGCCGGCAAGCTCGGGCCGCTCCTGTGGCAGCTGCCCGAGAGCTTCCCGCGCGACGACGAGCGCCTGGCGGCGGCGCTGCGGGCGCTGCCCGAGGGCCGCAACTGCTTCGAGTTCCGCCACCCCTCGTGGTTCTGCCCCGAGGTGCACGAGATGCTGGCGGACGCCGGCGCGGCGCTCGTGGTCGGCGACCATCCCGAGCGCGAGTTCCAGACGCTCGAGCCGACAGCCAGCTGGATGTACGTGCGCTTCCACTATGGCTCGCGCGGACGGCGCGGGAACTACTCCGAGACCGAGCTGCGCGAGTGGGCGGCACGCCTCCGCGGGTGGGGCCGGCGGGGCGACGTGTACGTCTACTTCAACAACGACTGGGAGGCGTTCGCGGTGCGGAACGCGGAGCGGATGCAGGCATTGCTCGGTGAGTGACGCCGCGGCGCGGCGACGTTCACGGCGATCCATACTGGAAGAGGCCGGGACGAAAGGCGCCGTTCGGCGTCGGGCCCAGCGCCGCACTTATCGTCGAAGCGCTCGCCGCGCACGTCGACGGGGCGAGGTGAGCGCGTACACCAAGCCGAGAGTGACGATCGCCGCCACTGTCCGCCGCGGCAGTCTGGGAGAGGCGGCGTTCCCCGCTGGGGCAAAAGAGGGTGCGTGCCCAGGGGTGGCGCCTTCGTCCTTGGTCGTGGCCGTCGTAACCGGCGGGCCCATCGCGTAGGCGGGTGTCCGAAGGTTCTTCGCCGCAAAGGCGGTGTCGACGGAGAGGGATCGTAGAGGAAACGGCTTCCAACTGGTCTCGGGGGACAGCCGGCCGGCCGGGGCGAGCATCGCGGCCAGGAGCGTAAAACTGAGCTCGTCGCTGATGCCGAATGACCACGGGCGTTCCAGAGCCGATGCCGCAAGAAATGGGATCATTACGCACGCAGCGGCGAGGAGATTCACAGGCGCGCTCCGGATCAAGCTGAATACCAGGAGGAGTACAAACAGGAACAGACCGATCGATCCGCCCGTATATAAGACATCAAGCCATTGGTTATGAACGGAGTACGTCAAGGCTACGGGGATCTGTCCCACGTCGTACAAGTGCTGCCATGCGTTGCTCCCCAACCCGTAAATCGGAGAACTCGAAATCTGGCCGCGAGCGAGGTCCCAGAAATACACCCGCTGTGAGAGTGAGTCGGGATTCAGGTTCAAGAAGGGCAGGACGAGACCAGCGCACGCGGCTCCCGTGACTGTCAGCAATGCGAGCAAGGATCTCGCCGACGGCGCTTCGCGAGAAGGGGACGATGCCGTGGAGGGGTCATCTGTGATGCTTGGGCGCAGTGCGAGAAGCACCGCCAGTGCGGCAAGCGCCGCGATCTCAGATGTCCTACTGCCTGTAATGCACGCAATTGCGGCGACGTATATTGCGAGCACGATACGGGCGGGTCCGCGCACTGCGAGCCAAATGAAGGGGACCGACAAGGCCAGTGGCAGTCCGTAGAGATTTTCGTTCACAAAGATCCCCGTATACAGGGTCCCGAGCGGGCCGCATTTGTCGGATCGACACTCGCGGAACACTGCATCAGAATGCACGAGGGCTTCAACCCCGCCCAGGGTGGCCAGCAGGAGGCCCACGGCGGCCGCACCGAGCAGGGCCGAGCGTCCGGGCCGCGCCACGACAGCGGCGAGGAGGAGGGCGAAGAGCGCCAACTGCCGTGGGCTGAACATCGGATGATGATTGAGGCCGTCGGACAGCCCGATCGTGAGCCAGAGCAGAATCGCAATAAGCGGGAGACCATTGATCCGTGTGTGGGGGCGCAAGCAACGATGCGCAAAGAACAGCAGGCCTCCAACGACAAGGAACCCCGTCGTCATCTGCTCCACCCGGTACGCCCAACCCGTCAGCGCAACATCGACGTTGCCAAACGCGTCGACGGTGGCGTTGCCGGGAGAGATGAGACCGAGGAGTATCCGGGGAAGGCTGGTGAGGATGCCGACGAGAAAGACGAAGGTGGTCGTGGAGTCCCAGTCGCCATGGGCGCGGGCGCTACGGGCGCCGGCGGCGATCGGGATCATCGCCAGCATCGCAATGATCCCGAGCGTGAGGGCTAGTGCGGGGTGCGACGTTCCCACCACGAACGTCCAACAGGCCAGGATCGCGGCGACGGGGGACTCATTTTCCGACCGACGAGTGACTCACACCATGCGCGGGCTTCGGGGCCGGCGGGACTGCTGCTCTGCTCGCGACCGGTGGCTGGGAGCCGTAGATATCAGGCCCCCGTTCCGCGGCCATGTTCAAGACGACCCCGACCGTTCGCGCGCCCACAGCATCGAGGGCCTCGAGGGCGTACCGCACTTCGCTGCGCGGCGTCCGCCCGGCGCGCACGACGAGCAGTAGCGTGCCTGCGACGGCGGCAAGGGCGGCTGCGTCTGTGACCGGCGAAACCGGCGGAGTGTCGATGAGCACGAACGGCGCTTGCCCCTCGAGGCTTCGTAACACCTCCGCCATGTGTGCCGATCCAACGAGCTCGCTGGGATCGGTCGGCAGAGGCCCGGCGGCGAGGACCTGCAGGCCGCCGCCCCAGTTCTGGAGCGCCTCGTCGAGAGTCGCCATCCCGGTCAGGACGCTACTGAGGCCGATGTCACTGCGGAGGCCGAGGACATCGGAGATTCGTGGGCGGCGCAGATCGCCTTCGACGAGCACCACGCGCACACCGGCTTGGGTCAGGCTCAGCGCGAGGTTGACCGCCGTGGTCGTTCTGCCCTCACCCGGCAGCGCGCTTGCAACGACGATGGAACGCGAACCGCTGTCGGCAGGGAATTGGAGGTTGGTGCGTAGCTGACGGAACGCTTCTGTCAAGCGTGATCGCGGTTCGTGCCGCACCATGAGTGGGTGGCGCCGCACGCGTCGGTCGACCGGTAGGACACCAACGACCGGCCGGCCCAGGTGCCGTGCGACGTCTTCGGGTGTCCTGACGCTCGTGTTCAGTGCTTCGCTGACCGCAGCGGCGGCGACGCCGAAGACGAGGCCCAAAACCAGACCGAGGGCGAGATTGAGGTTCGGTTGCGGGCTCGCCGGTGAGGAGGGCAGACTCGCCGGTCGCACCAGGCTGACCTTGACGAGCGGCTGACCCGACGCTGTCGTCCGCTCGAGCTTTGCGACGAAACGCGTAAGCTCAGTTGCGGTCGCGTTCGCAATCGCCTGTGCCCGCCTCGGCTCCCGATCATCGACCGCGATATTGATCAGATCGGTGTCGAGGGGTGCTTCGGCGCTGATCTGTCCTCCGAGCCTCTCGGGGGTCGTGTGTAGGTGGAGGCTCGAGATGACCCCCTGCGTGATCGGAGGGCTGTTCACCATCGCTGCGTAAGATTTGACGCGCTCCTCCGTGAAGAGGCCGCCCTGGTAGGCGTAGTCGCTACTGACGCCATTCGTCGCCACGAAGACCTGCGCATCCGCACGATAGATGCGAGTCATCCTGTGGGTTACGAGCGTTGCCGTGCCGACGCCGAGGAGCACAAAGGCCGCGATGAGCAACCATCGCCGGCGCATCGCTCGTAGGTACCCGGACAACTCCATTACCGTTACCTCGGATCCTGGGCGGGCGATGGATGCTGCTCGAACAACTCATCCGCCTGTTCACTGCTCGCCGCCGGCGAGCCCAGAAGAGTTATGCCCGTCAGATGCTCAGGGCCAGCAGCGCGACGCTTCATCGCCGGTTCCTCCTCGCGGCCGTACGTCCACTCTGCTCCCTGTCACTGACTGCCAAGGGTCCCCTGCGGGATGGTCCAAGCCCACGCGCAGACACAATAGGGGAGGGACGACCCTAGTCCTCTCCTGACCGGATGTCAACCGCTTCCAATCGAGGGCTAAGCGACCGCAGCGGCGATGCGTGGGCTGAAGGCCTTCATCGCGCTGGAACGCGGAAACGAGTCGTGCTCGTTGCGGTACCGCCCGGCGTCCGTACTCGGATCGCCCCGGTGGTGGCACCACGCGGCACCCGGGCGACGATCTGGGTTGGCGAGACGACGGCGAACGGGGCCGACACGCGATGGAAAGTAACGGCGGTCGCCCCCCGGAAGTGGGCCCCCTTTATCGTGACTCGAGTACCCACCGTGCCGCCCCCGGGTGTGACCGAGCTCAAGGTCGGCTGATACCGAACCTCCGCGACACCACCGGGAAAGCTGTTTCCGGAGATCAAGACGTTGGACGAGGTCGAGACCCACGCGAGCGCCATATTCGGCCCACTGACAGGAGCGGTGTTGCCGGTCACGACCAAGCCGTCAATCCGCACGAAATCCATCACGTCGCTGCCAGGGGCGTAATAGCCGGTGTCGCTTACATTTCCTTTGATTGTGAAGTTCGATCGACGTTCGCCCGTGGGTGCCCGCACCGCCATGTGCATGCCGTAGCCTGTAACGTGATTGTCGCGCACGGTCACAGCGGCGACGGGCCCCTTACCGATCGCATCGAACGTCTCGCGGCAATCGATCTCGTTGCTCGCGATCGTGATACCGCGCGCACCGAAGCCGAGGCTTCCGCCGTTCGGTTCGATATCGACGGCCGTGAGGCCGACCTGTGAGATCGTATTGCGCTCGATCAGGACACTGCGCCCAGCCGTGATGGCGACGCCCATGCGGCCGCTTCCGCGGCACGTCGAGTCATGGATGTGTATGCCGCTCGACCAGGCGCGGCTGCCGTCGGTCGCCTGACCGAGGTAGAAGCAGTCGCCGTAGACGTCCGAGACGGCGACGTGGTCGAGGTCGGCATTCGCGGTCCCGCGAAGGTCGAAGCCATGCTGCCACTGGTAGGCGGAGTTGAACGTCCCTCCTGCCGGATTCGCCCCTCTGACGGTCATGTCACGGAAGATGTAGTCCGAGCCCTCGTCCAGGCGCCACTCGGCACGGTGGGGATCTCCGCTTGACACGGGCTCGAAGGTCGCGCCGTTCCCCTCGAAATCGAGGCCGTGTCGGTTTGCGATGTCCAGCGTTCCGTCCAGCCGGTAGCAGGCCCCTTCAGAAAAGTTCAGGGTCGAGTTGTCCGGCACTGAGGCGATCCAGGACAAGATCGGTCGGGTGACATCGACCGAGCAATCGCCTGCGATGGAACCGGGGATCTCAAACGTCGAGGCCCGCGCGGGCGACGCGGTCGCAGACGATGAGATCCCTACGGCCAGGGCGAGGATGACGAGGCGGAGTGGCAGGGAAAGGCGGCACCGGCGTGAGCGAGGGTGAGCTGGCGAGGCGCGCATGACCTCGCTGTCGGATCAGCGTTGAGCCGGAGCCACCCCCGTCTGGGGGATTCGCGCCGTACGAGCGGGCGTGAACTGCCACACCGATCGCCAGTAGCGCCGCATGCAGTCAATCCCTCTTCGGCAGGCCACGCAGCAGCACCTCGAGAGGCTGGAGGGTTTCCGCCCATGCCAGGCGCTGCGCCTGAGAATACGCTTCGTCGCTGCGTCGCTGCCACTCCTGCTCGTGTGCGAGCGCCCTTATTATCGACAGGAACGTGTGCTCGTCGTACGCGACCGTTCCGCGCAGCAGTTCCATATGCCGGCGCCAGGCCGGCGCAAGAACCGGAAGGCCGTAGGCGAGATAGTGGAGGTGCTTCGCAGAGAAGCCCTCCCTGCGCAGCTCGTCGCGCGTGCACGTTATCAGGCCCAGCTGATACTTCTGAAGGATGGAGGGGTGCGCATACCCGAGGTAGTTCAGCCCGAGCTTCGGGTCGGGTGCCGGTCCGCCATACACGTCGATATGGGGATAAATGCGGCTAAGGCGTGAGAGCAACGGGAGGTCGATGAACCTGGAACTCAGGGACCCGAGATAGATCACGCGAGGCGGATCCTTGAACTCGGCTCGCCGCGCCGCGGGCGTGCAGCCGAAGTCGAGCGTCAGGATGTTTGCGCCACTGATACCGTAGTGTCGCACGGCGTAGCGAGCATATGACTGCCAGTAGAACGCCAGTTGATCCACGGATTCAAAGACCCGGCGTTCCAGACTGCGCAGCCTGCGGTGCTGCCCGCCTGTTACCCGGCCCTCGAAATAGATCTCGTCGGCCCAAGGAGTCGGACAGTCATAGAGCGTCCGAGCGGAGGTCGTGACCGTCAGCAGGCCCGCGTCGTGGGGGGACTCGCAGATTATGAGATCGAAGTCGTCGAGGTCCAGTGATGAGGCGAGGATGCTTCTCCGCATGTAGTAATCACCGACAAGCGAATAGAACGACAGATGTCGCCGCCCAAAGTTCCATCTGCGCGTGAGAACCAATGACGCGGCTTCGATCGCATAGAGGAGCGTCCGCTTCGGTCGCAGGCTGGGGAGCTTGTTGCGGCGGGATGCGGGCGCGCTCGAGGCCCTGCTCAGGTAATAGGTGTTCGCAAGCTGGACGTCGTGCCCATGGGCGATCAGGAATCGTTGGATCTCGATCGGCCTGAGTTCGTTCGCATAGCCGTCCAACTGGCAGACGATCAGTACCCGCCGTGTACCTGCGTCGCGCCCACGGAGAGCACTCATGCTGACCTCCGCAACGTTGGGTTGTGGCCCCCCGGTCTGAAGTCGGGCTTTGCCGGTGCTTCGCGCAGCCCGGTGGCGAGGATGAACCAGGCGGCCGCCGGCGGCACGCCCGAGAGCCCGAGCGCGAGAAAACCGTGCAGATTCGTCCGCATGACAAGCAGCTCCCCGAGGATCGTCAAGCCCGCAGCCGCCGTGGCCATCACTGCCCACCGTCTCCCCGGCACGACAACTGCGAGCCCCTCCGTCTTGCGGCAAAGGACGACGAAATACACCGATGCGACGGCCCCGGTCACGGCCGTTGTCGTCACCACGCCGACGACGCCGACCAGAATGGCGAGGGGGATCGTGAACGCGGCGTTCCCGATCGTCCAGACCACGGAGTACCGCGCCTCGAGTCCCGGTCGCCCCACGGCGCGCACGTAGCACGTCCGCATGCCGGTAAAGCCGACGTGAACGACGAACCCGGACAGCAAGATTGCCGCAACGACGCCGCTCAACACGTAGCGGTCTCCGAGCCAGAGCGGGATGCTGAATCCGATTGCGGCGACCGCCACCACTCCGTACCCGAGAACGACCGGTAGCCATGTCATCTCCAGACGCCAGAAGTCGGTTGCCGCCGCCCGCCGTCCTTCGTTGCGGAAGGTTGCGGTCAGCCGCGTGAGGAGCGGGGCAAACGCGTACAAGGGGAGGCTGCGCGCTGCTGACGCTGCCTGCATGCCGACGCTGTACAGGCCGACGTACCGAATCGGAAGGACGGCGGCGATGACGAGAGCATCCATTTCGCCGTTCACGAACCCCGTAACCGCGGAGAGTTGCATCCGGGATGCGTAGCGCATGAGCTCTCGGATCGTGGAACGGGAGGGCAGGGGCGGCCGTCCGATCGATATGTGCCGCGCCGCGAACGCGAGGCTCGTGGCCATGAGGACCACGTAACGCAGGGCGGTCGCAATGATAAGAGCGCGGAGTTGCGTCCCCGGCTGGACGAGGACAACGACTGCAATCACGAAGGTCCCGGACGAGACGGACATCGCGACCGCAAGCGCTCGGAACTGGCCGTTGCCCTGAAGTAGCGCAACCGTCGAATCAGCCATGAGGGCGAGCGTCGCCAGGGGCGGCAGCCAACGGAGGACGAACGTGGCCTCGTGCCTGAACTGGGTTGGAACATGGAGGAGAGGGACAACGGCGGGTGCCAAGGGGTACGCGACCGCGGTGACGCCGAGCCCCAGCACAGTAAAGAAGAGCAGCGAGCCCAACAGGAGCCGGCCGGTCTCGACCCGGGCGTCACGCGCGGCATACATCGCAAAGAACCGGGCTAGAGAAGCCGCCACTCCTCCGTCGAGTGCAGTCAAGGTGTTGAGGATGATCAGCCCGAGTGACCAGATGCCAAACTGGTCGAGCCCGAGCCGATCCAGGAGCAGAGGGGTGATTGCGATCGTAACGACGATTGGCACGATCTGGGCTATCCCATTGAAGCCGACGCGCATGGTCAGCTCGGACGGCCGGGCGAGAAGCCTGACGAGACGCTGCGGCGGCGTCGCCATCTGCGGTGGCTCCGTCACGAAACCCGGCGGTGGTCGGTATTCGTCCACGCAGTTGCCGACCGGACGGAGCGACGATCGCGTGAGGTCGACCGGATACCCCGGAGATCGCCAAGCAGCCGGCTATAGGCCGTGCCGGTCGCGGAGAGATCGGAGCGACTGCGGCGCTGAGCCGCCCTGGCGAGACGTGCCGCGAGCTCGATGGTGAACGTCAGCACGACCAGGACATCGGCCTGCCTGCGCGGCCAGTGGACGTACGCAAACAGGAGTCTGCTTCGAAGCGAGTGATAGAGGCGAGGGCCACGAACCTGGTCGGAACTGACGTTCCCGGCGTGGAAGACCTCTGCCTCGCTGAGGAAATATGATCGGGCGCCGAGTTCGAGGGCACGCCATGCGAAGTCGACATCCTCGTAGTAGATGAAGTACCGCTCGTCGAAGCCGCCCAGTTCTGTGTAAAGCTCGCTGCGCACGAAGTAGAACGCACCGATGATCTGGTCGACGGTCCTGCTCCGCTCGGTTTCGTCCGGCCGGAGGTGATGGCTCGGGAAGACGTGGGGCAAAAGAAGGCTGAGGCCGGTCATCTTGCCGAACAGCACCCGAAGCGTTGGGAACCGCTCGCACGAGATTCCGGGGTTTCCGCCGCCGTCAACCATCCGGACGCCGCAGATGCCGATCCTCGCCGCCGCGTCACTCTCCATGAACCCCACCACGGTCGCGAGTGCATCAGGGGAGAGCCGCGTATCCGGGTTGAGGAAGAGGATGTAGTCGGCAACGCTGACTGCCGCGCCTTGGTTGCACGCCGCGGCGAACCCCAGATTGTCCCTGTTTCTGACCACCTCGAGTGGAAGCGCCAGCTCGTCCAGCCCATCCGCCGACCCGTCTGATGAGGCATTGTCGATGACCGTGACCTGAGTTACGGCGCACTCCTGCAGTTCCGACGCGGCGATCGAGGCCAGACAGCTCCTGAGGTGTGCCCCGGTATTCCAGTTGACGATGACGATGTGGACAGAGCAGGGCATGGGTTCAGTCGTGCGATTCACCGATCCCTACGGCCTGCTGCCACCGCAACAGCCACGCATCGTATGAGTAGTACTGCTGGGTCACTCCGAGAGCGTGACGGCCGAGGCTGGCGCGGGCCGCGGCTGACTGTGTGATCAGGTCGAGGATGACGTCCACCCACTCGCCGGCGTCGCCGGCCGCGGGCATGCCCAGCCTGGCCAGGATCTCCCGATTCACGCCGATGGGACTGGCGATCGCCGGTGTGCCGGCGGCCGCATACTGGAGAAGCTTGTAGCCCGCCTTGCCGCGTGTATAGGGAGTGTCCGGCAGCGGCATGATGCCGACGTCGAACGCCGCGATGCCTGTGTGCTGGGTCTCCTCGGACCAGGGCACCCGATCGATCAGCGGCTCAAGATCACCGAGGGTGGGACGAGACGTACTGATCAGCGTGAGACGGGCGCCGGTTCGCCTGTGTACTTCCCGCAGCGCGGGTGCGAGGGGCCGCAGGTATGCCTCGTTGTGCACCGATCCGATCCAGCCGAGCCGGGGCGGATCAGCCACCTGGTAATCGGTCTTTCGCCGGTAGGCGTCGGGCGCGACACAACTCGGGATCATCACCACGTCACTGTTGTGCTCTGATGCCCAGTCCGCCAGCAGTGGACTGCCGGCGATCACACGATCGGCGAGCTTCACGGAGAGTCGTGCCTTCGGCGCCTTTGGCGCCAGTCGCCTGAGTGGGCTTCCTTCACCATGATCCCACTGCAGGGCATCGTCGAAGTCGTAGACGCTGAAAAGGGCACTCGAGAGAAGACGTCGTTCGAGCGCACCGCGACTCAGGGGCGAAGCCTCCCGGTGCAGGAGCAACCGTCGTGGTCGATCTGATGCCATCCGGCGGAGCCGGCGTTCCGCTCTACCGACCCCGAGCGGGTGACGGAGGACGTGTGATGGGCTCGAGTTCCGATGTGAGAGATAGCTGCTGACGGTGGAAGGAGCCGTTGTTCGATCCAGCCATTCGAAAACTCGGACCCGCGAGCTTGGGGCCTGTCGTCCATACGGGGTGACGACGGAGATCACGCGAGCCCCGGGCGAAGGTCCCTATGCCGTCGCCACGGGGAGCGCCTCGGAGCAGGGGTTCTGCAGCGGAGCGCCGCGCAAGGTCGGATCACGGGCCACCGAGGTGTCCCGTTAGACATCTGGGACAGACATCGGGGTGCGACCGGACTCTCCACGCACCGGCTGAGGCGGTGCGTTGGGGCGGATGCCGCGGCTCGGCTGTGCTTGGGCAGGCGGCGCGGGCTCGGGGATCCCGAGCAGTTGGCCGTATGTCTGCTCGATCAAACGGCACATGGTCTCGGGGTCGAAGAGGCCCCGGACCCGGGCCCGCCCCGCTGCGCCCATCTGAGTGGCCACATCGGGATGGTCGAGCAGCCAGCCGACATTCCTGGCCAGGGCGTCGGGCCGGCCAGGCGGAGCGAGCAGGCCCGTGGATCCCGGCTCGATGAGGTCGACGACACCGTTCACGGCGGTGGCGACAACCGGCCGTCCCGACGCGAGTGCTTCCGTCATGCTCCGGCCGAGGCCCTCGTAGAGCGACGACACGACGTAGACGTCGAAGCAGGCTGCGACCGCGGGGGCGTCCGCGCGGTAGCCGGTGAAGAGCACCTCGACCCCGAGCCGGCGGGCCTCATCACGCGCGTCATCGAGGAGGCGGCCGTCCCCGACCATGACGAACCGTGCGTTCGGGTGAGAGGCGGCCACGAGGGCCGCCATGCGGACGAAGTCGAGAGGCGCCTTCTGCGCGTCGAGACGGCCGACCGCTCCCACCAAGGGGGCGTCCAGGGGGACGCCGAGCTCCAGCCGCATGTGGGGATCGGTCCGGTCG
>Ga0157369_10008784_pt1 | contig 11576 bp, 16 predicted proteins | sample C25metaG_FD_113461 | JGI IMG/M metagenome (GOLD analysis project Ga0157369, IMG submission 113461) | Corn rhizosphere microbial communities from Kellogg Biological Station, Michigan, USA - C2-5 metaG | ecosystem: Host-associated > Plants > Roots > Rhizosphere > Soil | place: USA: Michigan... | reverse complement strand
ACCAACGCAGCAAGATGCGGATGCCGCGCGCTGCCCGAATCGGCAACGCGGACAAGATGAGCCTCGGCGGCGCTGACCGCTTTACGGTCGACGAACCGATTTATCGCCATTCACATCCTTCCTCGCGTGGTGCGACCGGCACTATGCACCGGTCGTAACGCAAGGGCGTAAAGACGAGGTTAGCGAGGGTTTAGGAGATTACTCACATTCCTTACCCCGCGGGGTTGGAAAACCGGCGCGTTTGAGTTCAACGAGTTACAGAGCCGGTGGAAAACCGCTCGGCCGCCAAAAATGAGCCGGCGCGACCCGCTTTGCGACCGACTGATTCCTGCCTGGCTGCACGACTGCTGTCGCTGCGGTCCCTCGCTTTGGGAGCACGCCGGCGCACTGTACGACAGCTGGCGACACTTCGCGCATCATTGCTGCGAGGAACCTGGGTCGCCGGCAGAATTCGCCGCGGCAATGGAGCGCCGCGGCTTCACCGTCGATCGAATCCCGCCTGTCACGCGCGGCCGCATCCGCTGGGGACTGCGGCTGCGATGACCAGCACCGTCTGCCCCCGCACCCCCGCTGCTGAGCCAAGTCGACGCCAAGTTCGACGATCAACCCTTCCGGTTTGGAAGGGTGCGGAAGGGTCTGCGGAAAGGGGAAAGCGCGGAAACCTGCGGCATTGGAAGGGTTGGAAGGGTCGCCGCGAAAGCAACGCACATGCGGGCGCAGGCGCAGGCGCACATGCGCATGATCACTTTACCCTTCCAATCCTTCCACCCTTCCAAATTAATCAATCAACGGAAGTGAAAACACTTAAACAAGAGACGCTTAGCAGATCGGATAGTCGGGCGCTTAGTGCGCGCACCACCCTTCCGCTGCCTTCCATCCATCCTTCCGCTGAGGCGAGCGCTGCAAACCGGGTTCGCCGACGGCAACCCTTGCACATGCAAAGGTGCGCAAGGGTTCGAGCAAGGGTGAGCGGGGCGGGAAACTGCCGTTTCGCAAACATCGCAAACGTCGCCAGCATTAAAGCGCATGCACAGGCACGAGCGCGGGCGGGTGCGCGCACAACAATAATGGTTCTCACCCTTGCGACCTTTGCATCCTTGCACATTCAAGAAATGAAAAGGTGTAATTACAATGTCTTATAGAACAACAGAGAAAAGCCGCGACGCTTGCGCGACGCTTGCACCTCGCGCAAGGGTTAGTCGGCGTTGTAGATACGTCGGCGGCCACGTGCCGCAGCCGTTTGAACAATTCTACCGGGCGACACTGCGCTTCGTCGTCGGCTCAAGAATGCGGCGAACCGAAGTTCATCGACTGTACTGCAGTTGGGCAGCGGAGAACGAGCAAGAGTCGTTGAACCGACGCCAGGTCAAACGCGCCATGGTCAGCATCGGGCATGGCCTGATCGAGTCCAACGGGATGTATTACCTCGACCTTGGTCTGGCGTCGGCATTCCCCGACGTGCCGGACAACTACCCTGCTTTGCAGCTGCCGCCGGGAATTCCGGTCGCAAACTTCAGCGACAGGCTCGGCGCGCTGATCGCCGAACTGACGACACTCCGCGCAGAGGTCGCGCGTGCCGGCAACCGGTCACTTCAAACGAAAGGCTTATCCCATGATCACTGAAAGCGATTTCCGCGTGCCTGCCGGTCTGGCGGAAGGACTGAAGATGACGGCGATCTGCAACACATGCCACACTGGGTTGGCCGCAATTGCGCTCATTCGTGCCGCGGCTGACATTCTGAGTAACGACTTCGGTCCGGAGAAGACCTGCGAACTGATCCGGGCTGTCACCGACGAAGCGCTTGCTCTCAATGTGCCCGCGAATTCACCGGTGGGTCACGCATGACTCGCCGATCCGCAAGAGGGTGGCCCTGTCGCGGGTCCTTACCCTGCGCCGCCGCCTATGCGGTGCGGCGAGGCGCAGCGTCGCAACGTTCAAGCCCGCTGCACCTTTTTGAACTTATTGAACTCAATGGGTTCAACGGGGGGTTCAGATGAACGTCGGCGCCAATGATGCCGATCGGCTCCGCTCTGAAAAGGAAGCTGCCCGGATTTGGGGGGTCGCGCCACGCACTCTTCGTGCTTGGCGCAAGGCTGGGCTGATCAACTGGACGCAAACTCCTACCGGCCGCGTCCGGTACACCCTCGATCAAATTCTCGCCGGCAAGAGCAATCGGCAGTAGCGTGAACAACCATGGCGATGATCCTGAAAGACCTGAGCGCTACCCAGCTGCTGGAGCGTTTGGAATCCATTCTCATCAACGCGGCCGAAGGTCGGCGCAGCCTGTCGGACGACCGACAGTACCCCACTTTGCGGAAGGAACTCAGTAAGCGCGGCGTAGTCGAGCCGACGTTAGTTGTGACCCATCCGACCGTTGATTCCTTCTCAGCAGCCATAAAGGGCATCGCCGATCGGAAAGAGCGAGTGCTGCGCGTGCGCCGCGATTTTACACCAAGTCACCACTGGCTAACCAACCCTGAAGAGACAGACTCGGCGTCTTGGACCGGTTCGCCGGACAGGGTTGCCCGACTCAGGGTCGTCAGGACGTTGCTCCCGCTCGCGCAAAGTGCCGTTGAAAGCATGATCGCGACGCTGTCGGAGCCCAGCCCGAACGGCGGTCCGCTTCTTGACCATCGCGAAGAGGCAATCGAACAATTGAGGAACCTGCATCGGAAGCTCGGCGAGCTGCTGGCGGCGGTAGATGGTGGCCGCTTCGATGATGACCTAGGTGAAGGTATTGCGGCTGAAGCCGCGCGCTATGCAAAGCGGGTCGCACATTCGCTTCGCGACGACCCAATGCCGTATCTCTCTTCTGCTTTGCTGCTGGGCATACTCACCGCCTGCGGCATTCCAGGCATCGGTGGCTACTTGGGTGGTGTCGCTCTGACCGTAAAGAAGCATGTGGCCCAACCGAACTAACGTAGGGATGACTCATTCTTCCGCTTTCTGACGCTCGACTGTAGTCGACCGATTCCGCAGCTTCATGTCCACTCAGGGCATGAAATTCACCCGCTCAGCAACGGCGACCGCCACACTTTCTGCCGAACGCCAGCAACCGATGGTCGGTCACCGCGGGGTCAGGTTCACGGGCTTCGACGGTAGCAGCTACAATCCTGACACGCACAGCGTTCAGGCGGTGCTTTCGGCTGGTTCGCCGGTTCGCCGCTCATTCTTCACAGAAGAACTGGCGATCAGTCCTGACGCAATCAACTTAGATCGCGCGGCCGCAGGTTTGGTCCCGCTGCTGGCGGCGCACAATCAATCCGACCTCTGCGCGGTTCTAGGCACCGTCTCAAATGTTCGTGTCGCCGGCTCTCAATTAGTCGGTACGCTCACCTTCGGCCAAACCGACGAAGCTCAAGAGGCGGAAGCAATGGTCGCCCGCGGTGAACTGCGCGGGGTTTCGATCGGCTACGTTGTCAATGCCTGGGAAATTCAGAGCCGCACCTCGGACGGGCAGGAAGAGTGGCTCGCGACCAGCTGGGAATTGCTGGAAGTCAGCCTGGTCGCCGTCCCTGCCGACGCACTGACCGGCATTCGTGCCGCCGAAACCGATTTCATCGAATTTGCTCAAGAGGAACTGGACATGCTCACCCGCAATGCGCCCGGAACGACCCCAGCTGCGCCGCCGGCGGCCGCAGCGACCCGCTTCACTGCCTCCCAGGCAATGGAATTCATCAGAATGGCTCGCGACTTCAAAGTCGAATCAGCCGCCGAAGAATTGGTTCGGCGAAACGAAGCCGGCGAAATAGGCACTGAAGCGGCACGGGACTCGCTGTTGCGGGCAGCAGCGGAGCGGCAACGGGCCGACGTTTCGGGCATTTCTGGCGCCGGCGTCGCAACCGACCACAATTCGCAGACGCTGGACAACCCCAAGTTCTTCGGCAGGGCGGTGGCGGACGCAATCTATTCTCGTCTCAGCGGAACGGCGCCGACCGATGCGGCGAGGGAACTTCGCAGCATGACCCTTGTCGGCCTGATGACTGAAGGGCTGGTAAGAGCCGGCGTTCGCGACGCTCGCTATATGTCCCCGACGGAAGTCTGCAACGCCGCATTCACTCGTGGCGGGTACAACACGACCAGCGACTTCCCGGCATTCCTGACCGACGGCGTGAACCGCCACATTGTCGGCCAGTTCGCCGCCGCCGCGGCAGCAATCAAAACCGTTAGCAGGGAGCGCAGCGCAGCTGACTTCCGCGCGATCAGCGGCCTGCAACTTTCCGGGTTTGGGACGCTTCCGCAATACGACGAGAGCGGCGAAATCCAGCACGGGACCTTCCAAGAGAGGAAGGAAACCTACCAGGTCAAGACGTTCGCGAAAATGTTCGCTCTGAGCCGCGAGGCGATCACGAACGACGACCTAGGCGCCTTCGCGATGGCGACAACCATCATGGGACGCGCGGCAGCGGAGACTGAAGCCCAGCTATTCGCCGACCTAATCAACGGTAATCCCAACATGGCTGACGGGAATCCAGTGTTCCACAGTAGCCACGCTAACGTGGCAGGTGCCGGCGCCGCGCCGGACGTTACGACCTTGGACGCGGGGCGTTTCGCTATGCGCAGCCAGCTGGACTATGACGGCATAACGCCGCTTTCGGCTGCGCCTGCATACATCCTGGCCAGCCCCAAGCGTGAAACGGCGATCGAACAGCTGCTGGTCGCGACGATCAATCCCGTCCAGGCAGCAGATACCAATCCCTTCCACGGGGTTCTGACGCCGCTCATCGACCCACGGCTGGATGCCGATCCCTGGTACCTCTTCGCCGACCCTGGAATGGTCCCCGTTCTCGAGCACGCTTACCTTCACGGCAAGAGCGGCCCGACCGTCGAGATGCAGCGGGGCTGGAATACGCTGGGCCAGGAATTCCGGGTCTACATGGATTTCGGCGCCGGCGTCGTGGACCCGCGGGGCGCATTCAAGAATCCCGGCGCTTAACGGCACTTAGGGCGGGTTGATCGGCGGAGAGGGCCGCCCTGGGAGTTGCGACTGGCAGCCGCGGTTCCTCTTCTACCCCTCTCCGCCAACTAAGCCAGAGGAACGTTTCAGTGCTCCCTTGGAAGCAGGCGGTTCGTGTCAAAGCAACCGCGCCACTTGCGGCCAATACCTATGCCAACGGCACAAGCGGCGTCGGCGCGACTCTGACGGCAACCGCGAACGGTGCACTTGCGGCGATCGACGGCGTGACGCTGGCCGCAAACGACCGCGTCCTGGTTGATCAGGAGGCGACCGGGTCGCATAACGGCATTTATGTCGTCACTCAGGTCGGAGATTCAACGCACCCCTATATTCTGACCCGCGCAACCGATGCCGACAGCGGCGCAAAGCTTGTCAGCGCAGCTTGCAAAGTGAGCGAAGGAACGACGTTCGCCGATCAGGAATGGCAATGCACGACGAACGCGACGATCACGGTCGGGACGACGGCGGTCGTTTGGGTGCAGGCGGGTGGCGGTGCGGCTATCGCTATCGATGACGAGGGAACGACTCTTACGTCGGCGCCGACGTCGATCAACTTCACTGGCGCGGGTGTAAGGGCTACGGCCAGCGGAGCAGATGTAACCGTCGATATTCCTGGAGTTTCCGGGATTACCGGGGGTGCATTGACCTTGATCGCGCAGCAGACCTTGGCGGCGGATGGCGTGCCGGCCGACTTCACGAGTATCGCGGCGACCTATCAAGATCTGATTATCGTCATTCGCGGAAGAGGCAGCGCCGCTGCCACGGAGGCGGCGATCTCCCTCCGCTTCAACGGCGACTCCGGCGCCAATTACGACTGGCGGGATGTTTTTCTGCAAAGCACCTACGGTACCAGCCCACAGTTTGCGCAAACGTCGCTCCGAAGCGCTGTCATTGTCGCCGATTCCGCCCCTGCAGGAACGGCCAGCCTCGCGGAAATCTCGATCGGCGGCTATCGCAACGCCACCTTCCACAAGTCGGTCATCGGCCGATCGAATGAGAAGACGGCGAACACTGGAACGAATGCCCTGATCTACCGCTGCCTGCAGGGGACGTGGCGCAGCATGGCCGCGATCAACCAGATTTCGTTCCTCGAAAGTCTGAAGGCTGGAAGTGTGATCAGTCTCTATGGACGGTCGTGAATGACGGCCGCCAATCTCATCATTGGCGAGTGCGCTGCCTATCTACTGACGGACTCCGCTACATATCGGCCTGACGGTACTGTTATCGATCTGCGGCCCAAGGTCATCACGTCAACCGAGCTTCGGCTTGCCGTCTGCGGCAACGGTGAAACATGGGAAGCGAAGCCCTCACTGATCAAACGATGGCTTTCTGAGCAGCCCAGTGCAGACGCAGCGATCGAGGCCCTTCCTTCGCTGGTGGCCATCCTTAGGGCTGATTTTGAGGCGCTTTACGCACGCCACGGCCTTCCGTGCCCGTTGCACGACAGCGACGCTTGGCCGCCGCGCATGTTCAATCTCTTCGTCGCGATCTGGTCGGAGGGTCGGCAACAACCTGAAGGCTACGCAATATCATCGCGGGGATCGGCGTTTTACGGGTACCTCGAGAAGGTCCTGTCTGGAGGCGTGTGTCGAGTGAAGGCACATATTCAGCCTCCTGCCGAGCTGGTTTTCGACCCTAATCACGCCGAGCGCGACGGCTTGGCGTTGCTCGAGGTGCAGCGCCGATACGCAATGCCGGATGGAACGTACATCGTCGGTGGCACGGCGCAGCTGACAACGGTGAACGAGGCTGGCGTGTTGACGACTGTGCTGCGGCAATGGTCCGACGGAATAGGGCAAAGGATAAATCCAATAGCGGAAGTTCAGTGAAGACGATAGCGCCTGCGGCGATGGCCGCGATCGTCGCTGGTGACGCGCTGGTCGGTGGCGCCGTGGAAATCACGCCTCTTAATGTCGTCAATTATACGACGGTCGGGGTGACGGACTTGGCGGCCGGAACGCATTCTGCGAAGACAGCCGTTAGCGGTCTGTCCGTCGGTATCACGCTTTCCGGGTTCAGTCCTACCGACATTGTTCGAGTTTCGCTGCCAGCGGGTCAGATATATACGGCCTGGAACAGTTTTCCGCCGACCGGTCAGTGGCGATCTTTCTTTAGCGTCGTTCCCGATGGTGACGCTGCGTCAGAGTTCACGGTTGGAGCATTCACGATCTATAGCAGCGCTGCGGCGGCGTTCGCTGGCTTCGGCATTCATACCTTCACAGGCGCGTCCTCCTACACGTTTTTCTTTCTGGACGACGTTGACGCGACGCCGACGGACAACACCGGCGGCCTATCAATTCTCGTTGAACGGGGCGTGCCGGTTGGCGCTGGAACGCCGCTGCGCCTTTGGAGTGGCTATGGCTCGCTCGAAATCGGAGGCAACGCCTTCGACGGCATCGGCGGCGCGGGCCTTGCGCAGCAGAACGGAAGCGCGATCGGCGGCGTCGCCCAGGGGATGACGCTTTCGCTTTCCGGGATCGAACCCGACGTCCTGGCGCTGCTGGACGACGCCGACCAGTTCAAGGGCGCTTCGGTCGTCGTCTATCGGCTGATCTTCGACAATAGCGGGAAGAACCTGCTGGACGCGCACGTTTTCGACCGCGGGCGCCTGGACACCATTCAGACCGACGAAACGATCGGATCGACCGCGACAATCAGCTGCGCGGTGGAATCGGCCGCGCGAAGCCTTGGCCGAAGCGGCGCCAGGATGCGGTCGGATTCCGACCAGCGGCTGATCAGCAGCAGCGACGGCTATTTCAAGGGCGTCGCCTATGCCGGGCAAAAGGAACTCTACTGGGGAGGCAAAATCCCGGTTTCGACGGGCGACACGCATGGCGGCGTAGTTGCCGGAACCGCTGGCGGAACGGGCGCGGGCTTCTGACCGTCGAAAAGGCTATATATCTGCAGATTGAGGCGGCGCTGGATCAGCATCGCCGTGCTGGGGTCGATGAAGCGACTATCGCATTGGCGATCGGTCGCGCGGCCGCAGCATCACAGGCGATGATTCAGTTGGGCGCACGGCTCGGCGCACGCGACGGCAGTCGACGGAAAACATAGCTGTTCTCTCTACGATTTGAACTTAGCTCCGCAGCTTTCCAGGATCGTACGCAGTGCTTCGGTATAGCGCTGGTAAGCAAGCACCTGGTTTGCGAGGAGAGCGCTATCGGTTCGGGCGTCGCCGGTCAGGTTTCTCCCAATCTTCGGTGGGGGACCGGCTAGCGTTACGTCGCAGCTGACCCCAATCCGACTCGCCGCAACAGCGTGCTCCAAGCGCTTGCCCGGGTCCGGGAGAAGTCCGCTATCATCCAACAGCCTCAGGCTTTCGAGCGTGCGTTGAGTGTCGCCTTCGCGGAGGAGTTGCAGGACAACCTCCCGACGGTCGCGTCGGTCCTCTATCTGGAGCGCGTAGTTCTGAGCGATCGCAGCGACGATGCTGTTAGCCAGAATACCCAACATCGCCGCTATCACCGCAATGACGATGGGGTGCTTTATGCTCTCGGAAAGGCGTCGCTCGCTCACCGCCTCTCTCACCTGATCTCGCGAACCAGTACGCGCACGCCGGTCAGATCGTCTTCGGGGGAAACCCCGCTCTCCCTCAGGTCAAGCACATATTCGATTTCCATCACCTTCAACCGCGTTTCGTTGTGGCGCGGTCCGCGGAGCGTGATGGATTCACCCACACGCGGCGCGGTGGCCATCTTTGTGTCATGAAGAATTGTGCCATCGTCAAAAGAACTACCTTCTACAATTCGGATATTGATCATGTGCCGGACTCCTGGGGCGGTCGACGCCAAAAATATAAGTAAAAGCCATCTTTGAAACTGCGACTCGTCCGTCAATAGTTCCATGCGGGACGGCCCGGCGCGCCAACGCCGAGCCGCCCCTGACCACCCAAGCCTATCAAGGAGGCAAGAATGGCTAGAACAATCGTACAATCGGAATCCGTGACTGCAACGAGCGGCCGCGACGTGCTGCTAACCTTGGCTGATCGCGTTCGTGCGATCGAGGCTGTCGCGAAGGACGCCGCAAGCATTTTGGGCACTATCCGTGCCGCCGGGATGTTCGCGCACCTGCCTGCCGACAGTCGAGCGCGCGCGACACACGAGCGCGCCAGCGAGATGCTGCAGTTCCTGTCTGAAAGGGTCGCCGCCGAGGTCGAAAGGCAGCGGGCTTCTGGCGACTGGCCCAGTGAACTTCTAGCCGACCTGGCCCCGCCACCGGGATTGCCGAAGTTTCACGTTACCAGGCTCGCTACACACTGAGGAGCAGCCCCGCGGTTGGCGACGCGGGGCAATGCACGAGAAAAGCGTGCATCGTGCACACAATCAGTTGACTGATCGCCTGTTCTGTGTGCATTAGGCACACACAGAAGGGACGTTCGATGCTACTAAAAGACGTGCTTGAAGCAAACTCGGTGAAACGGAACACGTACAACAGCCTAGTACGTCGCCCTCCCGGCTTGCCGTTCATGAAACGCGGTTTGGTAGAGGGAAAGCGCGGCGACCGGTATACGTTCACTCATGTGATCGCACTTGGGACGATGCTGGCCTTTCAGAAGATGGGTATTGAAGCCGGAGATGCTGCTGAGGCGGTCGACGCGGTGTACGATATGCTGATCGATTGGGCCGGCATGTTCGTGTTCACCCCGAACGACATCAAGGTCGAAGATCATTGGCTTACAATCAGTAAATTCGCCGACGGTGGCCTCGGGTGGGCGAGTGGTAAGGAAGGTGCAGACACTTTCTCTGCGGAGCCCGCTATCGTCAAATTGAGCGTGAATGTCGCCGTGCTGGCGAACGAGCTTTGGCCGCGTACCTTGGAGATTATTCGCCGCGATCGCGAACTTCCGGCAGAGGCAGTCTAAGGTGGCGCGCACCGCTCCCGACTGGCCACGGCTTATGCGCCGCGCGACTGCGGCCGCCTATTGCGACATGGCAGCCTCTGAATTTGAGCGGGAGGTGGCGGCTGGTCGACTGCCGATGCCTGCCACCATTGGCGGCGCCGAGCGGTGGAGTCGTTTGCAGATCGATGAAGCGCTCGAGCGCATGACCGGCGACGGAATTCCGGATTGGCGCCGCAATCAGCCACTTTATCAGCACGGGGATTCAGATGCTCCACGTCAAGCGGACTAGGGCGAAAGGAAAGAACTACCTCTACTTTCGAACGGGGCAATGTGATGCTCGCGGCCGAGAAATCCTAGTCGCGCTGCCATCTCCAAAGGACCCAGGCTTTGGGGCCGCGTACGCATCACTCCTCGCCGCCCGGTCACGCAGACAAAACGTCCGCGCCACTGCTGCTGCGGAATTGAGCGTGCCCCTCTTTTGCGATCTGTACGAGCGCAGCGAGCATTTCCGCAGCCTCTCAACAGGGACGCAACGGAATTACAGCATCTATCTGCGCTATTTCCTGGAGATGCTGCCAACCGCCCCCGCGGGCGAACTGGAGCGCAAGGACGTGGTACGGCTGATTGACGGCCGCGCTGAAACTCCTGGCGCGGCGAACTCGCTTCTGAGAGCCATCAACGCGCTTTACAAATGGGGTCGGACTCGCGGCCATGTCGAAAACAATCCCTGTCGCGATATTGAAGAATTGAGCGTCGGCGAACACGCTCCATGGCCGGAATCGGTACTAGATGCGGCCCTAGAGGCTGATGATGATCGAGTGCGCCTTGCAACGCATCTGCTGCTCTATACGGCCCAGCGGATCGGCGACGTCCTTCGAATGAAGTGGACGGATATTGCCATGGGTGCTGACGGCGTTCGCCGTTTGACGGTGCAGCAGCAGAAAACCGGTCGAGAACTCGTTATCCCGATCCACGCGGCCCTGGAACGCGAGTTGCAACGCCACAAACGAGAACTGGGCTACATAATCGCCGGCGTCCAGGGACGGCCGCTTAGCCAACATCGGCTCCGTGATGACCTGCAGGCGTTCGCTGCGCAGCTGGGCGCCAAGGTTGTACCGCACGGCCTTCGGAAGAATGCCGTAAACGCCTTGCTAGAGGCCGGTTGCTCAGCTGCGGAAACAGCTTCGATCAGCGGCCAATCCCTGCAGATGGTTGAGCACTACGCCAAAGCACGATCCCAGCGAAAACTGGGCGAAGCAGCCATACTAAAATGGCAGGCAGGCCGACGGTGAGAACAAAATCGAAACTGGCAAACCGCCTCCGCAAAAGTGGAAAACTCTCTCTCTTCGCCAGTAATGACGAGGTTTAAATGAGATTAGGTTTTCGGTGAGGTTAGGCGGCGAGGGACAGGGGCTCGTCGCCTTCTTGCTCGACGGTTTCCGTAGGAGCCGCCGCGGGGACTGTCCTGGTAGTCGGGAATAGCCAGCGCGACAGCGCGATGACCGCACCGAGTCCGAGATAGACGGCAAGCGCCAGGCCCATGCTCCAGAAGAAGAGGGCGGCGAAAGCGATCCGGAACAGGTCCGCGGGGATACGAGTATCCTGCCCCAATGCCTCACAGACGCCGAGGAAGGTGTCGCCGCGCAGGGGCAACGGTGTAGCCTTGGAAACGGGCTCGGCGGCGACTTGAGCGGCGGTGGCGTCTTGCATTTTCGAACTCCTGTCTTTCGTCGCCATTAGCTAAGCAAGCACCGTGCCACATTGCGGAAGCGCTT
>Ga0157369_10008780_pt1 | contig 11578 bp, 10 predicted proteins | sample C25metaG_FD_113461 | JGI IMG/M metagenome (GOLD analysis project Ga0157369, IMG submission 113461) | Corn rhizosphere microbial communities from Kellogg Biological Station, Michigan, USA - C2-5 metaG | ecosystem: Host-associated > Plants > Roots > Rhizosphere > Soil | place: USA: Michigan... | reverse complement strand
GTTGATCTGCATTTTGTCAGGGTCGGCTGAGCAGGTGGCTCATGGCGGTTTTCAGCTTCATGGGCCTGACGGGCTTGTGCATCAACGTATGCCCCAACTCACGTATCTGCTGCTTCAATTCTCGGCTCGTACCTGCGTCGCTGACCCTTTGACACACCACAAATCAACTGTGGGAGGGGGCTTGCCCCCGATGGCAGAGTGTCAGTCAGCACATCCATTGATTGATGCACCGCTATCGGGGCAAGCCCCCTCCCACAGTTGATCTGCATTTCGTCAGGGCCGGCTGAGCAGGTGGCTCATGGCGGTTTTCAGCTTCATGGGCCTGACGGGCTTGTGCATCAAGGTATGCCCCAACTCACGTATCTGCTGCTTCAATTCATTGCTGTAGTTGGCGGTGATCATCAACGCCGGCACCGCGCTCCCGCGCCGGGCGTTGATGCGGGCCACGGCGTCCACGCCGTTCTGGTCGTCGTCCAGATGGTAATCGGCAATCAACAGGTCCGCCTCGGCATGGTAGTTGTCCACCTGCCGCGCCAGGTCCTGTTCCGACAGCGCCGTGATCACCCAGCAGCCCCAGCCTTCGAGCAAGGTACGCATACCCGCGCAGATCGCCGCGTCGTTATCCAGCACCCACACCCGGGCACCTTGCAGGCGCTCGAGCAACGGCTCGCTCATGGAAGGCGCAGGCAGCGACTTGGGGGCCGTGGCGCTCAACGGTACCTCCACCGAGAACATCGAGCCTTTGCCCGGCCAGGATCTGACGCTGATGCGATGGCCGAGTATCCCGGCGATCTTTTCCACGATGGCCAGGCCCAGGCCCAGGCCGCGGTCCTGGTCCGGTCGCTGCACGTCGCCGCGTTTGAACTCCTGGAAAATCTCCTCCAAGCGCTCTTGGGCAATCCCCATGCCGCTGTCCCACACCTGGATCAACAGGCGCTGCTGCTGACGCCGGCAACCCAGCACCACCCGCCCCTGGTAGGTGTAGCGAATGGCATTGCTGAGCAGGTTGCGCAGGATCCGCGCCAGCAACTGGATGTCGCTGCGCACCAACGCGGAGCAGCCGACAAAGTGCAGCGCCAGGCCTTCGGCGCGGGCCAGCTGGGTGTACTCGGCGGCGAGGTTGTCGAGCAACTCACTCAAGGCGAACGGCGCGATATCGGCCTTGATCACGCCAGCATCCAGCTTGGAAATATCCACCAGGGTCCCCAGCAGGTTTTCCACGTCTTCCAGGGAGTTGCTCACATTGCGCACCAGGGCTTCGCTGGGACGCTCCAGCAAGGCACTGGTGAACAGCCGCGCCGCATTCAACGGTTGCAACAGGTCATGGCTGACGGCGGCGAGAAACTTGGTTTTCGACAGGTTGGCCTGCTCGGCCTCGAGCTTGGCTTCGCGCAGGCGGGTTTCCATGCGACGGCGCTCGTCAATTTCCTTGAGCAACTGGTCATTGAGCGACGTAAGCTCCGAGGTGCGCTGGGCCACGCGCTGTTCCAGATGCTGGTAGGCCTGGTGCAAGGCTTCGGCCGTGCGGCGGCGTTCGGTGATATCGCGGATCAACACGAAGATCACCACCACCTCGCCACTGGCCAGCATATTCGGGACATAGGAACGCAGCATGTAGCGTTCCTGGTTGTTGATGTTGGTTTCGGCGAACTCGAAGGTCACGCTCTCCCCCGCCAAGGCACGGGCGACGTAGGCGTCCAGGCGCTGGCAATGCTGCTCGCTGTGCACTTCGCGCAGGCTCTGGCCGAGCATCATGCCTCGCGGCCAGCAGTACCATTCTTCATAAACCTTGTTGGTGAACTCATAAACCAGGTCGGCATTCAGGTAGCCGATCAGCGCCGGCACGTTGTCGGTGATCAGGCGGATCCAGCGCTCGCTCTCCTGGGCTTTCTGCGCCGCCGCCTGTTCGCCACGCAGCGTTTCGGCGCGCAGGCGGGCGTTGATCAGCAGGTGGTTGCTGGCCTTGAGTTCGGCCATCGCCTGGTTCAACGCGTCGGTGCGCTCGCGCACTTGCTCGGCCAGCACCACCGAATGCTGGAAGGTGGTGTAGGGGTTGTTGCCCTGGGGCATGCCGGGCTCGATGCGCTCGATCAGCGCCACATTGATCCGCGCCAGCTTGAGGTTGTCCTGTTGCAGCCGGGCCAGTTGAGCGGGCAGATCAGCGCCGGCCTCGGGCAATGGCGACCCCGGTGAAGGTCTGGTTGATGTGCATGCCATTGAACTGTTCTCCGTAGGTGTTGAAACCCATCACCCGCTGGTCCCGCAAGTAACCGCCGAGCTGTTCGAGGGTGCCGTTGTCCTCCAGCTCCAGGCGGCGCAAAAAGCAATCGCAGCCGATGGTCAGCAACAGGTCGCCGAGGCGCGCTTGCAGGCCGTCGAACAGAGCCTGCAGGTTCGGCAGCAGCGGGCCGGGCGTCATCACCGTCAGCACGATGCCGTTTTCCACCGCGCAGTAGAAACTCAGGCTGAGGTCTTCATGCACCTGCTGGATAGCGCGCACGTAGTATTGGTCGTGGATACGCACCGCCAACGGGTGGGCGGCGAACGTGCGGTGGTCGAGGTCGGCCACCGCCACGCCGATATGCCGCGCGTACTCTTCGGCGGCGGGCTCGGCGTTGAGTTCGAACACACGGCTTGACGCGCTGTCGGCGCCGGTCACCACCAGCTTTTCAGTGCGCGGCAGGATATGGTGGGTGGTGAACACCTCGAAATCCAGCCAGGTGTTGACCAGCATCACCACCGCCGCGCCGCTGTGGAACACGCCGTTGAAGTACACGTGGGTGTGGGTGAGGAAGTTGTCGTCACCGGCCGAACCGCCGAAATGCTGGATATCCCCAAGAGCCGCGCTAAGGGCGGCGAGGACCATTTCTTCGCGGCTGGACAGGCCGTCAAGCCGGGTCAGCGCAAACGTGTTGCCCTTGATCGGCGCCAGGGTGTTGCTGCGACAGCCGCCGACCAGACGTTCGACCATGTCCTGGGCACCGATCAGGCTGAAGTGCTCGACCTGATCGATCAGCTCGGTGGCGATGGAAAAGTGCGCGTGGTTAAAGCCCATCGCGGTGATGCAATTACGGCCGTAGCCTTGGGGCGTGATTTCTCCGGCGCTGGTGCAGCCGACCACACGCACCTTGCCGAAGCACTGTTGCAGGGCCTGGCCAAGGGCCTGGAGGTCGTAGGACGCGGAACAGAAAAACAGCACAAAACCCAGGTACGGGTGCAGCAGTTGCTGGGCCAATTCCTCGGCGGCCTGCCCGGCATCGGTGGCCTGGGACATGGCGCTGACTACGCCTTCACTGTTGTGCATCGTTGCCTCCCCCTCTGAAGCATCAGTGTACGAAGGGCCTGGGCATGGGCCTATGCTACTTGGGTACTGGGTGGGGGATTCGATGGGATGAGGCTTTCAAGACCACTCTCTCAAAAGCCAATGGAGATCCAATGTGGGAGGGGGCTTGCCCCCGATTGCAGTGTATCAGTCGATGCATGAGTGATTGATCCACCGCTATCGGGGGCAAGCCCCCTCCCACATTTTGATTGCATTTCAGATGACTACCACGTGAGGACAGCACCTACGGCAAAGGTATCGGTGTCTTCATTTTGGGCATGGGTGTCATGCGCCTCGATCTGGAACTGGTTGTACTCCGCCACCAGCTTCAGGTTGTCGCCGAGCTTGAGGTCGTCCACCTGCTTGGTGATGTTGAAGCCCAGGTAGTTGGGCAAGAAGCCCATCTTCACACGCGACTGGCGGCGGTCGTATTGGTCACCGGCACGGTCGACGTCACTATTGACGTAGAAGGCGTTGATGTAGCCATCGGTGGAGAAGGTGGTTTCGTCCTTGTCGTACAGCATGATTTCGGCGTCGGCGAATGGGCTGAGGCCCAGGCCGAGGATAAAGGCAGGTAACAGACGCAGGGGGACGTTCTTATTATTATGCATGGTGCGCTCCGCAACGGGGACTTGATGTCGGAGGCGATTATCAAAAGGAGGTGGGCCATGGCATACGCTGCCTTGGCCCTGATTTGCGGATGCTTTGGAAAGGCAGCGGGTGCCCGGCAAGTTCGGTTTAGTCCAGGCCCGGCACTTAGGATGTAAGACCGGCCTTGACCAACATGCCCACGGCCACCACGACACACAGGCTGGCAAACCCCACTTGCAAGGTACGCGCAGGAATCACCGAACACAGGCACCGACCGGCGAGCATGCCGCCGATACTCGCGGCGATAAACACCCAACCCACCGGCTCGATGCGCACACCGGCATGCAACGCGCCGGCCACGCCGATCAACGACAGCAGGCTGATCACCATCAGGGAGGTGGCGACGATGCCGCGCATCTGCACGTCGGTGAGTTGCTTGAATGCCGGCACGATCAGCAAGCCACCGCCGACACCAAGCAGGCCGGACACCGCACCGGTCACTGCGCCGAGAGCGGCCAGGGTCGCGCTGCATTTGGCAGTCCAGGCCAGGCGCCCGGTGTGCTGGTCGAGCATGCAGTTCTTCTGGCCCCAGGAGGCGGTGCCGTGGTCACTCGGCCCTGCCTCGGGTTTTTCCCGCTGCAACATGCGCCAGGCCACCAGCACCATCAATGCGCTGAACAGCCCCATCAACAGGGCTTCCGGCAATTGGTGGGCGAGATACACCCCCACCGGCGAAAACAGCGCGCCAAGCAAGGCGATCAGCAACGCCGCGCGGTAGCGCACCAGGCCATGGCGCAAACCATCGACCGCCCCCACCGCAGCCGCCGCGCCCACGGCGAGCAGTGACACCGGCGCCGCCTGGGTCATGCTCAAACCCAGGCCCAGCACCAGCGCCGGCACCCCGAGGATGCCGCCACCGGCGCCGGTCAGGCCCATGACCAGGCCCATCAACAATCCCAACACACTGGCGAGCAGCATTCAGTCCACCTTGCTCAGGCGGGTCAGCCACTCACGGCCCTTGAGCATGCCGTTCCAGTAGAACCACGGCAGCAAGGTCGCCTTGAGGAACCACATCGAACGACGCGCCCGGGTCGGGTCCAGGGGAAAGGTCGGCAGCAGCTTGCCGCCATAGCCAAACTCGGCGAGCACCACCTTGCCCTTCTCCACCGTCAAGGGGCAGGAACCGTAGCCGTCATATTTGAGCGGCAACGGCGCCTGTTTGCGCAGGGCCAGCAGGTTTTCGGCAACCACCACGATTTGCTTGCGCACCGCTGCGGCGGTCTTGGCGTTGGTGGTGCCGCACACGTCGCCCAGGCCGAAGATATGCGGATACCGCAGGTGCTGCAGGCTATGGGGGTTCACCTCACACCAACCGGCGGCGTCGGCGAGTGGGCTTTGGCGGATAAAATCCGGGGACACTTGCGGTGGCACCACGTGCAGCAGGTCGAAGGTTTTCTCCTCGACGCGGACGTTACCCTCGGGGTCCTTCGCCTCGAACCAGGCCTTGCGCGCAGGGCCATCGACTTTCACCAGGTTGGCATTGAACGCCAGGCGGGCGTTGTATTTTTCCACGTATTTCATCAGCGGCGGCACAAAGGTCGCCACCCCGAACAGTGCGGCGCCGGCCAGGTTGAATTCGACGTCGATATTGTTCAGCGTGCCCTGTTTGAGCCAGTGATCGCAGGACAGGTACATGGCTTTCTGCGGCGCACCCGCGCATTTGATCGGCATGGCCGGCTGGGTGAAGATCGCCTTGCCGCCATTGAGTTGCTGCACCAACTGCCAGGTGTAAGCAGCGTGCTGGTAACTGTAGTTGGATGTGACGCCATGTTTGCCCAGGGAGTCTTGCAGCCCCTCGACCTTTTCCCAGGCCAGGCGCAGGCCGGGGCAGACGATCAGGTTGTTCCAGGTGACGCGCTGACCGCTGTCGAGCACCAGGGTCTGCGCATCGGGCAGCAGTTCGGTGACGGCGGCCTGTACCCAGGTGACGCCATTGGGCAGGACGTCGGCCAGTGGGCGGCGGGTTTTCTTCACGTCGTAGGCACCGCCGCCGACCAGGGTCCAGGCGGGCTGGTAGCAGTGGTGGTCGCTCGGTTCGATCAGGGTGATATGCAGGTGGGGATCGCGCTTGAGCAGGCTGGCCAGCAGGCCGATGCCCGCCGAGCCGCCGCCGATGACTACGATATCGCCACTGATGGTAGGGCCCCAGTGTTGGTCGGTCATGGTCTATCGCCTTTGTAATACATGCACACAAGGGTCGCTGCCGGATGGCGTCACGCCCAGCTTTTTATGACCGCGCCGCAGTACAGCCCGGACAGGGTCTTCATCACTTGAATCACTTCATGGCTGGCCAGCCCGTAGAAAATGTATTTGCCTTCCCGACGGGTGGCCACCAACCCTTCGTCACGCAGGATGACCAACTGTTGTGACAGCGTGGGCTGGCGCACGCCGGTCAGGGCTTCCAGCTCGCCGACATTGCGCTCGCCCTGGGTCAGCTGGCACAGGATGAGCAAGCGATCCTCATTGGCCAGGGCCTTGAGCAAGGAGCAGGCCTTGGACGCCGATGCGCGCAACTGGGCAACTTCGCCTTCACTCAGAGTAGATTCCATTTGCCTCGGGTCCTTTGTGTCACTTAAGCTCGAAACATTATGTGAAAACGTAAACTGATTGGAACTACTTTTTTCTCCATCGGGGACGTTCGCCATGCCAGCGTTGATTCAAGCCTTTCTGGACGAGGCATCGTCGACCTACACCTACGTCGTCTATGAAACCGACGGCGGCCCGTGCGCCATTGTCGACTCAGTGCTCAACTACGATCCGGCCTCGGGGCGCACCGACACCGCCCAGGCCGATAACGTCATCGCGTTCGTGCGCGAGCACGGCTTGCAGGTGCAGTGGCTGCTGGAAACCCACGCCCACGCCGACCACCTGTCGGCGGCGCCCTACCTGCGCCGCACCTTGGGCGGCAAGATCGCGATTGGCCAGGCCATCAGCAAAGTCCAGGGTGTGTTCAAGCACCTGTTCAACCTGGAGCCGGAATTCCGTGTGGATGGCTCGCAGTTCGATCATCTGTTTGCGCCGGATGAGGTGTTTCATATCGGCAATATCAAGGCCCAGGCGCTGCATGTGCCAGGGCATACACCGGCGGACATGGCCTACCTGATCGACGGCCGATTGATCCTGGTGGGTGACACGCTGTTCATGCCGGATGTCGGTACCGCCCGCTGTGATTTCCCCGGCGGGGATGCGCGGCAGTTGTATGCATCGATGCGCAAGTTGCTGGCCTTTCCGTTGGAAACCGAACTGTACGTGTGCCATGACTACCCGCCCGAAAGCCGCGAGGCGAAGTGCCGGACTACAGTGGCCGAGCAACGCGCAGGGAATATCCATGTGCATGACGGCGTGGATGAAGCGGCGTTTGTAGAAATGCGCACCCGACGCGACGCCGGGCTGGGGATGCCGACGCTGCTGCTGCCGGCGATCCAGGTGAATGTGCGGGCGGGGAATATGCCGCCGGCGGAAGATAACGGGGTGGTGTACCTGAAGATTCCGCTCAACCAGCTCTGAATCGCGCTTACTCAAAGTACGACGACTTGGAGGGCGCAAGCCCCGACCACAATTCGTCGACATGCTTGAAGCCCCACTCCGCGGCGCTTTCACGGCCGATGATCTTGTCCGGTTGCTCAGCCAGGTTCAGCACCGACTGGGGAATCGGTATGCCTGAATGCGCCGAAAAGAACACCTTGACCTTGGGGGTCAGCAGCGACGCGGGGCTTTGTTCGACGACCACGCCAATGCGCCCGCTTTCCAGGCGCACCAAGGCGCCGATGGGGTAAATACCTACGCAACGGACAAACGCCTGGAACACCCGGGCATCGAAGTGTCCCTTCCATTCGGCCATTTTCTGGATCGCCTCCGCGGGCCCCCACCCTTGTTTGTAGGGGCGCTCCGAGGTGATCGCATCATAGACATCGCACACCGCGCCCATTTGCGCGAACAGGCTGATCTGGTCCTGCGCCAGGCCAAGGGGATAGCCGCTGCCGTCGGATTTCTCGTGGTGATGCAAGCACACATCCAGCACCAGGGCGCTGATCTGCGGGCATAGCCGCAACATCTGCGCGCCTTCCACCGGGTGCTGGCGTACGGTACAGAACTCCGCCTCGGTCAGCCCGGCCGGCTTGCTCAAGATCTGCTCGGGAATGGCCATTTTCCCAACATCATGAAACAGCCCCGCCAACCCGGCTTCCTGGACCAGTTCCGGCGACAGGTTCAATTGCCGCGCCAGCGCGATCATCAAGCCACTGACCGCGACGGAATGCATATAGGTGTATTCATTGGCCTTTTTCAGGCGCACCAGGCTAAGCAAGGCATGGGGATGACGCAGCATGGAGCGGGAGATGTCCTCCACCAGGCTGGCCACTTGACGAACCTCCACCGCGCGCCCCATGCGCAGGTCACTGAACATACTGACCACGGCACGCTTGGCGACCGCGCACACCTTCACTGCGCGCGCCACCTCCGCTTTCATCTCCACCGGGGCGGGCACCCGAGCGCGTGGTGTGGCAGGTTGTTTGACCGTGACCGGCGCCGGTGGGGCCGGTTGGGGTTCGTCGCAGCCTTTTGCGGTATCGATCCAGACCCGCTGGACCTGCGACGTCAGCAAACGCTGCCGGTCCTCTTCACGGTCCAATAAAAAGCTGCTCTTCCAGAACCCATGGCCGATCCACGGGCCGTCCAGTTTGTGTAGATACATTCCCAGCATCACTTGGGAACACGCAATACACTTGAGCATTTATCATCCCCCCAAAGGCATGACCTGCCTGGCGATCAACTCACCGCAAACTTCGCCACGATCTGCTTCAAGTCAACGGCGAGCCTGGACAGTTCCTGGCTGGCCACCGACGTCTGACCGGCGGCCGAGGAGCTCTGGATGGACAGATCGCGGATGCTGATCAGGTTCTGGTCAACGGAACGCGCCTCTTGCGCCTGCTCTTCCGACGCGGTTGCAATCATCAGGTTACGCTCATTGATGTCGGTAATGGCTTGGGTGATCTGGGTGATTGCCACGCCGGCTTCGTGGGCAACTTTCAGCGAGTCTACCGCTTCATTGCGATTGAGGGCCATGGAAGCCACGGCTTCGCTCGAACAGCTCTGGATTTTCGCAATCATCTGTTCGATTTCCTGTGTCGATGTTTGCGTTCTATGGGCCAGCGCCCGCACTTCATCGGCCACCACCGCAAAGCCCCGGCCTTGCTCTCCCGCCCTCGCTGCTTCAATCGCTGCGTTCAAGGCAAGCAGGTTGTTCTGCTCGGCGATGGAACGGATCACCTCGACGACCCGGGCGATGTCCTGGGCCTGTTTAGCCAGCCCTTCAACTTCCACCCCGGTCTGCTGCACCGTAGTGCTCAACTTTTCGATCGAAGCAATGGTTTGCGTCACACGCTCCATCCCCACGTTTGCCGAACGCTGCGAGTCCTGCGTCGATTGGGAAGCAGACACTGCATTCCTGGCCACTTCCTCGACCGCCGCCGTCATTTGGTTGACCGCCGTGGCAGCCTGATCCGTTTCCTGGCTTTGGCGTTCAATACCGGCAGTGGATTCACGGGTAATCGCACTCATCTCCTCGGCTGCCGACGCCAACTGCCCGGACGCCTCCGAGATGTGCTGCAACGTGCTTTTCAGGTTCATTTGCATGGTGGCGGTCGACCGTTGCAGCTCAGTCAGTTCGTCATTGCCGCTGATGGCAATTGCCACACGCAAATCGCCGTCGGCGATCTTGCCGGTCGACACCAGCAACTCCCGCACCGGATTGATAATGCTGCGGGTCAGCAAGCGAGCCACCACCACGGCGATCAGCACCGAACTGACCATCAACACCCACGTGAACAAACGTGCCGCATCATGCTCACTGGCGGCGGCTTGCACCGCGGTCTTCGAGCCCTTTTCATTGATCGCAATCAAATCGCTGATGGAGGCCTGCACTTGGCGTGCAATGGGGCCGTTGACGTCGCGCAAATACACCGCCATTTGTTCCTCGGAAAAGCTGGAGGCTTGCGCGAGGAATTCATCCATCTTCTGGCTGTAGTTTTTTATCTCGCTCAGTGCCTGGTCGTACTTGGTACGCTCCTTGGGGCTCGATACCAGCGTTCCATAATGCTCGGCAACTTGCAGCACTTCGGCGCGAACCGCCTTGAGTTTTTCCAGGGAGGCGGGGTCCTTGTCCGCGTATTCCATGGCGTAACGCCGCAGGTCCAGACGAAGTTTGTAAAACGTGGAATCGATCTGGGCCGCCAGGCGAATACTGGGCAGCCAGTTGTTTTGTATTTCGACCGTCGATGAATACACCTTATCGACTTTTATCAGCGTCATTGCGCCTTGTATTAACAGCAGGAAACACACCACACCGAAGCACAATGTGGTACGAAAGTTCAACTTCAAGGCTTTCATGGACATCTCGGCTCACCCTTCCCCTTGGCCGTGCTGTACACGGCCTTACGGGTACAACTTTGTTTAACCGAGTGTGAAAAAAACGTGACTACTTACGTATTTTTTTATGAATAGTGGCAAATAAACATGACGCATCATTGCTTAGCTAACCATTATAATTAACGGCTGTTGCGACTCTCCGATATTCATACCATTAGTCCATCCCGTGGCAACGGCAGCACTGTTTTATATCGCACTTGTTTAAGTGCAAAACTGGACCGGATGTTGGCGACGCCTGGCACCTTGGTCAAAAAATCCATCATGAAACGCTCCAGCGACTGGATCGTCGGTACCAGCACGCGGATGAGGTAGTCCGGGTCGCCGGCCATCAGGTAGCACTCCATCACTTCCGGACGGTCCGCAATCGCCCCTTCGAACTGCTGCAACGCCAACTCATTCTGCTTTTCCAGGCTCACGTGAATGAACACATTGACGTGCAACCCCAGCAGGTCGGCGTCCAGCAGCGTGACCTGGTCGCGAATCAGGCCCAGTTCTTCCATCGCCTTCACCCGGTTGAAACACGGCGTGGGCGACAGGTTGACCGAGCGGGCCAGGTCGGCGTTGGTGATCCGTGCATTCTCCTGCAGAGCGTTGAGAATGCCGATATCGGTACGGTCCAGTTTGCGCATGAGACAAATTCACCTGTTTATTATGTTTATGCAGGTTTTTTATCCGCAAATGACCGCGGGCGCAACGAAACAGAGATAAATATTCTTCTACGCCACGCCTATGATTGTTGTAGGACAAGATTTCCCCTACCCGGGGACTGACTGTCAGCTAGCGCGCCCACTACAAGAAATTCACAAGATAGAGCGTAGAAAGCCATGACCCAGCAGTATGAACCACTGCGTCTGCACGTCCCTGAACCCTCGGGCCGTCCAGGCTGCAAGACCGACTTCACGTACCTGCGCCTGACCGACGCAGGCACCGTGCGCAAACCCGCCATCGACGTAGAACCCGCCGACACCGCCGACCTGGCCAAGGGCCTGATCCGCGTGCTCGACGACCAGGGCCAGGCCCTCGGTCCGTGGGCCGAAGGCGTCCCGGTGCAGATCCTGCGCAAAGGCATGCGCGCCATGCTCAAGACGCGGATCTTCGACAACCGCATGGTGGTCGCCCAGCGTCAGAAAAAAATGTCGTTCTACATGCAGAGCCTTGGCGAAGAAGCCATCGGCAGCG
>Ga0157369_10008778_pt1 | contig 11579 bp, 11 predicted proteins | sample C25metaG_FD_113461 | JGI IMG/M metagenome (GOLD analysis project Ga0157369, IMG submission 113461) | Corn rhizosphere microbial communities from Kellogg Biological Station, Michigan, USA - C2-5 metaG | ecosystem: Host-associated > Plants > Roots > Rhizosphere > Soil | place: USA: Michigan... | reverse complement strand
GGCGACACGCGGCGCCACGAGCGTGAAATCAGCCTCGACATAAGCGTCGTTGGTGGATTCGGTATTCGAGCCGCCTGACAGGCTTGAGCAAGCCCATGCGCCTACGCCGACCGCGACGACCAGCGCGGCGATACGAACGATTTTGAGGGGAGATCGAGCAATGGTTGACATGATATCGGCCCTTAATGGGAAGAGGGCGGCGTAGTGCTCCACGGCGGGTAAATACGCACGGGCAACAGTGGCACGAGGAAAAGAAGCGCGATGGCCACACCAGCCATCACGCGATAGAGATCCGCCGAGGTCAGTACCACTGCCTGTTCGTGGATCCGGTGAGCGAGTTCGCCGAGACTGTGAGTCGCGTCGACACTCTGGCTAGTCACGAGCGCGTGGTTGCCTAAATGGTCCACGAGCATGTTCGAGTGAAGACGTTCGCGATGCGTGCCCAACCCTTCGATGAGCGCCGTCGCCACGGCTGCGGAAAATGTCTTGAGCGAGTTGAACATGGCCGAAGCGAATGGACCGTCGGTCGGCGCCAGGCCCGTCGTGACGCCCATCAGGATCGCGAGGATCACCATGGGCTGCGCGACGATCTGTATGGATTGAAACCAGTAGAAGTTGTCGCGGATCCACTCGGACGTGATGAAACTACCCATCAGGCACGTGGTGATCATGAGAGACAAGCCAATGGCCATGACCCAGCGGTGGTCGACCCGCCGCAGGTTCAGGACGGCAGCTGTCAGAGGCAGTGCGATCAACAGCGGGAGCGCGACCAGCAACGACAAGGGGGCGGTCTGCAGCGGCCGGTAGGCGTGAACCCTGGCGAGATATTGGCCGGGGATGGCCGCCACGCCGACCAGCAGTATGACCGCGCCCAGGAGTGTCGTCAGTCCATGCGCGAAGTTTCTGCGCGACAGCAATTGCAGCTTGAAGAAAGGCAGCGGGTGAAACCACTCGTTGACAAGGAACGTTGCGAACAACAGCGCCCCGCCAATAAACATCACGCGAATGAACCCGGAGTCGAGCCAATCGAGACGATCACCTTGTAGAAGGCCGATCACGAGCATGGCGACGGCCGGGAATCCCGTCAGAAAGCCAGTCCAGTTGAATGCGCCGAGTCGTTCGAGTTTGAGCGGATCCGCCGGAAGCCCTTGCTGGATCGCCACGCAGCTGACGATGCCAAGCGGCACGATTTGCCAGAAGGCCATTTGCCAGCCGACATACTCGGTCCACAAAGCCGCGAGCGGTGTGCCGAGCGCCGGTCCGAAGGTGGCCGTGAGCGCGTACCCGGCGAGCCCGTATAGTTTTACTTTCGGCGGAAGATAGCGCAGCGCCACGATGATCAACATCGGGGGAAGGCATCCGCCGGCCATCCCCTGAAGAACGCGCAACACATAGAGCGTGAGCAGGTTCGGTGCAAAGGGGCAAAGGATGCCGAGGAACATCGTTGCGATTACGGCGGCGATCGTAAACCGCTTGAGCGTGAAGGTGATTCCGAACCACGGAGCGAACACCATCGTAGCCACGTTAGCCGCTTCGAACAGGGCGGTCAGCCAGGTGCCGTCGTCGTGACCGATCGAAAGCGCGCCCTGGATATCCGCCATCGACACGGCAGTGACCTGCTCGTTGAGAATAGCCAGCAGCGACGCGAGCAGCATGCCGACGAGGCCGGTGGCGAGTCGAAGCGAAAGCGCGGAATGACGGGGCATCGGCTGCGCAGGAGCCGCTGTCCCGGGCACGGCGGCGGGCGCTTGCGAGCGCTCGACGATCGGTGCGTGCGCCTCAATGCTCGAAGGATTGCCAGTAGTCATAGGGGCCTCGTTGCTGCTCATGTTCAATAGGGCATCTAAGGAGCGGCGCCGGAACTCGTATGAGAGAGAAGATGCGAGGACCCGCGCTCAAACGAATCCAATCCTCACGGCTTACGCTGTACCTCTTCAAAGTATTGCGGCGCTTCGCGGCGATCGAACATGCCGTATTCGCGGACAATACGGATACTCCGCTGGCGCAAGCCATCCGCCGTTTGCGCAGCGCGTTCGAACGCTTCGACTGCCGCCTGGTCTTGCCACGTCACCACTACGATCACGTCGCCGGGTGTCATCAGTGCGTCGAATACGTCCCATGAAACGAGGCCGGGCGCGTTCGTATCGACGCCAAGCGACTTCGCCACTCCTTCTGCGCCGGTCTGCTCGAGCCACGCCGGCGAGCACTTCGCATCGAGCAGCGTCACTGCGGTGCCACTGCCCGCTTCAGTGACATCCAGGCGCTGCTCGCGCAACACCTGCCCGGCGGGCAGCTGGTTATCGCTGACCACCTGGCCAATGCGCAAGCGGTAGTCGGCAAATACGCGGTCACGCGCAGCTTGTTGTATCTTGTGGTGCGCCGTCGTGGTGCGCCAGCGCACGAGCGATTTCTCGTCGCGCCAGCTCGACAGCGAAAGAAGCCATCCTTCGCGCGTGAGACTCGCATAGCGGTTGTTATCGATAAACCCTTCGATCTTCTCGAGTTCAGGCCGCAACATTTTGGCCATGCCGAGGTAGGCGTCGAACTGTTCGGGTTTCGGGTTGACTTCAAGCATTGCGGAGAACATGAGGACCTCTTACATTGAGTTGGCAATACGACGCGACGTATTGAATCGAATGCGCGCTGCGGGCGCCTTTGGCCGATTCGTTGCGGTATTGCAGATAGCAGGCGCGTACAGGCATTGTGCGGGATGGGCCGATTAATGGGAGTCCAGGCTAGTTGAGTATTGGGCCAATGAATTGGCGATTTTTGCCAATTGGCAATGAATCGCCGGATAACTCTCACTGCCTGAAAGAGTGTCTTTCGAAGCGATTATGTGATTGATTCGGAATGGAAAATATGTGGAGGCGGATTCTCAAACGTGGAAAGAATCTGTCCTTGGACAATTTGTGTCTTCTTTGAGCCACTCGGCGTCGTGGTTCGTTACCATGCGGATCACTGCGCATAGAATCACGACGTGTGGACGTGGTGAAAAAGGTAGGAAGCGGAATGGAAAGATTGCGTGAGATGGAGGTCTTCGTTGCCATCGTCGACCGGGGCAGCTTTACTGGTGCGGCCGAAAAATTCAGCATGTCAGCCGCAGCGGTGTCGCGAGCGGTCAGTGCGCTGGAAGCCCGTCTCGGCACGCACCTGCTCGCCCGCACGACCCGCTCGGTTCGTCCGACCGATGCGGGCATGACCTACCTTGAAGCCTGCAGGAAGGTGCTGGACACCATCACGGACGCGGAATCGATCATCGCAGCCGACCAGCTCAATCCCGTCGGTACGTTGACCGTCTCCGCGCCGGTGCTGTTTGGCCAGCGCTATGTCGCTCCTCTGGTCAACGCCTTCGCACTGCGTTATCCGGACGTCAACATCAATGCCGTGTACGTCGATCGAACTACGCGGCTCCTGGAGGAGGGGGTGGATATTGCGATTCGCGTCGGCCACCTTGGCGACTCCTCGACATTCGCCGTCCCTTTGGGATTCGTGCGGCGTTGCACGTACGCCGCGCCCTCTTATCTGGCGAGGCATGGGGAACCTCTTCACCCCAGAGATCTGACCCATCACCACTGTGTGTCTTTCACCGGCGTCTCGCTTCCACTCGAGTGGGTGTTCAACGAAAATGGTTCGAGATTGCCCGTCAGATTCCGGCCGCGGATGATCGTCGACCTTGGCCCCGCTGCCGTTCTCGCGGCCGTCGAAGGTGTGGGGATAATCCAGTTGCTGTCGTATCAGGCGGCTCCCGAGGTGCTCGAAGGCAAGCTCCAACCTGTCCTGACGTCATTCGAACCCGAGTCCATCCCGGTGAGCCTGCTTCATGTCGAGCGGCGAAGCAGCAGCGGCAAGATTCGCGCGTTCGTGGATTTCGTTACGGAGACCTTACGCAACAACACGCACCTTCAAGGCGTGGACGTGACTGCGATACGAACTTCCCGGTAAGCGGACACGAGTGCATCAAGGTCGAAGCCCCTGTTCAGTCCGCTCGGATTAGGCAATACCCACGCGCATGCGCCGCCGAATGGCTCTGTTTGTCGCCCCCAATCGATAGAGCGTCTGCCGGAGATCGCGGCAAGCGCCATCTTTCCGAGGAAAGCGACGTGCCGTGGCGCGTACCGTTCGACCTTCCGCCGGAAACCATCACCGGCCAGTTCGATCTCCGATCGCACAAGCTCGTCGGCACGCGCCGTCGGACGTGAAACCACCGTGGTGAGACCGTAGCCATATCGAAGAACCGTGTAGTCGTCTTCGGGCTGAATCTGTTCGGGAGTGAAGCCTGCGAGATGCATGACCCGCCAGAAGCGATTGCCTCGGCCTGCAAAGTGGTGACCCGTGGATGCCGCACGAATGCCTGGATTGATTCCGCAGAAAACTAGCATCAAGCCTGGTTCAAGGAGATCGGGTAGAGCCTGAGGGTAGCCGCCGTCGGTCACGGATGAGACAGTCCTTGAAAAGAGACCTGCTTGTCGGCACCGTTGGTTCCCCATCGCTGCGTGGCTGTCTCGCCGCGAAATCGCTGCCGATATTGTTTCGGTGTCACCGCGAGCCGCCGGGAGAAGGTGGTGCGCATATGCGTGGCGCTACGGAAGCCGCATTTGAATGCGACGGTCTTCAGCGGGGCATCCGAGTCTTCGAGCAACTTCCTCGCCGTGTCGACGCGAACCTGCTCGACAAATACGGACGGCGTCACCTTTGCATGCTTCGCAAATAGTCTGGAGAAGGTTCGCCGGCTCACGGCAACCGCGCTCGCGAGTTGTTCGATGGATAGCGCATCGGTTATATGCTCGGTCACATACCGGTGCACTTTGCCGATAATCGGGTCTTCGTCCCGCCCGGTGCCAATGTACGGGCTGTACTGAGACTGGCCGCCTTCCCGCTGGATATAAACCACGAGGCGTTTCGCGACACGCACCGCCAGCTCGTGTCCCCAGTCTTCCGCGACTAGCGCCAGGCACAGATCGATGCCGGACGTTACGCCTGCCGACGTAAAGAGGCGTCCGTCTCGAACGAAGATCTTGTCGGGCTGCACGCAAGCCTGCGGAAATTCATTAGCGAGACGGCCCGCGTCCGACCAATGCGTTGTCACTTCCTTGCCGTCCAGCAGTCCCGCATGCGCAAGCACGAATGCCCCATTGCAGACAGAGCCAAACCGCGTCGCGTCGCGTGCCTGACTCCGCAGCCACGCCAGAAAGTCACTGGAAGGCTGAGCATCGGGCAATTGGGGACCTCCTGCGATCAGAAGCAGATCCCATTGCGTGTCGAGGTCCATATAGCCGAACGGTACGTAGAGCTGCATTCCGTTCGAGCAGGTCACCCCGCCGGCCTGAGGACCCACCAAAGAGACTTCATATCTCTGTTGGTCGGGGAGGATCGTGTTGGCTTCCGCGAACACGTCGAGAGGGCCCGCAACGTCGAGCGCCTGAACACCATCGAATATGACAATGGCGACTTTCATGCCGTGACCTTCATGGAGTGAGTAGGCCCGTCTCCGATACCTGCGATTCGATTGGCTTTACCTGAAAGAGCGGGCCAAGCCTCTCAGCCTCTACTGACGAGCGGTAACCGAGCTTAACGCAACAGGCGGAAAACAGGGATGCACAGGGCGGTAACTCACTTTTGCGTCCAGGTTACAAAACAACCGGGTTCGAGCAATGCCAAACGGCCATGGACCCTCCGGACGCAGCGCAACATAACGCAATACGAGCGACAACCTCACCACGGCGCTGCGGTTGGCCCAAATCTCACGTGGATTGGCCCAGCATGGCGACAAGCACGTGTTTCCTCTGCCGTGCCGGCTCATTAGACTGGGTCACCAGCCTGACGAAGAGCCGGACGCCGGGAAAACGGGCAGCCATGGACGGATTTGTCACGCTGAAGGAACGCCATACTTCGCACCGCCTCGCCGGGCCTGACGCGGCGGGATGCGCGGCGCTTAGGTTCAGTGAATTCATGGAGTAACGGAGCATGCATGTCGCGATGATGCTGTACGCCGGATTCCGGCTGCTCGAAGTGACGGGGCCGATGGATATCTTTCACGAAGCGAACCGTCTGTGCGGTGCAACGTTGTACGAGCAGCATCTCGTGGGACCGTCGCCGGGGCCCGTCATGTGTTCGAGCGGGGTTGCAGTCCGCACGACGGAGAGCCTGCTGGACGCACATGCTGCTTTCGACATTGTCGTCGTCCCCGGTTGTCCGGTGCTCGGGTCGAGCCTGGAACATCGTGAATTGGTGGACTGGCTCAGGAATGCCGGACGCGGAGTACGAAGGCTCGCATCCGTGTCCAACGGGGCTTTTCTGATCGCGCGCGCCGGCCTCGCTGATCATCGTTTGTTGACCACGCATCGGCGCGACGCGCAGCGTCTGTCCATCGAGCATCCGTTCGTGCACGTCGCGAGCGATCAAGGTTGTCTGAAGGACGGCAATCTGTACTCGTCATGTGGCGTAAGTGACGGTATTCAGGTGGCCTTGGACCTGGTCAGGGAAGACCTTGGCGAAGAGTTCGCCAGAAGCATTACGAAGTCATTGTCGAGGCGCCGCGAATGAGCGCCAACTGGAAAGGAAGTCGTCCTTTGATTCAGGCTGCTGGTCCTGTCAGCGCCGATTTGCCCGCGAGCCAACCATGAGCCGAAACCCAATCATTACTTCACACGCCGATCTGACGCCGGCGAATGCGACCGAAACGCTGTCGGGCGCGGACATCATTCTGCGCGTGCTCGCCGAGCAGGGCGTCGACACACTCTTTGGATATAGCGGCGGGGCGATCTTGCCGACCTACGACGCGGTGTTTCGCTACAACGAAATGAACGCGGCCCATGTGGAGCGTCAGATCAAGTTTGTCGTACCTGCCAATGAACAGGCTGCGGGCTTTATGGCCGCCGGTTATGCGCGAGCCAGCGGAAAAGTCGGCGTGTTCATGGTGACGTCGGGGCCGGGCGCGACAAACGCGGTGACCCCAATCGCCGACTGTAACGGCGATTCGGTGCCTGTCGTGCTCATCTGCGGGCAGGTGCCGCGTGCCGCGATAGGCAGCGACGCGTTTCAGGAGGCGCCCGTCTTCAACATCATGTCGGCGTGCGCGAAGCAGGTGTTTCTCGTCACCGATCCGTTGAAGCTCGAGCCAACGCTGCGAACCGCATTCGAAGTTGCCCGCACCGGTCGGCCGGGTCCGGTCGTGGTGGACGTGCCTAAAGACATCCAGAACTGGACGGGGCCCTATCATGGGCGAGGCACACTGCATTTTCGCGGCTACTCCGATCGGCTGCGCATGGTGGCTAAAGGCGCACGGTTGGAAAAGGCCAAAGCTGCCGACTTTTTTGATCTTCTGCGGCAGAGTGAGCGGCCGCTGCTTTATGTCGGCGGCGGCGTGATCACGGGGCGTGCGACTGCGGTGCTAACGGAGTTCGCCGAGCGCCACGGCATTCCAGTCGTGACGACACTCATGGGGCTTGGCGCCATATCTGCAAAACACCCGCTGTGTCTCGGCATGCTCGGCATGCATGGGGCCGCCTGCGCGAACTACGCCGTTGAAGACTGCGATTTTCTCATTGCTGTGGGCGCACGATTCGATGATCGCGTCGCCGGTGGACGGCCTGACTCATTCGCTCGCGGTGCGCGCCATGTCGCGCATATCGATATCGACGAGGCGGAGATCAACAAGGTCAAGCGTGCGCACTGGACTCACGTGGGCGATGCGAAAGATGCCTTGCTGTCTTTGCTCGAGCACAGTCCGGCGAAGCAGTCGTCTTCTGGCTGGCTCGACCATGTGATGGCGTTGAAGCAGACCTTCGGAATGAACTACGACCGCAAGAACCCTGCGATTCAACCGCAATGGGTTATCGAAAAGCTCAGCGAAATCACCGGCGGACGAGCGATCATCAGCACGGGCGTCGGCCAGCATCAGATGTGGGCCGCGCAGTTTTTCGAATTCGTCGAGCCTCGAAGCTTCCTGACATCGGGAAGCATGGGGACGATGGGTTTTGGGCTGCCCGCAGCGATTGGTGCGCAACTGGCGCGACCGGATGCGCTCGTGATCGACATCGACGGCGATGGAAGCATCCGGATGAATGTCGGCGAACTGGAGACGGCAAGCACGTACGGCATTCCCGTCAAGGTACTGTTGCTCAACAATCGCGGTGACGGAATGATCCGGCAGTGGCAGCGTCTCTTTTACGACGGGCGAATGTTTGTCAGCGACAAGGCGCTCTATCGCAAGGACTTCGTGATGGCGGCACAGGCCGATGGGTTCGAGTTTGCCCGTCGCGTCGAGGTGCTGTCCGAACTCGAGCACGCGTTGCGGGCGTTCGTTGAATTTGAGGGACCGGCTTTCCTGGAGGTGATGATCGACGAGAACGCCGATGTGTTTCCGATCGTAGGTCCGGGGCAAAGCTACGCGACGATGAATACCGGTCCCTTTATCCCGTCGCGAACCGGGCAGACACAAATTCAGGGCGTAGCACGAAAAAGTGCTGCGGATATGTTCTAGCGAAAACGAGCGCCGGTGCCGCAAGGCGTGACACGACCTTGGCCGCGACCGCGATAGGTGAAGCATTTCGTCCCTACCCGTTGCCTGGTCGAGCAGCTTCTATCGAGACGTTCTTCGAAAGCTATGGTTGACGAGAATTTGATTCATAAGGCACTCGCAAACCCGTTCCGGCGCGAGATTTTGCGGTGGCTAAAGGCCCCCCGCGAATACTTCGCGCAAGGCTACATCGATCTCGATTGCGGGGTGCCGGCGAACGCAATCCTCGCGCGCAGTGGGCTATCTCAATCGACCGTCTCGGCGCACGTTGCGGCATTGGTCGCGGCGAAACTGCTGGTGTCGACCCGCGTTGGTCAGTGGATGTTTCTGTCGCGAAACGAAGACGTCATTCGCGCCTTTGCGGAACAGATGAGGTCGCATCTATAGCCACAGCGTGTGTCGACCGAAGTGCCGCCCACCTTGGCAGGCTCGCTGCCGTGCGACGCTTCGTGCTCGCTTCTATTGCGACTGCCAAACCCGCGAGGCGGATTCGTACGGAGAAACGCCCACTTCAGGACTCTTTGCCCCGGATTGACCCCCCAAAAATATTTCCGCACTCCAGTTGACAGTATCTGACGTTGCAGATAATGTTGAGTCTGTCGATTGAGGAGCGGAAGATGAACCACTACACGAAGGACAACTTCCGGGCGGAGGAAAGCATTGGCCTTGCGCTCACCAAAGCCCGTAACATTCTGGTGGCGGAAATGGACAATGCCTTGAAGGACCTGGATATCTCTTCCCAGCAAATGGGCGTCCTGCTGTCGCTCAATGGCGGGGTCGCTTCCACGCCGTTTGAGTTGTCGAAGTTGCTGGGCGTCGATACCGGCCTGATGACCCGTTTGCTCGACAAGCTGGAAGACAAGGGCTTGCTCGAACGCTCGCGCAGCCTGGAGGATCGCCGGGTAGTCAACCTGACGCTGACGAAGAAAGGCAAGCAGGTCGCCGCACAACTGCCGGAAATCGCACCCGGCGTCCTGAATGGTCGTCTGAAGCACTTTACGAAGCAAGAGTTCATCGAGTTGGGCCGCCTGCTTAACAAATTCCTTGAGGACTGAGCGGCATTTTTTTTACCTATATATCTGACAGGTCAGAAAATGAAATCGCAATTAAATGGAATGACGGTCGGCAGGCGAGTGGCGAAGGCTAGCGTTTCCGTGATGTTCGCCGCCGTGTTGTCTGCGTGCGCGAACTACGCCGGCATTACGAGCGACAAGCAAATGACGCCGCCGCAAACGCTCGCTACCCAGCAGAGCATTCCGTCGGACGACGGACATTGGCCGGCCGCCGATTGGGCCGACCAGTTTGGCGACGCGCAGTTGAAAGCCCTGTTGGCAGAAGCCCTGAAAGGCAGTCCGTCGCTCGCTCAGGCGCGCGCCCGTGTGGCGGCCGCCGCCGCTTATACGGAGACGGCAAAGGCGAGCACGCTGCCGAATGTCGGCGCCAGCTACTCGTTCACGCGCCAGCAGTATTCGGGTAACGCTCTGGTCCCGCCGCCGTATGCCGGCTCGTGGCAATCGGAAAACAAGGGGCTGCTGTCGGCCTCGTACGACCTCGATCTATGGGGCAAGAATCGCGAGGCGCTCAAGGCTGCCATGTCGCAGTTGCAGGCGAGCGAGGCGGATGCCGAGGTCGTCAAGCTGACGCTCACCTCGGCTATCGCCCGCAACTACAACCAGCTCGCCCGCCTGTACGCATTGCATGACATTGCGCAGCAGCAAGTCGGACAGCGCGAACAGATCGACCGCATCACGGCCGGCCGTATCGCCAGCGGGCTGGATACCGAAGTGGAGCGCAAGACCGCGCAGGCCAATCTGGCCAGCAGCCGGGCCGCGCTGGCTTCGCTCGACGGCAGCATTGTCACGACGCGCTATCAGCTGGCCGCGCTCCTCGGCGCGGGTCCGGACCGTGGCCTGGCGATCGCCCGGCCTGCGCTTGGCATCGGCGACGAGGTGCGCTTGCCCGATAACGTGCCGGCCGATCTGGTGAGCCGCCGCCCCGATCTTGTCGCGGCCCGCTGGCGTGTCGATGCGTTCACGCACGACGTGAAGGAAGCGAAGGCCGAGTTCTACCCCGACATCAACCTGAGCGCCGCGATTGGGCTGGATGCCTTCGGTTTCGGCCGCTTTCTGACCGCTGCGAGCCGCACCGTCAGCGCGGGCCCGGCGATCCATCTGCCGATCTTCGACGGTGGCGAACTGCGGGCGCAACTGAAAGGGCGATACGCGGACTTCGACAATGCGGTGGCCAGTTACAACCAGACACTCGTTACGGCGCTGTCGGAAGTTGCCACGCAGTTCGCCGAGATCCGTTCGACCGACGTCCAGCTCGGCGATGCGCAGGCCGCCCAGGAAGCGGCGCGCAGTGCCGACCAGTTGGCGCTCACGCAATACAAGGCCGGCCTCACGAACCAGCTCACGGTGCTGAACGCCGATACCAACGCGCTCGCCGCCGACCAGGCGGTCGCCAACCTGAAGATGAACCGCCGCGATCAGCAGATCGCGTTGGCTGCGGCACTCGGAGGCGGGTATGTCGACACCGCTGCCGCCAGCGCAGGCAACCCGAACGCAACCTCGAGCGGCAACACAAACGCAACCGCAAACGCAACCGCAACCGCAACACAGATCAGCCCAGTCGTCGCCGCGCGCTAATACGACTGTCGCGACCCCTTTATATACTGCCAGGAGTGATTGAAATGAGCGATACGACCGCCGCCGAGCGCACTACGGCGCAAGCAGAACCCGTCGAGGTTGAAAATCCCCGCAAGCGCAAGCTGATGCTGGCGCTCCTTGCGGCCGCCGTTGTCGTGTCAGGCGCTGGCTATGGCGCTTACTATTTCACGGTGGCGCGCTTCTACCAGTCCACCGATGACGCGTACGTGAGCGGCAATCTCGTGCAATTGACGCCGCAGGTCAGCGGCACGGTGGTCGCAGTCAACGCCGACGATACGCAGGTCGTCAAGCAGGGTGACCCGGTGGTGACGCTGGACGCCGCCGACGCAAAGATCGCGCTGTCGAACGCGGAGGCGACGCTCGGTCAGACAGTTCGGCAAGTGAGCGGCCTG
>Ga0157369_10008777_pt1 | contig 11580 bp, 11 predicted proteins | sample C25metaG_FD_113461 | JGI IMG/M metagenome (GOLD analysis project Ga0157369, IMG submission 113461) | Corn rhizosphere microbial communities from Kellogg Biological Station, Michigan, USA - C2-5 metaG | ecosystem: Host-associated > Plants > Roots > Rhizosphere > Soil | place: USA: Michigan... | reverse complement strand
TCCACGAAGGCGAAGGCGCCGAAGGCCATCAGCCCCGCCGCCGTCAGCCCCAGGATCCAAGACCCGCCCGGCTGGGCCTCCAGCGCGTCCAGCGCCGCCGCCGTCGTCGTCACCTCGCCCGAGCGCGCATGCAGCCCCGCCAGAACCACGAACACGCCCAAGGGCAGATAGGCGAACCCTCGCGCCCCATAGCCCGCCCGCGCCAGGGCCGTCGCCGTCCCGCAGAAGGCCTTGGGACAGGCCAGGGCGTCGTCGAAGTCGTCGCGGATCGCCCTGACGATGTTGCCGACGCCGACGCCCAGCACCACCAGCCCCGCCCCGATCAGCAGCACCTCGCCGAACGGCATCCCCAGCAGCATGGCCGCCTTCTCCTGGTTCTCGGCCACGCTCTCGGCCAAATCCTGGGCATGGGCCGCCGAAGCGCTCGTCGCCTCGCCGAACTCGTCCAGATATTCGAACACCCCCGACGCCAGCACGCCATAGAACAGGCCGCTGGCCGCCTGGCCCGCCCGCGTCGCCCAGCCCTTCAGGTCCGTCCCCTCATGATCCGCGTCGAACACCGCCTGCAGCACCCTCCAGCCGACGAAGGCCCACAGGCCAAGCCCCAGCAGCACCAGCCAGACCTTGCCGAACGGCTGGCCCGCCAGCCATCCCGCCGCCCCGCTGGTCCCCACCGCCTCGCCGATCCGGTCCGTCGCCGCCAGCAGAGTCAGCGCCCCGGCCGACAGATAGACGAAGCCCCGCGCGCCATAGCCGACCCGCGCCGCCCATTCGATCAGGGTCGCCAGCGGCGGCAGGCGTCGCAGGACAGGGGCGCGTCTAAGAAGGGTCCTGGCGGCGGTCATCGCATCCCCGGCGGCGAGAAGCCCCCTAACGCCCGCAGCCCGGCAAAGGCTCCCGCCGCAGCGACGCTGTGTCGACATCCGACAGACAGGTCCGCCGCCGCAAGGCTAAGGTTCGCGGCCTGGGAGCCGTTCGCTTGCACATCTACGAGTTTCATTTCTTCGACGCGGCCGACCGTCGACCCCTGCTCGACTTCTTCGACGGGGCCGACGACGACACCGCCGTGGCGGCGGCCCGCAAGCGCCTGGCCGACCATGCCTCCTGCGTCGGGGTCGAGGTTCATCAGGCGGATCGTCTCGTGGCCCGGCTGGAGCGTCCTGCGACCGACGCCGATTGATCGGTTCCGTACACATCTCGGCAAAGTCAGGCCTTTTCCCCAGAAACCGGCGCCCGATACGGCCACGCTGTGTCGGGTTCCGACAGACGCGGCGGCCGGATCGCCTTATGCGCGAACTCATGCGCAGCCTCCCGCCGGACAACCGGTTGATCCACGGCCTGAATCCCGACGACCGCGACGCCCTCCTGGCGATCGCCGTCCCCGTCGAATTCGCCCTGGGGCATGTGTTCAACGAGCCGGACGACGCCATCGAACACCTGCATTTCATCGACAGCGGCTTCTGCTCCTCGGTGGCGGTGCTGGAGGATGGCCGCACCGTGGAGACGCTGATGATCGGGCGCGAGGGCGTGCTGGGCGTCGTCGCGTCTGTCGTGCCGCACCACGCCCATACCCGCAGCGTGGCCCAGATCGCCGGCACGGCGCGGCGGGTGGACGCCGCCAAGTTCCGCGCCCTGTCGGCTCAACGACCGGGCGTTCGCGACGCCGTGGGCGACTACATGGCCCAACTTCAGGGCGAGTTGGAGCAGTCGGCGGCCTGCAACGCCCTGCACCACGCCGGGCAGCGGTTCGCCAAATGGCTGCTGCGCTGCCACGACCGGGTGGAGGGCGACACCCTGAACCTGACGCAGGAGTATCTGGCCTCGATGCTGGGCTCGCAGCGCACCACGGTGAACGAGGCGGCGCAGGGGCTTCAGAAGGCGGGGGCCATCGCCTATTCGCGCGGCCGGATCACGGTGCTGGACCGGGCGGCGCTGGAGCGGGCGGCTTGCGAATGCTACCGCCGGGGCGGCGCCCCGCTTTAGTCCGCCTGGGCGGCCGGCAGTTCGAGCACCGCCTTCAACCCGCCCATGTCGCTGTCCGCCAGGTTCAGCCGACCGCCATAGGCGCGGGTCAGGTCGTCCACGATCGACAGGCCCAGGCCCGAGCCCGGCGCGCTCTCGTCCAGCCGCGCGCCGCGCTGCATGACCGTGTCGCGCTGGTCGGCCGGCAGGCCCGCGCCGTCGTCCTCGACAACCAGGATCATCTGGCCCAGGCCGCTGCCGCCCGCCGAGACGCGCACCCGGCGCCTGGAGAATTTGGCGGCGTTCTCGATCAGATTGCCCAGGATCTCCTGCAGGTCCTGACGCTCGCCCAGGAAGGACAGGCTATCGGGCGCGCGCCAGTCGATCTCGACGTTCTTGTCGCGGAACACCTGTTCGATCATGACCGCCAGTTCGTCCAGCACCTCGGCGACGGGCGTCGTCTCGCCCAGGCCGTGGGCGGCGCGGGCGGCGGCGCGGGCGCGGCGCAGATGGTGATCGACCTGGCCCTGCATGACCTTGGTCTGGCGCCGCACCAGTTCGGGCAGGTCGCCCTCGGCGGTCCCCGCCTCGGCCAGCATGACCGAGATCGGCGTCTTCAGCGCATGGGCCAGGTTGCCGACATGAGTGCGCTGGCGCTCCACCACCTCCTGGTTATGATCCAGCAGGCGGTTGACCTGTTCGGCCAAGGGCTGGATCTCCAGCGGATAGGACCGCCCGATCCGGGCCGACTTGCCCTTGCGCACGTCGGCGATCTCGTCGCGCAGATCGAACAGGGGGCGCAGGCCGATGCGAACCTGGATGAAGACCGCCGACACCAGGCCCAAGCCCAGGATCAGCATGGCCGTCCAGGTGACGCGGGCGAACTGGCGCGTGTCGGCGTCCACCTCGGAGCGGTCGATGGCGGCGATGAAGATGACCGGATGTTCGTGCCGGGGAATGGACTTCATGCTGGCGGCGACGCGCAGCGGCTCGCGCGTCGCCGCGTCGTCCTTGGGGCCGGTGGTGTTGAAGGTGATCACGTCCCCGAACGCCGCATCCAGCCGGTCGGGCAGGTCGGGCGGCAGGGTCAGGTCATAGCGCCACAGCGAGGTGGAGCGGGCCAGGCTGACTAGCCGCCCGTCGGGCCGCACCTCCATGATCTGCCAGTATTTGCCCGACAGAAGCCGCAGGGTGCGGGCGTCCTGGATCTGGGCCACCACGTCGCCCTGGGGCGTGCGGCTGGCGGCGACCACGATCTCGTCGATGGTCTCGTTCAGCATGGCCCCGAGACGCCGCAGCGCCGATTCCTGGAAGGCCTGGGTCAGGACCAGGGCGGCGACGACGAGGGCCAGCAGAATCCAGGCCGAGGCCAGCCAGATCAGCCGTCGGGTCAGCGAGCGGCCGGGCCGCCCGAACCAGCGCCCCCAATCGCCTCGGTTCGAAACCGCCTGCCCGGTCACGCCGCTTCGGATTCGCCCGTCAGAGGCGTCAGCCGATAGCCGAGGCCGCGCACGGTCTCGATCCGGTCCGGCCCGACCTTCTTGCGCACCCGGCCGATGAAGACCTCGATGGTGTTGGAATCCCGGTCGAAGTCCTGATCGTAGAGGTGTTCGACCAGTTCGGTGCGGCTGATGACCCGGCCCTGATGCATCATCATATAGTGCAGCAGCCGGTATTCCAGCGAGGTCAGGCGCAGGGGTTCGCCATTGACGCTAGCCCGCGCCGCGCGTGGGTCCAGCCGCAGGCCGCCGCACGCCAGGGTCGCCGAGGCGATGCCGGCCGATCGGCGCAGCAGCGCCCGCAGGCGCGCCAGCAGCTCCTCGGTATGGAAAGGCTTGGTCAGATAGTCGTCGGCGCCGGCGTCGAAGCCCGCCACCTTGTCCGACCACGAGCCGCGCGCCGTCAGGATCAGGACCGGCGTGGTCTTGCCCTCGCGGCGCCACCGCTCCAGCACCGACACCCCGTCGATCTTGGGCAGGCCCAGGTCCAGGACGATGACGTCATAGGGTTCGTTCTCGCCCAGATAATGGGCTTCCTCGCCGTCCGGGGCGTGATCCACCGCATAGCCCGCGTCGCCCAGCGCCGCCTTCAACTGACGCGACAGGTCCGCGTCGTCCTCGACCAGAAGCACGCGCATCAGTTCGGCCTGCGACGTTGATTGTTGTTGCTGTCCGGGCGCGCCTGTCCGGTCTGGCCGTCGACGACGACTTCGCGCACGCGACCGTCGCGCTCGACCAGGACGGAATAGTTGCCGTCGCGGCGCGGCTGGGTGTCGATGGGGCGACCGCCGCCAGCCTCGCCGCCACGACGACGCGCCTCGTCCGGACTGACGCGAGGGCCGCGATCCTGCGCTCGCTGATCCTGATCGCGCGACTGGGCGAGCGCCGGCGTCGACATGACGGGCGCGAGGGCCAGGGTCGAAGCCAGGGCCAGGGCCACAGTCAGGGCTCGGGGGGCGAGGATGAGACGGGCGGGTTTGCGGGACATGGGGACCGATCTAGGCCCAATCATCTGAACGGGCGCTGAATACGTCGTATAGTTTAAAGCGATCCTCGCGCCAAACCGGCGAACGGCGATCCTGTCGTCTTTTTCACCCAGATGAACCGAACCTGATCGTCCCTGTTCAGAACCGGCTCAGCCGCTGGATGGTCAACTCTCCTCATCGCTGGTCACCCCCGACCGGCGCAGACAGTTTCAAGGAGATCGCCATGCGCAAGCTTATCGTCCCCGCTATCGTCCTGGCCGCCGCCTCGGTCGCCGCGCCGTCTCTGGCTCAATCCTACCACCGCCCGCCCCCGCCCCATCACGCCAGCTACGGCTCGTGGCAGTCGATCAACGCCCGCCAGGCCAATCTGGACCGCCGCATCGATCAGGGCGTCCGCAACGGTCAGCTCAGCCGACGCGAAGCCGTGCGCCTGCGGGGCGAGTTCAACAGCCTCCTGCGCCTGGAGGCCAACTATCGCCGCGGCGGCCTGACCACCTGGGAGCGCCAGGACCTGGACCGTCGCTTCGACCGCCTGTCGGCCCAGATTCGCCACGAGCGCCGCGATTACGACCACCGTCGCGGCTAAGACTTCGGCCCGATGACATGACGACGGAGAGCGCGGCCGACAGGCCGCGCTCTCTTGCGTTTCGCGCCTTTTCACAAGGCTGACGGGCGGCGGGGCGCGCCGTCCGTTTCAACGAGCGGAAAATCAGCCCGTCATGTCTTCCAGCTCGCGACCGCGCGTTTCCTTCACCCAGGCCTGGACCAGGAAGAAGGAGATCAGGGCGCTGACCGCATAGAAGCCGTAGGTGACGACCAGGCCCAGGGTCGCGGCCATCCAGGGGAAGCTGACCGAGATGGCGAAGTTGGCGATCCACTGGGCGAAGCCGGCGACGGCCAGAGCCGAACCCCGCATCTGGTTGGGGAACATCTCGCCCAGCATGACCCACATGACCGGGCCCCAGCTGAAGTTGAAGAAGACCACATAGGCGTTGGCGGCGATCAGGGCGATCAGGCCGGTCTGATCATCCAGATGCAGCGTCCCGTCGATCAGGGCGGCCTTGGAGAAGCACCAGGCGACCGTGCCCAGGGTCATGAACATGCCCGCCGAACCGATCAGCAGCAGCGGCTTGCGGCCGATCCTGTCGATGATGGAAATGGCCGCCAGACAGGCCGCGATCGACAGGACGCCGGACAGGATGTTGATCTGCAGCGCGTCGTTCTCGGAGAAGCCGACCGACTGCCACAGCACCGCGCCGTAGTAGAAGACGATGTTGATGCCGACCAGCTGCTGGAACACGGCCAGGATCAGGCCGGCCCAGACGATGGGGCGCACCTTCTTGGTCGCGGGATCCAGCAGGTCCGAGAATTTCGGCTTGTGGTCGGCGCTCAGCGAGGCGCGGATCTCCTTGACCTTGCGCGCGCCCGCGCCGGGGCCGAACAGTCTGGACAGCACGGCCTCGGCCTGGACGTCCTTCCTCTTGGCGACCAGGAAGCGCGGGCTTTCGGGGATCACCAGCAGGGCCAGCAGATAGATGGCGGCCGGGACGACCTGCAGCCAGAACATCCAGCGCCAGGCCGGGAAGCCCAGCCAGAAGTCGGCGGTCGATCCCCCGGCGGTGCGCGCCAGAACGTAGTTGGCGACGAAGGCGCCGGTCAGGCCGATGATGATCATGATCTGCTGCACCGACGACAGTCGGCCGCGGATCGAGGCCGGGGTGACCTCGGAGATATAGGCCGGCGACAGGACCGAGGCCGCGCCGACGCCCAGGCCGCCGATGAAGCGGGCGATGATGAAGTGGGCCGAACTGTCCGCCGCGCCGGCCCAGAAGGCCGAGACGATGAACAGGGCGGCGGCGATCTGCATCACCGTGCGACGGCCGATGGCGTCGGCCAGACGACCCGCGATGAAGGCGCCGACGGCGCAGCCCAGCAGAATGGCGCCGACGTTGAAACCGGTGCCGAGCGCCGACAGGTTGAAGGCCGCCTCCAGCCCGTCCTGGGTGCCGTTGATGACGCCGGAATCATAGCCGAACATGAAGCCGCCGATGGTGGCGACCGCCACGATCAGGGCGATGAACGCCATGTTGACGCGATCGTCGCCCGCCATGTCATGTCCACGATCTGGGCCTGAGCCCCCCGTCGGTCCCGCCATCTCGATGTACCTCCAAGGCCCGTCTGAAGCGGGCGTGAAATCAGAAAACCCGAACGCCGGCCCGCGTCCACGAAAGACTCGCGGCCTGTCCCGGCAGAGACGGGGCGCTTATGGTAGCGCTAACAGCTTTTTGGCGGGAGATGGATGTCGATCGCGCGACGGGGCGGGCCATTGCGACAATCATGGCGACCCCGGAGGGACTCCAACCCCCGACCTCGGCTTTAGGAATCGTTATTTGGTAGTATTCATTCGTTTTCGACACGGTGCAATCTGTTTCAATAGCCTATAGATATCCGTCAGATACTTGCCTTTTCCCGTTCACGGCGTAACCTGTGATTTCGTCGAGTATCAACCGGATGCGTCCCACGTGCGTCCCAAGATTACAGGAGATAATTTCGGTGCCGCGCGTCAATCTCACTGAGCGGTATATCCTCGGAATAACTTCCTCATCAGGACAACGGATCGAGGTTTCAGATGAAGCGACGCCTGGTCTTGCAATCCGTGCGAGCGGCGTGTCGTCCCGCATCTGGGTGATGCGATATCGTCGGCCCGACGGCCGCGAGACCCGGCACCGCCTCGGCGAGTATCCGACAATGAGCCTCAGAGCGGCACGCCTGGAAGTCGGCCGCCTCCGCGATCTCATCGACAAGGGGGGAGATCCGCTGCGTGAACGGCAGGAGTTGAAAGAACAGGCACGCAGCGACTCCATGGCTACCTATGGAGCACTTCTCTCAGCGTATTGGATCGCCTGCGAAACCGGAGAGTGGCAGCCGAAGAGGAAGATCAAGCGCGCATCGACGCTAAACTATGAGCGCCGACTTTCGGCTCGTCATGTCGAACCGATACTCAGCGCCATGCCGCTGACGACGATCAAGCGCGCCACGATCAAGGCCCTGCTTCGGGCGATGGTCCTCAATGGTATCGGCGCACAGACCAATCGGGTGCAGGCGCTCATCCGTCAGGTCTTCAACTTCGGCATCAGCGAGGAACTGGTCGAAATCAACCCCGCGATGGGTTTTCCGACGCTCCACGCTCCAAGACCGCGACGCCGGATTTGGAAGGACGACGAACTCCGCCACCTGTGGCGCGCGTTGGCCGGTCAAACGCAGTTGAGGAACCGGTCTGGCGAACCACTCTACGTCAGTCGAGGTGTCGGGATCGCCTTGCAATTGTGTATTCTTCTGCTCCAGCGGCGCAAGGAAGTCGCTGGAATGGATCTGTGCGAACTCGACTTGGATCAGGCGGTCTGGCTGATTCCGGCAGAACGCATGAAGGGCAATCGGCCCCATCAGGTCCCCTTGCCGCCTCGATCTGTCGCCCTCATCCGCGAGGCGATCGCGCTGACCCGACTGCCCGCCGACCGCACTATAGGCCCTGTTTTCCCTAATCCCCGCCTCCACACCGAACCCATCAATGCTGAGGCTCTGACACGGGCCATGAGTCGTCTTCGAGATGGCCTCGGCGTGGAGAATGCGACTGTACACGACCTGCGACGAACCGGGTCGACCGCCCTCACGAGTGAGCGCCTTGGGGTATCACCCTTCATCCGATCAAAAGTGCTGGGACATGAAACCGACGCAGGCGGCGGCGCCTCAGTGTCCAGCGTCCATTACGACGCCAACGAATACATGCCGGAGAAGCGCCGTGCGCTTCGGGCCTGGGAAGACCTATTGCTTCACATCGTCCAGAAGGACCGTCAACCAGACGCCATGCCGAGGCGCACCGGGATAATCACCGGCATGATGTTCGGACTCGAACCGGCCAACGACGTCGCCCTACCCCCCGTGCTCTTGTCGGGCCGCTAACGGATAGCGCACCCGCTCTGGCTTGGCTTCAGTCGGGATGTCGTGGCTCTCAGGGGATCAAGGACTCTTTCGCCGCGCCGTCTTGCGACGTCCACGCCGCCAGAAGCGCCTCCAAGGTGGATGCCCGTCCGGCGATGAGGTTGGCCTGGCGCTTCCCGATCTTTTGGTCGAGTCCAGAGGCGCACATTTCATCCGCGATGTCCCCCACCGTTGCGGGGATCGCTTGGACCAGCTCGCTGGCGCGCTCGCCCCAAAGCTCTGGAGACTGGCGCACATCGGCTTCTATTGCCACTAACAGCCCGTCCACAGCTCGTCCGTCATCGGCTACCGCTCCCGGCCCCGCTGAAGCCATCGCCGAGTGCGGCGTTGCTGCTGATCGGGGTTTGCGATCATCGCGCGGAGGAGTGCGCGCAATTGGTTTGGATCAAAATCACCTCTAATAGCCCTAGGGCTGGTTCAAGCTAACGGGCAGCGTCAAGTCCGAGCGGCCGCGTGTCGCAATCCCACAACATCCGCGAACCGTTTACCCAGCACTTTTATCGCCAGACAAATGGATCAGATATGCCTGAAGGTACCGTAGATGATGTCGTCGTCGTTGGGCAGCGCCCAGAGCGACCGCTTACACCCTACGATCCAGGCGGCGGAACGATGCCGGCGCCGACGCTACCTGCAGACCATCCAGAACGCGACCCTTCCACTGGCGGGCAGGCTCCCTCCGGATTCTTCGTGTCTACGGAGATGAAAGCGGTGGAACAGTCGGTCAGTTTAATGATCACCGTCGCCGAGGCTCTGGCAGCGCTTCCAGTTATCTCGCCACAAGACGCCCATGCCCTTGAGATTTACATAGACCTTCTTGAGGCGCTGAACGACTCCATCGCAAGTGGAGCGGTCGTATCACAAGCGACGGCGCAGGCGGCTCTCACCGTCGCTTTCGAGCAGTTGATCGGCCTCGGCACAGATAGGCTAGCGGCGGCTGCGGTAAGCATGGTGGGCGCCGCCGTCGGCTCTGTCGTTGATGGACCTTTGCCGTTCGGCGAAGCCGTTGGCGCCATCGCAGGTTATGCCGCCGGCTTGGTGATATCTTCCCAAATCCCGGACGAACTACCTGGGATGCTGGCCAATGCTGTGCTTGGCGGTGCCGAGGGAAGGGCATACGTGAATGGCATAATCGACCGCTTCAATGTTAGTCTGGAAGGGCGCGGTTTCTTCACAGATCTACTGATCTGGAACATTTTCGGCGGTGACCCGGACGGTGTCGGTGGGGGCTTCAAGATGCCCGACCTCTTCGGCACCCAAGATGAGCAGCCTACATATAACGGCGAGATTAGCGCTTATAACTATATTGTTGGAACGGCCGCGTCGCAGAATATGGCTGGGTCTGCACTAGGCGACATCATCAACCCCGGCAGGGGCCGCGACGTCATAAATGGCGGCGCTGGAAACGACACTCTCGATTACAAGATGCCGGCAGTCGCAATGAACGTAAATCTTGCAACAGGCCAGTCATACCAATATCGCATCGAGTCGGAAGTCGACACACTCACAAGTATAGAGAATGTTATTGGCTCCGCTCAGAATGATCAGATCGTGGGCAATTCCGTTGCCAATATTCTAATTGGAAGGAAAGGCAACGATCTGCTCAACGGGGCAGAAGGAGATGATGAACTACACGGGGGCGAGGGAAACGACCAACTCGTCGGAGGAAGCGGAAACGACACTGCTGTCTATCAAGACGAGATCGGAGCACTCTCCATTAATCTCCAAACGGGATCTGCCACGGTTGGCTCGTTCACCGATACGTTGAATTCAATCGAGAACGTGATCGGGACAGCTTTTGCGGATCATATTGTTGGCGACTCAAACGCGAACATACTCGCGGGGAATCTTGGGAACGATACAATCTACGGAGGAGGAGGCAACGACACCATCTATGGAGGCGATGGGGATGATTTCCTTTTTGGCGGCGACGGCGATGACCGCTTCTCGGTTGATCGAGGCAACGATGTAATTGATGGCGAAGCGGGTTTCGATAGTGTCCACTTCCGGGGCAATCGATCAGACTACAGCATCTCGGCAGTCGATGGCGGCTGGCTCGTCGCTTGGGGAATGGAGGAGGTAACCATCTATAATGTCGAACAAGCAACGTTTGCCGACGTTTCCTTGTCAACGAACAACCCTGATTGGTATCTGTAATGCGCACCGTCGTGATTTTGTCTGTGGGTCTGGCGCTGATCTCCTGCACCTCTCCCAGCACGCAACCCGCCAAAGATGATGTTTTCCAGCCTACGGCCAGTGCACTGACCGTGGAAGCTGCCGAGTCGTATGCGTCGAATAGGGTTGGAGTGGCCGGTTCAGTTCCCGTCTTTGCCGTAAAGGCTTCAAACGGTAGGTCAATCTGCGGAATCGTGAGGCTGCAGACTGGCGAGAATGTCGCGTACCAGTATTCGGTTGGCAATGGCAGGGAAACCGCTCTGATGGCTATACATTTAGACGAGGCGCGAAATCGGCGCGAGATGATTCCATCAATGAATGCGGTAGTCAAAAAGAGCTGCGGAGAAGCGGGCATTGACATGCCTATTGGCCCTTATGTCGAATAGATAATCCAGCCTGACATTTGTTACTCGATACACTTCGTGTCGATGAGGTTGATTACGGCCAAGAACTCGCCAACCGTAGTGGACGGGACCTAGGCTGAGTTCTTGGCCATGGCCCGACCCGAGGAACGCCCGTCCTCCGAAGAGAGCCATCAGTGTGGTCGCGGGGATGCAATGTGTGGGGGGAGGGTGCTGCGGAGAACAATGCGGTCTAGGATCCTGCCATTGAGCGACGACCGCAGCGGCGCCAGTCGCCGGCGAAAGGGACCTGACTAGGTCGATATGAAGAAGCTCGCCAGGGCGCTGGACAGCAAGGGTTGCGCGCCGGAAGAGACCTGGCCGATGAAGGTCATCAGTTCGCTGAAGTGATCCTCGGCGATCTTCTTTCCGGCAGCGGTCGCCGCGCCCTTACCGGCGTTCGCCCCGAAGGCGTTGAGGGTCTTGCGCAAGTCCGTGGGGTCCAGAACTTTTGCCTTGCGAAGCTGGGCGATTAGCGCCCGGGCCTGCGAGTCCGACAGGAAGGCCTCGAAGAAATCCCCGAGTTGCCCGACGGGGACGGACAGGATGTCGCCGCTGAGG
>Ga0157369_10008772_pt1 | contig 11584 bp, 10 predicted proteins | sample C25metaG_FD_113461 | JGI IMG/M metagenome (GOLD analysis project Ga0157369, IMG submission 113461) | Corn rhizosphere microbial communities from Kellogg Biological Station, Michigan, USA - C2-5 metaG | ecosystem: Host-associated > Plants > Roots > Rhizosphere > Soil | place: USA: Michigan... | reverse complement strand
GCACTTCAACCTCGGCCTCGCCTTCCGGCAGAAGGGCTATTACAGCGAGGCGCTGCGCGAGTACGCCAAGGCGCTCGAGGAAGCCGAAGAGCCGATGCTCGTCAAGCAGGCGATGGCGGAAGTACACCTGCTTCGCCGTGAACCGCGCCAGGCAGTGGAGCTTTACGACGAGCTGCTCACGCATCAGCGAGACAGCGCCAAGCTGTGGAACGAGCGCGGCGTGGCGCTTCACCAGGACGGGCGCTTCGCCGAAGCGGCCGAGAGCTACGGCTTCGCGGTGCACGCGGAGCCGGGCTATGCACTGGCGCACAACAACCTCGGCGTTGCGCTCTATCATCAAGCGAACCTCGAGGGCGCGTTCGAGGCCTTCCGCGCGGCGCTCGAGACGCAGCCGACGTTCATCAAGGCGCGGCTCAACCTCGCCCTCCTGCTCAGCAAGCATCGCAAGTATCAGCTCGCGCTCGAGGCGTACCGTGCCGTGCTCGAGACGTCGGCCGACGATCCGGCAGCGTGGAACGGCATCGGACTCGTGCTCGCCGACCTCCGCAAGCACGAGGACGCGCGCAACGCGTTCGCGCGCGCGGTCCAGGCGCGCCCGGACTTCGCGGAAGCGCACTACAACCTGAGTTTCGCACTCTCCAACCTCGGCGACTTCGAGGGCGCGCTGCGGGAGACCAAACGTGCACTGGAGCTCGATCCGTACTACGTGGCGCAGAAGTTCGAGCTCGCCATCGACCTCGAGTACGAGGATCCGGATCTCTCGATCCAGCCGGATCTCGGGGCCGCGGAGCGGCTGGACGAGTCGGTGGCGGACTTCGCGTTCGATCCGAGCGTGCTCGATTCGCTGTTCACGAGCTTGTCTCCCTCACCCGCGGAGCCGGTTGTCGAGAGCGATCCCGGCGCGAATGCGTACAGCATGGCGGCCGACTATCTCGGCATGGGGCTGTACGATCGTGCCGCCGCCGAGGTGAGCCGTGCCATGACGCGTGGCGCCCCGCGTCCCGCGGGGTACATGCTGCTCGGCGACATCTACTCGCGGCAAGGACTGCACGGCGAGGCGCTGGAGCGCTACCGCGAGGCAAGACGTGAAGCGCCCGACGACCAGCGCGCGCAGATGGGCGAGGCGCGCACGCTCCTCGCCACCGGGCGCGGGCGCGAGGCGCTCTCGCTCGCCGAGTCGCTGCTCATCGCGCAGGCACCGTCGGTGGACACGCTGATGCTCGCCGCCGCGGCGCGTGCCGACTCGGGCGATCCGGCTGCGGCACTCGCGGCGCTCGACCAGGCGCGCAAGCTCGCGCCGCAGCGCGCCGACGTGCACCAGAAGATGGGCGACATTGCCCGATCTCTCGGCGACAACGAAGGGGCGATGGCAGCCTATCGCCACGCGCTCGAGCTCGACGGTGACTTTGCCGTCGTCCGGCGACAGCTCGCGCAGCTGCTGCGCGAGCGCGGCCTGCTGCAGGAGGCCGAGCGTGAGCTGCTGGCCGCCCTCGACGCGGTGCCCACCTATGCCGAGGCCACTCTCGCGCTGGCGAGCATCCAGACCGAGACAGGCCGCGCACCGAGCGCGATGTCGTTGCTGATCGGGCTGCTGGAGCGCGACCCCTACAACCTCGACGCCCTGCTGGCGCTCGGGGAGACGCTGCTCGCCATGGGACAGAAGGGCGACGCCGTGCAGGCCTTCCGCCGCATCCTCCGCTTCGATCCCGACCACGTCGGCGCGCTCTATTACGACGGTGTGCTGCTCAACGAGCAGAAGCACTTCCGGGAGGCCATCGAGCGGTGGACGCGCGTGATCGAGCGCGATCCGGCGGGCGAGTTCGCGCGACGAGCACGTCGTGCGTCGCGCACGGCGAGCGACCTGCAGAGCATCTTCGCGCGCCAGGGGGCGGCCTGACATGGCGATCGAAGGACCGCTTCGCGAGCTCGGCATCCACGACGTCTTCCAGCTGCTCGACCTGAGCCGGAAGACGGGATCGCTGCGGGTCACCTCCGACCTGCGCGACGACGAGGGCTTCGTGCTGTTCGACGGCGGCAAGGTGCTGCACGCGAGCGTGCGGAGCAATCCGACGTCCATCGAGCGGATCCTGCGTCAGGCGGGGAAGATCAGCGAAGCCGACGTGGCCGCGGCTCGGGCGCTGCCGTCGCGACCCGAAGAAGGTCTCGGCGACCGGCTCGTGCACGCCGGCGTGATCACGCAGAAGGAGATGGAGCGCCACCTCCGTCAGGCGATCGAGAACGTGGTGTTCGAGCTGATGTCGTGGCGCGAGGGATTCTTCTCGTTCGAGGAGAAGCCGCTCACCGACGTGCCGCTCGACGCACGGATCCGCATCTCCACGGAGTCGCTGCTGATGGAAGGCGCGCGGCGCATCGACGAGTGGTCGCGCATCGCCGACAAGGTGCCGAGCCTCGGCGTGGTGCCGTCCCTCGCGCCGGCCGACGACGAGCGTGATTCAATGGTGGATCTCCTCCCGCACGAGTGGGAGGTGCTGATGACCATCGATGGCACGCAGGACCTGCGCGCGATCGCGGCGGCACTCGGGCGCAGCGAGTTCGAGGTCGCGAAGATCGCGTACGGCCTGGTATCGACCGGCGTGGTGGTGCTCAATGCGCCCGACCGCCTGACACCGACCTCGGTGGGCGTGGTGCGAGGTGTCTCCACCGCACTCGAGCGTGGGCGGAGCAGCTTCTCGGCCGGCCGATACGAAGAGGCACTCTCTGCCGCACGCTCGGCGCTCGCGGCCGATCCGGCGTCGGCGGAGGGGCACCGACTCGCGGCGCGCGCGCTCGCCCGGCTTGGGCGGCACGGAGACGCCGTCGACGAGCTGCGTCGCGCGGTGCAGGTGGATCCGCTCACGCCGGACGTGCATCTCGATCTCGGCTTCGCCGCCGTCCGAGTGGGCGACTTCGCCAACGCACGCGCGAGCTGGGAGCACTACCTGCGGCTCGCTCCGGCATCTCCGGACATCAACCGCGTGACGGCGGCGCTCGAGGCGCTGACGCGCATGATGCACCTCATGGAGGCCCACGTCGATGGTTGACGATGTGAGCCGACTGAGCGACGAGCTGGCCCGCGACCCGGCGAGCCTCGTCTTCGTGCCGCTCGGCGAAGCGCTGCGCCGGCAGGGACAGCTCGACCTCGCGCTGCGCGTCGCGGTGCGCGGACTCGAGCGACATCCGCATCTCGCCGACGGGCACGACCTGCTGGCGCGCATCGCCGTGGACCGCGGCGAGCTCCAGCGCGCGTTCGACGAGTGGGATATGGTGCTTCGGCTCGCCGAGGGACATCCCGGTGCCTTGCGCGGAATGGGCTTCGTCTGCTTCCAGCAGGGCCGGCTCGCCGATGCTGAACAGTACCTGGGCGCGGCCGCGGTCGCAGCGCCGGACGACGAGGGGATCCTCCAGGCGCTCGCCCACGTGCGAGCGCAGCTGCCCGACGTGCAGCCGGTCGTTCCCCCAGCGCCGGTCGAGTCGACGCATGACGAGCGCTTCCTGTTCGTGGACGTGCTGAGCGACGTGGATCAGACCGCGCTCCTGCTCGATCGCGATGGCCTCGTACTCGGCGGAGCGTACCTCGATCACGAAGGCAACGACGTGGCGCAGGAAGTCGGCGCGGAGCTGAGCGGGGTCACCGATGCCGCACGGCGCGCCACCCGGCATCTCGCGCTCGGCGACTGGTCGTCGATCGTCTTCGAGACGGAGGTGGCGGTGGTGGCGATGGCTCCCTCGCCCGACGACGGACTCCTGCTGCTCGCGACCTCGCGCGCGACGCCGCTCGGGCTCGTGCGGCGCCTGCTGGACCGCTGCGCCGAACGGGCCGCCCGATGGCTCGGGGAGCGTGCCGCATGAGCAGCCCATTCACCCCCATGCTCGACGCGCTGACACGCCAGCGCGGAGTGCGGGCGGCGCTCGTGGCGAGCGAGCAGGATGGCATCGTGGTGGACTCCAGCCTGCAGATCGGCCAGTCCGGTGATCGAGTGGCCGCACTCGCCGCCTCGCTGTACCGCAAGGCACGGCTTTCGGCGCGCGCGGCGAACCTCGGTGCCGTGTCGTTCATGCAGCTGGAGGCACCGCTCGGCCGTCTCTACGCCGTGGGGGCCGGTTCGCTCGTCCTGATCGTCGTCGCGCACGCGTCGGCGAATGTGGGACTGATCCGCGTCGAGATGCTGCGCGCCGCGACCGAGCTTCCGGCGCTGGCCGGCGGGAGCGCCGCATGACGCCGGTGACCGTCGTGGAATCGTGGATCGAGGCACCGCTGCGACAGTTCGTCGCCGATTCGGAAGTGGAGCTCGCACTCCTGCTGCACCCGAGCGGGCAGGTGCTGGCGCAGCACGGCTTCGCCCGCGCGGTGGACGTGATGACGGCGTGCGCCCTCGCCGCCGCCATTCACGCGTCCGCCGGAGAGCTCGGCCGGATGCTCGACGGCCGACCCTTCCGCGGGTTGCACCATGCGGGCGCTACGCGTCAGATATTCCTAGGAGAAGTCCTCTCGCCGCGTGGCGCGTATGTATTCTTGACCGTATTCGGGTCGGAGAGCTCCCTCGGGCTCGTCCGACTGTACTTCGACGAGCTGGTGGCCTCCCTCAACGCCGCCGCTTCGGTCGAATTGCCTCCCTCGTCCCCCGCGCTCGCGGAACACTTCGAGCGCGACCTCGATCGCAATCTCGCCGTCCTGTTCGGCCGCGCCTAGGCCGAGCGAGCCCTACCCGCCCACTCGTGTCGCTCGTCAACTACGCCACGCGCGAGATCACCTGCAAGATCGACTACTACGGGCCTGGCCGCTCGGGGAAGACGACGAATTTGCATTACATCTACGGGCAGGTGCCGGAAGACCGGAAGGGCAAGATGGTGTCGCTCGCCACGCAGACCGATCGCACGCTGTTCTTCGATTTCCTGCCACTTGACCTCGGATCCATCTCCGGCTTCACGACCAAGTTCCAGCTGTACACGGTGCCCGGGCAGGTCTACTACCAGGCGACGCGCAAGCTCGTGCTGCAGGGATGCGACGGGGTGGTGTTCGTCGCCGACAGCCAGGCGAGGCAGCTGGACGAGAACATCGAGAGCTTCCAGGACCTGCACGCCAACCTCGCTGACCAGGGCGTGGATCCGCGCACGATGCCGCTCGTCGTGCAGTACAACAAGCAGGACCTTCCGCCGGACCTGATCCTCTCGATGAGTGATCTCTCGGACGCGATCAACTTCCGCAACGCGCCGGAATTTTCGGCTGATGCACTCCATGGCCCCGGCGTGTTCGAGACGCTGCGCGGCATCTCGGAGCTCGTGCTGCGGCGCCTGAGCGCCGGGTCGGGATCGGGCTCGACCGCCACCGCGGGGGCGGGAAGCCGCTAGAACCATGCGTGTCGATTCGCGCGCCCGCTTCGACAACTATGTCGTCGGCTCGGCCAACCGGCTGGCCGTCGCGGCCGCGCACGCCGTTGCCGACGCCCCGGGCGCCGTGTACAACCCGCTGTTCATCTACAGCAGCTCCGGATTGGGCAAGACGCACCTGATGAACGCCATCGGCAATCAGGCGTTGAGCATCAACCCCGTGCTCAACGTGGAGTACGTGCCGCTGGAGGATTTCGTCGAGCAGCTGCACGCATCGATCGCCACAGCGGAGATGGACCGGTTCAAGCAGCGCTACGGACGCGTGGACGTGCTGCTGATCGACGACATGCAGTTCCTCACCGGTCGGCGCGAGACGCAAAGCGAGTTGCTGCGGCTGCTGAACGCGCTGCAGGGCACCGGACGACAGATCGTCATGACCAGCGACCGGCCTCCCGCCGAGATCGCGGACGTGGACGAGCGACTCGTGAGCCGGCTGAGCGGCGGCCTGATCGTCGACATCGGGGCTCCCGACTTCGAGACGCGAGTGGCGATCCTGCGCGCCAAGTGCGAAGAGCGGCAGGGAAGCTTCGCGCCCGGCGTGATCGAGGAGCTGGCGCGCGCCGAGTTCAACAACGTGCGCGAGCTGCAGGGCGCGCTGAATCGGCTGCTGGCGCACCAGGCGCTGGACGGCACGCTCACGCCGTCGCAGGTGCGCGCCCTCATCGGCACTCCCGAAGCGCAGCCTGCCGTGACGGGCCCCGACTCGCACGACGAGTTCCTGAGCTTTCTCACCGACATCGCTGGTGCGGTGGCGGTGCAGCTGGAACCGTGGAAGGTCCGCATCGGCGAAGCGATCGCCTACTGGGGCGGCGAGGGCTACCGCACCGGCACGCTCGAGCGGCTGATGGCGGAGCAGGCGGAGCCGCTCAACTACGAGGCGCTCGTGCGCGGCTTTGCGCAGACGGTGGAAAAGCTCAAGGAGCTCGAGCAGCAGGCATCCTCGGTGGACCCGTCGCTGGGCGGCAATGAGCTGTTCCGCGATCCGGAGCGACTCGGCGAGGCCACGACGTTCGTCGAGCAGGCGCTCGCCGGCACGGTGCCTCCGGCCGGTCCGCAGTCTGCCTTCGCGCGATCGGCGTTCGAGGAGAGCACGTCGAACCAGATGGCGGTGCGCGCCGCCGACGCGGTGGTGGCGGAGCCGGGCGCGCGCTACAACCCGCTGTTCCTCTCGGGACCGAGCGGCGTCGGCAAGACGCACCTGCTCAACGCCATCGGCAATGAGCTGGCCGTCGCCGGCGGCCCGGGCTATCGGGTGGCGTGTGTCGGCGCGCAGATGTTCATGGACGAGCTCATCGTCGCGCTGCAGGAGGGCACGATCGAGCGCTTCCGCGGACGGTATCGCGCCGCCGATGCGCTGCTGATCGACGACGTGCAGTTCGTCGGCGGCAAGGAGCGGACGCAGGAAGAGCTGTTCCACGTCTTCAACCACTTCCACTCCGAGGGACGCCAGCTCGTCTTCGCGAGCGACGTTCCGCCGAAGGAGATCGAGGGGCTCGAGGATCGTCTTCGCTCGCGGTTCGAGGGCGGCCTCGTCGTCGAGCTCGGCGCGCCCGATCGGGTGCTGCGCGAGAAGCTCTTCCGGCGCTTCCTCTCCGACGCCAACGTCGACGCGACGCCGGAGCTGCTGGCGTATCTCGCCGAGCGGTCGGCAGCGAGCGTGCGCGAGATCATCGGCACGGTGCATCGGGTCTGCGCGGGCGCCGAGTCACTGAGCGAGCCGCTCACGCTGCCGCTCGCGCGGCAGGTCCTCGAAGCCGGCGGTGGTCCCGCCACGCTCGCACCGACGAGCGTTCGCCAGGCAGCCGATACGTTCTTCCTCGACGACGAGAAGCTCGTCTGGGAATGGCCTGACGCGGCGAGCCGGCTCGTCGAGGAGATGCGCTGATGGCCATCAAGGGCAGTCTGAAGGAGGCGAGCCTCCCCGACGTGCTCCAGCTGCTGGCGATGGGCCGCAAGACCGGCTGCCTCGCCGTCACGCACCGCGCGAACTTCGGCTACATCTACTTCGACGCAGGCAAGATCTGCTACGCCTCCATCGTCAATCGTCGCGATCGCATCGGCGACATTCTCGTGAAGGGGGGCGTGGTGACGCAGGCGCAGCTGGACGCGGCCATCAAGGCACAGTCGCTGCACCGCGACAAGCGCATCGGCGAGCTGCTCGTCGCGCAAGGCGCCATCACCCGCGCGGGGCTGCACGAACAGATCCGTCTCCAGATCGAGGAAGCGGTGTACTTCCTCTTCACGTGGATGGAGGGGACGTTCAACTTCGAGGCCGACGTCAAGCCCGAGGAGCAGGACTTCCAGGTGTCCATCAACCCGGAGTCGCTGCTGCTGGAAGGCGCGCGGCGCGTGGACGAGTGGACGCTGATCGAGAAGAAGATCCCGACGTTCGACCTCGTGTTCGACGTGGACCGCCGCAAGCTGGCGGACAGCCAGGTGGAGCTGACGAAGGAGCAGGAGACGGTTCTCCCGCTCCTCGACGGACGACGCGACGTCGCCGCGCTCATCGACGAGTCGGGCCTCGGGGAATTCGACGTCGGCAAGGCCATCTACGGGCTCGTGAGCGCCGGCTTCGCACAGCGCGTCGGCAAGACGAAGAATGCCGAGCCCGTCGTCAGCGACACCCGCGTGGACGAGCACCGCAACCTCGGCATGGCGTTCTACAAGACCGGCATGCTCGACGAGGCGATCCGCGAGTTCCGCCGCGTCGCAGAATTGCGGGAGTCGGATGCGCAGGCGCGTTTCTACACCGGCCTCGCGCTCGTACGGCAGGGCAAGTGGGCCGATGCCGTCGCCGCATTCCGCGAATGCGTGGCGCAGCCCGGCGCGCGTCCGGCGGCGCTGCACAACCTGGCGTACGCGCTCGAACGCCTCGGCCAGTACGACGAGGCCCAGGCGGCGCTGTCCGAAGCGGTGCACCGTGGCGGGGCCAAGGACCCGCGGATCCAGACGTCGCTCGGCGTGATCGCGCTGCGCGTCGGTGACGTGGCGGGCGCGCATGCGGCATTCAGCGCCGCGCGGCCGCTGTTCGGCACGCGCCCGCCGACGGCTGGCTGGTTCCACTATGCCGCGCTCACCGAAGCGCTGCTCGGCGATCTCGATCACGCGGTGGATCTGCTGACCGAAGGGATCGGGCTGCATCCGCGCGCCGCTGCACTGCACAACAACCTCTCGGCCGTGCAGGAACGGCGCGGTTATCATCCCGACGCCCTCCAGGCCGCGGAACAGGGGTTGCTTGAGGACCCGGGAGTGCCGCAGCTCCACAAGAATCTCGGGGACTGCCACTACCGCGCGGCGCGCTACGACGAAGCGCTGGAGTGCTACCAGCGCGCCATCAAGCTCAATCCCACGCTGGGTGATGACGTTTATCTCAAGCTCGGTAACATCCGCTTCAAGCGGCAGGAACGCGACGAGGCCGTCCGCTGCTGGGAGCAGGCGCTGGAGCTCGATCCGTCGAACGCCATCGTCCGCACCAACCTCGATGCCGTGCGACAGGTGCTGTAACCGTGCATGACGTCTCGGACGCCGGCTTCGCGGCGCTGACGGCGAAGATTGCGCGCGACCGTGGCTTCGGCTGCTCGAGCTACAAGGAAAAGTGCCTTCGCCGTCGCATTGCCGTCCGCATGCGTGCGCGAGGCGTGCACAGCTACTTCGACTACGCCCGGGTGCTGGACGCTGACGGTACGGAGTACGATCGGCTGATCGACGCACTGACGATCAACGTCACCAAGCTCTTCCGGAACTGGGAGACCTATTCCGCCGTGGCGGAGAAGGTCGTGCCGCAATTGTGGTCACGCGGAGAACCCTTGTCGGTGTGGAGCGCCGGCTGCTCGTCGGGCGAGGAACCGTACTCGGTGGCGGCGCTGTTCCATCGTCACGCCGAGCAGGCCGGTTCCCTGAGCGACCTGCCGAGCCGCGTTCGCGTGCTGGGCAGCGACATCGACGCCCGCTGCCTCGAGGCCGCGGGGCGGGGTGCGTTCGAGGAGGGCGACTTCGCCGATACGCCAGCCGAGCTGCGGTCTCGCTACTTCGCCGAGCAGCCGCCGTTCACGATCGTGCCGGAAGTGAAGCGCCTCGTGCGCTTCGAGAAGCGCGACCTGCTCGCATCGTCGTCGCCGACCGAGCAGCATCACCTCATCTTCTGCCGGAACGTCCTCATCTACTTCGATCGCGAAACACAGGAGCGGCTGTTCGATCGCTTCCACCGCGCGCTCGCGCCCGGCGGCTTCCTCGTCCTCGGGAAGGTGGAGACGCTGCTCGGTGCCGCACGATCACGCTTCGCCGTCGTGGATCCGCGCGAGCGCATCTACCGCGTCGCATGAACGCCGATGGGAGTGACGTTCGCGTCAAGGTCGCCGACTATGCCGTAGGGCGCGGCGAGAAGGTCCTCGCCACGATCGGACTCGGCTCGTGCGTCGCGATCGCGCTGTACGACAGGGAGACGCGCACCGGGGGGCTCGCGCACATCCTGCTCCCCAGTCAGGCGATGTCGCGCGAGACGTCGAATCCGGCAAAGTTTCCGGAGACGATCGTTCCGTTGATGCTGGAGAAGATGCGCGCACTCGCGGGCGGGCGAAGCGGCCGTGTGTCGGCGAAGATCGTCGGGGGCGCGAGCATGTTCGGCCAGCTCGCTGCCGGCACCGGGGTGAACGTGGGTGAGCGCAACCTCGCCGCGACGCGGGACGTCCTCGCTGCGCACGACATACCGCTCGTGGCAGAGGACACCGGAATGGACTACGGGCGCAGTGTGTACTTCCACCTTGCCGACGGCCGCGTCGAAGTCCGCTCCCTCAAGGCGGGGGATCGTGTCATCTAGGGGACCCGCCACCGTGCTCGTGGTGGACGACAGCGCATTCATGCGCCGCGTCATCACGCGCATCGTGGACGAGTCGCACGAGTTTCGCGTCGTCGGCACGGCGCGTGACGGGGTGGAAGCGCTGAAGCAGATCCACGCGCTCGACCCGCAGATCGTCACCCTCGACGTCGAGATGCCGGAGCTCGACGGCCTGCAGGCGCTCGGCTACATCATGAGCGAGACGCCGCGGCCGGTGGTCATGCTCAGCGCCGCCACCACGCAGGGCGACGTGGATCTCACGCTGCGCTGCCTCGAGCTTGGCGCGGTGGACTTCGTGCGCAAGCCGTCGGGACCGGTGAGCATCGATCTCGATCGCGTGGCGGAGACCTTGCTCGCCGCGCTCCGCGCTGCGCGCGAGGTGAACCTCGGCGGCGTGCAGCTCCTCGCGCGACCGAGGTTCGTCCAGCCTGCTCCAGTCGTCGTCCGCCCGCGGGGTGCGACGACCGTCGTCGTGATCGCGGCGTCCACCGGTGGTCCACGCGCACTGGCCGAAGTCATTCCCAGCCTGCCCGCCGAGCTGAACGCGGCGGTGCTCGTCGTACAGCACATGCCGGCCGGCTTCACGCGCAGCCTCGCGGCGCGTCTGCACTCCATGAGCCGATTGCCCGTTGCCGAGGGCGTGGACGGCGAGCCACTGGTGTCGAACCGCGTCTACCTCGCGCCTGGTGGCCTCCACATGCGCGTCGCGCGCGATGGGGAGGGCCAGTTCTGCATCTCGCTCGACGGTTCGGCGCCCGTGTGGGGCGTCCGGCCCTCCGCCGACCCGCTGTTCCGGTCAGCGGCCGAGCATTTCGGACGCGCGGTCGTGGGCGTCGTGCTCACCGGTATGGGACGCGACGGCGCTGACGGCTTGAGCCTCATTCGCGCCGGTGGGGGCAAGGGCATCGTCCAGGACCGCGCGACCTCCACCATCTATGGAATGCCCCAGGCCGCCCTGCAGCGCGCCGGAGCGGAGCGCGTGGTCCCGCTGGCCGGCGTGGCCGAAGCGGTGGTGGAGATGGTGCGGGAGGCCAGGGGATAAGGGCGGAATATCGGAGGTCGGGAGGTCAGAAGGTCGGGGGTCGGCATTTGAGGTTCGCGCGGGTTTCGGCCGACCCGCCGACGCGCTGACCCTTCATCGTTTCCCCTCCCCCCCGCCACTCGTCGTGCAGGGAGTTCCATTCACTGGAGAATTTCACGTGTTCCTCGGCATCTCGAGCAGGCGGCAGTGACTGGCAAGCGGAAGGTCCGCGGAAGCGAACCGACGCCGAGCCGGCCGATGACGGCCGTTCCCCCAGGGGCGCGCCGCCGGCAGGCAGCGCCAGTCGAGCTGGCGCGGGCCATGGCGGCCGCGCGTGCCGT
>Ga0157369_10008770_pt1 | contig 11585 bp, 9 predicted proteins | sample C25metaG_FD_113461 | JGI IMG/M metagenome (GOLD analysis project Ga0157369, IMG submission 113461) | Corn rhizosphere microbial communities from Kellogg Biological Station, Michigan, USA - C2-5 metaG | ecosystem: Host-associated > Plants > Roots > Rhizosphere > Soil | place: USA: Michigan... | reverse complement strand
GACCTCGGATTTTTCCGCGGTCACCACTCCCTTGATGCTGATTGGATCGACGCCCTTGAGCTTGTCGCCCATCAGCTCCAGCACAAACAGCTTGCTGTCATCGCCCCGGCGGCCGATTCCGGTCCGCGTGAACCGCGCCAGCGAGTCGGACTTCGGAGCGTCCGGCCCCCAGTGCAGGCGGTAGGTGAAATTGTGCTCGTTCTTGGCAGTCAGCGGCTGCTTGGGACGCCAGAACGCTGCAATGTTGTCGTGGATCTCCTCTTTCGTCGGGATCTCGAACAATACAACAGCTCCTTCGCCCCAATCGCCGATCGGCTCGGCCCACAGGCTGGGACGGCGCTCAAACCGTGATTCGAGATCCTGATAGGCGAAATATTTCTTTTCTCGCTGCATCAATCCGAAGCCGCGCGGATTGAGGTCGCTGAAGGTGCTGACCTGGAGATCGTGCGGATTGCTGAGGGGACGCCAGAGCTGCTCACCCTTTCCATTAAAGATCGCAAGTCCATCGGAGTCGTGCACCGCAGGTCGGAAGTCGTCGAAGTCCTTGCGGTCATTTGGCCCGAAAAAGAACATGCTGGTCATCGGGGCAAGGCCGCCGTGTTCAATATCCACTCTCGGATAAAGCGACATCTCGACGTCAAAGACGGTGGTCTCGCCGGGACGAATGGTAAAGCGATAGCTCGCCGCGGTGCTCTTGCTGTCCAGCAAGGCGTGGATGACGAGGGAAGTTGCTTTCGGCGCCGGCCTCTCCAGCCAAAACGCCTTGAACACGGGAAATTCTTCGCCCTTCGTCTCACCGGTATCGATCGATAGCCCGCGGGCGGACAAGCCATAGGTCTCTCCCTTGGCGACCGCCCGGAAGTAACTTGCGCCAAGGAAGACGCAAACCTCGTCGTAATAGTCGGACCTGTTGATCGGGGCGTGGATGCGGAAGCCAGCGAAGCCGAGATCGACATCACCCCACTTCCCGAGGCCCTCGCCGAAAGAAAAGTCATCGCGCCGATATCGTATCGGGACGGCACGTCCGTTGCTCACTTCGAACATGTCGACCCTGTTCTTGTAGAAGAATCCCCGGTGAAAGAACTGAGCCTGGAATGGCAATTTCTCGTCACGCCACAGCGCATGTTCCGGCAGGAATCGAATCGATCGATACTGATCGTAATTGAGATCCTTCAGCGCATCGGGCAGCTTCTCATCCGGCGGTTCGAATGACTTCGCGGCAAGGCCGCGGGCCAATTCGCGCACCGATGACGGACCAAACGTCGCCCCCGATGTCGAATCCGCAGCGCTCGCCCGCGGCAGTGCAGCGGCTGCCGAAATCACAACCGAGGCGTGAAGAAGTTGCCGACGATTCAAGGAATTTCCTCTCCCACTTCCAAACCGAGAAGGGAAACGGTCTGGGTTCGAAGGAGTTCCTTAGTGCGACATGCCAACACCTGATCTCAGGCCCAAACCGTGACCCGACCGCCGGAAACTCAAGCGTCCACCAGCGGACCGGCAATTCCGGTTGCTCTCGTCTCGATCATCTGGGTCGTTGCGATCTTGCATTGGATCGTCAAGGACGCTGTCGTACCCTGGGACTCCAAAAATCAGTTTTATGCCTTCTTTCGGTTTTTGTCCGAAACGCTGCATTCAGGCGAATGGCCATTCTGGAATCCGTATCACTATGGCGGGCATCCGAGCGTTGCGGACCCGCAATCGCTGATTTTTTCGCCCCTGTTCGTTGCCTGGGGCGCGATCGATCGTTTCCCCACGATGCGGGCATTCGACATTGTCGTCCAAGCCCATCTCCTCATCGGCGGCCTCGCGATGGTCTTCATCGGGCGGCGTGCCCACTGGCCGGCGGCGGGCTGCGTGTTGGCCGCGTCCTTGTTCATGTTTGGAGGCCCGGCCTCCGCTCGCCTCCAGCATACCGGCATCATTCTCAGCTACAGCGCCTTTCCGTTGGCGCTGCTGCTTCTGCAGCTCGCGCTTGAGCGGCGATCGCTCACGCTGGCTCTCGCCTTTTCCGTAACCGCGGCGGGTATCGCGCTCGGCCGCAATCAGGTCGCTTTGCTGCTTTGTGCGCTTCTGGTCTCGGCCGCAATAACGGAAATAACGAGCTCGCAACAGCCGGCGCGCTATTTGCGCGAGCGCTGTGGTGTGCTCACACTCATGACGGTTGCAAGTGCCGCGGTGCTGATCGTACCGCTGCTGCTGACGATTCAATTCGCTTCCCTCTCAAACCGGCCGACGGAAGTACTCGGTGAGGCGCTGAGGGGTTCGCTGTATCCCGCGAATTTCGCAACCGCGGCGATTGCGAACATCTTCGGTACGCACTCGGCCTATTGGGGGCCTGGAGCCGCTACCCTGGCTGCAGTCGATCTGACCGACGACTCCGAAAATTACCTTTTCGTCGGCGCGGTGCCGACATTATTGCTGCTTTGGTTCGGCATTGCGGGGCACCGCGCTTGGCAGCCGGGTCGCCGCCTGATGACCTGTGCGCTGGCTATCTCCTGCCTCTTTATGCTGGGGCGCTATACGCCATTTTACAGCCTGGGATTTCGATTTATTCCAGGCATCGATCTCTTCCGCCGGCCCACGGACGCCAGTTTTGTCTTCGCCATCGCGATCGCCTTTATCGTTGGTCATTGCCTCGCTGACTACGTCCGCAATGGCTTGCCGCAGTTGCGACCATTGAGCGCATCGCTGGCGCTCGTGGCATCGTTTGCAGTGGCCGGATCGGCTATCGCGTTCTCGGCCAAGACCGGGCATGCGCCGGACGCCGCACGTGAGGCTCTCATTTCAGTGGCCGTGATGTTGGCAGCCGGCCTGTTTCTTCTTGCCGTGCGAGACGAACGCGCTCGCTCCCCGGCCGCCGCGGTGATCACCCTTGCCGCTGTGGCCGAATTGCTGTGGTGGAATACAGCCTCGCGTTTGAACGCCGAATCCTGGAATCTCTATGCAGTCCTGGAAGCGCCAGCGGGTCCGGACGCAGCGGCGATCGCAATGCTGGAAAAATCCATCGCGGCCGACCATCGCCGCGGCGACTATCCGCGTGTCGAAGTCCTGGGCCTTGGTGGCCCATGGCAAAACCTCGCGATGGTTCGCGGTTGGGAAGCCATAAACGGCTATAATCCGCTGCGCATCGGTTTGTACGACCGCCTCGTCTCACCCGGCGAGCAAAATTGGGATGTGTCCCAGCGCCAATTTCCGCCTTCGTTCCGCAATTACGACTGCTCGCTCGCGAAGGCGCTCGGCCTGACTTACCTCGTTCTGGGCTCACCCTTGCAAAGCCTGCCCGGCTTGCCTGCACTGCCAACTTCCGAACCCCTGCTTTCCGGCCCGCCTGTCTGGATCTATAGGATTCCCGGAGCATTGCCTCGAGTGAGCTTGATCAGCGAGTCCGGAATAGAAGCGACGCGGCAGGATCCTGATCCCAGCCAGGCTGAGCACAGTGACCCGTCGGACCACATGCAGCCGCGCCAGTCGACCGCGACGCGGCCCGCGGAAGCAAGTCCGAAAATCGCGAAAATTGTATCTTCAACGCCGGGGCGGCTCGAAGTGATTACGTCATCCGCAACCGCCGAACTTTTGCTCGTGCACGATCTCTACTATCCGGGCTGGGTGGCGGAAGTCGACGGGAGACGAACACCCATCGTCCGGGCCGACCTTCTATTCCGCGCCGTAAGAGTGCCTGCTGGAACGCACCGCATTACATTTAATTTTGTGCCATTCTCGTTGGAGAATCTGAAAGACGCGCTGGATCGAGCCCTTGGCCGGACGACGACGGCCCCGTGACTACGCCGCAGTCGATTGCCGACTCTCTTCGCGACCTGGCCGACGACCGTTATACAGTCGCGAAGCGTACCGCGCGATGTTCAAACCCAAGGGCCAACCTGGACACCTTCACGATAGACCATCGCCCCACTTCCGCGAATCTTTCGCCACGAATCAGGATTCACAATCAGCTCGCCATTCCCCAGGAGGCGATCCGGCGGGGTGGCCGGGGCGGGCGAAGCTGGTCCGGAATTTTATCGCCCATTGGCTCCATTGCATCAGGGGTAGTGTCCAGTAGGAGATTTGATTCATGGCGAACATCGAGAAGTTTCCGAGGACCAGGCTGGATCTGGCCAAGCTCGAAGCTGACGTCACGGCGGCTTTGCCCGTATTGCCGGTCAGGGCTGCACCGCCGCTCCCGCCAGAACCGTTGCCGGACTATGTCGAGCATCGCGACGGGGTTGCGCGCGTCGGCCAGCTCACGGCCGAGGCCGTGGTGCGCGACTACGAGGCCGCGGCCAAGGAGATCGAAGCGATGGGGACCGAGCTGATCAGCGCGGCGAAGAAATGCGAGGCGATGACCGGCGAGGTACATACCGCAATTGCTTTCATGCGCGATACCGCCGCGTCATATCGCGAGGAAGCCAAGAAGATCTTCAAGCGCATCGAGGAGTGTGCACTGTTCACCGAGGACGTTCGCAAGACCTGCGAAACCGTCAAGCGCCGGATGACGGAGGACAGAGGCATCGCCTGATCCGAAAGGCGGCCGCACAGCGACAAGGCCGGCTGGCGCGATCTTCTAAAGCGAGCCAGCCGGTCTTCAATTGGCCCTGCGGCTCAGCAAGGCCGGAATATCGAGAACGGCCTGCTCGATCGAATTGCGCACGGTCGACAAGCGGCCCTGCGGACCGGGGCCCCGTCGTGCTGCATTCCGTGGATGTTCCGAAATCGGGATTGCGGCGGATTGCTCGGGCGGGCGGGCCGTCGGCTGCGGCGCCGGGCTTCCAAATTGCGACTGCGTTGCACGATGCTCGATCCGCTCGGCGCTGCGAATGTTTTCATTGCGAAGCCTGCCGGCGAGCTCGTTAAGCGGGCTCGCTGGTTGCATCTTTGGCGTCGCGCCGGGATTCACGTTAAGATTCACACCAAGATTATCGATGCCGGTCGCCACCACCGAGACGCGGACGATGCCTTCCAGGCTGTCGTCGAAAGTGGCGCCGACGATGATGTTGGCGTCGGCATCGACTTCTTCGCGAATGCGGGTCGCGGCTTCGTCGACCTCGAACAGTGAGAGGTCCCTGCCGCCGGTGATGGAGATAATCAGGCCGCTGGCGCGCTTGATCGAAGGATCCTCTATCAATGGATTGGAAATCGCGGCCACGGCGGCATCGACCACGCGTCTCGGGCCGGATGCCTCACCTCGGCCCATCATGGCCTTGCCCTTTTCGCGCATGACGGTGAGGACGTCGGCAAAATCGAGATTGATCAGGCCTTCCTTGACAATGAGATCGCTGATGCAGGCCACGCCCGAATAAAGCACCTGGTCGGCGAGCGCGAATGCATCTGCGATCGTGGTCTTCTCGTTCGTCACCCGGAACAGGTTCTGGTTCGGAATGACCAACAGGGTATCCACCGCCTTGAGCAGCTCCGCGATGCCTGCTTCGGCAAAGCGCATGCGCCGCTGGCCTTCGAAGTGGAAAGGCTTGGTGACGACACCGATGGTGAGAATGCCAAGCTCGCGCGCGGTCCTGGCGATCACCGGCGCGGCGCCGGTGCCGGTGCCGCCGCCCATGCCGGCCGTAACGAACACCATGTGCGCGCCGGTCAAATGATCGCGGATCGCATCGATCGTCTCTTCGGCTGCCGCGCGCCCCACTTCGGGCTGCGCGCCGGCGCCGAGGCCCTGAGTTACCTTGGCGCCCATCTGGATGACGCGTCCGGCCTTCGACGAGATGAGCGCCTGGGCGTCCGTGTTGGCGACGATGAATTCAACACCTTGCAGCCCGGACGCGATCATGTTGTTGACGGCATTGCCGCCGGCGCCGCCAACCCCAAAGACGGTGATGCGCGCCTTCATCTCGCGAATATCGGTGATGTCGGTCATTCTCGCCTCATGGTTTCTCGGACAAGCCGGAATGGCGGGATGTCTTTCGCTCGCTCACGGCCCTGCGATCCGCTGCCACCAGGTCCGCGGCCAGGCTTGCCGGCCGGCGCAAGGCCGGTCCGTCACTTTCGATCGAGCCATCCATTCGGTCACGGGCTCGCAGAGAACCTTCGAGCCGCGCGGTCGCCGCCATGGCCGCCGTGGTCTCTGCATTAGCTTGCAGCAGCTCAACCATCAGACGATCGGCACGCTCGCGCTCACGCTCGAAATCGTCCCGGTGACGCGCCGCCATCGCTTCGAGCCGCGTGATCTCCGCCTGCATGGCCGCGACCTTCGCCGCGAGGACGGCGTTGCCCGCCTCACGGCGGCCAGATGGGCGCGGCGAATGCCTTATCTCCGCAAGGTCGACGCTAACCAATGCCTTGCCGTCATCCGAAAAGCAGCGCGGTAACCGCAGCCGCTTGGCCAGCGAACGAGCGGCCATGGACGAGATGGCGAGGCGGGCGCCGAGCTCGGCATATGTCAGTGCTTCAATAGCCATCGGCTGTTCTCCCGGAACGAACCGCGTCTAGCGCGGATGACGTCTCTTCGAAACGTCATCCCGCTCCATCTTTTTGTTTGAGCATGATCTTTTCGAAAAACCGCTACACACTTTTCCGGATCATGCTCGGTTAACCGAAAGGTAACCAAAGGCTAGGCTGCGTTGGTTAACGGATCGTTAACGGCGCGCTCCAATTCACCGCTCGGCTGGACGCTGCTGGATCATCACGTCGGCGCGGCCTTCCCGCGGCACGCTTGGCCGCATTCGCTACCTAAAATAGCCACGCCTCTGCCGCGGTCCCTCTGAGCGTCGCGGGCACCTGGCCCAAGTGAAACCAAGATTCCTCCGCTTTTGGACCTCGATAGCGGGGTACCGGTCGGCGGTGCCACTTGAGGAAGCCTGCCCAATGCCGACGAGAAACAGTTTTGATCCGGCCGATCCCCTGCCTCGCTTTCTCGCTGGCGGGCCCGAGCCACAGGATATCGGAAATGTTCGTGCCGGGGGCGCTATCGCCTCGCGGGTCTTCATGAGCATCCTGGTTGCAGCCGCGGTCGCGACCGGTGTCGCCGCCGTTGCGATGGGAGATCCTGTGGCTCTGTTTACCGATGTCACGGCTTCGCTGATCGGCCGTCCGTCACCTCAGCCAGGTACCGATGGATCGCCGCCGGCGATTCAATCTGCCGACAACGCACTGGCTTTGATTCAATCCAACGGCGACGCCAAGGCAGATGCTGAGACATCGCCGCCGACCATAAACGAGCCGCCAACCCGCAACGAAGTTGCCGCCGCAGAACCTGCGGCCCAGGATCCAATCACCAAGGGTCCAACGGCTATGGATCCTGCGGCCAAGGATCCGGCGGAGACGATTGCGCCATCATCCGAAGCCTTGTTCAGGCGGTTCCAGACCTGGCTGTCGGAGCAAGATCCGCAGGCAAAGGCCGAGTCCGTTCAGCCTGTTCAGGATGCCCCGGCCCAAGTTGAACAAAATGCTCCGGCACAGGCCGGCGAGCATGTCCGGGCACCGCGTCGGCTCGCGCAAAAGCATCGACAAGCCGCGGCCGTCCGCCGTGCGCACGCAGAGATGCGCACGCAAAACGTCCGCAGGCAGATCCAGCGTGCGCAAGATGCACGTGCCGCGCGTCCGCCCCTACAGGATGCCCGGGCGCAGGAGCCGTCGGCCGGACCAAATACTCCGGCGCCGTCGTTCCTGCCGCCAGTCTTCGGCCAACGCAATTAAGCTTCGCACGCGCCGACCTTGCATGCTTGTTTCCTGGCCTGCTGCTTGCGTCCAGATCGCGGTTGCCGCTAGACAGCGTCAGGAGCAAATCCAAATAATCACGACAGTCATCGGCAAGGCCGTGACCAGTGCGCCACCTATCATCAGCACGAATGCCGATAGCGGATTTGAATCGGCTCGAATTCCCTCTCCCGACATACCGTTGCTCCATCGAGCCCCGGCCCCGGCGGGAAGGTGGTGCGCGTATGGTTAATAAAGGGTTAATTTCAGGGAAATGCCCACCGGAATCCGATCATTTCCGCGCCGGGCTTCCAAGCTCTCCGTTCAGGGTTTCGTCGATCTTGGCCAGAAGCCGTTCAAGCTCATCACGCTCGTATCGGTTCACCTCGTCTCGCAGCAGCTCTCGCAAATGCTGCTCTTGCTGAACAAAGAGAGCGCGCAGCCACGTGTCCGTGTGCTCGATCGACGCCTTCGTAGCGAAAGCATTTTCGTCGACCAGGTCGTGATCCCTGTCGCTTAGCTGACGGATCAACTGCAGCAGGCGCTCTGGCGCGCTTTTCTGGTCCCGAGAAAGCAATACACCCAGCCGATATCCAATTTCCCTGCGCATTGCCTCATTTTGCTGCGGCTCGAGGTTCATGGTGCTGACAAGGCGATCGGATGCATAACTGACCGTAGAAACGGTCCAGCCTCAATTTTGTTGCGCTCTTTCTTTCAGAGGCAGAGCGATCGCTGCCGAGGCCACCGGAGGCAGGTATCTTGTTCCTTCTTCCGTCGCTGATTTGCTCGCGATCGCGACGACGGGGAACTCGACGCGATCGCCGCAGGTAAAAAGGCCACCCACGCGGGTGTCCTTTGCTGTCTACTTCTTCAGGTCGTCCGCAAAGAACTTGGCGGCCTCGGCCTTCGATTCCTGATCGGCCTTGGCGTCGTAGCGGAGCGGCAGGTTGAACTTCTTGCCGAGCTCGGTGGCTTCGGGGTTGGTGAACGCGTGCACGGCGCCGGGATACTCGATGACGCGATAATCGACTTTCGCGGCGTCGAAATCCTTCTTCACGGTGTCGTACTGCTCGCGTTTGACGAAGGGGTCGTCCGCGCCGTTCATGACGAGGACTTTCGCCTTCACGGTTCCGGGCGCCGGTGCGGGGGTATTGAGACCCAGCGATGCGTGAAAGCCGGCAACGGCGGCGAGGTCGGCGCCGGCGCGCGCCATGTTGATCACGACCGCGCCGCCGAAGCAGTAACCGACGGCGCCGATCCGCTTGGGATCGACCGAGGCCTGCTTGGCAAGCTCGGCCCGCGCGGCGTTGAAACGCTGCTCCATCACCGTCGGGTTCTTCATCACCGACGAGGAGAGCGCGCCGGCGTCTTTCGGGTTGTCGGCGGTCCTGGCGTCGCCGTACATGTCGGCAATGAAGGCCGTGTAGCCCTGCTCTGCGAAATTCCGCGCCTCGTTATGGATGTGCTTGGTGATGCCCCACCATTCATGCACCATCACGATGCCGGGCCGCTTGTCCTTAATCGCATCGTCGTAGACGACGAAGCCCTTCATCGTGGCCTCGCCGTCCGTATAGGTGACCGGCTGTTCCCTGATCGCAGCGTTTGCGCTCGTGATCATCGCGATGGCGCAAAGTGCTCCCAGTGTAATCGCTCGCATGCTGACCTCCCTAAAGTGTTTTGCACTCCTGATCTGACATCAAGTGCATTTGCATCAAGGCAACCGGCTCAATTGTTCTACCCAGCTTGCAGATGCTGGCGGCGCATTTTGCGCAGAACCGTGACGGCGAGCAGCGCGGTCACCGCATCGAGGATGGCCACGATGATGAACACCGACGTCCAGCTCCCCGTCGTCTGCTTGAGGAAGGCCGCGGCCGGACCGCCCAGGATCGAGCCGACGCCTTGCGCGATATAGAGGAAGCCGTAATTCGTCGCCGCGAATTTCGGCCCGAACGTGTCGGTCAGGGTCGCCGGAAACAGCGAGAAGATTTCTCCCCACCCGAAGAACACGAGGCCCGTCAGCACCACGAACAGAGCAGGCCGGTCGACAAAGGCAAACAAGACGAGGATCGCGGCGCATTCGAGCGAGAATGCCAGCGCCATCGTCGACTCGCGGCCGATCTGGTCGGACACCCAACCGAAGAAGGGCCGCGTCAGTCCGTTGGTGAGACGTGAAAGGGTGAGCGAGAGCGGCAGCGCCGCCATCCCGAACACCAGCGCGTCGGCGACGTGAAACTCCTTCGCAAACGGCCCGACATTGGAGACCACCATCAGCCCGCTGGTCGACATCATGCTCATCATCAGGAACAGCAGCCAGAAGGTCGGGCTTCGCAACATCTCCGCCGGGCTGTAGCTGCGCTTGGATTGCATCCTGGCGGGCGCGGCGGCCATATAGCCGTCCGGTTGCCAGCCCTCCGGCGGGATCCGCAAGCCTTGCGCCGCGATGATGCCGATGGCGCCCTGGATAATGCCCCATACGATCAGCGCGTGCGCATAGCCCGCGCTCTTGATCATGCTGTCGATCGGAAAGCTGGTGAAGATCGCACCAAATCCGTAGCCCGCGGCGGCAAGCCCCGTGGCAAGGCCGCGCCGGTCCGGAAACCAGCGCACCATCAGACCGATGATTCCGACATAGATGATGCCGGTGCCAAATCCGCAGATGATGCCATAGGTGAGATACAGCGCCCAGATGTTTTCGACGTAGGCGGAAAGAACCCAGCCGCCGCCGGCCATCAACGCACCAACCGAAATCAGCAGCCGCGGGCCGAACTTGTCGACGAGATAGGCCTGGAGCGGCGAGCACCAGGTTTGCAAGATGATCAGCAGGGAGAATGTCCACTGCAATTCCGCAAGCGTCGTCCCCAGTTTCTGATTGAGCGGTCCGGTGAACAGGGTCCACACATATTGAGGCGACGAGATCGCCATCATCGCGATCAGGCCGAGCACAAGCTGAGACCAGCGATTCCAGTACCATGCCGTCGGAACTGACGGCGCAACAGTCGTCATGACACTACCCCTCCCTTGTCATTTGATGGTCGGGCCCGCCCCCCGACAGGGCGATCATTATTGTTCCGGGACCGCCGCAATCGCAACGGCAGAGTTGACGGTGTCAGTCATGCAATCGAAGGACAACGGCGAAGCACAACGGCAATGCTGCGCTGCGGAGGATGGCGTTGCCACAGCCGAGCTTGAGCCGACGCGCGACGCCATCGCACCTCACGAATGCCCGCTCGCCCTGGCGGCACCGAGCTGATGAATGACCGGCCGAATGCCGCTGCTGCTCAGCTCCAATGTCGCCAAAGTGATGGGCAAGCTGAACCGCCGCGGCCCGGCGCTGCCCGGATTGAGATACAGAACCCCAGCAACGGTCTCGATATCAGGCTGATGCGAGTGGCCGGAAATGACGACGTCGATGCCGCCGGCCACGGGATCGAGCTTGAGGTCATGGACATCGTGCAGGACGTGGATCGCGCAGCCGCCGAGCTTGACCGTCTTCGTATCGGGATAGCGCGCCGCCCATTCGGCGGTATCCACATTGCCCCTGATCGCAATCACCGGCGCGATGCGGCGCAGGCCGGCGATCACCTCCGGCCGGCCGATGTCGCCGGCATGGATGATATGCGCCACGCCGGCGAGGCATTGCTCGGCCTCGGGACGCAGCAGGCCGTGCGTGTCCGAGATGACCCCGATCCTCACCTGCGACCTGCGTCCTGTTTGGTCATTTCAGCCCTTCCGGGTTCAGTCTCACCATAGCGCGGTCGCGACACCAGCGGCCGCGCTGACGATGACGACCACGAGCGGCGGCGCGCGCCACATCGTCAGCAGCACGAAACCGACCAGCGCAATGCCGACATCGGCGCTGGTCTTCACTGTGGAAGTCCAGACCGGGCTATAGAGCGCGGCGCCGAGGAGTCCGACGACGGCGGCATTGACGCCGCGCATCACGG
>Ga0157369_10008768_pt1 | contig 11586 bp, 7 predicted proteins | sample C25metaG_FD_113461 | JGI IMG/M metagenome (GOLD analysis project Ga0157369, IMG submission 113461) | Corn rhizosphere microbial communities from Kellogg Biological Station, Michigan, USA - C2-5 metaG | ecosystem: Host-associated > Plants > Roots > Rhizosphere > Soil | place: USA: Michigan... | reverse complement strand
TCGTTGATTCTGCTGATCCAGGCGGGTCTTGCAGGCACGAACCTCATTAGACTACGTTCCTGCGCGCCTGCGCAAAATGCGTCTGTTTTTACTTATGATAATGCTTCTTACCAAAACCTATTTGGCCGTATAATCGCCCCTTGAGCCTCGCACCAAAACCCCTCGGCGACGGTCGCCGATGGAAGAGCTGTTCACCAGCCGCTTGACAATTCGTCCAACCGTTTCCGGTTTCGTGTGGATGTCCATCGGACCGAATGTTGGATCTCAGCTCCGTTGGACCGCACCGACGAAAGTGCCTTGTTCGGCCCCGCTGGTGCTTGAGGACGTGGGACACGTTCTACGAAGGAACTCTCGACAAAAGGAAACAAATTGTCGAGAGTTATAACGATGTTCCTATGATTCCTCAGAACCGTCTGAACGCCTGCAGACGGTCACCGAAACGGAATCGGCAGTGAACGGTTCCCGGAACGCCGTTTCCGATCAGTGTACGAGTCGCCGACGATACGCTCGGGATTGCGGCTCGAGGTAAACTGCGGCGCCGCCGGGAGGGCTGATCGCCGCGAATGGACTTCGCGGCCGGGTGAGAGGCGACTTCGCGGCGAAAAATCGTCTTAGTTTGAGTGATGGGCGTTCAACAGACAGGCGCACGAATCTCGACGGGGTGACGAGCCAAATCGAAACGACTCGCCGATAGACTGAAGCAAGGCTCACGGCCCAAGGAATTCCGTAACTGCAACGCATTGCCATAGCGGGTGCCACTGGCTATATCGGCGGGAGACTCGTGCCGCAACTGCTCGCTTCCGGCTATGCGGTGCGATGCCTCGTGCGCTCTCCTGCGAAGTTGGAAGGCCGCGGCTGGGCCTCAGACTCCCGCGTTGAGATCCGCAGAACCGATCTCATCGACGTGCCATCACTAACCCGTGAGTTGGAAGATTGCAGCGCGGCGTTCTACCTGGTGCATTCGATGATGTCGGCAGGCGGCGAGTATGCTCAACGGGACCGACAACTCGCCCTGTCATTCGGACGGGCCGCCCACGATGCCGGAGTGGGGCGCATCATTTACCTTGGCGGCCTGGGTGAAACCGGCTCTCATCTAAGCAAGCATCTATCTTCGCGCCGTGACGTGGAGGGAGCACTTGCTTCTGCGGGAGTGCCGGTCACGGTGCTGCGCGCCGCTATGATCATCGGCTCCGGCTCGGCCTCTTTCGAGATTCTGCGGTATCTCGTGCACCGGTTGCCCGTCATGATCACACCAAGGTGGGTGAGCACTCGATGCCAGCCAATCGCCGTGGAAAACGTGCTCGCGTACCTGGTCGGCGTGCTGGCAGTCCCGGAAACCACCGGTGGGGTTTTCGACATCGGTGGGCCTGAAGCGCTGTGCTACAGCGACATCATTCGCATCATGGCCGAAGAACTCGGTCTTCCCCGTCGCTGGCTCATACCGGTTCCAGTCCTGACGCCTCGCTTGAGTTCTTATTGGATTCATCTTGTGACTCCGTTGAGCCACAAGATTGCAATACCGCTGGCCGAGGGGCTGAAGAACCCGGTCGTGTGCCGTGATGACAGGATCACTCAGTTGGTCCCGCAGAAGCTGTTGAACGTTCGCGAGGCGATCCGCGCCGCACTCACCCAGGTTACGGCGCGTCAGGTGGAGACGAACTGGTCTATGGCCGGTCCCCTGCCGGGTGATCCGGATTGGTCTGGTGGCACAGTCTTTCGCGATTCCCGAGAAGTTGCCATCAACGCGCCGCCTGCGGCAGTATTCCGCGCCATATGTCGCCTCGGCGGGCAGCGTGGCTGGCATGGCGCCAATTGGCTCTGGGCTATCCGCGGCTGGCTGGATCGGCTGGCGGGAGGCCCTGGGTTGCGACGCGGCCGGCGTGATCCCGAGGTCCTCAGGTACGGCGAGGCGCTCGATTTCTGGCGCGTCGTGGGCCTGGAGCCAGACCGTTGCGTTTCGTTACGAGCCGAAATGCGATTGCCGGGCGAAGCATTGCTCGAGTTCCGAATAGAACCAGACAACAAAGGCCAATGCATCCTCCACCAGACAGCTTTGTTCCGGCCCCGGGGGCTGCTCGGTCTGGTGTACTGGTACGCGGTGCTCCCGTTCCATCAGCCTGTGTTCCGCGGGATGATGGCTGGCATTCAGGGCGACGCCGTTCAGATCGCTCTGCTGACTCAGGCATGACCCTAGCCGAACACCGCTGATACGGAGCCCTGCACTCCTGTTGCGAAATCGCTTCTGGCACCAGGAACCGGCAAAACAATTCAAAGGTCTGGTCGTTCTTCGCTCGGGATCGCGGACGGATGACGCGCCACTCGTACGAAGCTCAGTTTATGTGACACGGGCCGGAAGTCAGCTTCTGTCAAGTGACGAGGACCGGACTGGCGCGGCCGATTGTTTCTAACTCTCGACAATTCGTATTATTTTGTCGAGAGTCGTGCGACGCTGTAGTGATTCAGTCCTCCTCACCGCCGAGCCCGCTTCGTCCGAAACATGCGCCTGAGGCGTCATAGACCGGAGGGAAGCAGGCCGACCTGCCTGTATAGAGTAGCTTTGTCCCAGTAGTCAAGTATCCAACTGATGAGGTCCCCTTCAACTTTCACGGGGCTAATACCATGCAGAGAAAACATCTTGTGAGTTTGCTGATCCGTCCCGGAAAATATCCATTGGAATGCGCCGCGATTACCACATAGCAAAGGTGTGACTTCTGTTTCAACAATCTTGATGTTGAGATCGGGAAATCGTGCAAAAACCTGAGTGGCAAACGTCCGCAGGCGCTCAGTTCCCATAAATGTGAACTGTCCAGGAGCTTGCGCCTCCCCGGGTACATCCTGATAAAACACAGTGTTCGTGAAATATGTGACAACGATATTCGGGTCATGTGAGTTCCAGGCGTCGGCATAATTATGTGCGATGCGCAAGGCGCGCTCTTGGGAGCAACTGCCATCGCGGCGGTCTTCGTCGCCATCGGCTCGTGCGCCTACGGGCAGCAAAGCAAATGTCAATCCGAATACCAATAATGCTAATCGTCGAACGTGTCGTGCCATTTTCGTCTCCTTGTTCCGGCAATATGCCTCTGAATTCCTGTTCTGCGTTGTTGGCGGGCCACCTGACGCATTCTCACGTGGGGCGACGACATGGGCCATACCAGTCGCATCTCTTTCCTGTCGCATTTGCCTCTCACGTTTAAATAGACGAAGTGAGAGGCAGTGCAAGGACGTTAACGTCATCATCGAGGAGTGAACTCTCTCCGAGTGTCAGGCTGGTGAGGGCTGAGCCGTTCAGACCGCTACCAGCCCGGCACCGTAAATAATCCAGCCACTCGACGCCAATCTGTAACCCTGACGATCATGCCTCGCGTGAGTACTACCCCAGACCTTCACCTCGGCGCCGGTGTAGCCGAGCGGAATGCTTTCGCTTGCGCCTCCAGATCTTTCGCCTCGGCCCGTTTGTGAAGCTTTCGAAGTACGCTCGCGTATTGCGTCATTAGAAGGCAAGATACGTCGGAATTATCAAGGCCGATCTCGCGCAGCATCCGTAGCGCTTCCCCGAAGTGTTTTTCCGCGTCGTGAAAGTCACCCGATTTCGCCTCGACGAAAGCGATGCCGCCGAGAGCGGACGCGACGGACGGGCCGACTTCGCCAAGAGTGGCCTGCGCGATCTGAAATGCCCGTTTTGCATACTCCACTGCTTCCGGGAAGCGGTTTTCCCGCACAAGCAGCGCAGCCAGCAACTGGAGCGTCTGCGCGGTTACACTATCGTCCGCGGCAATACCTTGACTCGTTTTCAAAGCTCTGTTAAAAGCCTCTTCTGCAAGCGCTGGTTTTCGGTCTTGCGCATATACGGTGCCCAAAGCGACGAGGGTCTCCGCGTACTGTGTCGAAAGCGCCGGTGTTGCCTCGAATCGTGCCAGCGCACGCCTGAGAAGTGGTTCAGCTCTCGCAGTGTCACCCATCTCGGAATAGGTAACTCCCAGACCCCGGAGAGCCACTGGCTCCCAGCCGCCGTTCTCAACACTTCGGGAAACCGCCAGCGCTTCATTCAGATGAGTTACGGCGGGTTGCCATTGCCGCGTTAGCCTTTCCACATCTCCCAATCCAATCAATGCGAACAGGCGATTCCTGCTCTGGCCGGGCGAGAGCCGCAGCGCCGTTTCGAACGCCTGGCGTGCCTCCGCGTACCGGGCCTGGTCCGTAATCAGATTGCCTAAGACGTTGAGAAGCGCCGCCGCACTTGCATCGTCGCGTGGTTTCGCGCCGAGGGCCAGCCGAAGAGTGCGTTCCGCCTGCACGTACTGGCTGACCCGTCGCTGCTCGTTGGCCAGACGGGCCGCCGTTTCTGCTGCCCAGCTTCCCGTCGCATCGATACTGCGCCATGCGGTGAGAGCTTTCTCGAGTTGCTCGACGGCCTCCGCGTCCCGTCGCAATTCGCCGAGACAATAGCCAATCTCCACAAGCGTGATCGCATTTTGTTCCCGCGTCTGCGCCAGTGGCAGAGATGTCTCGAAGTTCGCGAGCGCCTCAGCATGGCGATCTGAATCGAAAGCGGCGATCCCGGCCCGATGAAGTGTAAACCAGTCTGCCTTCGCTTCGCTGGCCGGCTTCGGTTCCTGAGCTCCGGCATGCAGGGCAATGGCGCACAGGTATAGCGCGGTCGCTCGTAGCAGTTTCATCCCGCATCCTTTCCTCGCCGGAAACCTGGAACTTCGCGAGCGGTCAGCAATGAGGATCCGTTACGACAGGAACTCTGGTCCAGCACCGGTTCCGTCGCCGCGTGGGTCCTGGCTCTCATCGTTTTTGCTTCCCGCTTCCGGCTCACGCGACGCATTTTCACGTGGAGCGGCATCAAGCGCGATACCAGCCGAATCTCTCCAATGTCGTATTTGCCTCTCAAGCTAAACCACTCAATCGAAAGGGGCAGCCACGACGCTTAACGCCGTGTTACACTCTCGCCCGAGAGGTTTCCGGTCATGCCTCTGCCGGTGAATGGCACGAAGTTCTTCCGCTTCGGCCCCTTCGAGCTGAATTCGCAAACCGGCGAACTTCGCAGAAATGGGGTGCGCGTCCGGCTGCCAGATCAATCCTGCAAGGTTCTCCTTGCTCTTCTCGAGCGCCCGGGCGAACTGGTGACACGGGAGGAACTACAGCAGCAACTCTGGACCGCGGGCACTTTTGTCGATTTCGATCATGGCCTGAATCTTGCGGTCGCGCGCCTGCGGCAGGCTCTTGGCGACGCGGCCGAGCAATCGGATTTTGTCGAAACCCTGCCCCGCAGAGGTTACCGGCTCCTTACGCATGTCGACGCAGTGCCCGCCCAGGCACTGCCGATCGAAATCGGGCGCAGCAGACCGGCCGGCCCGTCACACGTCCGGATCACTCGTACTTTGGTCTGGATGGCCGCTGTTGCCCTCATGGCGGGCGGCATCATTCTCACGGTTTGGCGTCAATCGCGAATGCCGGCGTTTCTGACAGCTACATCGCTAACCGGTTACGCGGGAGCACAGCTTAGCCCATCGTTCGCGCCCGATGGCGATCGCGTCGCATTCAGCTGGGCAGGCGAGAAACAGGACAACTTCGATATCTATGTAAAGCAAATCGGAATGGCAGGGCCCTTGCGGCTTACAACAGATCCGAGACCGGAACTGAGTCCGGCATGGTCGCCGGATGGCCGCACCATCGCCTTCCTCCGTTTCTCGCGCGGCCCCACGGCCGAGGTGGTGTTAATTCCTTCCCTTGTGGGCGGTCCGGAGCGGCGGCTGGCCGAAGTTGCAGCGCCGTCCTTGGGATACAGGCAGATGAGACTTCTCACCTGGTCACCCGACGGCAAGTGGCTCGTGGCCTCCGATGCACGCCCTAATTTCGGTCTTTTCCTTCTCTCTCCGGAGACCGGAGAGAAACGGAACCTGACGTTTCCACCGTTCGGATACGATGATTTCGACCCGGCATTCTCGCCCGACATGAGGCGATTGTTGTTTGTGCGGCATTCCGGCGCGAGCGCCGGAGACATTCATTTGGTGGAACTCACAAAAGAACTGCGTCCGGCAGGGCCACCAAAACGGATGACCTTTGATAATCGGCCGATGGCCAGCCCCGTGTGGACTCATGACGGCCGGGCGCTTGTGTTCACCCGATATTTAATGCCGGGCCGTCACAGCTTATGGAAGATGACGCTTTCCGACCCTCCGCGAGTCGAGCCTCTGCCCATTTCCGCCGACAACGTGTTCGAGCTGGCCATTTCTCCCAAAAGTGACCGGTTGATCTACACGCGTAATGAAAGGACTGCAAGTATTTGGGCCATCGAATCGCCGGATTTCCAATCCGCAGGGGGCGGGACAAGTGCGCCGAGATTGCTGATCGCTTCCAACCGGGAAGAATTGAGCCCTGCGTTTTCACCCGATGGCCGGCAAATCGCATTTCAGTCGTCGCGTACGGGTTTGAACGAGATCTGGGCGGCGAATCGGGACGGGACCCATCAACATCAACTGACGGAACTTAGAGGCTCGATCGCCGGCTTCCCTCGCTGGTCTCCCGCCGGCACGCAAATTGTTTTTCACTCGCGCCGGGAAAGCTACGCTCGGCTTTTCCTCCTGGATGTCCTGTCTGGTCGCGCCAGCCCGCTAACCTACCACTCGGTAGACGAGCTCATGCCCAGTTGGTCGCATGATGGGAAAGGATCTATTTCGGATCGGTTCGGAACGGAGATGAGCAGATTTGGAAGGTTCGCGCAGAAGGTGGAGCGCCGATTCAGCTGACCAGGGGGGGTGGCGGAGCGCCGCAGGAATCCGCTGACGGGAAATTCGTGATTTACGCAAAGGGCAATGGCAATCTCTGGCGAACACCAGTTTCCGGCGGAGAAGAGCAGCAGATCACGACTGATTCTGTGGCCGGTTATGCAACTGCTTATGGCCCGGTGCCGAAAGGAATTTACTTCATTCGGCAGGCCAGCGATGCGGGGCCGCAAAGCCTCGTTTTTCTGAGCTATGCGACTGGAAAGATTACCAGCATAGTGAATGTCCCCGGAACAATAACCATTGGCCTCACTGTTTCAGCCGATGAGCGAACAATCCTGTACACCCAGACAGACCCAACGATTGGCGACCTGATGCTGGTTGAAAACTTCCGCTGATTAAAATCGGCGCGTGCCGATGAGCGGTCTGTGGGTTCGAGTGGAGTTTGATATTCGCCGTCACCCTCGACAAAAGGTCTTATTTCGTCGAGAGTTTGACCGTCACTGAGCAGTCTGGCCGTTTAGACGTACGACGCTTAAGATGACCCCGCGTCCGGTGTAGCGCGTTATACGCCAACTTGCCGGGATCGCCGATGTTGAAGTGTCACTATGTTGAAGTTTCGTTGACAACATCCGATTGCACTGATATCATTTCCCGCGCGCTACGTTCTAAGCTTCGCGCACGTCTGCGCAGGGGGTAAATTGTGATACCTCGTCGTCTAGCTCTTGTCGTCACGCTCTTTGGTTTGACACTGAGTGCTCAAGTTGACCGGGCCAACATCAACGGCACCGTCACCGATGCCAGCGGCTCGCTGATTCCCAGTGCGAAGGTCACCCTTGTTTCCGGCGAGACAGGCCTCACGCGATCCGTCGAGACCGGCTCGTCCGGCAATTACAGCATCAACAACGTGCCCATCGGTTCTTACGATCTCACCTTCACGCACGAAGGATTCGGGGCCGTCACGATGAAGGGCATTCAGCTCTTCGTCGGGCAGACGCGCACCGTGGATGCCAGGCTCGAAATCGGCGCACTTACGGCGCGTATCGACGTGGAGGCTACGGCCGAGCAGGTCAATCAGAGCAACGCCGAAGTCGGGTCCGTCATCGAAACCCAGCAATTGCGTGATATTCCGATCAACGGGCGAAATTGGGCCACGCTGATGTCGCTCGCCCCGGGCGCGATAAACGTCGGCGGCGGCGACCAGCGCAGTATTCGTTTCGTGGGTCGGGCGCGCGACGACAACAATTACACCTTCGATGGAATCGACGCGAGTGGCGTGCAGGAGCAGCCGCAAAAGGCCGATGCGCGCTTGAACATCTCTCTTGAGTCGATCGCGGAATTCCGCGTGAGCTCCGCCGTGTATACCGCCGAGAGCGGCGGGGCCGGCGGTGGCCAGATCAACGCCGTGTCGAAGACCGGCACCAACGAACTGCACGGCAGTATGTTCGATTTTTTGCGTAATGACGCGTTCGACGCGCGCTCCCCGTTCGATCCATCCAGCATTCCGCCTTTCCGCATGAATCAGTTCGGCGCCAGCCTGGGCGGACCCATCCGGAAAAACCGCACATTCTTCTTCGCCGATTATGAAGGCATTCGCCAGACGCTTGGGCAAACGCTCATCGGCTTTGTGCCGAGCGCCTCGTTTCGAAACCAGGTGGCAACAGCATCGCCGGCGCTGCAGGAAATGGTCAAGGCATACCCCGTCGGCCAGATTCATATCGATGCTGATACAGACGAGCTGCGCGTGCAGGGAGTTAACTCGCACCGCGAGGACAGCGGAATGATCCGCGTTGATCATCGGTTCACGGATAAAACCACGTTCTTTGCGCGCTACAACATAGACGACGCATTTCTGGATAGTCCGAGCGGCAATCTGGGCGCCCGCGATACCACTGCCATCCGCCCCTCGAATCTGGCCCTTGACGTCACGCACATCTTTGCGCCCACCGTCATCAATGAAGCAAAAGTGGGCATGAACCGCTCCGCATTCAAACATCCCGTCCAGGGAATCTTTCCGGTGAACGTCAGCGTCCCCGGGTTTGATGACCTGACCGCCAATGCTCTCGACGAAGAGATTGGAACCACATTCTCCTGGGTTGACGATCTCACCATCAATCGCGGCCACCATACGTTCAAAGTAGGGGCAGACATCCGGCGCATCCGCCTGAACAACTCCGGGAACGCCATCGACCTCACATCGCTCTCCTACGCCAGCGCCCAGGACTTTGTCAACAACAGCCTCGATTCGGTCAGCGTCGATGCGGCGTTGGGAATCGGCGGCATGCGCCGCACGTTCTGGATGGGCTACGGACAGGACGAGTTCAAAGTACGTCCGAATCTCACGTTGAACCTGGGGCTGCGATACGAATACTACTCCGTCATGAAGGAGGTAAAAGACCGCATCCTGGTGGTCGATCCCGTGGGCTGCCACGGTTTTTGCCCGCCGGGAACGCCCATGTACAGTCCGGACCGCAACAATTTCGCGCCTCGGCTCGGGCTAGCCTGGTCTCCGGAGCATTTTAACGGGAAGACCACCATCCGCACAGGCTTCGGCATCTACTATGGAGCGAACCAGAACGACGACTTCAGCGATCCCCACGAGAGCACGGCAACGCGTCTTTCGCTGTCGTCGGCGGACCTGCCCAATCTCTCCTACCCGATTACTCCGTTTCTCAGCCAGCTCCAGGCGCAAGGCGTCAGCCCGAAGGGAATCGACCGGCATCGACGGGACTTGTACTACGAGAACTGGGATTTCGTCGTCGAACAGCGCCTGCCGAGCAATTTCGTTGGCCAGGTCGGTTACGTCGGCAGCGAAGGTCATCGTCTGTTCGAGGGCCATGCCGTGAACCTCCTCGATCCGGTCAGCCGGAAACGGCCGCTGCCAACCTTCGGCCAGTTCAACATCAAGTACAACGACGGCAACAGTAATTTCAATGCCTTGCAGGGTTCATTGCAGCGGTCATTCAGCAGCGGCTGGCTCTGGCAGACACAGTACATGTGGTCTCACGCGATCACGGACTCCTCTGTCGGCGCCGGTGAAAGCGTCTCGGTCCAGAACGCTTCCTGCCGCGCCTGCGACCGCAGTAACGCGCCCTATGATGTTCGGCACACGATCACGACCAATTCCATCTATCAGCTCCCGTTCGGCCCCGGTCGGCATTACCTGCGATCCGGCGGCTGGGCGAGCAGACTGATCGGAGGATGGGAGCTCAGCGGAATCGCCACCGCCAGCACGGGACGGCCGATCAATATCACGGTGCGCCGCAGCGCCTCGGATATGCCGGACGGGAATGCTTCCAACCAGCGCCCGAATCTGGCGCCCGGAGTGCCGATCTACGCGGCTCAACAGACAATCTCGAACTGGTTCAACCCCGCCGCGTTTGGCGTACCCGCAAAGGGCACGTGGGGAAACCTCGGGCGCTATATTGCCCGAGGGCCCGGTTATTGGGAACTGGACACTGCGCTGGAAAAACGCACGCGCGTATTCGAAAGAGCATCTGTGAGCTTTCGGGTGGAAGCGTTCAATCTGCTGAATCACGCCATTTACGCCAATCCGGCCTCCAACCTCTCGGCGCCGGCCAGCTTTGGGACCATCACCAGCGTGCTGAACACCGGAGCCGTTGGCACCGGCACACCACGGCGATTGCAGCTCATGTTGCGCGCCGACTTCTGACGTAACCGCCGGGATGCCGATCGGACGCCATTAATGCGAAAGACACTGTTGATCCTCTGATCCTCTGCCTAACGCTGGCGTGCTGCGCGCTCCTGCTTCACTCGCAGCAGGGGGATCCATTTATCGTCAAACCGTACCTGCAACTTGGCGACCGGCTAAAGGCTGCTTCCACCGAAGGCCTGTCGCTGCTCTGGCACGCGGCCGCGGACGATGCAGTTTGGCAGGTTCAGCTCGCCGATTCGGCCGGTCACTGGAGCGATACGGCCGCTCCCGCCAGCGATGAGGTTCCGCTGCCCGGAGCCGACCCGCATCGCGTTTCTCGAGCCGAATTGACCGGATTGAAACCCGGCGCCGGGTTTTCTTATCGGGTGCTCCGTAATCGGCAGGCGGTGTTTACCTCCACGGCTCGCGCGCGAAAGGCGGCGAACCAGCCCTTCAGCTTCGTCCTGTTCGGCGATGCCGCGGCCGGGACTCCCGGGCACGGGCCATCGCGTATCAGGCGCACCTGCAGCATCCCGATTTTCTGTTCATCGCTGGCGACATCGTCTACACACGCGGGCGCATCGGCGAATACCGGGAGAAGTTCTTCCCGGTTTACAACTCGGATACCGCGTCCCGGGAGACGGGCGCCCCCCTGTTGCTCTCGGTGCTGTTCCTGGCTGCACCGGGTAACCATGACGACGCGAATCGCGATCTGGAGGCTAACCCGGACGGCCTTGCCGGCTTCAACTCCTCCCGCACGCACTTCGAAGAGCAGCAGATGCGCCTGATGAGCGAGATTTTCGAGAGGAACAAAGTCGATATCGTGTTCACCGGCCATGTGCACAACTACCAGCGCACATTCCATTGCACTTCAAGTCAGGCAAGAGGCACGAGCGAGCAGTCGAAGGAGAATGGAAGCTCGACAGGAAGTTCGACGGTGTCAGCCGGACGAAGCCTGATGGCGTGATCTACCTGGTGAGCGGCGGAGGCGGCGCGAAACTCGACAACCCCGAGCAGCACTCGGATCCGGCCAGCCTTCAGGAATTCACGTGCAAATATGTCGCCGACACCCATTCGCTCACTTATGCCTCTCTAGAGTGAAGGATCTTTTGCGGATTCTCCAGATGGCGGAAGACGGGAAGTGGATGCATTTACCATAACGAAATACCGCGAGGGCGTCTGTGTCGCAGATTGCCTTCG
>Ga0157369_10008767_pt1 | contig 11587 bp, 10 predicted proteins | sample C25metaG_FD_113461 | JGI IMG/M metagenome (GOLD analysis project Ga0157369, IMG submission 113461) | Corn rhizosphere microbial communities from Kellogg Biological Station, Michigan, USA - C2-5 metaG | ecosystem: Host-associated > Plants > Roots > Rhizosphere > Soil | place: USA: Michigan... | reverse complement strand
CGCTCACTGAACCAGCGCTCGAGCTGGCGTTGCGAGACGCCCAGATAAGAAGCGACTTCCGCCACGGAGAGTGGCTCTTCCACGTTGCTCTCCATGATTTGCAGCGCCTCGTCGAGCTTGACATGTTCGGCGCCCATGTATTGCCGCAGCGACGTACGTTGCCGCTGCTCGTGACTGCGCCGCTCCGCAACCAGCAATTCGAGCACGCGCGCAGCAAGTGACCGGCTGCCGGGCGCCATGCCGAGCAGATGCACCATCAGGTCCAGTGGCGCGACGCCGCCGCTGCAGGTATAGCGGTCACGATCCACCTCGTAGAGACGGTTGGAGACGATCAGTTTCGGGAATTGCCCTAGCAATACATCCTGATCTTCCCAGTGAATCGTGCAGCGGTAGCCATTCAGCAAACCCGCACGGGCGAGAAAGTAGCTGCCCGTGTCGAGACCGCCTAACGCCGTGCCGCTGCGTGCATGCAGACGGAGCCAGTCGAGCACCGCGCCAATGCCCTTGCGTGGAATCGGATTGGGGCCGACCACGAACACGGCGTCGAACGACCCCGAGTCGGCGATCGTTGCATCGGGCAGGACCTTGATGCCGTCGCTGGACTGCGCATAGTCCCCGCCCGTTCCGATCAATTGATAGTCGTAGACTCTGCGCCCAACGATCATGTTCGCGATTCGCAAAGGATCGACTGCGGCGCCGAGCGCGATCAGGGAGAAATTGTCTAGCAGCAGAAATCCATATTTTCTGACGCAAAGGTCATGCAGCCCGTTCGGGTTGGATTCTTCAGACGCGACCACAGTGGCTGGCATAAATGGAGTGCGGACGGGACGAACAATGGAAGGCGCTTGATGGTGCAGCCACCATCATAACGGCGTTTCCTTCGACTGCCGCAGAGATCAAAATCCCCGCCGAACAAGGCCTCGGCGCTTTCTGTCAATCTTGTAATCAAGCGGTGGGCGTCACGTCACCTTCAAAGTCGCAATATGGTGTCCAGACGTTCACGGAAAGCGAGCCCGGAGCGCCTCTCTCCGAAGACAGTTCGACATGCAGCCCCAAGTATTCTCGCAAAATGCTCGCCAGTTAAACATCGCATTTATTTAGGAGTATCAAATCATGAAGAAAGCTCTTGTTTGTCTCGCCCTCGCCGCAAGCGCCCTGTCCGCACCGATGCTCGCCCTCGCGCAATCAAACGCGCCGGTGACACGCGCCGAAGTTCGCAGCGATCTCGTGAAGATTGAAAAGGCAGGCTACAACCCGGCCGAACGTGATGACGCCACCTATCCGGCGGACATCCAGGCCGCAGAAGCGAAGGTAGTGGCGCAAACCAGCCAGCAACAGGCGACGCAGGGTTATGGCGGTTTGGCGCACAGCGGCAGTTCGTCCTCGGGTTCGCGCTCGTACGCCGCGACGCATTCCAACTGCGTCGGTCCGGCCAGCTTCTGTACGCCGTACTTCGGCAGCTGAATGGTGCCGTCTCAGGTCTCTTTCAGGTCTCGTGCCGTCACTGAGCGCACGGGGCCTGACTGGATCCTGATGTGATCTTCGCCATTTGATTTTCACCACCACTCACTCGCTTTCGCCGAAAACGGAGTCTCTCGTGAGATTGATGCCCCTCTTAGCCTCAGCCTTGTCATTGTCAGCCGGTCTTCTCGCGTCGAGCGGCGCAATGGCACAAAGCGCCCCGCCCAAAACCGCTGCGATCAAGAATATCGTTCTGGTGCACGGGGCGTGGGTGGACGGATCCGGCTGGAAACCGGTGTACGACATTCTGACCAAGGACGGGTACCACGTCAGCCTTGTGCAGGAACCGTTGACGTCACTTGAAGACGACGTAGCCGCAACGAAGCGCGTTCTCGATTTGCAGAACGGCCCGACCATCCTCGTGGCTCACAGCTATGGCGGCTCCGTCATCACGGAGGCGGGCGTTCATCCGAATGTGATCGGACTGGTCTATGTCGCCGCGCATGCGCCGAACATCGGCGAAGACGAAGCGGCACTCGGCAAAGGCATGCCCAGCTACACGTCGCAACAGGCCGGCGCGATCAGGAAAACCGACGACGGCTACACGTACCTGAACCCCGCGGATTTTGCGAAGGACTTCGCCGCCGACCTGCCGCTCAAGACAGCGACATTCGAATCGAATGCTCAGATCCTGACTGCGGCGAAGGTGTTCTCGACCCCGCTGACGGCCGCCGCCTGGACGACCAAGCCGAGTTGGGGCATCGTGGCCGCCGACGACAAGATCATCAATCCCGATCTCGAGCGCTGGTACTACGCGCGAGCGCATAGCCACACGACGGTCATTCCCGGCGCGAGCCACTCGGTGTATGAGTCGCGTCCGAAGGAAGTGGCGGCAGTCATCGAAGACGCCGCACGGCACGCGCACGACTAACGCGCGCCACAGTCCGGAATCCGCCCGCAATAGGCGTCCGGACAACACGTCCGACCATCCCTCGCTGCCCGCGTCCCGGCAAGGAACGCGGGCATGCCGCACTCCGCGCCTATACCCCCGCCAGCGCAGGCAGATCTATCTCGAACGAAACGCGCTCGCGTCGGCCGCTTACCTCATGCGGACGTGCCACGTGCGTCGAACGCGGCGCGCCCTCCATGCGTCGTGGCAAAGGCGCTGGATAGCGCGCGCGTTTTTTTCCGAGAATGGCCTGAGTCAGAAACTCGGCGCTATAGGCGTTCAGCAAGTGCCCATGGTGCGCTTCGATATACGCGGCGATCTGCGCCTGTTCGCCGTCGATCATAGCCAGCGACGCCAGCGTTTGCGCATCCCAGCGGAAGCGCAGGCCGAGTTCGTCGAAAACGGCGTTGTAAGCGCATAGTTGCGCCTGGATTTCAGCTTCATGCGCGCTGTCGCCAGCGTTAGATTGGGCGGGATTCACGGTCTTCTCCTTCAGGCAAGTAGCAGGACGAAGAGTAGAAGCACGCACGAATAAACAACAGTTAAAGTTATTTCGAAAAACAATAACCTATCGTTTATATTTTGGTTTACCCCAACCCGCAAAAAGCGATCGAAATCCGTCCGTCCGCAGAGGGATTCCCACCCCAGATCGCCCTATGGATAAGGGCTACGCCCCATCCATTATGAATACCTAATGCAAACCATAAAATGTTTTAACTTTCCCTTATTCCTGTTCTCGCGCAGCATCTTCTCAGACGTGCTGCACCTACGGTTAGGGTTTTCATTGGTGCAGTTCCTTCTGGCCGACCATTGGCGCTTCACTGCCTGACAACCAACCGGCGACGAAGCGATTCGATCATGTAAGTCCAGCGTGCCGCTCGAGCGCGACGGAAGAGACAGGAGACGGAGACATGGGACATTCCGACGTATCGGACAGAGGCCGTACCGCGTTCACACATCACCGCTGGGTGCAACTCGCCATCGGGATTGTCTGCATGGGGCTCGTCGCGAATCTGCAGTATGCGTGGACGCTGTTCGTCGTGCCGATGGACAACGCCCACCATTGGGGACAAGCGGCGATCCAGAGCGCGTTCACGATCTTCATCGTTACCGAAACCTGGCTCGTGCCAGTCGAAGGCTGGCTCGTCGACAAGTTCGGGCCGCGCCCGGTTGTGATCGGCGGTTCGGTATGCGCGGCGCTCGGCTGGATCATCGACGCGCATGCCAGCAGTCTGACCGCGCTATACGTTGCCGCGGTCATTGCCGGGATCGGCGCCGGCTGCGTGTACGGCACGTGCGTCGGCACGGCGCTCAAATGGTTTCCGGACAAACGCGGTCTCGCGGCAGGCTTGACCGCAGCGGGTTTCGGCGCAGGCGCGGCAGTCACCGTGATTCCAATCGCCGACATGATCCAGCGTTCGGGCTACGAGCACACGTTCATGTTCTTCGGCATTTTCCAGGGTGTTTGCATCCTGTTGCTCGCCACCATGCTGATTCGGCCGAAGCCGCCCGCGACCGCGGTCGTCGCCCGGCGCGTAGCGGCAAGCAAGATCGACTACACACCTGGCGAAATGATCCGCTCGCCGCTCTTCTGGGTGCTGTATCTGATGTTCGTGTTCGTCGCCGCTGGCGGCATCATCGCGACCGCGCAGCTCGGGCCGATTGCGAAAGAATTCGGCTTTGCCAAGCTGCCGGTGAGTCTCATGGGCATCACGCTGCCGCTGCTCACCATGACGCTCTCGATCGACAACCTCTGCAACGGCTTCACCCGTCCCCTGTGCGGCTTTCTGTCTGACCGCATAGGCCGCGAGAACACGATGTTCATGATCTTTCTCGGCGAAGGGGTCGCGTTGCTGGGATTGATGCAGTTCGGCCATAACCCCTACGCATTCATGTTCTTCGCAGCCGCTGTGTTTCTGTGCTGGGGCGAGATCTTCTCGATCTTCCCCGCCACCTGCGCCGACACGTTCGGCAGCAAATACGCCGCCGCCAACGCCGGAACGCTTTATACCGCGAAAGGCACCGCTTCGATGCTGGTGCCGATTGCCTCGGTGTTGTCGGCGAACGGCGGGTGGAGCACGGTGTTCATCTCAGCTGCCGTGGTGTCGATCGCGGCAGCCGTGTCCGCCAAGTTCGTCCTCGCCCCCATGAGAAAGCGCTGGATCGAAAACTCGGGTGCGCGAGCCGGCGTGGTCATCGCCGAAGCGCGGCTGCAGCCGTCGTCCGGCGGCTCCCCCGAATAACCGACACCGTGAGCATCCAGCTCGCGACACACCCCACAACGCCCCGCCAACAAGGAGAGATGTCATGGCAGAAGCCGACCAGCCCACAACAGACGATACGTTGAAACAACAGGCGACCGAAACGACCGACGGATTCCATCTCGTCATCGATGCGCTGAAACTGAACGACATCGACACGATCTTCGGCCTGGTCGGCATTCCGATCACCGACCTGGCGCGGCTGGCACAAGCGGAAGGAATGCGTTTCATCGGCTTTCGCCATGAACAACACGCAGGCAACGCGGCGGCCATTTCCGGCTATATGACGCAGAAGCCGGGGATTTGCCTGACGGTCTCGGCGCCGGGCTTTCTGAACGGCCTGACCGCGCTTGCCAACGCGACCACCAACTGCTTCCCGATGATCCTGATCAGCGGCTCCAGTGAACGCGAAATTGTCGACTTGCAGCAAGGCGATTACGAAGAAATGGATCAGTTGAACGCGGCCAAGCCTTATGCGAAGGCCGCTTATCGCGTGCTGCACGCGGAGGATATCGGCATCGGCGTAGCGCGGGCCATTCGAGCCGCCGTGTCAGGACGACCCGGCGGTGTGTATCTGGACTTGCCCGCCAAGTTGCTCGCACAAACACTGGATGCCGTGAAGGCGCAGCAGTCGCTGGTACGAGTGGTCGACGCGGCGCCGCGCCAGTTGCCGGCACCGGAGTCGGTCAAGCGCGCAATCGATGTCCTCAAGAGCGCCAAACGGCCGCTGATTCTGCTCGGCAAGGGCGCCGCATACGCCCAGGCTGACGCGGAGATTCGCGCGTTCGTGGAAGAAAGCGGCATTCCGTATCTGCCGATGTCGATGGCCAAAGGCCTGTTGCCGGACACGCACGAGCAGTCCGCCTCGGCGGCGCGATCGTTCGTGCTGCAGGAAGCCGACGTCGTCGTGTTGATCGGCGCGCGTCTGAACTGGCTGCTGTCGCATGGCAAGGGAAAAACGTGGGGCGCGGCACCGAAGAAGTTCGTTCAGGTGGATATCTCGCCGACCGAAATCGACAGCAACGTGGCGATTGCCGCGCCGGTGATCGGCGATATCGGTTCGTGCGTGGCGGCGCTGCGCGCCGGTATCGCTGCGGGTTTCACGAAGCCGGCCACGGAGTGGACCGGTGCAATCGCGGAGCGCAAGAACAAGAATCTCGCCAAGATGGCCGCGACGCTCGACAAGAACCCGTCGCCGATGAATTTCCACAGCGCGTTGCGCGCGATCCGCGATGTGCTGAAAACACGCCCTGACATCAACGTCGTGAATGAAGGCGCGAACACGCTCGACTACGCGCGCAGCATCATCGACATGTATGAACCGCGCAAACGCTTCGATTCGGGCACGTGGGGAATCATGGGCATCGGCATGGGCTTCGCGATCGGCGCGCCGGTCACGAGCGGCAAACCCGTCGTCGCGATCGAAGGCGATAGCGCATTCGGCTTCAGCGGCATGGAGCTCGAAACCATCTGCCGTTACGAGTTGCCGGTCTGCACGATCGTATTCAACAACAACGGCGTGTATCGCGGCACGGACGTGAACCCGACCGGCGGCAAGGATGTCGCGCCGACCGTGTTCGTGAAGAACGCGCGCTACGACAAGATGATCGAGGCATTCGGCGGCGTCGGCTATCACGCCACCACGCCGGAAGAACTGACGAAGGCACTGCTCGAATCGATCGCCTCAGGCAAACCGAGCCTGATCAACGCCGTCATCGACGAAGCGGCCGGCACCGAAAGCGGTCGACTGACCAATCTGAATCCGCAAAGCGCGGCAATGAAAAAGTAATCTGGGCAACCACGGAGATTTCAACATGACCAAACCTCTCGAAGGCATCAGGATCATCGACTTCACCCATGTTCAAGCCGGTCCCGCCTGCACCCAGTTGCTCGCCTGGTTCGGCGCGGACGTCATCAAGGTGGAACGGCCGGGTTCGGGCGACGTGACGCGCAATCAGTTGCGCGACATTCCCGACGCCGACGCGTTGTACTTCACGATGCTCAACAGCAACAAGAAGTCGCTGACGTTGGACACAAAGAAGCCCGAAGGCAAGGAAGTCCTCGAGAAGCTGATCCGCGAGTCCGACGTGCTGGTGGAGAACTTCGGCCCGGGCGCGCTGGACCGGATGGGCTTTTCGTGGGAACGCCTGAACGAACTCAACCCGAAGATGATCGTCGCCTCGGTGAAGGGCTTCAGCGACGGTCACCACTACGACGACCTGAAAGTCTACGAGAACGTGGCGCAATGCGCGGGCGGCGCGGCCTCCACTACCGGCTTCTGGGACGGTCCGCCGACTATCAGCGCGGCCGCGCTCGGTGACAGCAATACCGGCATGCATCTGGCCATCGGCATTCTGACCGCGCTTCTCGGCCGCGACAAAACGGGCAAAGGCCAGAAGGTCGCCGTGTCGATGCAGGATAGTGTGCTGAATCTGTGCCGCGTGAAGCTGCGCGACCAGCAGCGGCTGGAGCGCGTCGGCTATCTCGAGGAGTACCCGCAATATCCGCACGGCGAATTCAGCGACGTGGTGCCGCGCGGCGGCAATGCGGGCGGCGGCGGCCAGCCGGGTTGGGTGCTCAAGTGCAAAGGCTGGGAAACGGATCCGAATGCGTACATCTACTTCACGATTCAGGGCCACGCGTGGGAGCCGATCTGCAAGGCGCTCGGCAAACCCGAGTGGATCGATGACCCGGCCTACAAGACGGCGGAAGCACGTCAACCGCATATCTTCGATATCTTCCAGACCATCGAAGCCTGGCTCGCCGACAAAACCAAATTCGAGGCGGTCGACATCTTGCGCAAGTTCGACATTCCGTGCGCGCCGGTGCTGACCATGAAGGAACTGGCCAACGACCCGTCGTTGCGCGCGAGCGGCACGATCGTCGAAGTGCCGCACAAGAAACGCGGCACGTATCTGACTGTCGGTAGCCCGATCAAGTTTTCCGATCTGAAGCCGGAAGTCACCGCGTCGCCGCTGCTCGGCGAACACACCGAGGAAGTGTTGGCGAGCCTCGGCTACAGCCAGCAGCAAATCTTCAACCTGCGCGAAGTCAAAGCGGTTTGATGGTGCTACGCTAGCCCGGCCATCGGCCCGGGCTTGCGGATACGGCGTCGCTGGCGACGCCGTATCCCATTCAGGCATCCGTGTTTTCACAATCGGGGGGCGTCATGCAACATGCCATCGACTTCGAACAACTTGCCAACGCAATCGGCGACGCGATCGTTATTTCGGATGCTCAAGGCAGCATCACATTCTGGAACCCCGCGGCCGAACGCATGTTCGGGTTTGCGCCAGGCGAAGCGCTCGGCAAGTCGCTCGACCTGATCATTCCGGAACGGTTGCGCGGCCGCCATTGGGACGGCTATCACAAGACCATGGCAACGGGCGAAACCCGCTATGGCAACGACGTGCTGCGTGTGCCCGCGGTGCACAAGGACGGGCGGTCCATGTCGATTGCCTTTACGGTCGCGTTGCTGCATTCGCCGCAACACGAGCTCACCGGCATTGTCGCCGTGATCCGTGACGAAACCAGCCGCTTTCAGGAGGATCGTCTGCTGCGCAAGCGGCTCGCGGAACTGGAGGCGTCCGCCGGCGCATGAGCACGCGCATTGGCACACGCACACACGCATAATCCGATACCCACAGACCCACTGAAGGCCGGCGCGAGCCGCATCACCTGCGCCGGCTTCAAACCGTTCTCGCCGCTGCCCGTGTCCACGCTGTAAACTCTGCCGAATCCCGCTCTCAATCACGCCCGGATCAGGCAACATGGACCGCATCGACGCAATGAAGGTGTTCGTCGCCACGCTCGACGAAGGGAGCCTGGTCGGCGCGAGCCGTCGACTCGGCCGCTCGCCCGCGGCGGTGAGCCGGGCTATCGCGTTCCTCGAAGAACATGTCGGAACGGCTCTGCTGCATCGCACGACGCGGACGATCAGACTGAGCGAAGCCGGCGAACGATACGCCGCCGCTTGCCGCCGCATTCTCACCGACCTGGAAGAAGCCGATCTGCTGATCGCCGGCGAGCGCTCCGCACCGCGCGGGCTGCTCACGATCACCGCACCGGTGGCGGCCGGTCAGGACATGCTGCGGGCGATCATCGACGATTTCATCGATCGCTATCCGGCCGTCTCGGTCCGGCTGGATATGCTCGACCGCCCAGTGAGCCTGATCGACGAAGGAATGGACGTGGCGCTGCGCATCGCTCACCTGCCCGATTCGACGCTCGTGGCGATCCCGGTGGGCGAAACGCGGCGGGTCGTCACGGCGTCGCCTCGCTACCTGGCCAAGCACCCGCCGATCGTCGAACCCGCCGATCTTGCGAGGCATCAGATCATCTCCATGAGCCACTTCGGCCTGGATTCATGGAGTTTTCCGCCGCCGGATGGCTCGACGATTCCACGTGTCGTACAGTTCACTCCCCGCTTCATTGTCAACAGTATTCAGGCGGCCGTGGCTTCGGCCGTCGCGGGACATGGCGTCACCCGCATGTTTTCCTATCACGTCGCCGAGCAGGTCAAGGAAGGATCGCTCGAGATCGTCCTGAGCGACAACGAACCCGCCCCGCTACCAGTCCACCTGTTGACGCCGCAAGGGCGTCTCGCGGTTCCCAAGGTGCGAGAATTCGTCGATTTCGCGGCGCCGCGCCTGCGCCGCCACTTCACGCAACCCCCGCGGACTACGAAGCGCAATTGAATCGACTCCCGGAAGAATGTCTGCCGATCAGCGTGGATTCTCTCTGCAATCGGTTCAATCTAGACTGTGTTCATCGAGAACGCGCAGCTCACGCCTTCGGGCCGTACCGGCGAATTCACTGACACGCCCCTCCCCGCACCCGACTCGAACCGGCATTCCTCGTAACGGGCATCAGCCCACGCAGAGACGGCGGCAACGGCGTCGACGCCCAAGGCACTGCATGTCACGTTGCAACTCATTGTGGATTTGATTTGCGATCCTCATGAAATGCATGGCGAGCTGTGAGTTTCGCGCTTATCGCGTCGCGGCCGCCCGGCGGCCGGGTCGGCGCGTAACGGAACAGTGGAGGCAGTCATGCAACGAGCAGTCGCCAATGGATCGATCGCGCCCGCATTCAATGTCTGGCGCGGCACGCTGGCGGGAGCCAGCGCGAGCCTTGTCGGGATAGGCCTCGCGCGTTTCGCCTATACCCCGTTACTGCCGGCTATCGTCAGCGCGCACTGGTTTCCGGCGTCGACTGCAGCCTATCTCGGCGCAGCCAATCTCGGCGGCTATCTGGCCGGCGCGCTGGCAGGCGGCTGGCTGGCGCGGCGATTCGACGCCGCGTCCGTGCTGCGCGCGATGATGCTGCTCGCGACCGTTGCGTTCGTCGCCTGCGCCTTTCCGGTTTCGTTTCTCTGGTTCTTCGTCTGGCGCTTCGCATCCGGCTTGTCGGGCGGTGCACTGATGGTGCTGGCCGCGCCGACGATCCTCGCTCATGTGATCCCATCGCGCAGAGGCTTTGCGAGCGGCGCGATTTTCAGCGGTATCGGTTTGGGTATCGCGGCGTCCGGGACAATCGTGCCGCTCCTGCTGCGTCAAGGTCTGAGCCAAACGTGGCTGGGTCTCGCCGCGCTCTCTCTGGCGCTGACAGCCGTCGCATGGAACGGTTGGCCCGGGCGGGCCGAACCCGCTGTGCAGCACGCGGCGCCTCACGCCGGCCACAGCCGCGCCTATCCGGCGGCCTCGATGCGCGCGCTGTACGCCGAGTATGCGTTGAATGCCGCGGGCCTCGTCCCGCACATGATCTTTCTCGTGGATTTCGTGGCGCGCGGTCTTGGCAAGGGTCTCGATGCCGGCGCGCAATATTGGGTGCTGTTCGGACTGGGAGCGATCGCAGGCCCTCTGCTGACCGGTCACCTGGCCGACCGTGCCGGTTTCGGTCCCGCGCTGCGCGTGGCCTATGTCCTGCAGATCGCCGCGGTCGCGTTGCCGGCTGTCGTACCAGGACCCGTCGCGCTGATCGTGTCGAGCGTCGTCGTCGGCGCGTTCGTGCCGGGCGTCGTGCCGCTCGTGCTCGGCCGGGTCAATGAACTGCTCGCGCACCATCCCGCTGCGCAAAAAGGCGCGTGGAGCGCGGCGACCACCAGTTTCGCGGTATTGCAGGCCGTCGCGGCGTATGGCCTGTCATTTCTGTTCGCGCACGACGGTGGCAATTACAGGAGCTTATTCCTGATCGGCGCGACCGCCTTGGCGCTTGCGCTGGTGGTCGATCTGTTCACGGCGCTTCGCGACGCTCCGAAGCAGCAATAGCGTTGGCGTCACCCCGTTTTCAGCCGACGGCATCCCTCACTCGAACTGGGAGAACCCCATGATCCCGACACACGGTCCCCGCAAGGACTGCGCACCCGTGAACGAACTCGCCGAAGCAAAGGCTCGGCTGTACGCACATTCGTTGTTGGAGAAGGCGATATGAGCGCGCGTCCCAATCTCGCTTTGGAAGCCGCGGCTGACATGCGCGGCCTCGACTATTCGGCGCGACACGAGCGTTACTGGCGCCGTAATCTGGCCGTCTGCGTGTTCGGCTCATTCACCACGCTCGTCAGCCTGAGCATGCTGCTGCCGTTTTTGCCCATTTACGTCCAGCAACTCGGCGTGCAGTCGCAGTCCGCCGTCATTCAATGGTCGGGAATCGCATTCGGCGCCACGTTTCTCGGTACGGCCGTCACCGCGCCTTTGTGGGGACGCCTCGCCGATCGCTATGGCCGCAAGCCGATGCTGGTGCGCGCGGCCGTCGGCATGGCGGTGGTGATGTCGTTGATCGGCATCGCGCACAACGTGCACGAACTCGTCGGCCTGCGCTTGCTGGCTGGACTCGTGGGTGGCTATTCGTCGGCTTCGACCGTAATGGTCGGCACGCAGGCTCCGAAAGCGCGCGCCGGCTGGGCGCTGGGCGTGCT
>Ga0157369_10008766_pt1 | contig 11587 bp, 9 predicted proteins | sample C25metaG_FD_113461 | JGI IMG/M metagenome (GOLD analysis project Ga0157369, IMG submission 113461) | Corn rhizosphere microbial communities from Kellogg Biological Station, Michigan, USA - C2-5 metaG | ecosystem: Host-associated > Plants > Roots > Rhizosphere > Soil | place: USA: Michigan... | reverse complement strand
GCGGGCGCGAAATTGGGCGGACGCAATGCGATTCTGGCGCTTGATTTTCAGAATGGCACGCTGCTTCTGACAGAGGCGGGTTCGAAGCGGCGCGCGTCCCTGCACATGGTGCGCGGCGAGCAGGGGCTGCGCGAGATGGATCCGGGCGGCATCGAGATTTTTGCGCCGGACACAACCCTCGACACGTTCCGCGCGGCGCTCACGCGCGAGAACCACACGCTGAAGCGCTCGCTGACCGATCCGCGGGTGATCAGCGGCGTGGGCAACGCGTACTCGGACGAGATTCTGCACCGGGCGAAGCTCTCGCCGCTGGCGCAGACGCAGAAGCTCAAGCCGGAGGAGTGGGAGCGGCTGTACGCGGCGGTGCGAGCGGTGCTGGCGGAATGGATGGATCGGCTGCATCACGACGCCGAGAAGAGCTTTCCCGAGAAGGTGACGGCATTCCGGCCGGAGTTTGCGGTGCATGGGAAATTTGGCCAGCCGTGCCCGCGATGCGGCAACCCGGTGCAGCGCATCCGCTACGCCGACAACGAGACCAACTACTGCCCCGTTTGCCAGATTGGCGGCAAGGTGCTGGCGGACCGCAGCCTGTCGCGGCTGCTGGGCGCTGACTGGCCGCGCACGCTGGATGAACTTGAAGCCCTGAAACGCAAATAGGCTTTCGGAAGAGCCGAGATTTCCGGTTGACAGGTCCAAGTGTGCGGGGCGAGAGTCGGAGTCGTCTCCCCGATTTTGGTTGGTTCGCCTCGACAAAAATTTCCCCGGGAGGATCTATGCATCTCCACAACGTGAACCTTGTGGCCGTGGCCGTGTGCGCAGTGCTCATCTGGCTCATTGGCGCAGTGTGGTATTCGCAACTGCTGTTCGCGCGCCAATGGGTGGCGATCGTGGGGCGGCAGATGGGGGAAAAGCCGAAGGGCGTGTACAGGGGAATGATCGCGTCGCTCTTTGGAGACTTTCTGCTGTGCTTTGTGGTCGCGTACATCCTGCGCTGGGCGCATGCCGACGATTGGAAGGATGGTCTGCACATCGCCATTCTGCTGTGGATCGCGTTCGTGGTGGCGCCGCTCTATCCGCAGAGCGTGTATGAAGGGCGGCCGCTTCGCTACTTCCTCATCAACTCCGGCTACTGGCTGGTGAGCCTGCTGGCGGTGAGTGCGATTTTGGCTTCGTGGCATTGAGACGCGGCGACATGGCTAAAATGTCTGCATGAGCAAAGTTCGTGTTTCGACATCCAGCGCACCGGCGGCCATCGGGCCCTACTCGCAGGGCATCCGCGTGGGCAACCTCGTATTCACCGCCGGGCAGGGACCGATGGACCCGGCAACGGGCAAGATTGTGGACGGCGGCATCACCGAACAGACTACGCGGGTGATGGAAAATCTGAAGGCAATTCTGGAGGCCGCCGGCACGAGCCTCGACAAGGCGGTAAAGGCGTCGGTGTTCCTCAAGGACATGAACGACTTTGCGGCGATGAACGCGGTGTATGCGCGGCACCTGGCGCCGGAAGGCGTGACTCCGCCGGCACGGACGACCGTGCAGGCCGCGCGGCTGCCCGGCGATATCCTGGTGGAGATCGACGTGATCGCGGAGATTTAGCGGCGCGTGCCGGCGAGGCGCTGCTCCCTTCCAGGCACTTCGATCATCGAAAGCAAGCGGAGCGATATATGCCTTCTTCCCCTGAAAAGATGGTGAAATCAGAAGCCGAGTGGCAGGCCAGCCTGACCCCGGAGCAGTATCACGTGCTGCGGCAGAAGGGCACGGAGCGTCCTTTCACGGGCGCGCTCACCCAGAACCATGACACGGGCGATTACCATTGCGCCGGGTGCGGCGCGCTACTGTTCAATTCCGGCGCCAAATTCGATTCGCATTGCGGATGGCCCAGCTTCATGATTCCAGCGGACTCCACAGCCGTGGAGGAGCACGACGACCATACGTTCGGCATGCATCGCATCGAGGTGACGTGCGCGCGCTGTGGCGGGCACCTGGGGCACGTATTCCCTGACGGCCCCGGGCCGACGGGGCTGCGCTACTGCATCAACTCCGCCTCGCTCAGCTTTACGCGCCAGGAGCGCTGAAGGAGCGCTGAGCCGAGTCCCGATCAGCTCGTCTTGACCACGACCGACGCGGCTTCGAGGCCCGGGGCTTCCGCGCGCAAGGTAATCTCGCCGGATTTGCCGGATGGACGCAGCACCGCGAGGCACGCGCCCTGAAACAGCCGGTGATGCGGCTGGCGGAAGCTGGCCGCGTCCTTGGGATTGCCGTTGCCCACTGCCGCCAGTTCGCCGGCTCCGCTCACGGTGAAGTGCACCGGCAGGCTTGCATCGGGAACGACGCGGCCGTCTGCATCGACCAGCGAGACCATCACGTACGAGAGGTCATCCCGCGTGGGGTGGATCTGGCGGCGATCGGGCGTGAGGACGAGACGCGCGGGAGCCCCGGCGGTGGCGAACGAGATGGTTCCTGCTTCCTGGCCGTGGACCAGGGCTACGGCTTTCAGTTCGCCCGGGGCATAGGGCACGTCGAAGGTCGCTGTGAGCTGATCCTTGTCAGTGAGCTGCGCCGTGCCGGCCGGTTTGCCGTTGAGATATAGCCGCACCTCGTCAGCGCGGGTATAGACGCGCACCTTGAGCGGAGCGGCTTCGTGTCCAGGCCACGTCCAACTGCGTAGTTCGTCGCGCCAGCCCCAGAGGCTGACATGCTCCTTGTAGCCGGCCGGGATGGGCCGCTCGATGGCCATCTCCACCTTGCTGCGGCCCCAGATGACGTCGCGAAAGTAGGATTGCGGCTTCTTGTTGCCGACGAGGTCGATGTCGCCGCAGTAGGCATTGAACCACGGGTAGAACTCGGAGAAGCCGGAGGTGTCGGCACCCTGGGAAACCGCCACGTGCCCGATGCCGGACTCGCCCATGTAGTCAATGGCGGTCCAGACAAAATCACCAATGACCCAGGGGCTGGCGTCGATGGCCTTCCAGTTCTCAAAGGCCTGCATCGGGAAGGACTCGGTGCCCACCATGATGCGCTGCGGGAACTCCGCGTGATCGGGCGCGTACTGCTGCAGTTCGTAGTTGTAGCCGCCCACGTCCAGGTAGGTGTAGGCGGGCTGCATGTCTTTCCATGTCTGCTTCGGGTGGTCCCACGCGGCACAGATGGCGGCGGTCACTGGCCGGGTGGCGTCGAACTTTTTGACGTGGGCGGCGAGCTGATGGCCGATTTCGACGCCATGGGGTTCGGCGCGCTCGGGAATTTCGTTGCCGATGCTCCACAGGATGATGCTGGGGTGATTGCGGTCGCGCTTAACCATGGCTTCGATGTCGCGCTGCCACCAGTCCTTGAAATAGAGGTTGTAATCCTGCGGATTCTTGCCGCGGGTCCAGCAGTCGAAGGCCTCGTCGATGACCAGCATGCCGAGGCGATCGCAGGCGTCGAGGAAGTCCGGCGAGGGCGGATTGTGGCTGGTGCGGATGGCGTTGAAGCCGCTGGCCTTGAGCAGCTCGACGCGGCGCTCCTCGGCGCGCGCGATACATGCCGAGCCGAGAGGACCATTGTCGTGATGGACGCAGCCGCCGCGCAGTTTGAGGCTCTCCCCGTTGATGCGGAGGCCGTTTGCGGCGTCGATCTCGACCTTGCGCAGGCCGATGGAGACGGCGGTTGCGTCGGCGGCCTTGCCGTCGGATTCGAGCGTGGCTTCGAGGCGGTAGAGGTGCGGATCGGAGGGCGACCACAGGTGCGGATTCTTGATCTGCAGCGAGAGCGATACAGGCGTCTGTGCGTTTGGAGCAAGACGCGATTTGGCTTGCGCGTCGGCGACGGCCTTGCCGGCGGAATCGAGCAGGCGGATGCGGAGCGTGGTCGCGCGCGCGGCGGCGGCGCCGTTTTCGATCGTGGTTTCGACCTTGATCGTGGCCGCATCTTTCGCGACCTGCGGCGTCGTCACGTAAACGGCGTACTGGGGGATTCGCACGGCGCCCGCCACGCTCAGCCACACCTTGCGGTAGATGCCGGAACCCGAGTACCAGCGGCTGTTTTTGCCGGTGTTGCGGACGCGGACGGCGAGCGTGTTCGCGCCGGGCTTGAGGTGAGGCGTGATGTCGAAGGCAAAGCCGGTGTAGCCGTAGGGATGATTGCCGAGAAGGGCGCCGTTGAGCCACACGTCGGCGTTCATGTAGACGCCTTCGAAGCGGATTTCGGCGCGGCCGCCAGCGGGGAGTTGCGGAGCCTGAAACGTTTTGCGGTACCAGCCGATGCCGCCGACGGTCCAGCCGGTGGCGCCCTGACCCTCGCTGGCATAAAGATCGAAGGGGCCGGTGCGGAGCGGGTCCGTGCCGCGACTCCAGATGGCGTCGCGGTCGTCGGGAGCGCCCGGGATATCTTCGATGGTCCAGTCGTGCGGCACGTCGACGGTGCGCCATTCCGAGTCGTCAAAGGCAGGCGTCTCGGCGCCGGAGGCGTCGCCACGGTGGAAGCGCCAATCGTCGAGGAACGGGTGCAGGCGGTCGTCGTTGGAGATGGGGCCGGTCTCCAGTCCGGCGTCAGGCTGCGGCGCATCCTCGGCCCAGGCGGAGCGCGCGAGGAGCGAGGCAGCGGCGGCGGTGGCCAGACCCTGCAGGGCTTCGCGGCGGGTGAAATGAGAAGCCGACGGCTGCTTGTCTTGTGGATGCATGAGGCGTTCTCCCGATTGAGGCTGCTGACGCACGGCTGCGCGTAAGGGAATTCGCGCGTCGCAAGTAATCGTTTTCAAGTACCGCCGCAGACTACCACCTGGACCGTCCGGGCGTGCAAGATTCGCAGGCGATTCGCGGCAATAGGTTCAGAGATAGGTGTCGTCGATGTAGCACCAGCGCCAGTCTTCGCCGCGTTCGGCGGACTGAATGATCGGATGATGCGTCGAGTGGAAGTGGGCGCGGGCGTGGCGGTTCTTCGATGAGTCGCAGCAGCCCACGTGCCCGCACTCCAGGCACATGCGCAGGTGAACCCAGGAGTCGCCGGTTTTGAGGCAGTCCTCGCAGCCGTGGGAATGCGGCTGCACATGCTTGACGTGATCGGCGGTATGGGAGCATTGGGGCGGCATGGCAGGCTCCTTCAGTTGTCAGTTTTCAGTTCATCGTTTGCAATGCATAGTTCAAGATTCATCGGACAGCGCAAGCGCTTCACTCGGTCCAGGCCTTGGAACGGTCGACGGCGCGCTGCCATCGCGCGACGCGCGCGGCGGCCTCGGCGCGATCCATGCGGGGCTCGAAGCGGGTGTCGCCGGCGCGGAGGCTGCGCAGGTCCTCAGGGGTGTGCCAGAAGCCGACGGCGAGGCCGGCGAGATATGCGGCGCCGAGGGCGGTGGTTTCAGTAACCCGGGGGCGGACGACCGGGACGCCGAGGACATCGGCCTGGAACTGCATGAGGAGGTCGTTGACCGCCGCGCCGCCATCCACGCGCAAGGCGGCGAGGGGTTCGCCGGTCTCGCCGCGGACAGCCTCGAGGACGTCGGCCACCTGGAAGGCGATGCTTTCAAGGGCGGCTCGCGCGATGTGGCCCGGGCGGGTGTCGCGTCGCAGGCCGATCAGCAGGCCTCCGGCGTGGGGATCCCAGTGCGGCGCACCGAGGCCGACGAATGCGGGTACGAAGACGAGGCCGCCCGCGTCGGGCTCGGCTGCGGCGAGTGACTCAACCTCGGCGGACGAGCCGATTAGGCGGAGGTTGTCGCGCAGCCACTGGACGACGGCTCCGCCAATAAAGATGGAGCCCTCAAGCGCGTATTCGAGGCGGCGCTGGGCGCTGGCGGCGATGGTCGTGATCAGTTTGTGCTTCGAGCGCACGAATTTGGTCCCGATGTTCTGCAGCAGGAAGCAGCCGGTGCCATAGGTGTTTTTGGCCTCGCCGGGCTGCCAGCAGAGCTGGCCGAAGAGCGCGGCCTGCTGATCGCCCGCGATGCCGGCGATGGGGATGCCGCCGAGGCCGAGAGTGGTGGTGACTTCGCCGACGCGCTCGCTGGACCAGACAACGTCGGGAAGCATCGATTCGGGAATCGCAAACGTGCGCAGCAATTCCGGGTCCCAGCGGCCTTCGACCACATTGAAGAGCAGGGTGCGGGAGGCGTTCGTCATGTCGGTCACATGGCGCTGACCGCTGGTAAGGTGCCAGATGAGCCACGAGTCGACGGTGCCGAAGGCGAGCTCGCCGCGCTCGGCGCGGGCCCGCGCGCCGGAGACGTTATCGAGGATCCAGCGGATCTTGGTGGCAGAGAAGTAAGGATCGATGACCAGGCCTGTCCGCGCGCTGATGTCGTTGCCGGCTCCTGTTGCTTCGAGCTCGGCGCAGGCGGCGGCGGTACGGCGATCCTGCCAGACGATGGCGGGATGGATAGGACGGCCGGTGGAGCGGTCCCAGACGATCACGGTCTCGCGCTGGTTGGTGATGCCGATGGCGGCGATGTCGCGCGGGCGGGCCGCGACTTTGCCGAGGGCTTCGACCGCGCAGGCCATCTGGCTGGTGAGGATCTCCATGGGATCGTGCTCAACCCAGCCGGCCTGCGGATAGTACTGCTCAAATTCCTTCTGGGCGACGGCGGCGATGGCGCCGGTGTGGTCAAAGAGGATGGCGCGCGAGCTGGTGGTGCCCTGGTCGATGGCGAGGATGTAAGGCATGACGTGCTCCGGTCCGGGCTCCAGTCTAAACATGCTGGAGCGGGGAGGGGCAAGGTGTATGCGAGCGACGGCTGGCTGGGGCTGCCCGGGTGCGACGCAAAGCAGATCCGCCGCTTACTCGTATCGCAGCGCTACAGACGGTTCCACGCTCATCGCTTTTCGTGCCGGCAAATAACATGCCGCGAGGGCGATCCATGCCAATCCCATGGCCACCGCCGTCATGGTTGCCGGATCGTTTGCGCCAATGCCGTAAAGCAGCGGAGCCAGCAGCCGCGCCGCGGCGAGGGCCACGCCAAGCCCGATTCCCAGCCCCATTCCGGTCAGCCGCAGGCCCTGGCCCATCACCATCTTGAGCACGTCGCTGCGCCGCGCGCCCAGGGCCATACGCACGCCGATCTCGTGCGTCCGCTGTGACACCACGTACGCAATCACGCCAAAGAGCCCGATTGCGGTCATCACCACGGCCAGGATTCCCGACACTCCGAGCAGCCATCCCGTGGCCCGCGCTGGAAACAGCGGCAGTGCCATGAAATCCTCGATCGTCTGCACCAGACTCGTCGTCATCAGCGGATCCACGGCCGGCACCTCTCGCCGCACTTCTTCGAGCACCACTTGCTCGTCTCCAGCCGTGCGCACCACCAATGTGCGCGCCGGCGGCAGCTCTCCGCGAAATACTGCCGCGACCGGCCCTTCTCCCAGCGTCCGGTACTTGCCATTCTTCACAACGCCCACGACCTGGCTGGTTGTCTTCTCTCCGCTCAACGCGAGCCGCTTGCCCACCGGGTCCTCGCCCGGCCACAACCGTTGCGCCAGGTATTCGTTGATTACCACTCCGTCCGGCGTCGCGGCGTCGGCCTCTTTCAGCGTCAGGTCTCGTCCCCGCAGCAGCGGAATCCCCATCGTCTCCAGCAATCCCGGCTCTACCCGAAACACAGAGATGGGGATTGCATTCGGATCGGGCCCCAGAGTCTTCCCCGCCGTGCCCCTCTGCCGCGCGGATGCCCCCATCGGCAGGGACGCCGCATAGCTCGCCGAGGTCACCCCCGGCAAGCGCTTCACGCGATCCAGCAGCCGGGAATAGAAGTCCTTCACCTTTTCCGGCGTGTATCCCAGGCTTCCCGGATCGAGATCCGCCAGCACAATGTGCCGCGTGTCAAATCCAGGATTAATCGCATTGGCGTTCCTCAGGCTGCGCACGCAAAGCGTCGCTCCGGCCAGCAGCACCACGCACATCGCCATCTGCGCGACCACCAGAACATTCCTCATGCGCGCCTTTTTCCGGCCCGCTGTCTGCGACTCCTCCCGCAGCACGCGCGCCGCCTCAACCGCGCTTCCTCGCAGCGCCGGAGCCAGGCCAAACATCACCCCGGTTGCCAGGGTTGCCGCCACCGCGAACAACACCACGCGCCAATCCATGGGAATCTCAAGCGTGATGGGCAGATTCGACGGCTTCAATTGCATCAACAGCCGCGATGCGACCCATGCAATCGCCACCCCTGAGGCGCCGGCCAGTCCGGCCAGCATCAGGCTCTCCACCAGCATCTGCCGCACCAGCCGCGCCCGGCCGGCGCCCAATGCCGCCCGCGTCGCCATCTCCCGCACCCGGCCGGTCGCCCGCGCCAGCAAAAGGCTGGCCGCATTGGTGCACGCAATCAGCAACACCAGCGCAAAGACGATCATCAACAAGCCGGTAAAGGCGAAGACAAATCCGCGGAAAGGCCCCGGCATCAGCGTCATCGCAAACACTTCCGCATCGTAAACTTCCTTTTGTTCAGGATGTGCAAGCCCCAACTGTTTTGCCAACAGGTGCATTTCGGCCTGCACGTTCTTCCGGTCGGCCGCTCTGCGCATCCTTCCTGCCACAATCAGCCACGAGGTGTCTCGGTCCGTCAGCCGCTTGTCACGCGTGAACACTCCCTGCGCCGACAACGGCGTCCACATATCCGGCTCCGTGGCCACCATCAGTCCAGTGAATCTGGCCGGCGCGACGCCCACCACCGTGAATGCCTGACCGTCGAGCATCAGCGTACGCCCCAATACAGCCGGGTCCGCAGCCATCTTATTTTTCCAGCAGGCGTAACTCAGCACTGCTACGTTCCGCGGATGGTCGATGCGGTCATCGTCGACCGACAGCACGCGCCCCATCGACGCATTCACCCCGAGCAGCGAAAAGAAATTCCCTGACACTCCCTCCTCATTCAGAATCTGCCCTGATCCGGCGCGATTCCAGATCACATACACACCATCGCCATCGAATGCCAGCAGGCCGGTGAGCGAGCGCGCATGATCGCGAAGGTACGCATAATCGGGATAGTTGAACGGCAGGTAGCCTTGCGGTCCGGTCAGCCTGGGATTCTTCAGCCACAACTCCATCATCTTTCCCGTGTCGCTCACCCCTTGCGGCGGCCGGAGCAGGATCCCATTCACGAATGTGAACACGGCCGTGTTCATCCCGATGCCCAGGGCCAGCGCCAGCACCACCGCCGCATTCGAAGCCGGCCTCTTCGCCAGCATGCGCATCCCGAAGCGCGCATCCCTCCACCACTCTCCGGGCGAAAGGATCCCGCGCTGCGCCCGCTGCCGCTCTTTCAGCCCGGTCACGTTCCCGAACTGACGCCGCGCCGCTCGTACCGCTTCTTTTTCGCTCATTCCTCCCGCACGGTAGCGGTCCTCGAGCAGCGCGATGTGCTCGCCGATCTCGTCGTCGAACGCCTCGTCTTCGCGCCCCTGCGCCGCCTGGCCCTTCAATCTCGCCCACAGCATCCGCAGCTTCCGCATGGCCTCACCCCTGCCTCTCGAGCTTCAACACCCGGTCCATCACGCCGGCAACCCGCTCCCAGTTCTCCGTCTCGCGGTCAAGCTGCTTCGCGCCTTCGCGGGTAATCGAATAGAAACGCGCCCTCCGGTTGTTCTCGCTGGTCCCCCATTTCGATACGATCCACGCCTGCTGCTGCAGTCGCAGGAGCGCCGTGTAGACTGTCCCCTCGTTCAGGTCGAGCACCCCATCGCTCACCTGCTCGATGCGTCGCGCAATCCCGAACCCGTGCAGCGGCCCCATCGCGTAGAGGGTCTTCAAAACCATCAGGTCCAGAGTCCCCTGCAGCACTTCTGATTTCTTGTCGCCCATGAACCACTCCTTTGGACACTACAAAGAAGCTAGCATGCCACCTTTGGAATGTCCAATGGAAAAGAACGCGGATCGGCGCAAGCTCTGGAACTCCCAGGCTCCTGGATGTTGATTGGCGCATCGTCGCCCGGGCACTGACCGGCCCAGGAACAGAGCTCGACGGAGTTCGTTTGCAGCGAGCCTATGATTCGCTAATACTTGGCGCGTTCGGCCACGAGCATGGAGTCGAGAATCTGGTCGGAGACGTCCTTCACCGCGCCCGGGGCGTGCGTCAGGAACAGCGTATTGGTCTTGTCGTTCTCGCCGATCGATTTCAGCGTGTCGAAGTACTGGGTGACCAGCACGAGCTGCATCACTTCCTTCGCGGTCGCCCCTTCGACGGCGCGCTGGAACTGCTCGACGGAGGTCTGCAGGCCCTCGATAATGGCCTTGCGCTGGTTGGCGATGCCCTGGCCCTGCAGCGCCTTGCTTTCCGCCTCGGCTTCGGCCTTTTTGACCACCAGGATCTTTTCGGCTTCGCCGCGGGCGTTCGCCGCCACCTGCTCGCGCTGGGCAGCGTTGATGTCGTTCATGGCGGACTTAACCTTGGCGTCGGGGACGATGTCGGTGACGAGGACGTTGACGATCTCGTAGCCGAAGGCGGCCATGTCGGCGTCGAGTTCCTGCTTGACTGCGAGGGCGATGGAGGATTGCGAGGCGAAGACCTCATCGAGGGTCATGCCGGGGACGTGGCCGAGGATTACCTGCTCGACGTAAGACTGAATCTGCTGCGAGGGATTGGCCAGCTTGTAATAGGCATCGAAGACTTTCTCTGGGCGGACGCGGTTCTGCACGGAGATAGGGATGGTGACAAAGACGTTGTCCTTGGTCTTAGTCTCCATCGTGAGGCTGATCTGGTTGACGCGCAGGCTGACCGTGCCGGAGACCTTGTCGATGTAAGGCACCTTCCAGTTGAGGCCGGGCTCGGCCACGCGCAGGAACCTGCCAAAGCGCGTGACAACAGCCACCTGGGCAGTGCTGACGGTGAAGAAGCTGCCGAGGATCATGGTCAATAGAAGAATGGCGACGATCCCCAGAGGGATCACAACAAGTAGGTCCATAAGTGCCTCCGCGTGGGCGACTGTGAGTGATGAGGGATTATAACTCGGATGTCGCCTCCCGACCCTTCCACCAAAGGCGAAGGTGTCTCACCGGAAAGTCTTTAGGAGACGACTTAGCTACTTTGAAGGTCGAAGCATCGCGCAGGCATGAAATTGCTTCCTATCAAATGTCTGAAGCTGCCCTATCAGGCCTGATAGTGTCGAAACCCGCCCAAGCGGAGCTTGTACGGGGGCCCGGCACGAGAGTTCCGACAAGACAGGACACCCAAACCTCGACAAGTAGAATCCATATGCCTAGAACAAACCAGAAGGTTGTTGATATTGCGTCGGCGGCGAAGAATCTGCTCGGATTCAAATCGCTTCGCCCGGGCCAGCAGGACGCCATCCAGTCTTTGTTGGAGGGGCGTGACACCGTGCTGGTGCAACCCACCGGGTCAGGGAAGTCGGCGGTGTATCAAATTGCCGGGGCGCTGCTTGAGGGCTCGACCGTGATCGTGTCTCCGCTGATTGCGCTTCAGAAAGACCAGGCCGATGCGATCGACGCCTCGAAGCTGGAGGCGACGGCGGTGGTGAACTCGACTTTGTCGGCGAGCGAACAGCGCGAGGTGCTGGACCGCATCGAGCAGGGCAAGGTGGAGTACATCTTTCTGGCGCCGGAGCAGTTGCGCAAGCCGGAAACGGTGGAGCGGCTCAAGGCGGCTCACGTGTCACTGATTGCGATT
>Ga0157369_10008763_pt1 | contig 11587 bp, 8 predicted proteins | sample C25metaG_FD_113461 | JGI IMG/M metagenome (GOLD analysis project Ga0157369, IMG submission 113461) | Corn rhizosphere microbial communities from Kellogg Biological Station, Michigan, USA - C2-5 metaG | ecosystem: Host-associated > Plants > Roots > Rhizosphere > Soil | place: USA: Michigan... | reverse complement strand
CCCCGGCCCGGCGCGCGCCGTGCGCACGGTGTTCAAGCACCTCTACGACAAGCGCCTGATCTACCAGGGCGAGCGGATCATCAACTGGTGCCCGCGCTGCCTCACCGCGCTGTCCGACATCGAGGTCGAGCACTCGGACGACGAGGGCGAGCTGGTGTCGATCCGGTACAGCGACGAGATCGTGGTGGCCACGACCCGGGCGGAGACCATGCTCGGTGACACGGCCGTCGCGGTACACCCGGACGACGAGCGGTACCGGCACCTGATCGGTACCGAGGTGACGCTGCCGCTGACCGGCCGGCGCATCCCGGTCGTCGCCGACGCGCATGTCGACCCGACCTTCGGGACCGGCGCGGTGAAGGTGACCCCGGCGCACGACCCGAACGACTTCGAGATCGGCCAGCGGCACGACCTGCCCAGCCTCACGGTCATGGACGAGCGTGGCGTCATCACCGCGCACGGGCCGTTCCTCGGCCTGGACCGCTTCGAGGCCCGGCCGGCCGTGGTGGCCGCGCTGCGCGAGCAGGGCCTGATCGTGGCCGAGCGCCGCCCGTACGTGCACGCCGTCGGGCACTGCTCCCGTTGCGGTACGACAGTGGAGCCGCGGCTGTCCCTGCAGTGGTTCGTCAACACCGGCCCGCTCGCGAAGGCGGCCGGCGACGCGGTGCGCGACGGTCGCGTGAAGATCGAACCGGCGGAGCTGGCAAAGCGGTACTTCGCCTGGGTCGACAACATGCACGACTGGTGCATCTCCCGCCAGTTGTGGTGGGGTCACCGGATCCCCGTCTGGTACGGGCCGGGCGGCGAGGTGGTCTGCGTCGGGCCGGACGAGCAGCCGCCGGGCGGCTCCGCGGACGCGGCGCTGGCGGCCGGCTGGCGCCAGGACGAGGACGTGCTGGACACCTGGTTCTCCTCCGCGCTCTGGCCGTTCTCCACGCTCGGTTGGCCGGACGAGACCCCGGAACTGCGCCGCTTCTATCCGACCAGCGTGCTGGTCACCGGGTACGACATCCTGTTCTTCTGGGTGGCCCGGATGATGATGTTCGGCCTGTACGCGATGCACGGCACGCAGCCGTTCGACGTGGTGGCCCTGCACGGCATGGTCCGCGACCAGTACGGCAAGAAGATGTCCAAGTCCTCCGGCAACGTGGTCGACCCGCTGGAGTGGATCGACCGGTTCGGCGCCGACGCGACCCGGTTCACGCTCGCCCGCGGCGCCAACCCGGGCACGGACGTGCCGGTGTCCGAGGAGTGGTGCCAGGGCTCGCGCAACTTCTGCAACAAGCTGTGGAACGCGACCCGCTTCGCGCTGATGAACGGCGCGCACACCAGGGGACCGCTGCCGGCGGCCGAGCAGCTGTCCACTGTGGACAAGTGGGTGCTGTCCCGGCTGCAGCACGTGATCGACGAGGTCGACGAGGAGTTCGAGGGGTACGAGTTCGCCAAGGTCTGCGACACGCTGTACCACTTCGCGTGGGACGACGTGTGCGACTGGTACCTCGAGCTGACCAAGCCCGTGATCGCCGGCAGTGAGGTCACCCGGCGGGTGCTCGGACACGTGCTGGACCAGGTGCTGCGGCTGCTGCATCCGGTCATCCCGTTCGTCACCGAGGAGCTGTGGCTCGGGCTGACCGGTGGCGAGTCGGTGGTGATCGCCGACTGGCCCACGCCGGACAAGTCCTATGTGGACGATGCCGCCGAGACGGAGATCGTGGGGCTGCAGAAGGTGGTCACCGAGGTCCGCCGGTTCCGGTCGGACCAGGGGTTGAAACCGGGGCAGCGGGTCGCGGCCCGGCTGTCGGGCCTCGCGGAGCTGGGCCTGGCCGCGCATGAGGGCCTGATCCGGTCCCTGGCCCGGCTGGACGAGGCGGGCGCGGACTTCGCCGCCTCGGCGACGCTGGCGATCACCGGCGGGGTGACCGTGGCGCTGGACACCCGCGGCTCGATCGACGTGGCCGCCGAGCGGGCCCGGCTGGAGAAGGACCGCGCGGCGGCGCAGAAGGAGCTCGCCGGGGCGCACGCCAAGCTGGGCAACGCCGAGTTCCTGGCCAAGGCGCCGGATGCCGTGGTCGGCAAGATCCGTGGCCGGTTGGCCGCGGCCGAGGCCGACCTCGCCCGCATCGACGCCGCCCTCGCCGCCCTGGAGCCGGCCGCGTGAGTCCATCGAGGCGTTCGGAGTTCGACGAGGTCGTCGCGGGGCTCGAGGAGCGCGGGTACACCAGGATCGTGTTCGACCTCGGGCGGGTCGGGATGCTGCTGGACCTGCTCGGTACCCCGCAACGGGCGTACCCGGCCATCCACCTCACCGGTACCAACGGGAAGACCTCGACCGCGCGGATGATCGACTCGCTGCTGCGCGCCCACGGCCTGCGTACCGGCAGGTACACCAGCCCGCACCTGGAGACCATCCGGGAGCGCATCTCCATCGACGGTGAGCCGATCGACGAGCAGCGTTTCGTCGAGGTGTACCGCGAGGTGCAGCCCGTCGCGGAGCTGGTCGACGCGAAGGTCGGCGAGCGGCTGACCTACTTCGACATGACCACGACGATGGCGCTGGCCGCCTTCGCCGACGCGCCGGTCGACGTCGCCGTCGTCGAGGTCGGCATGGGTGGCGCCGAGGACTCCACCAACGTGCTGCACGCCGGTACCTGCGTGATCACCCCGATCGGGCTCGACCACACGGAGTGGCTCGGCGACACGATCGCCGACATCGCGACCCACAAGGCCGGGATCGTCCACAGTGGAGCGACGCTGATCCTCGCGCGGCAGGAGCCGGAGGCGGCCGAGCCGATCCTGGAGCGCTGCGCCGAGGTCGGCGCGACGGTGGCCCGGGAGGGCAGCGAGTTCGGGGTGCTGGGCCGGGGGCTGGCCGTCGGCGGGCAGGTGCTCACGCTGCAGGGCCTGGGCGCGGTGTACGAGGACGTGTTCCTCCCGCTGCACGGCGCGCACCAGGCGCAGAACGCGGTACTGGCGCTCGCCGCCGTCGAGGCGTTCCTCGGCGCGGGCACGGGCCGGGCGCTGGACGCGGAGACGGTACGGTCCGGATTCGCGGGCACCTCCTCGCCCGGGCGGCTGGAGCGAGTACGCAATGCGCCGACGATCCTGCTGGACGCCGCGCACAACCCGCACGGGATGGCCGCGACGGTCGCGGCGCTGACCGAGGAGTTCGACTTCCGGAGGCTGGTGGCCGTGGTCGCGATGCTCGCCGACAAGGACGTCGAGGGCGCCCTCGAACTGCTGGAGCCGGTGGTGGACGCCGTCGTCGTGTCGCGCAACACGTCGCCGCGGGCGATGCCGCCGCAGCGGTTGGCCGAGATCGCGGTCGAGATCTTCGGGGAGGACCGGGTGACGGTCGAGCCGGAGCTGCCGGACGCGGTCGCGACCGCGGTCGGCCTCGCCGAGGAGGACATCGACGCCGGGATCAGCGGGGTCGGCGTGCTCATCACCGGCTCGGTGGTCACCGTCGCCGACGCGCGGAAGCTGTTCCGCCGGTGAGCCGGCCCATGCCGGCGCGGCCGGACCCCGAGGAACAGCCGGACCCGGTGGTACCGGACACCACGCCGCCCGGTCGCGAGCGCGAGGACCTGGCCGGGCCGGGGCCGGCCGGCGGCGAGCTGGTGGACCCGGACGGCTCGCTGCCGCCGGACCCGCCGCTGCTGCCCGACAGCGACGAGCCGGGCAGCGAGGAGCCCGGCGGATCCGCCGGCGGTACCCCGTCGGGGCTGCGCAACCCGGCCGGCGCCGTGCGGGGGGTCGGCGCCGCCGCGCTGGTCATCGAGGCGATCGTGCTGCTGCTGACCATCGTGCCGCTGCTCAAGCTCGGCGTGGACCACACCGCCGCCACCGTCACCGCGATCCTCACGCTGGTCGTGCTGTGCCTGCTGCTCACCGGCGCGCTCCGGTACCGGTGGGCCTGGTGGGCCGGCGCCGCGGTACAGGTGCTGCTGTTCGCGTGCGGCCTGCTGCACGTCGCGCTGGGAGTGCTCGGTCTGGTCTTCGGCGCCGTGTGGGTCTACGTGCTCTCGGTACGCCGCTCCGTGCTCGGCTGACGCAGGTCCCAGCGGATCAGCGCGATGCCGTGGCCGTCCGGGTCGCGGAACGCCGCCGACCACAGCTCCAGCTGCTCGTACCGGCTGACCGCGCGCGGCCGGTGTACGAACGTGACGCCGCGCGAGCGGAGGTCGTCGTACGCGGTCTGCACGTCGGGTACCTCCAGGAGCAGGTGCACCAGACGGCGGTCCACGGGCGCCATGTCGGCCACCCGGCGCAGCACGATCCGGCTGTCGCCGGACTCCAGTACCGCGCTGCCGAGCCCCTCGTCGACCTGGATGAAGCCGAGGGTGTCGCGGTAGAAGGTGACCGAGCGGGCCAGGTTGGTGACGAACAGCGTGACGCCGACGCCGCGTACCGTGCGACCGGGCGACCGGCCGGGCGGCGCGGTGGCGGTCAGGTAGGCGTCCGAGATCTCCGCCTCGGAGGCGGTCGGCTGCTCGGGGATCACCGGTACGCCGGGATCCACCGGTACCACATGGTCGACCTGGAGCGTCGCGGCGTCGGGCTGCGGCTGGGGCAGCACCACCTCCTCGTCCGGGCCCACCACCGGCTGCGGTGGGTTGGCGGGGTTGACCAGCGGCCCGGCGGTCACCGCGGTGCCGCCGCTGTCCAGCGCGTCGTCCAGCTCGTCGTGGATCGGCCGGCGCGGGCGCGGTGACGGTAGGCGCTTGGCCAGCGGCGGCCGGCCCTCGTCCTCGGACGCGCCCGGGTCCCCGGCGCCCGCCTCCTGTACCACCGGGGACAGCTCGACCTCGATCGATTCCATGCTCTCCGGCGACTCGTCGATGCCCGCGGACTCCTGGTCGCCGAAGTCGCCCTCGCCGAGCCGGTCGTCGCCGTGGTCGACGCCCGCCTCGTCCGGCCGGCTCCCGCCCGGCCGGCTCCCGCCCGGACGGTCCTCGCCCGGTCGGTTCTCGTCGTGGCGGCCGATGATCGGGCCCGCGCCGAACACGGCCGGGTCGGGCATCACGTCCAACTCGACGTAGTCGGCGTTGGGGTCGATGTCGTCCAGCGCGACGTCGCCCTCGTCGCCGTCGCCGAACATGTCGCTCAGGTCGGCGGTCGCGGCGTCATTGTCCTGGTACCCGCCGGTGTCCGGCACCCGGATCTCGCTGTGGCTGCGGACCTGCTCCCACAGCACCTTGATCCGCCGGCGGTCGGTGAGCGCCACCAGGATCGGCAACGTGCTGCCCTCGTGCGGCCACTTGGCGACCGGTACCCGGGGCTCGCGGGTCTTCACCGCGACGTCGTCCATGCCCGGCGCGTGCACGATCAGCAGCAGCTCGCAGCGCCCGTACTGGGTGGCGGACGGCGGGGGCGAGCAGCTCTGCACGTTCGCGGTGCCCGGTACGTAGGTGAACTCGCGGCTGTTGAGCGCGGACACCACGTACAGCCCGAGCCCAGCGGCGCCCAGGGCGACCCCGAGGGCGGCCGCCAGCCAGCTACGCGCACCGGCGCTGGCGCAGATGAGGAAGACGGCCGCGATGCCGAGGACCGAGGAGATGACCTTGCGGCTGGTGGAGACCGACCAGCGTCGGGTCCTCGCCACGCTGAACCTCCCGTCGAGTCCCGGACATTGACCGTCAGGCTAGGCCCGATTGGCCACCGGCGAAAGGTCCAACAGGCGCACCGATTAGGCTCGAACCGAGGCGAAGGAGGCTCTCGTGTCCGATCGGACGCTCGTATTGATCAAGCCCGACGCGGTACGGCGCGGCCTGGTAGGGGAGATCCTCGGCCGGTTCGAGCGCAAGGGACTCGCGGTGGACGCCATGGTGCTGCGCACGATGGACTCCGAGCTGGCCGACCAGCACTACGCCGAGCACGTCGAGAAGCCGTTCTACCCGCCGCTCAAGGAGTTCATGACCGGCGGGCCGCTGGTCGCCGCGATCGTGTCGGGGGACCAGGCGATCGAGGTGGTACGGGGCTTGGTCGGCGCCACCGACGGGCGGAAGGCGGCCGCCGGTACGATCCGGGGCGACCTCTCACTGTCCAACCGGGAGAACCTGGTGCACGCCTCCGACTCGGCGGACAGCGCCAAGCGCGAGATCGCCCTATGGTTCCCACAGCTGGGGGACTGACCGCAGCTTCTCCGGGTTGAGGGTCAGGTACACGTCGGTGAGCTGACCCGTGGCCGGCCGGACTGTCCACAGTTGAGGGCCGGTACCGCGCCAGATCGCCACGGCCGGCTCGCCATTGACCCGCAACTCCATCACCCGGCGGATGGGCCAACGCGTGGAGAGCCCGCCGAACAGCCGGGCCACCTTGTCCCGGCCGCGTACCGGGAAACGGTTGGCGCGCACCTTGCCGCCCCCGTCGCCCCACGCGACCGCGTCGTCCCGTAGCAACGCGGCCAGCCCCGGGACGTCACCGTCCCGGGCGGCCGCGAGGAACCGGCGCAGCAGGGCGGCGTGCTGCGCCGGCTCGGCGGTGAACCGTGCCGTACCGTCGCCCACCCGCCCGGTGGCCCGGTGCAGCAGTTGGCGGCAGTCCGCCTCGCCGCGCCCGAGGATCTCGGCGATCTCCGGGTACCCGAACTCGAACGCCACGCGCAGCAGGTACACGGCGCGCTCCGGCGGGGTCAGCCGCTCCAGCAGGTGGAGGGTCGCGAGGGACACCGATTCGCGCAGCTCGACGGTGTCCATCGGGCCCAGCACGGGCGACCCGTCCGGTACCGGCTCGGGCAGCCAGGTGCCGACGTACGGCTGGGTGGCCCGGCGGCGCAGTTGGTCCATGGCGAGCCGGACGACGGTGCGGGACAGGTACCGGCGCGGGTCCCGTACCGCCGCGCGGTCCGCGCCGACCCAGCGCAGGTACGCCTCCTGCAGCACGTCCTCGGCGTCCCAGGCCGAGCCGAGCAGCCGGTACGCCAGCCCGAGCAGCATCGTGCGGTGCGGCAGGAACTGCGCGTTCAGGCCGGGATCGGCGGCGGGGCCGTCCGCGAGCTGATCGATATCCGGTTCCATACGTTGATTGTGGCGATCGCCAGAACGAGGTCGGCGACCTCCCGTTCGGACCACACCGCGCATGCCTGCTCCCACACCTCGTCGCGCACGCCCTCCGGGCCCAGCCGGGTCACCTCGTCGGTGAGCGCCAGCGCGGCCCGTTCCCGCGCGTCGAACCAGGTCGCCTCGTGCCAGGCGGCGACGCTGAACAGCCGCCGGCTGTCCTCACCCGACGCCAGCGCCTCACGGCTGTGCATGTCGACGCAGAAGGAGCAGCCGTTGAGCATCGAGGCGCGCAGCTTCACCAGGTGCAGCACCCCGTGGTCCAGGCTGTTCTTCACGTACTGTTCGAGGGCGGCCACCGCCGCGTAGCCCTCGGGCGCCACCCGGCGCAGCATCATTCTCGCAGTCATGCCATATGACGGCCGGGGCCCCGGATCTGTGACAGGAGACCCGCCGGGTAATCGAAATGAGGGGCGGACGGTCGATCGGGTACTCTTGACGGACAGGCATCGACCCGGCTATCACCGGTGAGCCTCCGGAAGAACAGGCCGAAAGGCCCCAGTAGAACCGGACGGGTGCGGCCCGTCACAGCCGACCAACGAGCGGGTGGCCCGGCAGGGTCACCAAGCGAGGTGGTACCGCGGGTGGACCCGCCGATCTCGGCGGCGACGCTCGTCCTCGCGTGGAACGTGCCGTAACGCACACACCGCGAGGGAAAGATGGCCTATCCGAAGCACGCCGCCAAGGCAGGGGTACCGGCGAGCCCCGACCTGCCCGCCGTCGAGCGGGCCGTCCTCGAGCACTGGGCGGCCGACAAGACCTTCCCCGCCTCGGTGGAGAACCGATCGGCGTCGGCCGGGGAATATGTCTTCTACGACGGACCGCCGTTCGCCAACGGCCTGCCGCACTACGGTCACCTGCTGACCGGCTACGTCAAGGACGTGGTGCCGCGGTACCAGACGATGCGCGGCCGCCGCGTCGAGCGCCGGTTCGGCTGGGACTGCCACGGGTTGCCCGCCGAGGTGGAGGCGGAGAAGCAGCTGGGCATCACCAGCAAGGCCGAGATCCTGGACCTGGGCGTGGAGAAGTTCAACGACGCGTGCCGCACCTCCGTGCTGCGCTACACCCGGGACTGGGAGCGCTACGTCACCCGGCAGGCCCGCTGGGTCGACTTCGACAACGACTACAAGACCCTCGATCTGTCCTACATGGAGAGTGTCGCCTGGGCGTTCAAGACGTTGTACGACAAGGGTCTGGTGTACGAGGGGTTCCGGGTGCTGGCGTACTGCTGGCGCTGCGAGACGCCGCTGTCCAACACCGAGACCCGGATGGACGACGTCTACAAGGACCGCACGGATCCCGCGTCCACTGTGGAGTTCGAGCTCGAGACCGGCGAGAAGATCTGGGCGTGGACCACCATGCCGTGGACGCTGGTACCCAACGTGGCGCTGGTGGTCGGCCCCGACATCGACTACGCCGTGCTCGAACGCGACGGCCAGCGGTACATCCTGGCCGCCTCCCGGCTCGGCGCGTACGAGAAGGAGCTCGCGGGCGCGACCCAGGTCGGTACGGTCAAGGGCAGCGAACTGGTCGGGCGCCGGTACACCCCGATGTTCGAGTTCCTGGTGGACCGGATGGCCGACGTGCCGGCCGCGTTCACCGTCCTGAGTGGAGACTTCGTGTCCACAGAGGACGGCACCGGCGTGGTCCAGGTCGCGCCGTCGCACGGTGAGGACGACTTCAACGTCTGTACCGCGGCGGGCATCCCGACCGTGCTCACCGTCGACGATCGCACCCGGTTCACCTCGCTCGTACCCCGGTTCGAGGGCCTGCAGGTGTTCGAGGCCAACAAGCCGCTGCTGCGCGAGTTGCGGGAGCGGGGCGTGCTGGTACGGCAGGACAGCTACGTCCACTCGTACCCGCACTGCTGGCGCTGCGACACCCCGCTGGTCTACAAGGCGGTGTCCTCGTGGTTCGTGGCGGTCAGCCAGTTCCGTGACCGGATGGTCGAGCTCAACAAGCAGATCGAGTGGACGCCCGCGCACGTCAAGGAGGGCTCGTTCGGCAAGTGGCTGTCCGGCGCGCGGGACTGGTCGATCAGCCGCAACCGGTTCTGGGGCTCGCCGATCCCGGTGTGGAAGTCCGACGACCCGCAGTACCCGCGGGTGGACGTCTACGGGTCGCTCGCGCAGCTCGAGGCCGACTTCGGCGTGCCGGTCACCGACCTGCACCGCCCGGCGGTCGACCAGCTGACCCGGCCCAACCCGGACGACCCGACCGGCCGCTCGACGATGCGCCGGGTGCCGGAGGTGCTCGACTGCTGGTTCGAGTCCGGCTCGATGCCGTTCGCCCAGGTGCACTACCCGTTCGAGAACCGCGAGTGGTTCGAGAGCCACTACCCTGGCGACTTCATCGTCGAGTACATCGGGCAGGTGCGTGGCTGGTTCTATACCATGCACGTGCTGGCGACCGCGCTGTTTGACCGGCCGGCCTTCCGCAACGCGCTGGTGCACGGCATCCTGCTCGGCTCGGACAACCGCAAGATGTCCAAGAGCCTGCGCAACTACCCGGACGTCTACGAGATGTTCGACGTGTACGGGTCGGACGCGATGCGCTGGATGCTGATGTCCTCGCCGGTGCTGCGCGGCGGGGACATGCCGGTCACCGAAGGCTCGATCCGGGACGCGGTCCGCCAGGTGCTCCTTCCACTGTGGAACGTCTGGTACTTCTTCTCGTTGTACGCCAACGCGGAGGGGTACTCGGCGGTGCGGCGCACCGACTCCGACGACCTGCTCGACCGGTACGTGCTGGCCAAGACCGGGGAGCTGGTCGCCGCGGTACAGGCGCAGCTGGACGCGCAGGACATCAGCGGCGCGTGCGGCTCGGTGCGGTCCTATCTGGACGCGTTGACCAACTGGTACGTGCGGCGGTCCCGCGACCGGTTCTGGTCGGGTCGCCGGGACGCGTTCGACACGCTCTACACGGTGCTGGAGACGCTGTGCCGGGTGGTCGCGCCGCTGGCCCCGTTGACGGCCGAGGAGATCTGGCGCGGGTTGACCGGCGGCCGGTCGGTGCACCTGACCGACTGGCCGGACGCGGGGGAGTTCCCCGCCGACCACGCGCTGGTGTCCACAATGGACGCCGTACGGGACGTGTGCTCGGCCGCGCTGTCCCTGCGCAAGGCGCGCGGGCTACGGGTACGGCTGCCGCTGCGCGCGTTGACCGTGGCCGTCTCCGGAGCCGAGGACCTGCGCCCGTTCGCCGAGCTGGTCGCCGACGAGGTCAACGTGAAGCGGGTCGAGTTCACGCCGGACGTCGCCGCGTTCTCCCAGCGGGTACTGACCGTGGTGCCCCGGGTGCTCGGGCCCCGGCTCGGCGGGCAGGTACAGCAGGTGATCAAGGCGGTGAAGGCGGGCGACTGGTCGGTGACCGACGGCGTGGTGACGGCCGGCGGAGTGGCGCTCGAGGAGGGCGAGTACGAGCTGCGTATGGTCGCCGCCGACGCCGACCGCTCAGCGCCGCTGCCCGGCGAGGGCGTCGTGGTACTGGACACCGAGGTCACCCCGGAGCTCGTCGCCGAGGGGCTGGCCCGGGACGTGGTACGCGTCGTCCAGCAGGCCCGTCGCGAGGCGGGACTGGACGTGGCCGACCGCATCCGGCTGACCCTGGAGGCCGGTCCCGAGGTGAGCGCCGCGGTGGACACGCACCGGGACTTCCTCGCGCAGGAGACGCTGGCGGTGTCGGTGGAGTTCGGTACCGTCGGGGACCGCGGCTTCACCGGCGAGGCCGGCGACGGCGAACCCGTACGGGCCGCCGTCGAGCGGGCGTAACGGCTCGACTAGCCTGACCTCCGGGACGGTTGGAACCGGAGGTCAGGCGTGTCCGTGCTCTACACGGTGGGGCGTTTCACGGCCAGCCCGCTGGTCCGGGGACTGTTCCGGCCGTGGAAGGACGGACTCGAGCACATCCCGAAGTCCGGCGCCGCGATCCTGGCGAGCAACCATCTGTCCGCGGCCGATTCGCTGTTCCTGCCGATCCTGGTGTCCCGCGAGATCGCCTTCCTGGCCAAGGCGGAGTACTTCGTCGGCGAGGGGCTCAAGGGCCGGATGACGGCCGCGTTCTTCCGGGGCATCCGGCAGATCCCGGTGGAGCGCGGCAACGGCCGGGCGGCCCTCAACGCGCTGGACATCGCGCTGCAGGTACTCAACGACGGCGGCCTGTTCGGCATCTACCCCGAGGGCACCCGCTCCCCGGACGGGAAGCTGCACCGGGGCCACACCGGCATCGCCCGCATCGCCCTGGAGGCGAAGGTACCGGTCATCCCGGTCGCGATGATCAACACGGACAAGGTGCAGCCGATCGGCGCGAAACTGCCGCGGCTCGGCCACGCCATCGGGGTACGGGTCGGTGCGCCGCTGGACTACACCGACCGGGCGACCGGCCAGCGCAACCCGAAGCTGCTGCGCGAGATCACCGACGACATCATGGCGCACATCCGGCGCCTTTCCGGCCAGGACTACGTCGACCGGTACGCCAGCCGCGAGAAGGCGACTCCGGCCGGCGACTGATTCCGGGTACCCTCGGCCATT
>Ga0157369_10008762_pt1 | contig 11588 bp, 9 predicted proteins | sample C25metaG_FD_113461 | JGI IMG/M metagenome (GOLD analysis project Ga0157369, IMG submission 113461) | Corn rhizosphere microbial communities from Kellogg Biological Station, Michigan, USA - C2-5 metaG | ecosystem: Host-associated > Plants > Roots > Rhizosphere > Soil | place: USA: Michigan... | reverse complement strand
TCGCAGACAAGTTCTTTTCGGCGCGTGCGTATTTTCTGGTCGGGCTCGACGGACGAATCGAGTGGGCGCACGTCGAGGCTAATCCGGGACACAAGCGCAGCAACGCCGAGATCATGGAGCAGATCGCGGCTGTCCCGGCCTGATCGGCGCGAGCGCGCGACATGAGCGATCCTCTCGACCTGCTCGCGCGCCCCGACAAGTGGTTCCTCTCGGCCGCCGACGGGATCGCGTTCGCGCCGCCGTTCCCGCGCTGGCTCGACCAGCCGGGCTTCTGGGACGAGGCGTCGCTCTACCATTACTCGTTCGCGCCGCTCTTCACCGTGACGGCGGTGGACGCGAACGGCCGCGAGATCGCGATGCACGCGATCGCGCGCCGGTGGACGCCGGCGGAGCTCACGGTGGACTACCGGCTCGAGAACGGCATGATGGCGAGCGAGGTTCGCACCGTGCAGCCGGGCGGTGTGTTCGCGTCCGAGTGGCTGGTGCAGGGGCTCCGACATGGGCCGCTCCATCTCATCGCGTGGACCGCGCACGATGCAGCGGCGATCGAACGGAATTCCGTTCGCTACGACGGCGCGTTCGCCTTTCACGCCACGGTGTGCGATGACAGCGGCGAGTCGCTTCCCGTTCGCGCGGAGCTCGCGTGCTACGGCGATTCCGCGAGCTGGGGCGGCTATCTCGCGTCGAACGTTCCGAGCGCCCCGCGCTGGGAGCTGACGCCGTTCGCGGAGAAGTGGGCGGCGGAAGGATTGCCTCGAGAGGTTCGCATCGAGGGGAACGTGTCGAACGCGACGCTGTTCGGGGCCGTGCATCGCACGCTCGCCGTGACGACCGAGGGCGCGCTCGCCACCTTCGCGATGCGGCTGACGCCCCATGATCTTCCGCAGCGCGGCGCCCGGCGCGCGGAAGCGCCGGCATCCGCGGCCACGCCGAGCGCAGTCGGGACCGCGCACGCCGCAACGCTCGGTGGCGCGAGCAGGAAGCGGTGGGCCGAGCGGTTCGCACGCGTGCCGAACTTTCGGTGCTCCGATCCGTATCTCGAGCACTACTATTGGTATGCGTGGTACGGACTGTGGCTGAACACGATCGAGCACGACGCCGGCGCCATTGCCGCGCCGGCCATCTGCGAGGGGATGGGCGAGCTGCACACACCGTCGGCACTCGCGACTCCGGCGCACGTGCGTGCACTGCGCTGGCTCGATTCCCCGGCGTGCGCGCGTGGCGTGATGCGCGGCATGCTCGCGCACCAGCGTGAGGACGGCAGCCTGCCGGCGCGCATCTTCGCGGATCACCGCACCGAGGACGCCGTCTCCCAGGCGAACTGGGGTGACGCGATCATGGCGCTCGACGCCGCATGGCCCGATGAGGAATTTCTTCGCGAGATGTACCCGCCACTCTCTCGCTACGCCGACTGGCTGATGACCGCGCGCGATGCGGAGACGTCCGGGATGCTCGACATCGAGTCGCCGCGCGAGATCGGCGAGCGGCACGCGTCGCGCTTCGAGGAAGTCGATCCGGGCGGCGCGCGCGGGGCGCGCCTCAAGGGCGTCGATGTCACGACGTACGCGTACTCGCTGGTGCGCGCGCTCGAGAGCATGGCGGAGCGCGCGGGGCATCCCCCCGACGCGCGGCGCTGGCGCATCATGCGCGAGCGCATTGCGACGGCGCTGCGCTCGCGCATGTGGGATGCGCACGCCGAGATGTTCTCAGACGTCGATCCCGCGAGTGGCGAGCGCACGCGCGTGAAGAGCGCGCACGCGTTCTATCCGTACGCGACCGACATCGTGAGCTCGAGCGACATGGCGGGACTCGAGCGACACCTGCTCGATCCCGCGGAGTTCTGGACGCCGTTCCCTGCGCCCGTGACCGCGATCGACGATCCGTTCTTCAGCGCCTACGGCGAGTGGCGGGGGCAGCGCCAGTCGCAGCCGTGGAACGGACGCGTGCGTCCGGCGGTGAACAGCGCGGTGATGGATGCACTCGCGTCGGCTTCCGCTCATGCGCCTGAGCTTCGGGGCGAGGCCGCGTTATTCCTTCGGCGCTTCGTGCGGATGATGTTCCACGATGGTGATCTCGCACGGCCGACCGCCTTCGAGCACTACAATCCGCTGACGGGGCAGGGGTCGCACTATCGCGGGCTCGATGACGTGCAGCGGTCGTGGGTTGCAGACCACATCATCTCGTACGCGATGGGAATTCGGCCGCACGCGGAAGGGATCACGATCGATCCGTTTCCGTTCGGGCTGGAGCGGGCGGAGATCGTAGGGGTGAGGGTACGCGGGCGTACGGTCGGGGTGCGGATCGATGGCGAGCGGGTGCGTGTGACGGTGGATGGGGATGAATTCGGAACAACTATTGGCAATCCCCGCGAAATCGAAGATCGGCAGGCGGACGCGACAGCGTCAATAAATGACGACTTGCGCTAAAATGTCGGTGTTCTATCTTGGCTCCGGACGTCCTGCAGTGGGAGCGATGACGGGCGCACATGTTTCCGGTGCACGTCGGAAAGTGTCGTGCTTCTTCTCTCTCTTGAAAATGAGCTCGTGTCGGATCCGAGATGGAGGGTGAGATGACTGGCATTCATACTGGAGAGGTTGACAGCTTCGCGTACACCGCACCTCCGGTAGCACGCGCACGCGCCACTCCTTCTCTTCGCGCGCGTCTACGGCGAGGGATGGCAACGCTGGTCTACAGCACTGGATATCCAATGCTCGCGGTTGCGCTCTGGATTGGTGCTCGGGATGGCAACTGGGTGCGCGCGAGCGTGATCGTTGCACTCGGCATCATCATGAGCTTCATCGGGTGGGCGCTGCTCGGCATTTACCGCGAGGAGAGCGCAGACGGAACAGTGCCGACGTATGGGCGTGGAGAAGCTGTGACGAGCGTCTTTCTCGTGCTCTACAACAGAGCCGGCGCTCTAGTCGTGCTGCTCGGCTCGTACGCCGTCGCAGCAACCTCTCATGGCTGGCCGGTTCCGCAATCGTTCATGGGATGGTTCTTCCTCATTTCGATTCCTCTGTTTGTATCGTTGGCGATCCCGGTCGAAGGTGCCACGCGAGGTAAGGATCCGGACCTGTTCGTCTAGGGACTTCAATCCGGCGCGTTCAAAGTCTCGTCTGAGCATTGACTCGTTCCGGCCACTCAAGGCCGAACGCGTTTCGCTTTGGCTAACAATTGTGCGAGCGCGTCATTCGGAAGCGAGTGCCAGTTCTTCGGGAAATCCTCGAGCTGTCGAGTTTCTTCGTCGCGATTGAATACCAACATCACTTCGGACTTGGGAAGCGCCAGCGACGTTCCCCACACGGCGCCACGACTGAACTCCTGCTGGAAGACGTCCCACACGAAACCGGACATGTCGACCACACGTCTCCTCGCCGCATATTCCACCGGAGGCGGCTGCGGCGGTGGCACCGAGATGGTTGCTCCGGTGCCCGAGGTGCTCACCTCCCCGGTGCTCACTGCGACGGTGGGAGCGCCGAGCTTCGCCGCATTGCTCTCGGACAACACCACTTCATCCATGCCGGGCGAAACGGTCACGGGGACGTTCCACCGATAGTACTTGCCCGCCGCATTCACCAAATCGAGGGTCATCAATTGATACTTGCCGCGAGGCACGTACGCACGCGTTGCGCCAGCACCATCAGTTTCGAGGTGCACTGTGTCGCCGGTCGCTGATACGAGCAACATGCGAATGCCCTGGATCGGCATCGGCGGTGAGAGCGCGTCTCCGACATCCACGTACACCTTTGCGTACACGGTCCTGTCGAGCGACACATTACCGGCCCGCTGCGACTGTGCATGGAGCACTGAAGCCTGAGCGAGAATCAGCAGCGGTGTGGCTGCAATCGTTCGAGATCGATTCATGAGTGCAAGTTGGCTGTTGAGGTGCACTTTCCGGGGCGTGCAACGAGGTGCGCGTCCCGTCCCTCTGTGCAAGAGCCGAAAGTAGTCCTGAGAGCCGTTGCAGGCAACGTACGTGCGCACTTGAAAGCCCTTGTGGCGCGCTCAACGTTGATGGTGCGGCTCGGCCGCTACATAGAGTGGGGCGTCATTCCAGCGTATTTGCCGCGTGCGGTATCCAGGTGGCGTGTCGCCGGGCGCCCGCGCTTTGCGTGAACTCGGAAGTATCCCAGTTGAAGACCGGTGGTTATATGTTGGAATCTTTTTTAGCACCCGGACCAACACTCGAGAATCCAGTCACACTTTTGAGCTACCTTCGCGAGCGGACGAGGCAGCATGAGTGATAAAGCGGAACTGGACGTCGATAGAAACAGCCAGTACACCAGGGAGATCTCGTGGCTGACGCCCGTATTTCTGCTCTCCGGGGCAGCCGCGTTGATTTATCAGGTGGCTTGGGAGCGTGTTCTATACACGATCTTTGGGGTCAATAGCGAAGCAATCACCGTTCTGGTCACCGCGTTCCTGCTGGGCCTCGGTGTTGGCAGTCTCACGGGCGGATGGATATCGAAACGACCCGGGTGCTCGCACCTCCTGTGGTTTGCTGCTGCGGAATTCAGTGTGGGGCTGTTCGGCGCGATCTCGATCCCGTTTTACCACGCGGTGGGTGACGCGACTCTGGGAATGAACCGCATTTCGACCGCGCTCATAACCTTCCTGCTCGTGCTTGCGCCCACGTTGTTGATGGGCGCGACACTTCCACTGCTCGTGACCTATGCCGTGCGCATCACCAGGAGCGTCGGATGGTCCGTGGGGACCCTCTACCACGTCAACACGGCGGGCTCCGCACTTGCTGCTATCGTCGCTGTGACGCTCCTGCTTCCGTACGCCGGTCTGCAGCGTTCGGTCTGGATCGCGGTTCTGTGCAATTGTGTGGTCTCGGTCGTGGTGCTGAGGCGATACGCGCGTGAGCGTCGAATCGAACGGAGGACGGCAGACGTGCTCATACCGGCGGAACAGACATGAGCTTTGTCGCAGCTCTCGCCGTGGTCTCGATCACCGGGTTCTTGTCGCTGTCGTACGAGATTCTCTGGTATCGCGAATTTGCGTTCGCGAGCGGCAGTGCGCCGTGGGTGTTCGGCCGCGTGCTGGCGGCTTTTCTGATCGGGCTGGCTCAAGGATCGATCGTGAGTCGCAGGTTCGTCACTTCCAAGCGGGCGACGAGTCGAGTCTATCAGTTTCGCGTCGTGTGCGCAGCGGTGATCGCGTCTTCAATCGCAGCTTATCTGGTGGTACCTGGCCTCGCGTGGCTCGCTACTCATCGATTGTGGCAAGCGGGATTTGTTCTCGTTGCCGGGGCTGCATTCGTGATGGGACTCGTGCTACCGCTTGTCAGTGAATTGGGTATTGCGCCTAATGAGCGCGTCGGTGAGCGACTATCGTTTCTGTACTTGGCAAATGTGATCGGATCCGCCTTCGGGAGCCTGCTCACGGGTTTCGTATTATCGAACATCTGGTCCGTGGAGACGATTTCTATTGCGCTCGCGCTTGCAGGATTGGCGATTGGAGTCATTCTCTCGATCGTCGCGTTGCGAGCGGCAGTGGAGGCGAGCGGTGCAGCTACAGCGATTCGGGAATCGTCGCTTGCATTGGGCCTCACGGTGTGCGGTGCCTTCTTGATCGCGGCGCACCATCCTCTGTTCTACCACGTGTACGAGCGGCTCTTCTACAAGGAAGCGGCACCCAGCAAGGCAGCCTTCGCCGAGGTCGTGGAGAGTCGTGGGGGAGTAGTTGCGGTTACCCAGAGTCGCGAGGTTTTCGGAGGGGGTGTATACGACGGGATGATCGAGACGGACATGGTCCGGGACTCGAATCTCCTCGTGCGGGCGTACGCACTCGGCGCCTTTCACCCACACCCGTCGCGGATGCTCATGATCGGGCTGGGCACCGGCGCCTGGGCCACCTCGTTACTCCAGCTTCCTGGCGTCGAGCATCTCACCGCTGTGGAAATCAACGAGGGATACCTTTCGATAATTGCGCGCCATCCGGAAGTTCGTGGAGTCCTGAAGGATCCTCGCGTCTCGATCGTGATCGACGATGGCCGCAGATGGCTGCTCCAGCATCCGAATGAGCGCTTTGATGCGATCGTGATGAACACGACGTGGTATTGGCGAGCGCACTCGACGAATCTGCTTTCGAGCGAGTTCATGCAACTAGCGCGTGCACATCTGAATCCAGGAGGCGTGTTGTACTACAACACGACCTGGTCTCCGGACGCGATGAAAACGGGAATGTCGGCGTTTCCGTATGGCATGCGCTGCGTGAATTTCCTCGCGCTGAGCGATTCCCCAGTGGCTTTCGACAGCACGCGCTGGAGTGAAGTTCTGAACGAGCTGCGCGACGAGCGTGGGCGGCGGCTCTTCGAGGATGGAAGCCGGAAGCCACGACTCGACAGCTTGCTCGCCCTGGTCCCCTCAATCCATGAAACACCGAGAGGCTATGGTCTGGAGACTCGAGCATCGGTGCTGAGCCGAGTGGCGGACGCCCACATCATAACCGACGACAACATGCGCGTGGAATGGCGGGCCACGCCGCCCGATTAGCATCCTCTCTCTGCGTGATTTCACTCCTCGAGGACTTGCACTTCTCGTTTCGCGAAGGACGATGAAGGAAGACTAGATGCAGGGAGCATAGTTCAAGCGTCTGCGATCTCATTCGTGATGCTCCTTCACTCGTCGTCACGCGTGAAATGGGAGCCTCGCACACCCCAACGAGAGCGATGTTCACACAGTACCCGCACTTGCGATTGCTGGGCGTTTTCGAGCTGTTCTCCGTCGCGCTGCTCGCCCTGATCTGGACAGCCTACGGGCGAACCGGTCGTAGCGATCGGATCGCAGGTACCGCCGGCGCGGGTGCGGTCTTGCTGATAGGCATGGCGCTCCTCGCGACATCGTCGTACGTCGTAGCGGCTCTCACACCGTTTCCTCTCTTCGACGGCGCGCTGTCGGCGGCCGATCACGCGCTGGGATTCGACTGGAGCGCGTGGACTGCGGCGATCGAGCGGCACCCGGCTGTCCAGCACGTGCTCGACGCATCCTATAATGCAATGCTGCCGGAACTGGTCGGTGCTGTGTTGTACCTGGGATTCTGCAGGGAGGCGCGATCGCTTCTCACGTCGCTCATCGTGGCCGGACTGATCACGGTCTGCGTATCGGGACTGGTGCCGGCGATCGGTAACCTGCCCAATGCGCCGCACGTGCCTGCGTTACTCGCCTTACGAGCGGGAAAGGTTCTGGACGGTTTTCCTCAAGGGCTCGTCTCGTTCCCGTCATATCACGCGGCCGTCGCAATACTGCTCACCATTGCCCTTCGACGACATGCCTGGCTGTTCCGCGTAGCCTGCGTGATCAACGGACTGATGGTCATCTCGACCCTGAGCACCGGAGGACACTATTTGGTGGACGTGCTGGCGGGAGCTGGTGTCGCGTGGATATCGCACCGCATTGCGGAGCGTGATCCGCGAAACCGAATCAGGGAAGTCCAGGAGGCGAGTGAAAGTCAGTCTCCAAACGAAGTGCTCGCGCTATGAAGGACATAGCGCGAGCACTTCGCAGCTGATCGAGTCTTGCGTTTCGTTGTTTTCAGAACCCCGGAAAAGCAGTTGAACCATTTGCCGCGCGCGTCACTGCACCAACGCGACCGCTTTTCCAATCAGTCCGGGCTTCGTGGAGAACCCGGATCCACCGTTGCTCAGAGTACCGAAGGTACCGACCACCTGATCGGGAGCCTTTCCGCCGCCGTGGAATCCATCGATGTGAAACACTCCGACGTACTTGACCACGTATCCCGTGTTCGCACCGCTTCCTCCGCCGCCCAGCGAAACGACCTGATCGTAGATCACGAGCTCCACCAGCGGCTGCCCCGTACAGATGAAGCTCTGCGGCCCCCCTGAACCCGGGCTGGTCCCCCCCGTGCTCTGGCAGAACTTCTTCAATGGAGTCGCCGTCTGTCCGGATCCGGCTCCGGGGTCCGCGCTGATCGTATCGCCGGGCCCGATATCGGAACTCTCACAGTTCGTATCCTGAACGGACTTGTTGTAGTTCAAGCCGGAGCCCACGGGCTCGGTGATGACTTGAGCAATGTTTCCGTTCGTTACCTGAGTCGGCGTTCCTACGAGAAGGGCCAACGAGTCGGTTGGATACTGCATCTGCGACAGCGTCGTGATCTCGGCCTGCGTGAGGTCGTGCGTGATCGGCAACGCCGCCCCGCCGGGAAGCGCGTTCAGAAGCGAGCGATAGCTGACGCCGAACGGCTTGAGACAGGATGATGAGCTTTTGTAACCGAGCGCTGCGATCGCGACCTTCGTCAGATCCAGGGTGGTGCCGCCGAAGATGCGGCCCAGCGTGTAACTCGCGGTGTACCGTGACGTCGCCTTGACCGCGGTGGCTGCACCCCAGGTGCCGGCGGCGAATGACTGCGTTCCATAGTCCCACGTGCCAGGAACCACATCTACCGCAACCACCGAGGCGCCTTCATCGACAAGATTCAGATTAGCGGTCGTTACCGCAGTGGCCTGGGCGGTGCCCGTGTGCCCGTTCATCACATCGACGGCACCCGAGTGCGCTCCGGCGTCCGCCGCGTTCTGAAGCTGAGATTGGTAGACGTACATCCGCGAGTAGTCGATCGCGATACCACCGATTCCGATCAGCATGACCATCATGATCGCCACCAGTACGAGAGTCGCACCGCGACGATCGGAGCGGTGGGGGAAAGCGCAGTGGCGCAGCATGATTCGCCTCCGTCTTGAAGAACGAAAAACACGAATGTGACACCCGACGCTCACAGGCGCGTCCGGGAATGATCGCCATGATACATGATTCGGAGAATGATATCCAGAACAATCTCGACGTACTATCGTACGGTGTGTGCGGGCACTCGTTCGGCTTCGAATGGATGCTCGGTGCGGCTGAACGTGCTCTCCGCGAAGGGTCCGCGCCTGCAACGAGCGTGCGAGAGCGATCGCTCCCTCTGTTCGTTGGCAAATTGTGTTACGACAGGCGCGGAACGACGAGGAGAATACAGGCAAACAACTGAACAGGTGAGACGGTCTTGCCAATAGTATTCGAACGAGACGAATCGGCTTTACACCCGCCTGCCTCCAGCTCGCCCGCCGTCAGCCCCACGGATTCGTGGGCGCTGGAGCTCGGAGCGACTTGGCCGCGATGGCTTCCGCTCGCCGCGCTCCTCTTCGTCATCATGGGTGCGACCGCGCCGCTGGCCGACATCGACATGCCGATGCACCTCGCGACCGGGGAGTGGATCCTGCGCCATCACGAGGTGCCGTTCGTGGAGCCTTTTGCATGGACGCGAGCAGGGGCGCCGTTTTACGCGTATTCGTGGCTTCCGGAGGTCATCTACCAGCTACTCTACACCCACACTGGGCCACTGGGACTACGCCTGTTCCACGGTTTGATGCTGCTCGTGAGCGGTGCCTCACTCTTCTGGCTGGCGAGAACGGCGGGATGGCGCGCCTGGACTACGGTGCAACTCGCCTTCTTCCTTCTTTTTACGGAATCGCTCGTTTTCCCCTACCTTCGACCCCAGGAGATTGTTTTTGCCGCCGCGATCGCTGCTTGGGCGTGCGGTCTGAAAGCGCTCGACGCTGAGCGCCCAGCGGTCTGGATTGCGTTGCTCGTCGTGATCTCGGCGGTGGCAGCCAACTCTCATCTTCTGTTTGCGTTGACCGCACTCCCGATAGCGATCGCGATCGCGAGGACGCCGTTTCGATGGCAACGCACAGCACTTGTCGCGGCAGCGATACTGGCAGGATGGGTCGCCACTCCATACGGCCTTCACTACGGGGCGATCCTCCGGCTCAATTTCGGACACAACCTGCTCGTCGACTTCCCTTCTCCCATCGGGGAATTTGCGCCGGGGTTCCTGTCCGCCGCTAAGTGGATGCCGATAGCCCTCGTCGTCATCGTGCTGGCGATCGTTCCGGGAATCGGGTTCGCGTACTCCCGTACCACGTGGCAGCGCGTGGTGTTCAGCTCGATGTGGCTGATAGGCTTGTTCGGCTTTGCACTCGCGACACGCGCGCTCATGATCTGGTGGTTGGCATCGCTTCCGGCCATGGCTCTGGCCCTGGAGAAGGTTCGCGCGCCGAGGCCTCCTGTCCGGAGGGTGATGTTGGTGACCATGGCCTGTTTCCCGGTGCTGCTGAGCATACGCTCACTCGAGCTGACTCACACGCTCGGAGCGGGCGTCTCTTCGCCGGTGCGGAGAAGCGTCGAGCCACTCGCCCTATGGCTCGACCAGCACGTCAGGGCAGAGCGCAGACCGCGCATGCTGACCGTGTTCGACTTCGGCACATACCTGACGTGGCGACTCCCGGCCTACAGCATGTCGATCGACGGGCGTGGAATCTTTCCCGATTCCGCGGCGTCGCCGGATGCATACAGATTGCTTGGCGATGAGCATGCTGCTACGGGTCCGTGGCGATCAGCCGAACTGGCTATTCTACCATTCTCGTATCCGGCAGCGGCTGCTCTCGACACTGCTGCTGGCTGGGTTCGCATCGACTCGGTGCCGCCGACGCACGAAGTGCCGTATGCCACGGGCTTGTGGGCTCGGAGATCGTTGCTCGACGCGTATGCTCACTGAATGACTGTAAAATTTCTATGTTATTGGCGGATTGCGTCGAATGCCGGTGCAATGTTGCGTGCCAATGTTGTGGTGCGATGCAACTACCTTGTCGCACGATTGCGACACCACGTTGCCGATCTCGAGTGTGCGATTTCCCGCGAATAGGCAGTGCTCGCTATGTCGCCGAAACCGGGGCGGCGATCGCGCTCTGGCGAGCTGCTGTTTGTAACTTCCGGTGCAGCACCAACCTAGCCGAGGGATGTGTCTGCTCCTGGAGCGAAGTGTAGCTGTAATTTTCCGACTTCGTACTCACATCGAGAGCGCAGAAAGGTACGGCTGGGTACCGATTTTCGTGCAACAAAATGCATCCTTGCATTCTGGTTATTGTGACCTAATATCCCCTTCGTCGCTTGCCGGAAGTTGGCGTTGCGAGGAGGAGAGCGAGTCTCGTTTCTAAACTGGTTCGTTGCGTCGCGTCGACGACTCGCGGGTGTCGTCGAGAATTGAGAGGGTGACGCAAAATCTCCTCGATGTCGCAGCAAGCACGATTTCGGACGTGGTCGACTTGATCGTCGATCGAGTTGTATGCAATGCCTCACGCAGTCTGTTTCAAATCTCTCGTGCATCGACCGCCCGGTCGGTGCGGTGTTTCGCACTAATCTTTTTCTGGAGAAGAGACATGGCCCGGCTCAGCATGATTATTCGCACGCTCGTCAAGAACGACGAGGCCGCAACGATGGTCGAGTACGCACTGATGCTCGCGCTCATTGCCGTGGTTTGCATCGCCGCGGTTGTCGTCATCGGAACGCAGGCGAACACGGTGTTCACGAACATCGGCACCAAGCTTACCGCCGCAGCGTAAGGCAACTCGGAGCGAGTGCGATGATGTGCGCTCGCATCGCACTCGCCTCCGAAACCCTGTTCGATGCTGCCCCGGTCGTGGCATCCGCAGGTCAAACTCTCTTCTTTTTCCGGTGAGGAACATGTCTCGCATCAGCATGATTATTCGCACGCTCGTCAAGAACGACGAGGCCGCAACGATGGTC
>Ga0157369_10008758_pt1 | contig 11590 bp, 13 predicted proteins | sample C25metaG_FD_113461 | JGI IMG/M metagenome (GOLD analysis project Ga0157369, IMG submission 113461) | Corn rhizosphere microbial communities from Kellogg Biological Station, Michigan, USA - C2-5 metaG | ecosystem: Host-associated > Plants > Roots > Rhizosphere > Soil | place: USA: Michigan... | reverse complement strand
GTGCACCACGGTCAGCTCTTTCGGTTCGGCTGAGATCAACAGGAATCCGGCCGGTTTACCGTTCTGGCTAAGCATATAGATCTCGGTGCTTTCGTGCCCTTCTTTTACGTTAAGGAGGCGCGACCAGGTCGCTACCTGTTTTCGTATGGCGTCCAGATCAGAATCCGCGTACTGCCCGTCCGCGGCAAATTCGTAGTGCCGCACAACGACGCGGCTTACGCTTGCGGCCGCACCCTTGACCTTTTCAGGCGCCTGCTGGAGCACTTGCATAAGCAGAGGGCCTTCGAGCGTGACCTCAGCTTTGTCCTTGGCCTTGGAGGCCAGCGCGTCGAGGTTGATGTCGACGTTCTGGGACCGTGCGGGAAGTGACAACGCCACGCAAAACGTTATCGTTAGAAGCGTCCTCATTCTTGTTTTCCTTTCTTGTCGGGAACCGGAATCGACGGAACTCCGAGGGCCTTCAGCTTGGATAGATCGTTCAGGTTGATGCTTCCTTCGATTGCCACGATCGTAAGCTCCTTCGGCTCCGCGGCGATGATTGCGAATCCAGCCACTTTCCCCCGTTCGATTCGAGTGTAGATTTCACTGCTTTCCTCCTTGGTTTGGGAGGAGATGATCTTGCTCCATCCAGGACTACGAAGTTGGGCACGAATCGGTTCCAGATCTTCTCTCCGGTATTGGCCGGATTCTTTAAACTTGAAGCTTCTGACCGTGATTGCCTTGAGCCCGGCCAGCAGTTGCTTGAGCGTCTCTCCGTCTTTACTTTCTTTATCGGCGCCGGCCAGAAATCCGGCCGCCATCTGCAGCAGGTTCGAGTCCAGGGTAATATCCGCGGATTCCGTGGCTTTGGATGCCAAACCGTCCAGGCCCGTGATCCGCAATTGCAATAACTGCGCGGGCAAGCGCGACGCAACGCAGACCGCAATGAAGGGAATCAGTAAGGTTCTTCGCATATCAGTTCTCCCGCCTGACGACTTTCTCCCGTGCATTATTCAACTTGTCCGCGGCGATCCGCAGCGCCATCACCGCATCGCGACCGGCGCGCTCCGCTTTTATTTGTCGAGCCTCGTAGGTGGCAGTCAATCCGATCAGCAGCATGGCGGCGATCGCTACGGCCCACGCCATTCGGAATATTGGACGATTTGACTGGGGGCTAGGCTTCGCGCGCGCGACCACGCGCTTGGCGAAGCCGAGTGAAGGATCTTCGCGCCGTAAAGCTGCCCTCAATTCGTCTTCTAAATTCATAACCCAACTCCCTTGGTACGGGATAACTTATCCCGTAGTAACGCCAGCGAGCGCTGCAGATGGCTCTTGACGGTGGCGATCGGCATGTCCAGAGCCCGCGCGATATCCATCGGATCCAGGTCTTCCTGATAGCGGAGGATCATCACCACGCGGGCGTTTTCCGGCAGCGAGGCCACTAAATCCCGAAGCATCTCCGAAAGCAGAGGATCGGCGCTGCCGGTCGAATCCGCGGCTACCGGCTCCGGTGCATCGTCCAGCGGCGACTGAGGCCGGCGTTTCTCCTGGCGGGAATGGTCGATCAGCCGGTGCGCCGTGACCCATCGCAACCAGTGCAGCACGTGCTCGGATGATTCGAGCGACGGGAGCTTCCGGTACAGTTGCAGAAAAACATCCTGCGCAATTTCCTCCGCCAGCGCCCGATTCCGCAAGTACCGGCAGGCCATGCTGAACACCATGGCCTGGTGTTCCCGAACTAGGTCTTCGAAACGCTCGGGGTCGTCTGTCATGACCTTTGGAAGGGCTCCGGCGATTCCCTGGATGAACATGCGCTTCACTTACTAATACGCTGGCAGGATGTCAGGAGGATGCAATCCATTGGCGAGATGGTACAACAAGCGCTAGGTTTTCCGGTAATCCGCGCCCAGGCAACGGCCGTAATCGAATGGATTGTTTGCTGTACGGGTTAATCCAATGCTAGCGGCTTGCGCCGAAGCCGTCTTGATATCCCATTTCGTAAGCGAGCCGGTAGGCAGTCCTATACGCCCTCGGAGAACCGAGAGCAGCGTCGTAGCCGTGATTCCCGTTCCTCCAGGCCAAGCGCTGGCGCGGCCGATACGGACGATGCTGATTGCGGTCCTGGATGCCGGCGTTCACCCCATCCCGATAACCAATATCTCCGGCTACGTGTTCCGGGCTCCATTTGTTATCGCGGTAAATTCCATCGGAGGAATCCAGGTGCGAGCGGTCCGGATTGAAATTGGGGTCTTTCCATTGAAAAAGTTCTTCTAAACGAGAGCGGACGCCATTACTGGCATCTGTCGAACCAGCGTCAAAGCCTTCTCGATAACCTTGGCTGTACTCTGCCTCCGACCCAAAGCTGGGCTGGTAACCGTTTCCCCGAGCTTTGAGGCGCTGATTGCGTATATCCTGCTCACGGTTGCTTAATGTTGAAGGGCGTCCCGATTCATAGCCATCTTCGTATCCATGTTGATAGCCGTGCTGGCGAGCGTCAAGAGGCCCGCCATGGTAGTCAGCTACCTGAGCCCGCGATGAGGCGGCAGCCAGGAGCATCAGGCAGCCTAGTACTGCCCACCTCAATGAACTCAGGGAAGGTTTCATAGGTTGACCTCTATCTCCAATTAATGTTTTCCAAAACGTTGAACGAAGTGAAGGCCACCGCCCCCGCCCGCAGGCCCAAGGCCGCGACTCCGAATCCAGAGGTCTGGAATTCAATGGCCCCGCGTCTGCCCGCGGTGGAAAACCAAAAATCAGGAAGGTTGAAAGCGGTGTGGCTATAGGAGTTCAACTGAATAAATTGATGGTCGATGACGTTACCCGACTGATCCCGGATGGTGACCGGAATGGAAACGGAATCGACGGTTGGATTGGCAACCGCCAGGCCGGTGGTGAATCCCGCCGTGTTATCGAACAACAATACAAAGTGACTATCGAATTGGTTAACAATCGGAACCGTAGCTTCCTGATCCGGCCGTCCGAAAACCCTCTGCCGGAAGATCGCCATTCCGCCGATTGTGTCGCTAGTGGTCTGGGAAAGCAGCGCCCAGCCTTGCTGCAAAGTGTCCAATGAAGCGTTCGAAAATCCCGTCGTCTCAAACTCCGTACTCCCCGCGGTATCAAGGGTAACGCTCACCTGACGGACCACGCCAAGACCGACCACAGGAACGAACATATCGTTTCCATCGTCTGTAAGAAATAGGATCTGAAAGGTTACGGGGTGACTCTCCAAGTTCACCAGGAAAAAGCTGGTTTTCCAGCCGCCGCCGTTCACGACTTGAGGAAATACTCGATCTCCGGCGAACACGACTACCTGTGGTCGGATTAAGTTCGTGCCTCCCGTGATTTTCTCATCTGCATGGCGCTGCGCCAGAAACTCCTTATTGAGTGTCGAGACAGTATCCATCCCTGTCACGCCTACAAGGGTCTGGGCAATCGACAATGACGACGAAACAAGAAATAGCCCGAACATACCGCGGAAATCCATAAGTAACCTCGTCTAGAGGAGTCCGCCGCATTGCGATCGTTTCAAGTTTCGTCAGCGAACCGTCGCTTGGCCCAACTATGGAGTGCTTGTCAGAAGAACATGTGAGTTCTCTTACTTCAGTTCAATCTGGATCTCAACGGCTGTCCGATCCCCCACGTTTTCTGTGGTATGCCGGTACGGGTCGCGCCATGCCACTTCGCCGGGATGACGCGGATTATCCACCTGTTTGCCGTCGGCCAGCGTCATAGTGGTGTGTAATTCGGTGAGATAGACCACAACGTAGGATGGGTGATCGTGGGTGGGGCCTTTGAGATGCGGTTCGAGGATGGTCCGCAGGACGCGAACCCGGGCGTTCTCAAGCGGGACCTGTTCGTACGCAGGCTCAAGCTTGACGGGGTCGAGTTCCACAGGCCAGCCCTTGGCTTTGGGCGCTCCCGGCTTCAATTCCGCCAACACGAACTCCACGGGGTGGTCGGAACGATTATCCCAGGCATCATTGCCCGCCGGCAGCCAGGCGACGTCACCGGCCTTGTGGGTGGCAAAATCGGTAAGGTACACGGCGACCGAGTCGGGGTGCTGGTGCGCGGGCGCTGTCTCGTGGGGAGCCTGTTTCACGCGCAGGACACGAACCCAAGCGTTATCGATTTCGACCGTGGGCTGTGCCCAGGAGGAAGCCGCAGCGATCAGCATGGCCAAAGAGAGTCCAATGTATGAACGTTGACTCATACAGTGATAATAGAGGGTGGGGAGGCGCTTTGAAACTGGCTGGATTGTTTCTCGCGATATTTGCGATTTCCGCCCTGGCGCAATCCGCCCAGTACGGTACGCGAATCGGCCAGATCCAGACCGTGTACCTTCAAGACATTCCTGTAACCCCTGGCCCCACGGTACCTTTCGCGGGTCCTGCTCGGATCGGCGAACTGCCTGCCCGGGAGACGAGCGCAACCTCAGCGGCTGCCCCCAAGGCGGAATTCGAGACTTGGGCGGAGCAAAGATACAAGGACTACGCCGAAAGCGTCGTCACGGGTTCGACGGACATCGAACGAGCGCCTGAGAGGGCGACCGTTCATCGTTTCGTGCGGGACAATTTCCGCAACCTGTACCTTACCTACACGCTGACCTTCGAACCAATTCCCAAAACAGATACGTTTCGAGTTACCTTTGCCGATTCGGCTGTTCCTTCTCCGGTCCCACAGATTCTTCGCGATGGAGAGACGATCGCGCTCACTCTTGCCGCCGACCTGCGGACCGGCCGAAGACTGGTGGATTACGTTCGCGTCGGCACGGGCGTCATGCACTCGCGGTCGGGAGTCTCGCGCGATGTGTATGCGGAGGATGCCGAACTCACGATTACGAAGCCCCGTCTGCGAACCAACGGAATCGAACAGCGAGCCGCAAATGTGCCGGCGACGGTGAGTGCTCCGGTGGTGTGGGTCAATATTCCGGGGCAGGGACGATACGACTTATCGTTCCGGCCGCGCGCCGATCAGGGATTTGAGCGAGCGGGTGAAGTTGCGGAGAATTCGTTGTGGTTTTCCCTGGGCGGCAACATCTTTCGCATCGACTGCGCGGACCGCATCGCAACCGGGTCGGGGACGTATAACATTTACGCTCGAAAGGCGCCCAGTGAGACTCCGGCCGAGCCGGCGGGCTTTACGTTCGGAGCGCAGCGGTAGTAAGTTGCAGCCCGCAAAACGGACCGCGGTTTGCGACCTACGATTGGCGCTCGGTTCCATGGCTCGCGGGTCCTTTGCGGGCTAAGCGCTTGACTCTTGATTCTCCAAAGTGGATGATGGCGTCTAATGAAGATTCAGGCGTGTGCTTCTTTCCTCGCAGTCCTCTTGGTCGGGTTGCCAATGACTTTGCCCGGCCAGCAAAAGGCCAGCACAAAGGCTGCGGCGGCGCCCGCGCCGCGTAAGGCGAATGGCAAGCCGGATTTCGGCGGAGTCTGGCAAACGCCGCGCATGGCCGACGTAACGAAGGATGAAGCCTGCTGCAAGGGTGTGAAGGACCTGCCATTCACCGCTTGGGGCAAACAGCAATGGGAATCCTACGACGCCAATGCAAACGGCGATTATGCCGGGGCGTGCCTCCCGTTCGGGCTGCTGCGCTCGGTGGGTGGACCGCATCCCGTGCAGATTATTCAAGACGACAAGTATATCGCGATGATGTACGAGCAGAATACCTGGTTCCATGTCACGCCGATCGACGGACGGCCGCATCCCAAGGATATCGATCCGACCTGGTTCGGTAACTCGGTCGGCAAGTGGGATGGCGACACGCTGGTAATCGATACGATCGGTTTCAACGGACGCACGAGGATCGATACGATTGGGCACCCGCATAGCGATCAGCTGCACACCATCGAACGCTTTCGCCGCACGGACCGGAACCACATCGATTACGTGATCACCATCGACGATCCCAAGACGTATACCAAGCCATGGGACAGCGTTCGACGATGGACGCTTCATCCGGAGTGGGAGATTATGGAGTACTCCTGCGAGGAAAACAACAAGAGCTTGTGGGAAGGCCGCATCAAGGTGCCGCAGCCCAATCCTTAGTTCCTAGTGCCGAACCAACATTTCCACCCGGTCGGCAACTCCCACGGTTAAGGCCGCATCGGCGTTGGGATTAGCTGGCCGCCAAGCCTGTTCCCAGAGTACGTACAGATTGAACGGAGTATCACCCGGGGCGATTGTCTTGGCCGAGGTGAGTGTAAGTCTGTCTGTGCCTAGCATGAACATGAGCGAAGTGCCCCGGACTTCGCCGGCCTTTCGAAATCCGAGCTCAGGGTGGGGGACCAGCGATAGGATGAATCGTCCTCTGTTTGGAAGGGAGAACCAAACAGCCGGGCCGGAAACCTCCCTGTCGCTTGCGAAGGTGGTCTCAACAAGTCTGCCGTCCCCCCTGGCGTGGTACGTAATGTTTACGCGAGGCTCGGTCAACCTCAGGCTGGCATCCTCAACCGAAAAGTCGCGAGCCGTTCCCGGAGTATATGCAAACTCCCGCTGGACGGGAAGGCGGTCGAAGGACCATGATTGGCTCGGCCCCTGGATAACCACGTAATCCACGATCTTTTGGTTGGTCTGCTGGTTCGTCATCAGGTCCACCGCGATCACATCCCCGACCGCTACGCTATCGGGAACCTCTCGAAATGGAAATAGAGGCCGCCCAACGGGAATGCCGAGTTCCAACCTCTTCCAGCTTGCGGGATCGTCGATGTGCATTTGCTTCAACGTTTCCAGAGTTAGATCGAGTTGCCGGAAAGCCACGCGATACGTGCCGCCCTGTGGCAGCGGCTCGACGCGCACCTCGTATCCAAAGTAGACACGCCGTGCGCGGTCGATCATCACGCGATAGACGTTGTCGTTTTTGGGGTTGGTGCCGCTGGCATAGCCCAAGTCATTGGCCAGCGGCGGCGTTGGCGGCTCCAATCGGCTCTGCCAGTAGAAGGCGAAGTCCTTGCGAATGACGTTGCCCTGCGAGATCACTCCGGTCTGGGCGAATGCCGGTAACAGACATGCGCCTGCGATCAAGAACCTAGTTGCCCTCATTTGCCCTCCCTACGACCCTTGGTTCGAGTTGCTTCACGGGTTGAAAATCAGCGAGTGAAACGGACTTGGCCGGCTGCGCCGCCGTTGGACGTTCTGTCGTCCGGAAAAAGTACAAGAATGCCGCCAGTGCTAACACCGCGGCGATTCCCACCGGCACGGGGACCCGGATCGTTCCCGTGGCGAGCCATTGCCACCAATGCGACCGATGGGGCAAGACCTTCGCGCGCAGACTGGGCGGTGCGAGGGGCGCTTGCCATTGCTGCAAGAGTTTGTCTAATTCACGATCGTCCAAAGGTTCCATGGCTGATGGATCTCCCTACATTTCTCGACTTCAACGGCGCAAGCACCTGCCGGAGGTTCTCGCGCGCCCGGTGCAAGCGCGACTTTACGGTGCCGACTTCTGCGTCCACAGTCCGCGCGATTTCCTCGAGCGACAACTCTTCGTACTGGGCCAGGATCAAAACTTCACGCTGCAAGGGAGGCAGGGATGCCACCGCGGCGCTCACGGCATCGGCGGTTTCCCGGCCTTCCAGGTCGATTGGTGGCGTCGCGAACTGGTCTTCTAATTCGTCCAAGCGGGAATCGTCCCTCCAGCGCTTCAACGCCAGGTTCCGGGCCACCGCCAGCAAGAAAGAGCGCAGCGCTCCGCGCGCAGAATCGAACCGTCCGGGCTGACGCAGAAGAGTGAGAAACACCTCTTGCGCGATGTCTTCCGCCACGGCCGCGGATCCGCACATGCGCCACGCGAAGCGGTACACCGCGTCTTTGTTCTGCTCGAACGCGCTGCGGAATTCGGCATCGGTCATATCGATCAAAGCGGATTGGCGAAGGCCGCTTCAATCATAGTTACCAGAAGGGGCGACAAAAGATACGGGGAGGTGGGAGATTAAAAACAATACGGGGCGGCCGTTTCTGGCCGCCCCGCGACAAACCCGGAGTGTATTTCTCTTACTGCCGGGCTAGTGTCACTTTAGGTGTGGAAAGGTATCCAACCACGGAGTCCTTCTTCACCTGGTTGACGACGATTTCATACGGCTGGCGGTAACCCGATACATATATCTGCACCGGCTCATTGATGGTCTTGTCTTTCTTTTCGACGCGCTTGTCGTCGGCAAGAACTTCCATCGTGTAGCGATTCCGCTTCAGATCGGCGTTCTTCAGCTTGAGCGTCACGTTGCCGATTCGCTTCTCGGCTTGTTTCTTGCTCAGATCGAACTCGAAGTAATTCCGTTCTCCGAGCTCACGCAATGCCGCCAGATCCTTGCCGTTGGTCGCAATCAGGCCACTCATCACGCCCATGTCGCCGTTCATTCTCTTGAGATCAGCGGTGGCCTTTTCGAGGTTCGATTGGGTGGAAGCGATATCCGCCTTCACCGCTGTAACGTCCGTCTTCACATTGCCCACATCGGAGGACACGGCGCTAACCTTGGAGTCGACTGAAGTGGTGGCTTCCTTCAAATCGCCGATCTGGGTGGCCACTTGCTGCTGCTGCTCCTGGATCTGCTTGCTGAGCTCTTGCGATTGCTTCAGCGCGTCAGCCTGCGTGCGCCGGAGTGCGGCGGTAGTGGTGGTGCTAGCGCCTTTCATGGCCGCGGTCATCTCGTCGTCCAGCGCCTTCAGGCGTTGCTGCAGGAGTTCCGTGGTGGCATCCCCGAGCTTGGTGATTTGCCCTTGCGTATCGCTCTGCATCTGCGCCATCTGCTGGTTGGTGTCGCTGGTACGCTTCAGAAGATATCCATCCCCTGCCAACGCTAGCACCAAACCTGCGCTCAATCCGATCACAGCTCCCTTGGCCCAGCGTGCGCTGTGGTCCGGCGACTCATCAAATTGCGAAGACATAACGTATAGCCTCCTCCTCGGTCAGGCTCACTTTTCACTGCGTGTCCTGTCGGAGAACGTAAGGAGCAACCTTGCTGCCAACCGTTGGCAGGTCTTGTGGGTATAGCTTACTGACCTTATCTGGCATAGGTTTGGCGCGGGCGGGGTCTACGGTCTATTACCTAGAAAACCCCACAAAACGGGCGTAAGCTTTACCGTTCCGATAGGTTTTACCGGAAGTTTCAGGAAAACATCCGGACGCGAGTTTGATTTAGCCTCGCCGTTTGAATCGCCGGGAGAGGCTTCAGGCCGAAAGAGTATGGCGCGTGGATCGCGTAAAGTGGTCCCTAGTGCTGCTCGCCGCGATTCTGTTCCTGGGCATTCTCTCCATGTGGGTTCCGGCCCGTTGGGCGCTGAGTGCGTTTCAACTCGCGGTTTTCGCCCTGGCCGCGCTGCGCATCGTCCAGCGAAAGAGTCTGACGATTCATCCGACGGCGGTGTTCCTGGCGTTGGCGGTCGTATGGGGATTGATTCAGGCATTCGCGGGATGGAGCGTGGACCGATATAAGACCTTGAACGAAGTCCTTAACTGGACGACCATCCTCGCTGTCTTCGCCCTGGGCCTCGAGTTAGGTGGACAAGAGCGAAGCCGGGAGTGGTTCTTACGCTGGTTGCTGTGGTTCGGCACGGCGCTCGCGGCGGTGTCGATGCTGACCGTCCTTTCGTCGCCGGAGGGGGTGGTCTTCTGGCTCTTTCATGCGGGATCGGACCGCCGAACGCTGGGACCGTTTGTGTACTACAACCAGTACGCGGCTTTTATCGAAGCCGTACTGCCGCTGGCACTGGTTAGAGCGATCCTGGACCCGCGGCGGCGCATGCTCTACAGCATCATCGGCGCGCTACTGCTGGCTTCAGCGGTGGCGGGCGGATCGCGGGCTGGGACTATCTTATGCCTGGCGGAAGTGATTGCGATCCCGCTCATCGCCTTAGCGCAGGGAATCATCTCCCGTCGAGTTGTCGGACGCGTGCTTTTGGCAAGTATATGTACGCTAGCCGTTCTGGGTGCCGTGGCCGGTTGGGAGGTGATCTGGAAGCGACTCCAGGAGCCGAATCCGTACGCAGTCCGGAAGGATTTCCTACTATCCAGTTTGGCGATGATCCGGGTTCGTCCGTTGACCGGATTTGGACTGGGAACGTGGTCCGAGGTCTACCCAGGATTCGCGCGTTTCGACGACGGCTTGTTCGCTAACCAGGCTCACAATGACTGGGCCCAATGGGCGGCCGAGGGTGGCATTCCCTTCTTTCTATTAATGGTGGGAGTGGTGGCGGGAGCCGTCCGTCCGGCCGTTCGGTCACTCTGGGGGGTAGGATTACTAGCTGTATTCGTACACTGCTTGATCGACTATCCGATGCAGCAAAGACCGGCTCTGGCGGCTTTCTTCTTTGCCTTGCTAGGGATTGCGATAGCTTCCGGGGATCATCGCCGCGCAGCACGCCCGGACGGACCTTAGAAGGCCCTAGTACCGACTGAGACCTTTCACCTAACCACACCTAATTCTTTTCTACTTCCAACCGATTGAGTCATATAAGGCCGGGAAATCCGGCATAGGAAAGGGATCCTCATGTCTTCGTTTCGCAACACGTCATTGTTGCTCACGATAGTGTTGACCACTTCGTTTTCGATGATCAACGCCTTCGGCCAAGCTACGGATGGCAATCTGATTGGAACGGTCTATGATACCAGCGGAAGAGTGGTTGCCGACGCTGGCGTGATTGCCCAGAACAGCGCCACCGGGGTGATGGCGGAGACTAAGTCGGACCAGAGCGGCGCTTATCGCTTTAACAACCTTCCAGTCGGGATCTACGGCGTTACCGTGTCATCGACTGGCTTCGCGAAAGCGCAACTCAAGGACCTGAGTGTTGAATTGAACAAGACCGCCACGGCAAACGTCACGCTTTCGGTGGGCGCGGCCGCGGACACCGTAGACGTTGTAAGCGCGACAGCATTGATTGACACTACGACTGCGCAGATCGCCAACATCTTCGCCAGCCGAATGGCATCGGACCTGGGGATCGCGGCGGACCCCGCTGGCGGATATCTGAATCTGTCTTTGTTGGGCGCCGGCGTTGCGAGCGCAGGCGGCATCGGCGCTGGAACCGGCCCTTCAGTGGGCGGCCAGCGGCCGCGGAACAACAACTTCACGGTCGATGGAATCGACAACAACCGTAAGGACATTACTGGACCCGTCGTCGCGCTACCGAACGATTCAGTGGCTGAATTTAGTGTGCTGCAGAATCAGTTTTCCGCCGAGTTCGGACACTCCTCTGGCGGCCAATTCAACGCCGTGATCCGGCGCGGAGGGAACGATCTGCATGCAACGCTCTACGAGTACATGCAAAATCGCAACCTGGATGCTCTGGACCAGGCCTTTAAACGGCAAGGAACTTTCTCGCAGCCCCGTTACGACAACAACGTGCTGGGCGGCGCGGTCGGCGGCCCTATCCGCAAGGACAAGATTTTCTATTACGGCAACTTCGATTACAATCCAACCGGCTTCAGCAGCCCGGGTAGTTCGACGGTTTACGCTCCCACCACGGCCGGATACGCGACCTTGGCGGGGATGACGAACGTCTCCCAAACAAACCAGAACGTAATGAAGCAATACGTCGGCGCCGCGCCGCAGCAGACAAGCAACTTCGCCACCACCGTAAACGGGACCTCCATTCCCCTGGGAATCGTGCCAACGCT
>Ga0157369_10008757_pt1 | contig 11590 bp, 10 predicted proteins | sample C25metaG_FD_113461 | JGI IMG/M metagenome (GOLD analysis project Ga0157369, IMG submission 113461) | Corn rhizosphere microbial communities from Kellogg Biological Station, Michigan, USA - C2-5 metaG | ecosystem: Host-associated > Plants > Roots > Rhizosphere > Soil | place: USA: Michigan... | reverse complement strand
GGGCTGCTGCTGCTGATCGAGGGCGCGCTGTGCCTGTCGCTGTGGGGGCCGCAGCCGCTCGGCTGGATGTGGATCGGCTCGCAGGTCGATTACGCCACCGGCTCGCTGTTCCTCGGCATCGTCACCGCGTTCGCGGGCATGGTCGGCACGCTCTTCATCACCCTGGCTCTGGCGCGCCGCGTGGACCACGCCTGGAAGCTCGTCCGCCGCGCCGCCGGCTACGAGCAGAAGCGCGGGGCGCTCGAGCGCATCTTCGTCGTCACGGCGGGCACCGCCGTGGTTGGCTTCACCTTCTGGTTCTTCATCATCGCCGGTCCAGGGCCCTCGTTAGCGCCGTCGGCACCGTAGGAGCGGCATGGGGCTGCTCGACTACTACCGCCAGTTCGAGGACATCGATCAGGAGGAGTGGAACGCGGGGCTGCGCGAGCGCCGCGCCCAGGAGAAGGCCACGGCGCTCCAGCGCGTGGTCCGCATCGACCTGTCGAGCACGGAATGGCCGGACATGCCCAACTCCGAGGTGGTCAACGCCGCCATCGCGCGCGCCCGCGGGCGGGTGAACGGCTATCCGGACCGCCACGCGGGCGGAATCCGCTCACTGCTGGCCGAGCGGCACAAGGTGGCGGCGGAGCAGATCGTGGTGGGCAACGGCGCGGCCGAGCTGCTTCAGGCCACCGCATTCACGTTGCTCTCCCCGGGCGATGAGCTGGTCACGCCGTGGCCGTCGTACCCGCTGTATCCGCTGATGGCCTCGCGCGCGGGCGCGCGGCCCGTGGCGGTCGATCTGGCCGGCGGGCGAGCCGATGCCGGCGCGATGTTCGACGCCATCAACGAGCGCACGCGCCTGGTCGTGCTCTGCAATCCCAATGACCCGACCGGCTCCTACCTCAGCTCCGGCGAGGTCAGGCGCCTGGCCGGCGCGCTGCCCGAGCACGTGCACCTGCTCGTGGACGAGGCCTACATCCAGTTCCAGGACGTCGAGGACGAGGACGCCGTGCTCCGGCTCGTGGACGAGTTCGAGCGCCTGCTCGTGTTCCGCACCTTCTCCAAGGCCTACGGCATCTCCGGCCTGCGCTGTGGCTACGCGGTCGGTCCGGCCGGCTCCGCGCGCCTGCTCGACGCCATCGGTCCCGCGCTCGGCGTCAACGCCCTCACGCAAGCCGCCGTGGAGTACGCGCTGCGCTTCGGCGACGACGAGATCGACCGCCGCCGCGCTCTCGTGGTGGAGCAGCGCCGCCGCATCGAGCGCGCGCTCCACGACCTGGCCGTCGACGCTACGGCGAGCCAGGCCAACTTCGTCTGGCTGCACGCCGCCGGCATCACCGGCGCCCAGCTGGCCGGCCACCTACAGAACGAGGGTGTGAGCGTGGCCGCCGGCGGCCCACTGGGGGCAGACGACCACGTGCGAGCCTCGATACGAGGCGCGGTAGCAACAGACCGCCTGCTCAGCGCGCTGGAGAAACTAGGGACTAGGAACTAGGAACTCGCGCTACTCAGCTTGCCTGAGTAGCGCGCCAGTCGTCTGCTCGAGAATCCGCCGCCACGCCGTCGTCCGTTCGCGCTCGCGCTCGAAGTGCTTCATCACCTTGCGCACGCGCGTGGCCGAGATCTCGATGCCGTGCTTGGCGCACACCTCGGCGAAGTGGTCGTAATCCTTCGCGAGCTTGATCGTCACGGACTCGAAGCCGTGACGCGCGATCTCCACGCGCTTCGTGAAGTTCATGATGTTCGTCTCGAACATCAGCTCGTCGTTGGGCTCGGGCTCGATCAGGATGATGTCCACGCCCTGGTACTTCTCGGACCACTGCTTAACCGACTCGTGCAGGCGCTGGTACGTGAGCAGCTTGAAGGCCTGGTAACCGATCTGCGGGAAGCCCATATCGGTCACGCGCCGCACCCGGCTGCCGAACATCGTTGGGATCATCTTCTGGAAGTCGTTCACGTACGGCACGAGCGGGTTGATCACCACGACGAGCTTGGCCCCGTGCTCCACCGCGACGTCGAGGTTGGTGGTGGAGCGCAGGCCGCCGTCCACCAGGTGGCGGCCCTTCACGTCGACCGGCTTGTAGACCATCGGCAGCGCCGTGGAGGCGGCGACGGCGGTCGGGATCGGTACGTCGTCCCAGCCCTCCTCGCCGAGCACGATGCGCTCACACGTGTCGAGGTCGGTGGCCGGCAGGTAGAGCTCGCGGCCGAGCATGCGGAAGTCGGCGCTGCGGTCGAGGTCGCCGAGCACATCGCCCAGGTAGTCCTCGATGCCCCTGCCGTCGTACACGCCCGCGGGCAGGCCCTCGGCGAGACCCACCACGATGTCCATCATCGACACCGAGCGCAGGTTGCCGGCGAGAGTCCGGGCGATGCCGGCCACCCGCAGAGGCAGCAGCGCGGCGCTCTTGGCGAAGTCGAGGTAGTTGGGCCGGAGCAGCGTGCCCAGGTCGATGTCGCGGAACGGGGTGGGCACCTGCTGGTTGACCACCCGCATCATCTCCTCGGGCGTGACGCCGTTGGCGGCCATGCTGGCGATGAACGAGCCGGCGCTCGTGCCGACGTACACGTCGAACTCGTTCACGTTGCGGTTCACGGCCAGCAGATCGAGCGCGCGCAGCGCGCCAATCTCGTAGACCCCGCCCGTGAAGCCGCCGCCCCCGAGCACGAGAGCTGTCTTCGAGCGGCTGCGGCGAGTCCTGCGGCCGGACCGGCTCTGCGCCGGTTTCTCTAACTTGACGACCTTGCCCATTGAGCGCCCCTGGGTCGATTATGGCAATGAAGACGCTTACCGCTACCTCGGACGTCTTTCGCTGTTCATGCACCTGATGCGGAGATTCATGCTCCTGGCGGGCCTCCTTGTGCTGTTGCTGCTGCCCGCGGGGGTGGCGGATGCGCGGAGCCTCGGTTCCCAGCTCCGTTCCGCCATGCGCGGAGCGGGCTCGCACTCGGGCGCTTATGTGCGCGATGCCACCAGCGGCAAGGTGCTTTACAGCTACCGCTCCTCGGTGCCGCGCATCCTCGCGTCCAACACCAAGCTGTTCACGAGCAGCGCGATCCTGGCCCAGCTCGGGCCGGACGCCACCTTCGCCACCGAGCTCGAGAGCGACGGCACGACCGACCCGATCACTGGGGTCTTCAGCGGCGACATATACCTCCACGGCGGCGGCGACCCGACGTTCGGCACCAGCTCATTCATCCGCAAGTTCTTCGGCAGCGGAGCCAGCATCGAGGACCTAGCCGACGAGCTGGAGGCCACCGGGATCACACGGGTGAACGGCCGCATCATCGGCGACGAGAGCCGCTTCGACCCGCTGCGCGGCATACCGGACTCGGGGTACGGCTTCGACCGCGATCTCGGCGCTCCCCTGAGCGCCTTGACCTTCAACCGCGGCCTTGCCAACTCGCGCGGCACCGCGATCCAGGGCAACCCGCCGCTGTTCGCCGCCCAGCAGATGGCCGCGGCGCTGAAGGGGCGGCACATCAAGGTCACGCGGAAGTCCGCGGTGGGCACCGCGCCGGGCGACGCCAAAGTGCTCTCCTCCGTGGAGTCGCCACCGCTGTCCACGATCCTCAAGCTTCAGAACAAGGAGTCGGACAACTTCTTCGCCGAGACGCTGCTCAAGGACCTGGCCGCCTCCAGCAGGTCCACGGGCACGACCAGCCGCGGCGCCGCCGCCGCGGTGCGCTACGCGCGCAAGCTCGGCTCGCGCGTGCGGATGGTGGATGGCTCGGGGCTCGACCGGCGCGACCGGGCCGCGCCCAAGGAGGTCGTGGACCTGCTCGAGGGTGAGCGCAAGCGCGACCCGGACGAGTTCAACGCTCTGCTGGCCTCGCTGCCCATCGCCGGCCGCGACGGCACGCTGAGCAACCGCATGCGCCACGGCTCCGCGCGAGGACGGTGCCACGCCAAGACCGGCACGCTCTCCGACGTCAGCACGCTGTCCGGCTACTGCTTCGCCCGCGGCGGCGATCTGATCGAGTTCTCGCTGCTGATGAACCGGGTGAACGTGCTCTCCGCGCACCGGGTGCAGGACCGGATGGCGAACGTGATGGCGGCGTTCCGCGGGTCGGCGTCGGCGACCAAGAAAACCACGCTCGACCTCAAGAGCGCGAAGACCGTGGCGGGCGCGTTCGCGAGCGACTGCGGCGCGTGCCAGGCCAGCGTGAGCGACTGCTCGCGGCTCTCACCGCGGCGCGTGGACTGCGTGGTGGCGGAGAACGACACGTGCTCCGAGGTGATCGCAACCACGCTCTTCACCAACGGCTTCCTCTATACGGCCATCTACCCGTGCAAGACCGCCACTCCGACCACCGCGGCGGCGCAGGTGCGGCTCAAACCCCGCGGCGGGCTCAGGTACGAGCCGCTCACCCCGGCCACATTCGAGTTCGCCTCGGACGTCTTCCCCAAGCACCTGCCCTACCCGCGCTATCCCGTGCGCCACTACCACGGCACGACGTCGCAGAAGCATCACAACCCCGTCGACATCTGGACCGACCGCAAGCACGACGTGCTCGGCGTGTCGGGCGTGAGCTTCGACGCTTCCTGCTTCCACGGCCTCCAGTTCGCGGACCTGGGACACCGCAAGCTCACGAAGCACGGCACGGTGCTGAACGCCAAGCGCGCGAAGGCGGCGGGCGGGCGCCCGGCCTTCACGCTTCACGCCGAGCTGCACGGCAAGCGCTTCACCGGCTCGCTCCGGCTGCTGCACCTGAGCTGCGCGAAGAAGCCGATCAGCTTCAGCGCAAAGCTCGTCTAGTCCCAGGTGACATGCAGCTTCGGCGGCTTGCGGAACACCAGGCCGCGGGGCGCGGCGGCACGCTCAAGCCTCAGACCAGGTAAGCGGTCGAGCAACCCGGCGATCGCGGCATGTGCCTCGAGCCGCGCCAGGTGCATGCCGAGACAGACATGCGGGCCCGCCGCGAACGACAGGTGACGCCCGGCGTTCGCTCGCCTGACGTCGAAGCGGTCGGGCTCCGCGAACACGGCGGGGTCGCGGTTGGCGCCGGCGAGCGAGACGGTCACCAGGTCGCCCTTGGCGATGCTCGCGCCCCCCAGCTCCACCCCGCGCGTGGCGTAGCGATCGACCGACGCCGCCGACGGCTCGAGCCGCAGAGACTCCTCGATCGCGTTTCTCAGCAGCGACCGGTCTTCGCGCACCAGCGCCAGCTGCTCCTCGTGGGACAGCAGGTGGAGGACCGCGTTGCAGATCATCCCCTCGGTGGTCTCGATGCCGCCGAACAGGAGAACCGCCTCGTTCGGTCCGACGCCGTGCTTGCGGAGCTCCTCCACCGCCCGGGCCCCTTCCTCCGGCACAGGCCTGCCTGCGGACAGTCCGCTGGTCGCCTCCACGATCGCCGCGTACCAGCGCAGCATCTGCGAGACGCCCACCTCCTCGAGCTCCAGCGCCACTGCCATGGTCTGGGCCGCCAGCGGCCCGGCCAGCTCGCTGCGCAGCTCGGCTCTGCCCGCCGGCTCGAACGCGGCGATCAGGCGCTCCACCTCCTTCGACACGCTGGCGGTGAAGCGCGCCCGCACCGCCTCCAGCCGGAACGGCCGCGCGTACGGCGCGCGCTCCCGCGCGTGCTCCTCGCCATCGGTGTTGAGCATGCCCCGCCCAACCACCTGGCCGGTGCTGAAGCGCGGGTCGTCCACGGTGAACGTGTCCGGATCCCGCATCACCCCCAGCGCCAGGTCGCGCCGCGTCACGAGCCACGCGTTGAGAGGCTCAACCCACGCCACCGGCTCGGTGTCGCGCAGCCGCGCGAGCAGCGGATGCGGGTCGGCCTCGAGCTCGGCGAGAGTCGTCACCCGAGTAGGGCCAGCAACCCGTCCTCGTCGAGGATCTCGGTCCCCAGCTTCTCGGCCTTGGCGAGCTTCGATCCTGGTTCGGCGCCGAGCACCAGGTAGTCCGTCTTCTTCGACACCGAGTTCGTGACCTTCGCGCCCGCGGCCTCGAGCCGCTCGGTGGCCACCTCGCGCGACAGGTTGGGCAGCGTCCCTGTGATCACGAACGTCTTTCCGGCGAGCGGACCCTCCGTGCCCGGAATCGGCCCGCCCTCCTGCTCCATCTGCAAGCCGAGCCCGCGCAGCCGCTCGATCATCTCGCGGTTCCGGTCCTCCGACAGGAACTCGATGAGCGTGTTCGCCATCTTCGGTCCGACGCCGTCCGTCTCGGCGATCTGCTCCTCGTTCGCCTCCAGCAGCGCGTCCATCGAGCCGAACCGCGCGGCCAGGTTGCGCGCGTTCACCCCGCCGATCCCTGGAATGCCGAGCGCGTACAGCACCCGGAAGAACGGCTGCCGCTTGGATGCCTCGATGTTGGCCAGCAGGCTGGTGGCCGAGATCTCGCCGAAGCCGTCGAGCGACATGATCCGGTCCTTGTCGAGCTCGTAGATGTCAGCGGCGTCCTTGATCACGTTCTCGTTCAGGAAGCGGATCGCGGTTTCCTCGCCGAAGCCGTCGATGTCCATCGCGCCCACGAAGTGCTTTACGTGCTGGAGCACCTGACCCGGGCAGCCCGCGCGGTTGGGGCAGATCGTCCACACGCCGTCCTCGGGCTTCACGGTGGGCGTGTTGCACGCGGGGCACCGCTCAGGCGGCTTCGGCACCGCCGATCGGTTCTTACGCTTCTGCGACTTCGCGGTTGGCGACACCACCTGCGGGATCACGTCGCCCGCGCGCATCACGATCACCTCGTCGCCGTCGCGCACGTCCTTGCGCTTCAGGTCCTCCTCGTTGTGGAGGGTGGCGAGCTTGACCGTCACGCCCGACACTTGCACCGGCTCCAAGACGGCGAACGGGATCATGTGGCCCGTCCGCCCCACGTTCCACGCCACCTGGTTCAAGGTCGTGGTGGCCGTCATGGGCGGAAACTTCCAGGCGATCGCGCCGCGCGGCTCGCGTCCCACGACGCCCAGCGAGCGCTGCAGCTCCAGGTCGTTCACCTTCACCACCACGCCGTCGATCTCGAAGTCGAGCGACTCGCGGCGCTCCTCCCAGGCGCGGCAGCCGGCGGCGAGCGCGTCGACGTCGTCGTATACGGCCACGTCCGGGCTGACCTTGAAGCCGTGGTCGGCCAGCCACTCGAGCGTCTCGGACTGGGTCTTGAAGGACTTGCCCTCGAGCGCACCCACGCCGTAGCACCAGATCGACAGCGGCCGCGAGGCGGCAAGCTGCGGATCGAGCTGGCGGATGGACCCGGCGGCGGAGTTGCGCGGGTTGGCGAAGGTGGGCAGCCCCTGGGCGGCCCGCTCCTCGTTGAGCTTGGCGAAGTCCGAGCGCGGCAGGTACACCTCTCCCCGCACCTCGAGCAGCGGTGGCGCGCCCTCAACGCGCAGAGGGATCGCCTTGATCGTGCGCAGATTTTGCGTCACGTCCTCGCCCACCTCGCCGTTGCCGCGCGTCGCTCCGCGCACCAGCACGCCGTCCTCGTATACGAGTGAGATCGCCAGGCCGTCGATCTTCGGCTCGGCCTCGTACTCGATGCGCGCGTCCTCCACACCCTGCTTCTTCATCAGGTTGTACATGCGCGTCTCCCATGCGCGCAGCTCCTCCTCGTTGCGCGCATTGGCGAGCGACAGCATCGGCTTGAGGTGCGGCACCTCCTCGAATTTCGAGAGCGGCTGCGCCCCCACCCGCTGGGTCGGCGAGTCGGGCGTGAGCAGCTCGGGGTGCTCGGCCTCGATCTCGCGCAGCTCGTTCAGCAGCGCGTCGTACTCGGCGTCCGAGACCTCGGGATCGTCGAGGACGTAGTACCGGTGGTTGTGGTAGTCGAGCTGCTTGCGCAGCTCGCCCGCCCGCTTCTCGGGCGTTCCTGCGGCGGCCTTACTCAACCTCTCGCGCCGCGGGTCGGAGCAGGCCCTCGAGGTCGAAGTCGGCGAGCGACTCGATGCCTGCCTCGTCTGTCAGGTCGAAGTGGAGCGGCGTGACGGCGATGCAGCCCTCGGCGATGGCGGCGAAGTCGGTGCCGTCCTCGCGCTCATAGTCCGGATCGTCGCCGTAGATGCGGTAGCGGCGCCGGCCCTCGTGCTCCTCGAGCAGGTGCAGCTTGTCGCGGTACACGCGCCGCCCGAGCCGGCACACCCGCGCGCCGTTCACCTCGCCGGCTGGGCAGTTCACGTTGAGCAGCGTGCCCTCCGGCATCGGCACGCTGGCAAGCTCCTCGACCATGCGGGCCACGAAAGCGGCCGCCGGATCGAAGTCGAACTCGCGACCCAGCCGGAAGTCCAGCTCGCGCATGTTCGACTGCTGCGACACCGCGATCGCCGGCACGCCGAGCACGATCCCCTCGAACGCCGCCGCCACGGTGCCCGAGTAGGTGATGTCGTCGCCGAGGTTGGACCCGTGGTTGATGCCCGACACGATCAGCTCCGGCTCGAACTCCACGAGCCCGAGCGCGGCGAACCGCACGCAGTCCACCGGCGTGCCGTCGGTCGCGTGGCCAACGGTGCCGTCCTCGAACTCGATCTCGTCCACCCAGAGCGGCGTGCGGGTGGTGATGGAGCGCGCCGTGGCGCTGCGATTCGAGTCCGGGGCGATCACCGCCAGCTCCACGCCCGGCACCTGAAGCAGCGCCCGGCGCATCGTGTTCAGCCCGGTGGCCTGGATGCCGTCGTCGTTGGTGAGGAGAACCTTCATGCCGGCCTCTGAGCATAGTGTTCGCCCCCGCCGTGAACCCGCTCGCCAAAGTGCGCCGCCGCTGGCGGCTTTTTCGCCTCCGGGGCGACGCTGTGGAGTGCCCATGCTGCGGCGGGCGCTTCCGCGAATTCATGCCGGGACGGGACCCCAACAACCCGATTTGCCCGCGCTGCGGGGCCCAGGCGCGACACCGCGCGCTGTGGCTCTATCTCCATGAACGAACTCCTCTCTTTGCCGGTAAAGGCCTCCGGGTGCTGCATTTCGCCCCCGAGCGCGCGCTCGGTGGCGCGCTCGCGGCGGCGCCCGGCATCCGGTACGTCAGCGCGGACCTCCACGCCCCCGAGGCCATGGAGCACTTCGACATAACGGACATTCCCCACCCCGATGGCTCGTTCGACGCGATCCTCTGCATCCACGTCCTCGAGCACGTGGAGGACGACCGCAAGGCCATGCGCGAGCTCCGCCGCATCCTCGGCCCCGACGGCTTCGCGATCGTCCTCGTACCGCTCGACCTATCAAGGCCCGAGACCTACGAGGACCCGGCCATCACCGATCCCGTCGATCGCGAGCGCCAGTTCTGGCAGGCCGACCACCTGCGCCTCTACGGCGCCGACTTCCCGGACCGCCTGCGCGAGGCCGGCTTCGACGTGACGGTGGACCCCTGGGTGCGCGGCCTCGACCCCGCGCTGATCAAGCGCCACGGCCTCTTCGCCCAGGAAGACATGTACTTGTGCCGAGTTCCCAGTTCCCAGTTCCCAGTTCCCAGTTCCTAGCCCCAGAAGGCGTGCCAGGCCCCCAGGTCCTCGGTGCTCTCTCGCAGCTCCGCGACCTTTCCGCCCCGCACCAGGAACGAGAAGGTCAGCTCCAGGTCGAGTCTCTCCTCGCCGCGCTTCGCCGTCGCGCGCACCGGCACGATCACGCGGCCGCCCTCCTTCGCGAACGAGCGCGGCTCGACCTTCAGCGTGCCGCGGCTTGCGCGCATGATGCGGCCGACCGTCCGAACGAGCTGAGCCGGCCCGCGGCTCTCCTGAGGCCCCACCCTCGGGCTCTCGGCCGGCAGCACGAGCACCATGTCCGGCGACGCCAGCCGCAGCATCGTGAGCGGCCGCCGGCGCCGCATGGCACGCAGGAAGCGCCGCACCACCTCGACGTCGTCCATCAGTAGCGCACGCTCTCCAGGTAGAGGCCGTGGGGCGGCGCGGTGTCGCCTGCCTCGCTGCGCGGGCGCCCTTCGAGCAGCGCGCCAAAGCTCGCGAGGTCCCGGCGCCCGCGGCCGACCTCGAGCATCGTCCCCACCAGCGTCCTGACCATGTGCCGCATGAAGGTGTCCGCCTCGATCCAGAACTCGATGGCGTCATCCTCGCGGTCGACCCATTCGGTGCGCAAGACGTCGCGCGAAAAGCGCACGTGATCGGTGTCGGTTGGTGTGAACGCCGTGAAGTCGTGCGTGCCGAGCAGCGCCGCGGCGCAGGCGTGCAGGGCAGTGCGGTCGAGCGCGTGCGGGTAGTGCAGAGCGAGACCAGGCTCAAACGCGCTGCCGGCCTCCCGTGTGAACACCCGGTAGCGATATGTGCGGCTCAGCGCATCACGCCGCGCGTCGAAGCCCTCATGCGCCGGCTCGCTCGACAGCACCCGCACGTCGGAGGGCAGCACGCCGTTGATGGCCCGGGCGGTGGCCGGCTCACCGTCGTGCGACGCCACCTGTCCGCGCGCATGCACCCCGGCGTCGGTCCGCCCCGCCACTGTCAGCCGCAGCGCGCGCCCCAGCACCCGCTCGAGGCCGCTCTCCAGCTCGCCCTGCACCGTGCGCAGCCCAGGCTGCCGCGCCCAGCCCGCGAACTCCGACCCGTCGTACTCGAGCAGAAGGCGGGCGGTCGCCACTACCCGCGCTTGCGCGCCACGGTGATCAGGTACTCGTTGTCGATCACCACGCGCCCATCGCTCGCCTGGTTGAACTCCTCGATCAGCTCGACGAGGTCCCCCTTCATCGCCGCACGGTCCTCATCGGACAGGGTGCGCGCGGCCACCTGGCTCGGCCCGGCATTGCGACTGAATGCGAAGAAGCCATCCGGCGAGTCCCACTCATGCCTGATCGCGTGACGCTCGCACCGCACGGACGACGCCAGCGGCTCGAGGCGCTCGCGCGCCGCGTCCTCAGTGCCCCAGAGCGTGGGCGCCGGCACGTCGCCTTGCGGGATGTACGTGCCGCGCAGCGCCGACACCCGGCCCTGGAAACCGTCGGGTGACCAAGCCGCGAGGCCCACGGTGCCACCAGGCCGCACAACCCTGAACATCTCCGACGCCGCACGCTCGGGCCGCGGGGCGAACATCGCGCCGAACGTGGACGCCGCGCAGTCAAAGCGCGCGTCCTCGAACGGCAGCTCTTCCACGTCAGCCACGACCCACTCCACGTCGTACCCCTCTTCGGCCAGCCGGGCGCGGCCCAGCTCGACCATCGCGGGCGTCAAATCCGAGGCCACCACGGCGGCGCCCTCGCGCGCGGCCAGCAGCGTGAGGTTGCCGTTTCCGGCGGCCACGTCGAGCACCTCCTGCCCGGCGGAGATCGCGCACGCGTCGACGAGCGCCTGCGAGGCAGGCAGGATCACCTTGGCGATCTCGGCGTAGTCCCCGAGGCTCCAGGCGGCGCGAATCTGGTCCTTGTGCTGAGTGAGGTCGGTCACGGGACCCCGAAAACGTAGCCGTAACGGAGTTATGTTGCTCGCGATGCGGCTCTTGGCCCTCACCATGGCGGCTCTCGCGTTCACCGTCTCCACCGCCCACGGCGACGGAAACTCCGCGCTCAAGCGGCTCGCGCACCGCCACCTCCACCCCGCGCCGCTCGTCCCGACGACGGCGCCGCCATCGCTGCGGCCGATCGACTCGACGCTCCAGCTCAGCGGCCACAGCCGCACGCCGGGCGCCTACGCGCTGCGCCTGGTCCACAACGCGCCGAACGGTCCCGAGGCG
>Ga0157369_10008751_pt1 | contig 11593 bp, 12 predicted proteins | sample C25metaG_FD_113461 | JGI IMG/M metagenome (GOLD analysis project Ga0157369, IMG submission 113461) | Corn rhizosphere microbial communities from Kellogg Biological Station, Michigan, USA - C2-5 metaG | ecosystem: Host-associated > Plants > Roots > Rhizosphere > Soil | place: USA: Michigan... | reverse complement strand
TCCGCCGACTTTCATGCCTTGCAGGCCTTGGTCCCAGCCTTTGATGACCCGCCCGGCCCCAAGCGGGAAAGCGAGCGGCTCACCTCGATTCCACGACGCATCGAATTCCTCGCCGGTCGAGAACGCCACCCCCACGTAGTGCGCGACGATGGTGTGACCGGCGGTAGCTTCGGCGCCGTCTCCGACGATCTCGTCGACGATCACCAGGTCGGACGGCGGCTCGCCCCCAGGAAAGTCGACCTCGGGCTTTTCGCGCTGCGTCACAGGGATTTCCTCTCGGGCTTAAGTCACGAATCGTCAGCTGTCGTAGGCGCCGAGCACGTCGATGACGAACACCAGGGTGTCGGTGCCGCTGATGCCGGCGCTTGGTTGCCCGGCCGAACCATACGCTGCGTCAGGCGGGGCGACGATCATGACCCGGCTTCCGACTTTGACGCCCGGCAGGCCGTCGTCCCACGCCTTGATCAGTTGCCCTACGCCGACCGGGAAAGCAGCGGGCAGGCTGCGCTGCCAGGAGGAGTCGAACTCCTTGCCGGAAGCCCAGATCTGGCCCACGTACTGCACGACGAGTTCCTGGCCCTTGGCGACCGCAGGGCCGGAGCCCTGGATGAGCGTCGTCACCGACGTCTTGGTCGGCGCGGCCGTCTTCGGGATGGTGATCGTCGGCTTCTGGTTCAGGCTGGTGTCGGAGACGGTCGGCAACGCGCCGCCACCCGAACTCACCGCCGCACCCGACGGGCCGGCGTTACTGCTGTAGCCGCCGAGGACGTCGAACACCAGCACCGCGGTGTCGGTCTTCTTGACGCCGGTGGGCAGGCTCGACACCTGGCCGAACCCTTCGCTCGGCGGGATCACGATCAGCACCCGGCTGCCAGTCGGAACGCCGACGAGCGCCTTGTCGAGGCCGGTCATCGTCAGCTGGCCGGTGCCGACCGGCAACGTGTCGGGCGGAGTGCTGCTGTCGTAGGTGTTCTCGAACTCGGTCGCGCCCTTCAGCGTTTCGCCGAAGCCGTTGACGACCGCGAGGTCGCCGGCCTTCAACGTGGTGCCCGAGCCCCGGCTGACGACGGAAACGGCCGTGGTCGCGGGCGCCTTCGCCTTGGCGGGAACCGTCACGGTCGGCTTGGAGTTGAACGCGCCCGTCACGCTCACCCCGGCCGGCGACGACGAGTTCGACGCCGACTTGGACGACGAACTGCAGGCCGCAGCAAGCGAGGCGACCAGGGCGGCAACGGCGATCGTGCCCACCGCTCGAACGGACGTGCTTGCGAGCACTGAACACCTCGACTCTGGAAGCGACATGAACCAGTCGACCCTAACCACCAGGGCTGAGAGTGCGCTGAGTGCGGCCGGGCCTACATGCTCGCGATGAGCTTCTCGACCCGATCGTCGACGGCGCGGAACGGGTCCTTGCACAGCACCGTACGCTGCGCTTGGTCGTTGAGCTTGAGGTGCACCCAGTCGACCGTGAAGTCGCGGCGCTTTTCCTGAGCCCGCTTGATGAATTCGCCGCGCAACCGGGCGCGGGTGGTCTGCGGCGGAACCGACTTGGCCTCGAAGATGTCGAGGTCGCGGGCCACCCGCTCGACCTCACCCCGGCGCTCTAGCAGGTAGTACAGCCCGCGGCTGCGGTTGACGTCGTGGTAGGCGAGGTCGATCTGCGCGACGCGCGGCGACGACAGCGCGAGGTTGTGCTTGGCGCGATAGCGCTCGATCAGCCGGTGCTTGATGACCCAGTCGATCTCGCGGTCGACGAGTGAGAGATCTCCGGTCGAGATCGCGCGAACCGTGCGCTCCCACAGGTCGAGGACGCGGCCGGTGACGGCGTCGGTGCCTCTGCGGTCAGCGAAGTCGCGCGCCTTGGTCAGGTACTCCTCCTGGATCTCCAGCGCGCTGGCCTCCCGGCCGTTGGCGAGCCGCACCTTTCGCCGTCCGGTGGGATCGTGACTCACCTCGCGGATGGCACGGATCGGGTTCTCGAGCGTAAGGTCGCGAAGCACCACCCCTGCCTCGATCATCCGCAGCACCAGGTCGGTCGAGCCGGCCTTGAGCAACGTGGTCGTCTCGGCCATGTTGGAGTCGCCGACGATCACGTGGAGGCGGCGGAACCGCTCGGCGTCCGCATGAGGTTCGTCGCGGGTGTTGATGATCGGCCGCGACCGCGTCGTCGCGGACGAGACACCTTCCCAGATGTGCTCAGCGCGCTGGCTCACACAAAAGACGGCACCGCGGGGCGTCGCGAGCACCTTGCCCGCGCCGCAGATGATCTGGCGGGTGACGAGGAACGGGATCAGGACGTCGGCGAGCCGGCCGAACTCTCCTTGCCTGCCGACCAGGTAGTTCTCGTGGCAGCCATAGGAGTTGCCTGCGGAGTCGGTGTTGTTCTTGAACAGATAGATGTCGCCGGCAATGCCTTCTTCACGCAGCCGGCGTTCGGCGTCGACCAGCAAACCCTCGAGCGTGCGCTCGCCCGCCTTGTCATGCACCACGAGGTCGACCACGTTGTCGCATTCGGGGGTCGCGTATTCGGGGTGGCTGCCGACGTCGAGGTACAGCCGGGCGCCGTTGCGCAGAAAAACGTTGCTCGAGCGACCCCACGAAACGACGCGGCGGAAGAGGTAGCGGGCTACCTCATCGGGTGACAACCTGCGCTGGCCGTGGAACGTGCAGGTGACGCCGTACTCGTTCTCCAGGCCGAAGATGCGCCGGTCCATGCCCGGCAGCCTATGTGAGCGAACGTTCGGATCGTCGCAGCCTCGCCCGGCCGTGGCTGCTGCGGTCACTACCAGCGAGCTGCCCGTGCGAACGAGCCGATCGCGAGGCCGGGAATCTGCCAACCGCGGGCGAGCAGCGCCTCCTCGTAGGCCTTCGCCGCTTCCCGCTTCTCGGTCCGACGCCGCTCCAGCTCTTCCTCGGGCAGGTGTTCGTCGCGCGCCTCGTCGAAGCGGGCGACAGCCGCAAGGTAGTTGCGCATGAGCGAGTGGATCTTCGCGTCGTTAGTCCAAGAAGCCACGTGGTACCTCCCCAGTCACGCTGAGTAATCGGCCGAACGGACCATCGAACTTGAGCCCATGCGGTCGAGAGCTTGCGCCGCAACCGGGTGATTTGCGGGCCGCGCGCGTGCGGAAACCGGACTTCCCGTTAGTTCAGGCGCAGCGAGCACGCTCGGCCGCCCGCCGTGCGGAGCAATGCGGCGGCCGCCGAACGGCCTAGCGCGTCAGGTCTGGTCGGACGCCGGTTCGCTGCCGTTCGCCGTTTCGCTGCCGTTCGCCGTGGCGGCGGCGCCGTTGCCGTTCTGCAACATCGCGTCGAGCTGGGCGCCGACGAAGCGGCGGAACGCGCGCCGGCCACGAGTGCGATCGAGGACGGCGACCTCGAGCTGCTCGGAGGTGAGAACCCGCGCCTCGCCGTCGGGTGGCTGCGCCAGCGCGTCGACCGCCAGGTGCAACGCGTCGGACAGCGCCGCGCCCTGCTGGTAGCGGTCGCGGAGCAGGCCTGCGATGTGCTCTGCCTGGCCGCCCATGGCGACGAAGTCGTGTTCCTCGGCCACCGAGCCGTCGTAGGTGAGCCGGTAGATCGAGTCGCCCTCGGCGGTGTCGCCGACCTCGGCAACCACGATCTCGACCTCGTACGGCTTTTCTCCCGCACCGCTGAAGATGGCGCCGAGCGTCTGCGCGTAGGCGTTCGCGATCGTGCGGCCCGTGACGTCGCGGCGGTCGTAGGTGTAGCCGGTGAGGTCGGCGAGCCGCACACCGGCCACCCGCAGGTTCTCGAACTCGTTGTAGCGGCCGACGGCGGCGAAGGCGATGCGGTCGTAGACCTCACTAATCTTGTGCAGCGCCTTGGAGGTGTTCTCGGCGACGAACAAGATGCCCTCGGCGTACTGCAGGACGACATTGCTGCGCCCGCGCGCGATGCCTTTGCGCGCGTAGTCGGCGCGGTCCTTCATCAGCTGTTCGGGCGAGACGTAGAACGGCGCGCTCATCGGGTTCTTCTCCTGCTGCGTCGTCGGGCGAGGTGCGAGCTAGCTACCAAGGGCCTTACGTAAGCGGTGCTGCCGGGCCGCCGGGGCGGGTCATGCGGGCCTGGACGACCTGGCCGACGATCTCGCCGAGGGCGGTGTCTGTGATGCGCTGGAAGCCGTCGATCGTGCAGGTGACGACCACCGGGAAGATGCGGCGGGTCAGGTCGGGGCCGCCGGTTGCGGAGTCGTCGTCCGCGGCGTCGTAAAGCGCTTCGACGCACGCGCGGACGGCGTCGTCGGCGGTGAAGTCCTCGCGGAAGAACTTCTTCAGCGCACCGCGGGCGAACATCGAGCCCGAGCCGACGGCGTGGAACGAGTGCTCCTCGTAGCGGCCGCCGGTGACATCGAACGAGAAGATGCGCCCGGCCTTCGCGGGGTCGCTCACGAGCAGGTCGTAGCCTGCGTACAGCGGGACCACGGCAAGGCCCTGCATCGCCATCGGCAGGTTGCCGCGAATCATCATGGAGAGCCGGTTCGCCTTGCCTTCGAGCGAGAGCGTGGCGCCTTGCAGCTTCTCGTAGTGCTCGAGTTCGACCTGGAAGAGCCGCACCAGCTCGATCGCAACACCGGCGGTGCCCGCGATCCCGACGCAGGAGTGCTCGTCGGCCGGGAAGACCTTCTCGATGTCACGCTGGGCGATGATGTTGCCCATCGTGGCGCGCCGGTCGCCCGCCATCACGACGCCGCCGTTGAAGGTGACGGCCACGATGGTGGTGCCGTGCGGCACCTCGAGCGGAGTCGAGCCCGGCATGCCCAGGTTGCCGAGGTTCCGGCGTCCGGGCAACAGGTCTGGCGCGTGCAGGGACAGGAAGTCACTGAACGAGTGCACCCCGGGTTGGTGGAACGCCGCAGGCAGCCGCCCGAAGCCATCGGTCGTTCCCGTCATCCCGGTCCCTTCTCTCGCTGAACTCCCGGCGCCCGACCCTACTGGGCGGCGCGTGGCGCTGGCGCTATTGGCCGCCCTTTTGGATGTACGAGCGGACGAACTCCTCGGCGTTCTCTTCGAGCACGTCGTCGATCTCGTCGAGGATCGCGTCGACGTCCTCGTTGAGCTTCTCGTGCCGTTCCTGCAGATCGGTGCTGTTGGTTTCCTCCTCGACCGCCTCGTCGGCCTCGCTCGACCGACGGGTGGCCCGGTGTTGGCCTCCGGTGTCCTTCTCGGACATGTGTCCTCCCGGTGTTTCGCCGCCGGACTCGGGTGAGGTAACCGGCATCGCTGTCGCCGACATTACCTTCGGCACCGCTCGCGCACAGGTAAGCCCGCTGCCTTTGCTACATCCCCCGCCTGCCGGAAGTCGATCACGTAAAGAGTGCTCAACCCCCCGAGGAACGGGCTGCAGACCGTTCCTCGGGGGGTCAAGCCGTGCAAGGGGCCGCCCGCATAGGCTCCCCACAACAGAGCCGGACGACGGGAGGACGCTCATGGCGCGGCTGCGCGACGACCTTTGGGCAGTCATGGAGCCGGTGTTCAAGCAGATCCTCGAGCACCCGTTCGTCACCGGCCTGACCGACGGGTCGCTGCCGATGGAGTCGTTCGCCTACTACGTGGCACAGGATTCGCATTACCTCCGCGACTACGCGCGTGCCCTCGCACTGGTAGCCGCCAAGGCGCCCGACGAATCGACACTGGCAATGTTCGCGGCCCACGCCCAAGGTGCGATCGAGGTCGAGAAGCAGCTGCACGCGGGCTTCGCGCACGACCTCCAACCTGCCTACGCCACTGAGTTCTCGTCCCCGGTCTCCCCCACGACGCTCGCCTACACGTCGTACCTCCTGCGGGTGTGTTCGCAAGGCGACTTCGCACAAGGCCTCGCGGCCGTGCTTCCGTGCTACTGGATCTACGCCGAGGTCGGCGCCGCACTGTTCACCAAGTCGTCGCCGCAGTATTGGACGCCGTCGACGCGGTCGGCCGCACAGCCGGGGCGGCACAGGTCAGCGCAATGCGCGACCACGTGCTGACGACGTCCAAATATGAATGGATGTTCTGGGACGCCGGCCTACGCCGCGAAACCTGGCCGATTTAGTCGCTAGTGCGAGCCGGTGATTGCCGCGACCAACTCGGCCGCGGTCTCGCAGCGATCGAGCAATTCGCCGACGTGGGCTTTGGTGCCACGCAACGGTTCGAGAGTGGGAACCCGCTGCAACGACTCGCGGCCGGGTAGGTCGAAGATGACAGAGTCCCACGATGCAGCTGCGATATCGCTGCCGAACTTCGCAAGGCATCGGCCACGGAAATAGGCGCGGGTGTCGTGCGGTGGCTCCGACGCCGCTTCGTCGACGGCAGCAGGATCCAGCAGCGTTTGCATGCTGCCGCGGGCGACGAGCCTGTTGTAGAGGCCACGATCGGGCCGGACGTCGTGATACTGCAGGTCGACGAGTTGCAGTTTGTGCGCGCCCCAGCCGAGGTTCTCGCGTTCGCGATAGCCGTCGAGTAATGCCATTTTCGCTACCCAGTCGAGCTCGCCCGACAGTTGACGCGGGTCGTCGGCGAGCCGGGCAAGCACAGATTCCCATCGATCGAGCACGTCGCGCGTGACGTCGTCGACATCGGTGCCGAACTTGTCCTCGACATATTTTCGTGCCTGCTCGAGGTATTCCATTTGAAGCTGGACGGCGGTGAGCTTGCGCCCATCACGCAGGCTCACGCGGTACTGCAAAGTCGGGTCGTGTGACACCGAACGCAGCGCACCGACCGGGCCATCGATGGAGAAATCTGCCGACAGGAAGCCGTCTTCGACCATCGCGAGCACCAGCGCGGTGGTACCGAGCTTGAGGTACGTCGCGATCTCGCTCATGTTGGCGTCACCGATGATCACGTGCAGCCGCCGATACTTCTCCGGGTCGGCGTGCGGTTCGTCGCGAGTGTTGATGATGGGCCGCTTGAGAGTCGTTTCGAGCCCGACCGCTACCTCGAAAAAGTCCGCGCGCTGGCTGATCTGGAATCCCTGACCGCGGCCGTCGGCACCGATGCCGACGCGGCCGGCACCGCAAAACACCTGGCGTGAAACAAAAAATGGCGTCAGATGTCGCACGATGTCGGCGAACGGTGTGGCTCGCGCAGTCAGGTAATTCTCGTGACAGCCGTAGCTCGCGCCTTTGTTGTCGGTGTTGTTCTTGTAGAGCTGGATCTGCCAGCTGCCCGGCACCGTAGCGGCGCGACGTGCGGCCTCGGCCATCACGAACTCGCCGGCCTTGTCCCACAGCACGCCGTCCAATGGATTGGTGACTTCGGGGGTTGAGTACTCGGGGTGCGCATGGTCGACGTACAGGCGTGCGCCGTTGGTCAAAATGACGTTGGCGAGACCTAAGTCTTCGTCGGTCAACTGCGACGGATCGGCAACTTCGCGAGTCATGTCAAAGCCGCGAGCATCGCGCAGCGGATTCTCTTCTTCGAAGTCCCAACGCGCGCGCCGCTCTCGCGCCAGCGCGCCAGGCACGTACGCGTTCACGATCTGCGATGACGCCGCCATAGCGTTCGCGGTCGGGTGGCCGGGCACCGAGATGCCGTACTCGGTCTCGATCCCCATCACCCTGCGCGCGCTCACCAGCCCAGCGTACGGGCTCGGCCCGACGTGAGCTCCGATGGCAACCATCTGGCTGCGTTCGTACCGGTCGGGCGACCCGCGTGAGAATGGGCGTGTGGTGCTGAATCCGGCCGCCGAACTCGTCACGATCTTGGACGACGACGGGCAGCCGTGCGGTGTAGCTACGCGCGCCGACGTGCGCGCGAAGAACCTGCTGCACGGGGCGACCGCGATCCTGGTCTCCCGGTCGGACGGCCGTGTGTACGTCCACCGCCGCACGCTGAACAAAGACATCTATCCCGGCGCCCATGATTGCTGGGCTGGCGGCGTCCTCGCCGCTGGCGAAGCTCCTGAGGACGGTGCACGACGTGAGCTCGCGGAGGAACTCGGCGTCCACGATGTGCCGTTGCGGCCCTTGCTGGTTACCCGCTGGCACGACGCGGCCGTCCGGGCGGTTTATCACGTCTACGCGGTGACGTGGGACGGCGGGATCGTGCACCAGGAAGACGAGGTGGCCTGGGGAGCCTGGTGGAGTCTCGAAACCCTTGCCGAGCGCCTCGCCGACCCCGATTTCGCCTTCGTTCCGGACGGTCGGCACTTACTAGAACTGTCGAACCTGCTACCGAAATTCGGGCAGTCCGCCCCCAGCGGTGCAACGTGACCGCAGCGCGGGAGGCGATCGTGATCTACCCCTGCCGCGGGGTAACCCGAATGGGCTAGGGTCAGCGCGCAGGATGGGGGTGACACGCCGGGAGCGGCGCGTAATGGCATCGAAAAACGGCGCATCCGACAACGACGAAGCTCACGAGCCACGCCATGGGCGGCCGCCCGGGCAAACTGCGCCACGTCTCGAAGGGTCATCCGCGCTCTGGCTGAAGATCGGCGTCACGGTCGCCGGTCTCGGCGTTCTGGCTGCGCTCGCGGTCGTTGTTGCACACGGCCCGCACCCGTCAACGGTCACCAACTTCCCGCAGGACGCCGATCTGTTCGCGTCCCTCCCGGTCACCACGAGCGCACCCCCGCTGCCATCGGTAAGTCCCACACCGAGCGGCACCCCTGTCGCGAAGCCGGCTGTTGCGACGACGACCAAGTCGTCGAGCCCGTCGGCAGCCAAGAAGCCGAGCAAGGCAGCAAAGCGCCGGGTGCACATCCCGTTCATCGGCCCGGCGTTGACACCGTCGCCGACAAAGACGAAGCAGCCGAGCCCGCCTCCGTCGAAGAAGACCAGTAGTTCGCCATCCGCGCCGGGAACGACCACGCAGCCGGTTGTTCCGCCGACTCACGGCAATCCCCCGCCGACAACCCCGACACCAACCCCGACACCAACGCCAACACCTACACCAACGCCTACACCGCCGCCCGACTCGAGCAGCTCGCCACCACCGCCGCCGCCTTCAAGCAGCCCGGCGGAACCGCCGCCGAGCAGCCCAGCGGAACCACCGCCCAGCACGGAATCGCCGCCGCCAAGCAACCCACTGCCGTCGATTTCCATTTCCATCGGGATCGGCGGCGGCATCGGTGGCCTGTTGACCGGCTTGCTGGACAAAACGGTCACTCTTGGGCGAGTGAGATAACCAAGGTCGGGGAACACGACCTCCGACTTCGCCTCAGGGCGGGACGTCTGGAGGTCGGCGATGGGATCAGGCGCAGCGGTCGTAGCGAAGATTGGCTTTACTGCGGCGGGCGTTGCTGCGCTTGCGGCCGCCGCCGTGCTGGTGGCTCATGGCGCGCACGGCAAGCCGGGGCACTACACGGCTGCCACTGACTTGCTGTCGCCATCACCGTATCCGGCAGCTGCACGCGCAACTCCGTCGACGACGCCGGCCGCTGCAACCACCGCGGCCACCGCGGCCACCGCGACTCCTGCGTCGCCGTCCCCGGCGCAGCCTCCCGCCGCACAGCCGGCCCTGCCCGCACCGGTCGTTGCCGGGCTCGCGGTCGTGGCACCGGCGCAGACCACCCCGACGCAATCGACGAGCGCGACGCCGTCGAGTAGTCCGACGCCGGCGGCGACTGTGACGCCGAGTCCGAGCGGGACGACGCCCGCTCCTACCCAGCGACCCGGCGTACCGACTCGGACGCCGCGCCCGCTGCCGACGTGTGACCCGCGCGACTGCGGTGACTGGCACCACCACGGTGGCCACCATCACGGTGGCCACCACCCGGGCTGGTGGGGCTAGGGCGGCACCGCTTACAGGTACTGGCCGGTGTTCGCGATCGTGTCGATCGAACGGCCTGCCTCGGTACCTTGTTTGCCCGACACGAGCGTGCGGATGTAGACGATCCGCTCGCCCTTCTTGCCTGAGATGCGCGCCCAGTCGTCGGGGTTCGTCGTGTTCGGCAGGTCTTCGTTCTCCTTGAACTCGTCGACGCAGGCCGCCATCAGGTGCTGCATGCGCAGGCCCTTGCTGCCGTTGTCGAGGAAGTCCTTGATCGCCATCTTCTTGGCGCGGTCGACGATGTTCTGGATCATCGCTCCGGAGTTGAAGTCCTTGAAGTACAGGACTTCCTTGTCGCCATTGGCATAGGTGACCTCGAGGAAGCGGTTCTCCTCGCTTTCGGTGTACATCCGCTCGACGGCGTGCTGGATCATCGCCTGCACGGTGGCCTCCCGAGAGCTGCCGTGCTCGGCAAGGTCTTCGGCGTGCAGCGGCAGATCGGCCGTGATGTATTTGCTGAAGATGTCACGGGCCGCCTCGGCGTCCGGCCTTTCGATCTTGATTTTGACGTCGAGCCGCCCGGGCCGCAGGATCGCGGGGTCGATCATGTCCTCGCGGTTCGACGCGCCGATGACGATCACGTTCTCGAGGCCTTCGACACCGTCGATCTCGCTGAGCAGCTGCGGGACGATCGTGTTCTCGACGTCCGAACTCACGCCTGATCCGCGGGTGCGGAAGATTGAGTCCATCTCGTCGAAGAAGACGATGACCGGCGTGCCTTCGCTCGCCTTCTCTCGCGCCCGCTGGAACACCAGGCGGATGTGCCGTTCGGTCTCGCCGACGTACTTGTTCAGCAGCTCCGGGCCCTTGATGTTCAAGAAGAAGCTCTTGCCCTCGGGCCGGCCGGTGACCTCGGCCACCTTCTTGGCCAACGAGTTGGCAACGGCCTTCGCGATCAGCGTCTTCCCGCATCCGGGAGGGCCGTAGAGCAGTACGCCCTTGGGCGGACGCAGCTGGTGCTCGCGGAACAGATCCGCATGCAGGTACGGCAACTCGACGGCGTCGCGGATCTGCTCGATCTGTGCACTGAGGCCGCCGATCGCCGAGTAGTCGATGTCAGGTACCTCTTCGAGGACGAGCTCCTCGACCTCGGCCTTCGGAATGCGCTCGTAGACGTAGCCGGAACGGGTTTCCAGCAACAGCGAATCGCCGACCCGAATCGGCACGCCGGTCAGCGAGTCGGCCAGCATCACGACGCGCTCTTCATCGGCGTGCCCGATCACGAGCGCCCGCTCGCCGTCGTCCAAGATCTCTTTGAACATGACGACTTCGCCCTGGCGCTCGAACTCCAGTGCGCGCACAACGTTGAGGGCCTCGTTGAGCATGACCTCCTGGCCCTTGCGCAACGAGTCGAGGTCGACGGCAGGGCTGACCGTGACGCGCAGCTTGCGGCCACCGGTGAAGACATCGATCGTGTCGTCGTCGTGGCGGGCGAGAAAAACGCCGTAGCCGGACGGCGGCTGCGCCAACCGGTCGACTTCTTCGCGCAGCGCGATGATCTGCTCGCGAGCTTCCTTCAGCGTCGCGACCAGGCGCTCGTTCTGCCCGCTCACGCCGGCCAGCGTCGCCTGTGCGTCGGCAAGCCGCTCCTCGAGCGCGCGCACACTGCGTGGCGACTCCGAGAGCTTGCGACGCAGCGCCGAGATTTCCTCTTCGAGAACGCCGACCTGTGCCTTCAGCTCGACCGCTTCGGCGCCGCTGGCGTCCGCGCGCGAGCCGTTCGTCTGGCTGTCGCGCGAATCGTCGCGACTGGCCATCAGCCCCACCTCCCTAGTCACTGCCGGGCTGACCGAACTGTGTTGAGGCCGACCGCGAGGCTGACCCGC
>Ga0157369_10008750_pt1 | contig 11593 bp, 10 predicted proteins | sample C25metaG_FD_113461 | JGI IMG/M metagenome (GOLD analysis project Ga0157369, IMG submission 113461) | Corn rhizosphere microbial communities from Kellogg Biological Station, Michigan, USA - C2-5 metaG | ecosystem: Host-associated > Plants > Roots > Rhizosphere > Soil | place: USA: Michigan... | reverse complement strand
TAGAGGTTCGACACGTGCCACAACTTGTCGAGCTGCGCATGCGCAGCAGCGAGCGGAGCAGCATGGCCGTGGCCGAGCCCGACGACAGCAATGCCTGCGAAGCAGTCGAGGTAGCGCTTGCCGCTCGCGTCGACGAGCCACGCGCCGTCGCCTTCGACGAACGTGACGTCGAGGCGTGCGTACGTCGGCAAGACGCGCGAGCGCAGCGTCGCGGTCATGCAACGACCGCCGTGCAACCGATGTGCGCCGTGATTCCGCTGCCCGCAGCGATCGTCGCGGCGCGAAGCTTCGGGACGATCCCGCCCTCGAATACGCCCGCGTCGAGCATGCTCGTCGCGTCGTCGACGCGAATCGACTCGACGACGTCGTTGTCGACGAACAGCCCCGCGACGTCGGTGAGGAAGACCAGCCGCCTCGCGCCGAGCCCGAGCGCCACCGCTGCGGCCGCGTCGTCCGCGTTCACGTTCAACGGCCCTACCGCCATCGGCGAGATGACGGGGACTTTCCCCGCGGCGAGCGCGGCGACGATCGCCCGCGGCCGGCAGGGGAGCGGGTCGCCGACCTGTCCGAGCTGCGGCACCGGAACGGCGAGCAGCCCGTCCCGCTCGCCGAGAACGGACACGGCGATGTCGCCGAGCTCCGCGCACAGCGCTGCGTTGACGTCGTGCAGCGACTCCTGCACCACCGCGAGACCGGCAATGCTTGTCCGGCGGCGCCCGCCGACGAATTCGACGTGGATGCCGCGCCGCGTCATCTCCTGCGTGATCTGCGGCCCGGCGCCGTGCACGACGCACACCTCGTGGCCCTCCTCGACGAGGCCGAGGATGCGGCTCGCGCTCTCCGACGCAACCGCGCCGCCAACCTTTACGACCAAGCGCGTCACGTTCTGTAGTCCGCGTTGATCTTCACGTACTCGTACGAGAGGTCGCTCGTGAGATAGCTCGCGCTCCCGTCGCCGAGGCCGAGGTCGAGCGCGATCGTGCAGACCGCGCCGTCGACGGGCGGCTCGACGTTCTGCGGCGCGCCCGCCACGAGCACGGCGGTGCCGTTGTACGCAAGCGAAACGAGCGCGGGGTCGAGCTGTGCGTAGCCGCCGTTGAACGGCGCGCTGCCCGCGGCCATCAGCACGCGCCCCCAATTGGCGTCGCGGCCGAAGAGCGCCGTCTTGACGAGCGGCGACGTCGCGATGCGCTGTGCGATTGCGCGCGCTTCGCCCTCGTCGGCGGCGCCGGTGACGACGATCTCGGCGACGAGGGTCGCTCCCTCGCCGTCGGCGACGATCTGCGACGAGAGCTCGCGGCACACGGCGAGCAGCGAAGCCGCGAACGCTGCATCGGTCGCCGGCGTCCGCTCGACCTGCGCGGCGCCCGACGAGAGCAGCACGACCGCGTCGTTCGTCGAGCACTCGCCGTCGACGGAGATCGAGTTGAAGCTCGTGCCGACTGCGGGCCGCAGGAACTCGATCGCCTCACCTGCCTGCAGCGGGTAGTCGGTGGTGACGACGGCGAGCATCGTCGCCAGGTTGGGGTGGATCATCCCGCTGCCTTTCGCCATGCCGCCGACGCAGAATCCGGTGCCGCGGGAGACAGCGGTCTTCGTCTTCGTGTCCGTGGTGAGAATGGCCTCGGCTGCGTTTGCGCCGCCGGCTTCCGACAGCGCAGGAACGGCAAGATCGAGGCCCGCGCACACCAGGTCGAGTGGCAGCGGCGCGCCGATCACGCCGGTCGAGAGCACGATCACCTGCTCGGGCGCGATCTGCAGCAGCGCGGCCGCGTGCTCCGCGGTTGCGACCGCGTCCGCCTCGCCCTGCGCGCCGGTCGCCGCATTCGCGACGCCGGAGTTGATCACGACCGCCTGCGGCTCGGCCCACTCGAGATGCCGCTTCGACACGACCACGGGCGCGGCCTGCACGCGGTTCTGCGTCCACATCGCCGCGCCGGTGCCACCGCCGAGCGTGCGCACGACCGCGAGGTCCTTGCGGTCGCGGCGAATCTTCGCGTGCACGCCCGAAGCGGCGAATCCCCTGGCCGCGGTGACACTCACACCGGCACTCCGCTCACGCGCAGGCCTGCGGTCTCGTCGAGGCCGAGCGCGATGTTCGCGTTCTGCACCGCCTGGCCGGCTGCGCCCTTGCCGAGGTTGTCGAGCGCGCAGATGACGATCACGGTGCCGGTTGCGCCGTCCGAGAACACGCCGATCTCGGCGGTGTCGGTGCCTTGCACGCGTGCGAGATCGGGGACGACGCCCTCCGGCAACACGCGGACGAGCCGGCTCGTCGCATACGCAGCTTCGATCGCGTCACGCGCATCCGCTTGCGTCTCGACATAACACGTCGCGAGCAGGCCGCGCCGCACCGGCAGCAGATGCGGGACGAAGCACACCGCCGTGCCGAGCTGCTGCGCGATCTCCGGCGCATGCCGGTGCGCGCCGACGGCGTACGGCGAGAGGTTCTCGAGCACCGCGCCTGCATGCGACGACGCCTTCAGCGAGCGGCCGGCGCCCGACACGCCCGACTTCGCGTCGATCACGACGTGGTTGAGCTCGCCGGTGAGCGGGCCGAGTGCGAGCAGCGCGGCTGTTGCGTAGCAGCCCGGGTTCGCGATCAGGTTTCCCGCCGGCGGATAGAGCTCCGGCAGTCCGTAGCTCCACGCTCCCGGCGCGGCGCCGTACCACGACGACGCCTGCGTGGGATCGGTGAGCCGGTGCGCGCCCGACAGGTCGACGACGACCGTGTCGGCCGGAGGCTCGAACGCCGTCGCGCCGTCGCCACAGAGAAAGAGGACGTCGGCCCCGCTCGCCGCTGCTCCGGCGTTCGAGACGAAGGCCGGGAGGCTGCCGTTCAACCGTGGATCGAGCGCGCCGGCGCCCTGCCCCGCAAGCGAGTCGCTGCCGAGTGCGACGGGCTCGAGCGCAGGGTGCGCCAGAACCCGGTCGAGTGTCTCCTGGCCTGCATAGCCCGCGCACCCGATGATTGCTACAGAAGGCATCGCGACGCAAACTATACAGAGAAATGCAATTTATGCGGGAGCGAGGTCCTCCATCCGGTCGACCGTGGAGAGAGCGGGGAAAAACAGCCGCCAGACCGCGGCCAGCCCGATCGTGAGGATCCCGCCCGCGACGACGGCCGGCACCGCGCCGACCAGGGCGGCGGCGGCGCCGGACTCGAAGGCCCCGAGCTCGTTCGAGGCGCCGATGAAGACGCCCTCGACCGCATTCACCCGGCCGCGGAGACCGTTCGGCGTCGCGACGGCGGCGATCATCGAGCGGATGTTCATCGAGATCATGTCGACGAACCCGCTGGCGCCAAGTGCAATCGCCGACACGACGAACCAGCGCGACAACCCGAACACGACCATGCACACGCCGAAAGACGCGACGACGGCGAGCAGCGTCGTGCCGGCGTTGCTCTGCAGCGGGCGACGCGCCAGCAGGATGCCGGCGAGCAACGCGCCGACCGCGATCGAGCTGCGCAGCACGCCGAGACCGAACGGTCCGGTGTGCAGGATCGACTTCGCGTAGAGCGGCAGCAGCGCAGTCGCGCCGCCGAAGAGCACCGCAAAGAGATCGAGGCTGATTGCGCCGAGCATCACCGGCGTGTCGCGGATGAATGCGATGCCGCCCAGCAAGCTGCGCAACGCAGGTTCCGGCCCGACCGCCTGCTCGATCGGCGCGGCCGAGTGCATCGCGGCGACGGTCGCCGCCGCGACGACGAGCAGCGCGGTGGCCGTCGCGTACACGGCTTCCGGCCTGATTGCGAAGAGCAAGCCGCCGACTGCAGGACCGCCGATCGTTGCCGCCTGCCCTCCGATCGAGCGCAGCGCAATCGCGCCGGGCAGCAGGTCCGGCGACACGATCTGCGGCGTCAGCGAGCGCGCCGCCGGATTGCCGAGTTGCGCGGCGGCGCCCGTTGCCGCGGCAAGCGCGATGAACTCCCACAGCTGATCCGCGCCGCCGAGCGTGACGACGAGCAGCAGCGCGACGACGCCTGCTTCGACGAGCGTCGACGCAGCGACGAGCTTCGTGCGGGACAGCCGGTCGGCGAGGTGGCCGGTGGGAAGCGCAAGCAACGGCACCGGGGCGAACTCCGCGAGCCCGATCAGCCCGAGGTCGAACGCCTTGTGATGAATTGCATACACCTGCCAGCCGATCGCGACCGCGGCCATCTGCGTCGCAATGCCGGACGCGACCATGCTGGCCCAGAGCAGGCGGAAGTCACGTTGCTGGAGCGCGGGGGGCAGCGCAAGCATGGCCGCACTCTACGGCTGCTCCTAGGTCCCGCTCAGGCGCGGCACAGCCGCTACCACTTCGATGGTGAGAAAAGACGCCGAGGAGGAATGAACCGAACATGCCCAGGAACAGATTTGTCGCCGCGATCGCTGCGACCGCCGTCGTCGCAGCCGGGATCGCGGCGGGCGTCGTCGGTCTGACGCGCGGCGGCTCGACTCACACGGTGACCGTGCTCGAGCAGACCGGCGCACCGGTCGCGAACGTCTCGTCGAACCAGTTGAGCATCAGCGAGATTGCGCAGCGCTACACGAAGAGCGTCGTCGAGGTCATCGCGACGTCGTCGTCGTTCAGCCAGTCGCCGTACCCGTACGGCGACTCCCGTGCGAGCCAGTCCGAAGGCACGGGCTGGGTGTATGACAGCGAAGGCCACATCGTCACGAACAACCACGTCATCGACGGCGCATCGAGCGTGAAGGTGACCTTCTCCGACGGCTCGTCGTACAAGGCGACCGTCACGGGGACCGACCCTGCGACCGACGTCGCGGTGCTGAAGGTGAACGCGCCGTCGTCGAAGTTGACGCCCCTCACGCTCGCCGACTCGTCGAAGGTCGCTGTCGGCGACGGTGTCGTCGCGATCGGCGACCCGTTCGGGCTCACCGGCACGGTGACGACCGGCATCGTCAGCGCGGTCAACCGCGAGATCCAGTCGCCCGACGGCTCGCCGGTGGAAGGCGCCATCCAGACGGACGCGTCGATCAACCACGGCAACTCGGGCGGCCCGCTGTTCGACCTGCAGGGTGAGGTGATCGGCGTGACGTCGCAGATCGAGAGCGACTCGGGCGGCAGCGACGGCGTCGGCTTCGCGATCCCGTCGAACACCGTGAAGGCGACGGCTTCGCAGATCATCTCGTCGGGCTCCGTGCAGCACGCGTTCCTCGGCGTGGCGCCGCAGACGGTTGCCAACGGCGTGAAGCTCACGTCGGTCGAGCCGGGCAGCGCGGCTTCGAAGGCGGGTGTGAAGGCCGGAGACGTGATCACCGCCGTCAACGGCAAGAAGGTGACGTCTGCCGCGTCGCTGCGCGCGCTGATCGAGGGCTACAAGCCCGGCGACAAGGTGACGCTCGCCATCACACGCGACGGGTCGACCAGGACGCTCGACGTGACGCTGGGGACGCGCCCGGCGAATTAGTTCGCGACGACGGTGCTCGCCAGCGAAAGAACTGCCGCTTTTGCAGTTCCGGAAGTGGCGAGCACCTGCGCGACCAGCGTGTGCCCGGCGTCTGCGGCGACCGGCGTGTACGAGGCCGTCGTCGCGCCGACGATTGCCGTGCAGATGCGGCCGTTCGCGTTGCACGACAGCCATGTGTAGGCGAGCGACTTGGGCCTCACGGTCCACGTGCCGCCTTTCACGGTGAGCTTGCCGCCGGCCTTAGCTGTTCCGGAGATCACCGGTTGCGTCGTCGGCGCGAGCGTCGCGGTCGACGGCTGCACGATTCCCGCGACGGATCCATACGCGACGGCGGTGCCGGTCGAGTCCGTTGCGCGCACGGCGATGCCGATCGTCGCGCCGATGTCCTTCGCAACCGCGACGTACGTCGGCTTCGTCGCGCCGTGAACGGATGAGCAATGCGAGGCGGCAGGGTCACAGCGGTACCACTGGTACGCGTACGTGATCGTGCCGGTGCCGACCCAGTTCCCGGGGCGTCCGACGAGACGCGAGCCAGCGCGCAGGGTGCCGCCGACCGACGGGCGACCGCTCGGCGCCGGCCCGGTTGGTGCGGCGACAACGGTCGTCGTCGGCAGCGAGAGCAGCGTCTGGGTGTACGTGCCGGCGGTCGCGGTGACCGCTGCGACCAGCGTTGCGCCGAGATCGGTCGTCGCCACGGTGTAGTTCTGTGCCGTCGCGCCGGCGATCGTCGTGCAGATGCGACCGTTCGCGTTGCAGTGCAACCACTGATAGGCGGTCGAGGTCGGAGAGCCCGACCATTGCGGCGTGCCGACGCTGACTGCCTGCCCGACCGCCGCGTGCCCGCTGATCGTCGGCTGCGCCGGCGCGACGAGCGGATTCGACGCAGCGGCGACGAGACCCGCGAGCGGTGCGTACGCCGGTGTCGAGCCCGTCGAGTCGCTTGCGGTGACGTTGAGCGCGAGCGTCTTACCGACATCGGCCGGGACTTCGGTGTACGTCGGCTTCGTCGCACCGTGGATCGACGTGCAGTGCGCGCCGTTCGCGTCACAGCGGTGCCACTGGTACGCGTACGTCACGTCGGCGCCCGCCGTCCACGTGCCCGGCGTGGCGGTGAGCTTCCCGCCTTGCTGCAGGACGCCGGTGACCGTCGGGCCGGCGCTCGGGGTCGGCGCCGCGGCCGCAGACGCGGCGAGCACGCAGACCGCGACGGCGGCTCCGATGATCGTGCGCACCGCTACAGGGTACGGAGGGCGTCTGCCGGGGTCCAAAGAAAAACGCCGGGTCGGTGGCGCTTTCGTCCACCCAACCGACCGGCCCGTGACGCCCGAGGGCGCTTCCGAACTGCTCGGCTGGGCTTCGACCTAGTCACGCTCCGTGCCCGGCGAGGGCAGAAGAGTAGGCCGCATTCGGCGCTGACCGCAAGGGCTTGCGCAACGGAAATCCACGCACGTTGCACAGAGATTCACGCGTGTAGGCTCTCGACGTGCGCGCGAACGCGACGATGCGGCGGGCATCGGGACGAGGCCTCGTTCTGCTGCCGGCAGGCGCCTTCGTCGTGCACCAGCTGCGCTACTCGCTCGCCTACGGCCCGCAGGCCGGAACGCAACTGTCGAGTCAGGGCCATGCGTATCTCGGTTCGCTCGTCCCGTGGCTCGTGCTCGCGACAGCCGCGGCGTTCGGCGCCAAGCTCGCCCGGATCGCGCTGACTCCCCGCGTACGCCGCGTTCCGTCGTTCGTCGCCGTCTGGGCGACGTCGGCGCTCGCGCTGGTCACGATCTACGCCGCGCAAGAGACGCTCGAGGGACTGCTCGCGCAGGGTCATCCCGGCGGCTTCGCCGGCGTCTTCGGTCAGGGCGGCTGGTGGTCGTTGCCGGTCGCTGCGCTCGTCGCCCTCGCGATCGCGCTGCTCGTGCGCGTCGGCGCCGAGATCGAACGCGCCTTTGCAGGTTCTCCACCCGCGGCTTTCGCCCCGGCGCCGCTTCGCACACGGCGCCCGGGTCCGCAGCTCGTCGCGCCGAGCCCGCTTGCGCTGCTGGCGGCCGGTCGTGCGCCGCCGCTTCCGCAGCCGGCGCCGTTCGACGAGACAAAAGGAGATGCGTGCTCCCAGCGTGGGTCAACCGAGCTTTGCTCGCATGCGCCGCTTCGGTGGTGGCGCTTGCGCTGCCCGCGACCGCCAGCGCGCATAGCCGCCAGTCGACCGTCGCCCTCGATTACCGCCTGACGCTCGACCGCACGCCGGCGGGGATCCACGTGGCGATCCTCGACGGCGACCGTGCGCTGCGGCTCGACGCGAAGGGCACCGTCGTCGTGCTCGGCGATCTCGGCGAGCCGATGCTGCGATTCGCGAACGGCGTGTGGGTGAACGAGCGCTCGCCGACTGCGCAAGCGAACCGGCTGATCGGCGTCGCCGGTACCGGCTGGCGCAAAGTTGCAAACGGAAACTCGTTCGCGTGGCACGAGCACCGGCTTGCGCCTCCGCCGTACAGGCTGGGCCGGTCCGGCGCCGGCTGGACGATCCCCGTGGTCGTGGCCGGCCGCCGCGAGGTGTTGGCCGGATCGTTCCTGCGCATGCCGCGCCCGCACTGGTGGCTGTGGCTCGGCGGCGCCGCGCTCGCGGTTGCCGCTGCGGCGGCCGCCGTGCGGCTCCGACCCCGCATCGGTTCTGCGATCACGATCGTCGCCGGGCTCGCAGCGGGAGCGGCGGCGCTGACGGCGCAGACGGCGTTCGCCTTGCGCGATTCGCCGCGTGGAAGCACGAGTTGGGCGTCGCTTGCGATCGCGGCTGTCGTGGCGATCGTCGCCGCCGGCCTGATCGCTGCCGGCCGCGGTGCGCGTCGCGCGTACGTGGCAGGCGCCATCGGAGCCGGGGTGGCCGCGTTGACGTTGTCGTGGCTCGGCGTCTTTCTCCACGGCGCAGTCATCGCTGCGCTCCCCGCGAATCCCGTGCGCGTGTTGTGCGTCGTCGCGCTGGGCGGAGGCGTGATCGCACTCGTCGGCTCGCTCTCCGTTCGTGTGGAGGGAACGTGATTCTGATCGCCGCCCTCGCGCTTGTGCTCTCTCCGGTGCATCCCTGGCCGATCGGCGCCGGGGCTCGCTACCACGTTCCCGCGACGACCGCTGCGGTTCGCGCAGGGACCTGCCAGTCGCGGCCGGCCCGCTTTGCTGCGCACGTCGAGGTGTTCGCAAACCGGCGCGTCGTCGTGTTGCCGCAAGGGATCGGCGTCGGGCCAAGCTGCAGATACGCGGCGTCGACCGATGCGCCGACCGGCGTGATCCGGCTCACACGCGCGGTGACGCTCGGGGAGCTGTTCCGCATCTGGGGACAGCAGCTCGCCGCGAACCGGTTGCTGTCGTTCCGAGGCACAACGGTCGCGTTCGTCGACGGCGGACGGTGGAGCGGCGACCCGCGTCGCATCCGGCTCACACCTCACGCGCAGGTCGTCCTCGAGATCGGCGGCTACGTCGCGCCGCACCCGTCCTATCTCTTTCCGAAAGGAATGCCGTGACCAAACGTCTTCTCGTCCTTGCAGTGTTGGCGGCGTTGCTCGCGGGCTGTGGCGGGTCGAGCTCGCCGAGCGCTCCCGTGATCCAGCCCGCAAAGAGATACAGCCTCGCCGGCTTCCAACCGCGCACGCCGGTGAAGGCGGGAGTGCCGGTGACGGTCTCGTTTGCGATCGAGCAACCGAACGGCCGGACGCTTACGAACTACCGCCACGGCGCAGGTCCGCACAACGGCGTGCACCTGATCATCGTGCGCCGCGACCTGTCGACGATCATCCACGAGCATCCGCCGCTGCAGAAGAACGGGCGCGCGTCCGTGAAGGTGACGTTCCCGGCGCCCGGGCCGTACCACGTCGTCGTCGACGCGTATCCGAAGGCGAGCGGGCTGCTTGCGAATTTCCAGCTCTTCGGCAGCATCCGGGTCGCAGGGAACTACATGCCGCGGGCGCTGCCGCCGTTCGCTGCGACGCAGAACGTCGACGGCTACACGTTCACGCTGCACGGATCGCCGCACCTGAAGGCGATTCAAGCGACAGACCTGACGATCACCGTCACCGACCCGCAGGGAAGGCCCGCGCAGTTCACGCCCTGGTTCGGCGCACTCGCGCACGCGATCTTCTTCCGTAAGGGCACGCTCACGTACTTCCACACCCACGTGTGCGCGCCCGGTGCGACGGGCTGCACCAGCATCCTGGGCGGCGCGAAGGTCACCGGCACATCGGCAACACCCGGGAAGCTGCACGTCGGAGTCCTCGTCCCGGTTCCGGGAACGTGGCGCCTGTTTCTGCAGTGCCGGGTCAACGGCCACGTCCTCACCGCACCCTTCACCTTGGAGGTCTCATGAAGCTCGCCGCATTCGCGGGCACGGCGCTGCTCGCGCTCGTCCTTGCCGCCGGCGCATCAGCGCACGCGCGCGTCAGTCCTGCCGTGTCGGTCTCGGGCGAGTTGCAGCTGTACAGCCTCGCCGTGCCGACGGAGAAGGAGAACCTCACGACGAAGTCGGTCGAGCTCACGCTTCCCAAGGGCTTCTCGATCGACTCCTTTGTGCCGAATCCCGGCTGGACGCGATCGTCGACCGACACGTCCGTCACCTGGACCGGCGGCAGCACGCCGACGGAAGAGGATTCGCTCTTCCAGTTCCTCGCGCAGCCCGCGAAGAGCGGCACGTACACGTTCGACGTGAAGCAGACGTACTCCGACGGTTCGGTCGTCGAGTGGTCCGACCCCGAGTCGGGTGAGGATCCTGCTCCGACGATCAGCGTCAAGAGCTCGCTCGGCGGCGGCGGTACGTCGACGCTCACGATCGTGGCGCTGGTGCTCGGCGCCGCGGGTGTGCTCGTCGGCGGCGTGGCTCTCGCCGCGAGAGGCGGTCGGCAACTCGCGTGAGGCGCTGCGCGCTCATCGCCGTCGCGGCAGGCGCGCTGCTCCTGCCTGCGGCCGCATCCGCGCACGCGTACCTGGTGCGCACGGCGCCGGCGGCGAGCGTCACCTTGAACGCGGCGCCGAGCACGGTTTCGCTCACGTTCGACGAAGCCGTGGAGCCGCGATTCGCGGTCGTCTCGGTGACGGACGCATTCGCGCACCAGGAGACGGCCGGGCCGCCGCAGCGCTCGACAACCGATCCCGACACGCTCGTCGTTCCACTGCGTCATGTGCAGCCGGGCTGGTATCTCGTGTACTGGCGTGCGATCTCGGTCGACGGACACCCCGTGCAGGGCGTGTTCACATTCGCCGTCGGGCCGAACGAAGGCCCGCCGCCCGTGTTCAGCGCGCCGCACGTCTCGCAGACCGCGACGACGACACCGCTGCTCGTCGCACGGTGGCTGATGTTCCTGACGACGATGGCGGCGATCGGATTGTTCGTCCTGCGCATCGCGATTGCGAGGCCGCTCGTGCGCTTGCGGTCGGTGTCGATCGCGTTCGGCGTCGCGTCGGTGGTCGGTCTGCTCGCGGTGCCGGCGTATGTCGAGGAGTCGACGGCGATCGACTCGCTCCGCAGCTTCTGGTCGTTCGGCGCGCTGGTGCCGTTGTGGCGGACGACGGCGTTCGGGCGCGGCTACGTCGATCTCTGGATCTGCTTCGCGCTCTTCGTCGGCGCAGCCGCCGTTGCGCTGTGGCTCGACAGGCCCGAGCGCGGGCGGCGGTCGGTCGCCGCGCTGCTCGCGACCGCCGGCGCGCTCGTCGCCGCAGCCGCCACGCTCGCGCTGCCGGGTGTGAGCGGCCACGCGGGGCAGACGTCGCCGCGTGGTTGGTCGGTGCTGCTCGACTGGCTGCATCTCATGTCCGGCTCGATCTGGATCGGCGGGCTCGTCGGTCTGCTCGTGCTCTGGCGGAGCCTGCCGTCGGGGCTTGCGGTCGTCGTGCCGCGCTTCTCGAACGTCGCGTTCTTCTCGGTGCTGTTGCTGCTCACGACCGGGGTCGGCGCGTCGATCATTCACTTGCCGGCGCTCGACGCGCTCTGGCTCACGTCGTACGGCAAGACGATCCTCGTCAAGGCGGGCATCCTGCTCGCGGCGATGGCGGTCGCATCGGTGAACCTGCTGCACGTGAAACCGAAGGTGCACGAGCGCGCGCGTGTGTTGCGTGCGACGGTCTCGACCGAAGTGGTGCTCGTTGCGGGTGCGATCTTCGCCGCGGCGCTTCTGTCGAGTCTCGCACCGCCGCCGCCGGCGTTCG
>Ga0157369_10008748_pt1 | contig 11596 bp, 13 predicted proteins | sample C25metaG_FD_113461 | JGI IMG/M metagenome (GOLD analysis project Ga0157369, IMG submission 113461) | Corn rhizosphere microbial communities from Kellogg Biological Station, Michigan, USA - C2-5 metaG | ecosystem: Host-associated > Plants > Roots > Rhizosphere > Soil | place: USA: Michigan... | reverse complement strand
CGGCTCGTCCATCTGGCCGAAGACGAGGGCGGTCTGGCCGAGGACGCCGGCCTCCTCCATCTCGACCATCAGGTCGTTGCCCTCACGGGTGCGCTCGCCGACACCGGCGAACACCGAGACACCACCGTGGTCGCGCGCCACGCGGGCGATCATCTCCTGGATCAGCACGGTCTTGCCGACGCCCGCACCGCCGAACAGGCCGATCTTGCCGCCCTGCACGTACGGGGTGAGCAGGTCGATGACCTTGATGCCGGTCTCGAACATCTGGGTCTTGGACTCCAGCTGGTCGAAGGCCGGCGCGGTGCGGTGGATGCCCCAGCGCTCCTTGGCCTCGAAGGTCTCGCCCTCGGCGAGGTTCATGACCTCACCGGTGGTGTTGAAGACCTTGCCCAGGGTGTTGTCGCCGACGGGCACGGTGATCGGGCCGCCGGTGTCCTGCACCGGGGTACCGCGCACCAGGCCGTCGGTGGGCTGCAGGGAGATGGCGCGCACCATGTTGTCGCCGATGTGCTGCGCGACCTCGAGGTTCAGGTGGCGCTTGACGCCCTCGACCTCGACCTCGGTGGTGAGCAGGTTGTACTGCTCGGGCATGCCGTCGACGGGGAACTCCACGTCGACCACGGGGCCGATGATGCGCGAGATGCGGCCCACGCCGCCGACGGCGTGGGTCTCGCTCCGCTCGCTCACAGATGCAGTCATGGTCTCTCTCTCGTTTCGCTCACGTGCTCTCGGCCAGCGCGCTGGCGCCGCCGACGATTTCGCTGATCTCTTGGGTGATCTCGGCCTGACGAGCCTGGTTCGCCAGGCGGGTGTACTTCTTGATGAGCTCCTCGGCGTTGTCCGTGGCCGACTTCATCGCCCGCTGGCGGGCGGCGAGCTCGGACGCGGCGGCCTGGAGCATGCAGTTGAAGAGCCGGGCGTTGACGTACTTGGGCAGCAGTGCGTCGAGCACCTGCTCGGCGCTGGGCTCGAACGAGTACAGCGGCAGGAGGTCGTCGTCGTCCGGGCTCGCCTCGCCCTCGACGACCTCGAGCGGCAGCAGCCGGATGACCTCGGGCTCCTGGGTCACCATCGAGACGAACCGGCTGAAGACGATGTGCACCTCGTCGACCCCGCCCTCCTCGACGGGTGCCGTGAAGTCGTTGACCAGGCGCTGGCCCACCTCGCGGGCCGTCTCGAACGTGGGCTTCTCGGAGTTGCCGCTCCACTCCGCCGCGCTGTCGCGGTGGCGGAACTTGTAGAAGCCGATCGCCTTGCGGCCGAGCAGGTAGGGAACGACCTCCTTGCCCTCCTCGCGCAGTGACGCGACGAGGCGCTCGCTCTCCTTGATGACCGACGAGCTGTAGGCCCCGGCGAGACCACGGTCGGACGTGATGATGACGACCGCGGCGCGCTTGACGTCCTCCTTCTCGGAGGTCAGCGGGTGGTCCTCGTTGGAGAACGTCGCGACGGCCGAGACCGCGCGGGTCAGGGCCCGGGCGTACGGGCTCGACTCACGCACCGCCTCCTGCGCCTTGACGACGCGGGCCGCGGCCATGAGCTCCATCGCCCGGGTGATCTTCTTCGTCGAGCTGACGGCACGGATGCGGTTCCGGTACTCCCGGATCTGCGCTCCCATACGTTTCCGCCTTCCTGAGTTTCTGTGTGCTCGTGCCCGGTCAGCGCTTCTGCTTGACGATCTGCTCCTGCTCGGACTCCAGCGCCTTCTCGGCGGCGTCGTCCTCCTCCTCGCGACCGGCCTGGATGCCGTCGGCACCGGTGCCCTGGAAGAGCTTGTGCTTGAAGGTGGTGACCTCGGAGTCGAGCGCCTGCTCGGTCTCCTCCTCGAACTTGCCGGTCTCGCGGATCGCCGCGAGCAGCTCGTTCTTGCTGCGGCGCAGGTGGTCGAGGAAGTCGGCCTCGAAGCGGCGGACGTCCTCGACGGCGACGTCGTCGAGCTTGCCGGTGGTGCCGAGCCAGATCGAGACGACCTGCTCCTCGACCGGCGACGGCGAGGCCTGGCGCTGCTTGAGCAGCTCGACGAGGCGAGCACCCTTCGCGAGCTGGGCCCGCGACGCGGGGTCGAGGTCGGAGGCGAACATCGCGAACGCCTCCAGCGCGCGGTACTGCGCGAGGTCGAGCTTGAGGCGGCCGGCGACCGACTTCATCGCCTTGATCTGCGCGGCGCCGCCGACGCGGGAGACCGAGACACCCACGTCGATCGCCGGGCGGACGTTGGCGTTGAACAGGTCGGCCTGCAGGTAGATCTGCCCGTCGGTGATCGAGATGACGTTGGTCGGGATGTACGCCGAGACGTCACCGGCCTTGGTCTCGATGATCGGTAGGCCGGTCATCGAGCCGTGGCCGAGCTCGTCGGACAGCTTGGCGCAACGCTCGAGCAGCCGGCTGTGCAGGTAGAACACGTCGCCGGGGTAGGCCTCGCGGCCCGGCGGGCGGCGCAGCAGCAGCGACACGGAGCGGTAGGCCTCGGCCTGCTTGCTCAGGTCGTCGAAGACGATGAGCACGTGCTTGCCCTGGTACATCCAGTGCTGGCCGATGGCCGAGCCGGTGTACGGCGCGAGGTACTTGAAGCCGGCCGAGTCGGATGCCGGGGCCGCGACGATGGTGGTGTACTCCATCGCGCCGGCGTCCTCGAGCGTGCCGCGCACGGCGGCGATCGTCGAGCCCTTCTGGCCGATGGCGACGTAGATGCAACGCACCTGCTTGTCGGGGTCGCCGCTGTCCCAGAACTCCTTCTGGTTGATGATCGTGTCGACCGCGACCGTGGTCTTGCCGGTCTGGCGGTCACCGATGATCAGCTGGCGCTGGCCGCGACCGATGGGGGTCATGGCGTCGACGGCCTTCAGGCCGGTCTGCAGCGGCTCGTGCACCGACTTGCGCTGCATGACGTTGGGCGCCTGCAGCTCGAGGGCGCGGCGCTCCTCGCTGACGATCTCGCCGAGACCGTCGATCGGGGTGCCGAGCGGGTTGACGACGCGACCGAGGAAGTTGTCGCCCACGGGCACGGAGAGGACCTCCCCGGTGCGCTTGACCTCCTGGCCCTCCTCGATGGCCGAGAACTCGCCGAGGATGACGACGCCGATCTCGTGCACGTCGAGGTTCAGTGCCAGGCCGAGGGTGCCGTCCTCGAACTGGAGCAGCTCGTTGGTCATCGCCGAGGGCAGGCCCTCGACGTGCGCGATGCCGTCACCGGCGTCGGTGACGCGGCCGACCTCCTCGCGCGCGGCAACGCCGGGCTCGTAGGACCGGACGTAGCTGTCCAGGGCGTCCCGGATCTCGTCCGGACGGATCGAGAGCTCCGTCATGTTCTGATCTTCTCCTCGGTCACCGGCCCCCGCTGGGGCCGAAGTCTGTGGTCGGTGGTGCGTGTGAAGTTCGGTGGGTGGTCGCCGGGGCGGCCGGATGCCGGTCAGCCGCCGGTGACGTGCCGACGGGCCTCGTCGAGGCGCCGCAGGACGGTGCCGTCGACGACCTCGTCGCCGACCTGGATGCGGATGCCGCCCATGACCGCGGGGTCCTGGACCAGCTGGAGGGTGACCGGCTTGCCGTAGTGCGCCTCGAGCGCACTGCTCAGCCGGGCGTGCTGCTGCTCGGTGAGCGGCGCGGCGACGGTCACGAGCGCGATGAGCTCGTCACGACGCTGCGACGCCAGGAGGAGGTAGGCCTCCATGACCCGGTCGAGCCGCCGGCCGCGCGGGACGCGCACCGCCTGCTCGACCAGCCGGACGGTCTCCGGGGCGGCCTTGCCCTCGAGCAGCCCGTGCACCAGCGTGGCCTTGCCGGCCCCGTCGGTGTTGCGGCTGGAGAGGGTGTCGCGCAGCCCCGCGTCGCCGGCGACGATCCGCTCGAAGCGGAACAGCTCGTCCTCGACCCGGTCGATGCGGCGCTCACGCTCGGCCGCCGCGAGCAGCGCCTGCACGGCGAGGCTCTCGAGGGTGTCGGCGAGGTCGCGCTCGGCCGACCAGCGCTGGCCCGCGACCTCGGCGACGAGGCCGGTGGTGGTCTCACCGATCTTGCCGCCGAAGAGGGAACGGGCCAGGCCCTGCTTGTCGGACCCCTCACGGGAGGGGTCGGCGAGCGCCCGACGCAGCGAGGCGCTGCCGTCGACGACTCCGGTCACCGCGAACAGCTCCTCCGCGAGGGTCTCCCACGCGGGGTCGCCGGCGAGGGCGGTGTCGAACGCCGCCTGCACCGCCTTGGCCGATCCCCGTGACGAGCCGCGCATCAGGCGTCCTGACCCGCGGGGGCGACCTTCTCGGGCTTGACGTCGCCGGCCTCGAGCTCGGCCAGGAACCGGTCGACGATGCCGTTCTGGCGCACCTCGTCCTCGAGGGACTCGCCGACGATCTTGCTCGCGAGGGTGGTCGACAGGGCGCCGACCTCCTGGCGCAGCGAGACGACGGCCTGCTGGCGCTCGGCGTCGACCTGGCGCTTGGCCGACTCGGTGATGCGAGCGGCCTCGGCCTGGGCCTGGCCACGCATCTCCGCGACGATCGAGGCGCCCTGCTCACGCGCGGTCTCCCGGATCTCGTTGGCCTCGGTGCGAGCGCCGGCGAGCTGGGCGTTGTACTTCTCCAGGGCAGCCTTGGCCTCGGCCTGGGCCTCTTCGGCCTGCTGCATGCCACCCTCGATGGCGGCGGCCCGCTCCTCGTACATCGCCTCCATCTTCGGGACGACCTTGGTCGCGTAGATCCAGTACAGGATCGCGAACGCGATGAGGCCGACGATGAGCTCGGCGGGGTGCGGGAGCAGGGGCAGGGCGTCGGGCCAGCCCTCGGCCTTCACGGATGCGAGAACCACGTCGCTTCCTTATCTGTCGGTCGGACGGAGGTGTCTGGAGGGTGTCGTCAGGGCGTGGAGTCGAAGACGAAGACGAACACCAGACCGAGGATGGCGAGCGCCTCGGTGAGCGCCATGCCGGTGAAGGCGATGGTCTGGAGCATGCCGCGGGCCTCGGGCTGACGCGCAACGCCGTTGAGGTAGGCGGCGAAGATCAGACCCACACCGATACCGGGGCCGATGGCGGCGAGGCCGTAGCCGAGGTAGGTGATGTTCCCAGTCATTGCGTTTCCTTTCGAGGCCGCCGGGTCCGTCCCGGCGTCGGGTGTTCTGTTGGTGGTGCTGGTGGTGCTGACGGGCCGAGGCCCGTGGTCAGTGGTGCTCGCTCACCGCGTCGGAGATGTAGAGCGCGGTGAGCAGGGTGAAGATGAAGGCCTGGAGGAACTGCACCAGGAGCTCGAAGAAGGTCATCACGACGCCGAAGGCGAGGCCGAGGATGCCGGAGAGCTGGATGAAGATGCTGCTGCCGTGGATGAGCAGGTACTCGCCACCGAGGATGAACACGAGCAGCATCAGGTGGCCGGCGAGCATGTTGCCGAACAGTCGCAGCGCGAGGGTCAGCGGCCGGATGATGAAGTAGGTGAGCACCTCGAGGAAGAACATGATCGGCCGCAGCCACAGCGGCAGGCCGGGGGGCACCAGCGACTTCAGGTAGCCGATGACGCCGTGCTTCCGGCGGATCGCGACCGTGTGGTAGACGATGTAGACGATCAGGGTCAGCACGATCGGGAACGCGATGCGGCTCATCGTCGGGAACTGCACGAACGGCAGCACACCCATGACGTTGTTGAACAGGATCAGCGTGAACAGCGTCATCAGCAGCGGGATGTAGGGCCGGAAGTCCTTGGCGCCGATGACATCTCGCGCGATCGAGTTGCGCACGAAGCCGTAGGCCTGCTCGGCCACCCACTGCCGCTTGCCCGGCACCACCGTGAGCTTGCCCGCGACCGTGACGAAGAACCACGCGAGCAGCACCACGGAGATCGCCATGACGACCATCGGGCGGGTGATGGCCCAGTTGCTGTCGCCGCCGATGACCGGCCAGTAGAAGTCCTCGGTGCCGGGCGCCTGGAAGCCCCCGTCGCCTTCGGCGGCGGCGATGCCGACCTGCAGCCAGTGTGCGGGAACCACGCTCAGGCTCACAGCCTCTCCTCGGGGAATGCACGGGCCACCTCGACGGGCGCCCGGGGGATCGGGACGTACGCTACCGGACCTGTACGGGTCGTCGCGACGGCGGGCTCAGGGGTGAACGACGTGCTCATCGGCTGTCTCCGGACGACTCGGAGGGCTCGTCGTAGACCAGGGTGCGGGCCCGGCGCAGGGCGATCATCGCGAACACCTGCCACGCGATCGTCACGACGAGCGCCACCAGGCCGAGCGCCACTCCGTCGACCCAGTCGGCGTTCTTGAACGCGATGATGACGAGCAGGAGGACGAAGACCTGGCCGAGGTAGACCGCCATGGCGACCGCGACGAAGGCGTGCGGGCTGGCGCTGCGGACGAGGCGGCTCAGCAGGAACATGCCGGACGCGAAGAACGCCACCGCGACGACGAGCCCGATCAGGGCCCCGGCGAGGGCGTCGGCACCGCGTATGGCGACGAGCACGACGACCGTGAGAAGACCCGCGAGCACCGACGGCAGCAGGGCCCCGCGGAGCATCGCTCCGAACGGGGCGCCGGCGTGCGGCGCGCTGCTCTGGGTGGGGTCGGTCATCGGCGATCGGCCTCTTCGGTGGTCGTGTCGGATGTGGTCCGGGACGGCTTGTGAAAGTTATCACAAGCGTTCGGCGAGGCTCAAACCCGGTCCACGCGACGGCATCCGGGCCGACCTCCGGGCGGCTCAGACGCGTCGCGCGAGGATGACCCAGATGGTGCGGGCGATGATCTCGAGGTCGAGCACCGGCGACCAGTTGACGAGGTACTGCAGGTCGTAGCCCAGCTTGTACTCGGCGTCGGTGTGGTAACGCCCGTGGATCTGGGCCAGGCCGGTCAGGCCCGGTGGCACCTCGTGCCGGCGGGTGTACCCGGCGATCTCCTTCTCGAAACCCTTGGTGAGCTCGGGGCGCTCGGGGCGCGGGCCGACGATCGACATCCGGCCGGTGACGATGTGCAGGATCTGCGGCAGCTCGTCGGCCCGGGTGGCGCGCACCCAGCGGCAGGCGGGGATGACGCGCGGGTCGCCCTCCTGCGACAGCTGGGCCACCCCGTCGCTCTCGGCATCGGGCCGCATCGTGCGGAACTTGACCATCTCGAAGGTCTCACCGCCCACGCCGACGCGGACCTGCCGGAAGAGCAGCGGGCGGCCGGCCACGGCGAGCTGGTAGAGCGCGACGGCACCGAGCAGGGTCACCCAGACGGGGGCGGTGACCAGGAGGAGGAAGAGGTCGAGGAGCCGCTTGAAGTGCCGCTGCGAGGAGGACATGGTCTGGGGCAGCAGCAGCACGAACGGCAGGCCGCCGACCTCGCGCAGCCGGTCGAGCCCGAAGAGCGTCTCGCGACCGGTCACCCGCAGCAGGGTCGTGACGTTGAGCCGGTCGAGCCGGCCGATGGTGCGCGGGTACCACTCGTCGAGCCAGGCGGCGGTCACCAGCAGCACGTCGCTCGCGCCCGACTCCCTGGCCACCTCCACCACCGCCCGGGGGTCGTCGACCTCGGCGACGACGACGAGGTCGGAGACGTTGGCGGCCAGGTGGCGCCGGGCCAGGTCGAGGTCGGCCTCCTCCCCGGCGAGCACCACCCGGGGCAGCCCCTCGCGCCGGGTGCGCAGGGCGTGCGCGATGCCGCGGTTGATGGCCACCGCCACCCCGGCGAGGACGATCACCGCGACCAGGTTGGGGATGGGGAAGGGCAGCGCCCGCCCGATCGACGAGCCGCGCTGGCGGAGCAGGCCGCCCAGGGCGAGGTTGAGCAGGGCGACGAAGCTGCCCGCCGCCAGCGACAGGCGAGCGGCTCGCGGAAGGACCGCTGCCCCGCCCAGCCGGGGCTCGCGCTCGTAGAGGCCGCCGAAGTAGAAGGCGAAGATGAAGATGAGGGAGGAGACGCTGAACGAGAGCAGGTAGGGGCCCAACGAGTACGTCGGCCAGGGCGGCGCGCCGTTGCGCACCACCATGCTCAGCACCGACAGCCCGAAGACCGCCAGCGCGTCGAGGAGCATGACGAGCCGGAAGCCGCGACGGTTGAGTCGTCGGATCAGCGGGGTGACGGGACCCCCGTCCAGACTCGTGTCGCTCACCGGCGCCTGCGTCTCAGCCGCGAGCCCCACCCGCACGCGGGTAGGCCGGGAAGCGGCCGACGAGGTCGGAGACCTCGCCGCGCACCGCGCGCGAGACCGCGTGCTCGGGGTCGGCGTCGCCGTCGACGACCGCGCGGGCGATCAGGTCGGCGATGGTGCGCATCTCGGCCTCGCCCATGCCCTGGGTCGTGACGCACGGCGTGCCGACCCGGATGCCGGACGCGACGTTGGGCTTCTGCGGGTCGAACGGGATGGCGTTCTTGTTCAGGGTGATGCCGGCCGCGTCGCAGCGCGCCTCCGCGTCGACCCCAGTGACCATGACCGGCTGGAGGTCGTGCAGCGAGAGGTGGGTGTCGGTACCTCCGGTTGTCGGGCGGATGCCCTTGTCACCGAGCGCCTCCGCCAGGACCTTGGCGTTGGCCACGACCTGCTGGGTGTACGCGGCGTACTCGGGGGTCGCGCACTCCTTGAAGTTGACCGCCTTCGCCGCGATCGTGTGCATCTGCGGGCCGCCCTGCATCATCGGGAAGACCGCCTTGTCGATGGCGGTCGCGTGCTCGGCCTTGCAGACGATGGCGCCGGAGCGGGGGCCGCGCAGCACCTTGTGGGTCGTGAACGACACGACGTCGGCGTAGGGCACCGGGCTGGGGATGGCCCGGCCGGCCACCAGGCCGATGAAGTGGGCGGCGTCGACCCAGAAGATCGCACCGACCTCGTCGGCGATCGCCCGGAACCGGGCGAAGTCGATCAGCCGCGGGATGGCCGAACCACCGGCCAGGATCACCTTGGGTCGGTGCTCGCGGGCGAGCGCCTCGACCTGGTCGTAGTCGATGTCCTCGGTGTCCTTGTCGACGCCGTAGTGCACGGCGTCGAACCACTTGCCGCTGAACGACACCTTGGTGCCGTGGGTCAGGTGGCCGCCGTGCGGCAGGCTCATCGCGAGGATCTTCTCGCCGGGCTTGAGGAACGCGCCGTAGACCGCCTGGTTGGCACTCGCGCCGGAGTGCGCCTGGACGTTGGCGTGGTCGGCCTCGAACAGCGTCTTGCACCGCTCGATGGCCAGCAGCACGGCCTTGTCGACCTCGCTGCACCCACCGTAGTAACGGCGCCCGGGGTAGCCCTCGGCGTACTTGTTCGACAGCGTCGACCCCAGGGCCGTGAGCACCTCCGGGTTGGAGAAGTTCTCGCTGGCGATCAGCTGCAGGCCGCCGCGCAGGCGGTCGAGCTCGGAGAGCAGCACCCCGGCGATGTCGGGGTCGAAGGCCTCGAGGGCGCCGAAGTCGGATCCGTAGAACGTGTCAGTCATCGTCGGTGGTCCTTCGCTGCTCGGGGTTCTCGGGGGTCTCGGGCCGGTCGGGGTCGTCGAGTGCCTCGGGGACCTGCGGCCCCTCAGGGGTCTCGAGGTCGTCGGGGTGCTCGGTCGGCTCCGGCCCGACGGCGTTCAACTCTATGGCGTCGGCCCGGGCCCGCTCCACGACGTCCATGACGTCGGCCTCGGAGATGGCGCCGACCCGCAGGAAGACCGGCTCGTCGCGGGTGCAGTCGACGATCGTCGACGCCAGGCCGCCGGTGACCGGGCCGCCGTCGAGGTAGAACTCGACGGCCGCACCGAGCTGGCTGGCGGCCTCGACGACGGTGCGCGAGGCCGGGTGCCCGGTGCGGTTGGCGCTGCTGACGGCCATCGGGCCGACCTCGCGCAGCAACGCCAGGGCCACCGGGTCGTCGGGCATCCGCAGCGCCACGGTGCCGCCGGTCTCGCCCAGGTCCCACATCAGCGAGGGCTGGGCGCGCAGCACGATGGTGAGGGGGCCCGGCCAGAACGCGGCGACGAGCGCGCGCGCGTAGTCGGGCACCTCGGTGGCCAGCCCGTCGACGGTGCGGGCGTCGGGCACCAGCACCGGAGGGGGCATGTCGGAGCCGCGCCCCTTGGCGGCGAGGAGGGAGCGCACGGCCTCCGGGGAGAAGGCGTCGGCACCGATGCCGTACAGCGTGTCGGTGGGCAGTACGACCAGGCCCCCGTCGCGCACACCTGCGGCGGCCTTGGGGATCGCGTCGGCCCGCCCGAGGTGGGTGGTGCAGTCGAAGACGGGGCTCATGGGGGCCAGCCTAGGGTTCCGGATTGGCGTGCACGGACACGGCTCACCGGGCGCGGCCGCCCCTAGTGTCGTCTCGCGCGGGCGACCGCCCGCACGGACCCCAACGAAAGAGGTGTGCCCCCATGCGTGGTTCCAACCTGATCTGGACGATCGTCGGCGTGCTGCTCATCATCGCCCTGCTGATCTTCATCCTCAACCGCGTCTGACCACGCTCCACCGCGTGAGCGAGCGCGCGGGGCCAGGTCGAAGAGCGTGCCGGGTCCCCGCCGCCACCCACCGCGGTCAGGTCGGTGAGCCCGACCGCCGCACCGCCACCGTCGTCCGGGGGCGGTTCGCGAGATCGACGTGGTCGACCACGTCGATCCACTCCCCCGTCGCGCGCAGCGCGCGCGGCAACGCAGTGCCCTGGCTGTCGGCGTGCTCCATGACGAGCACCCCGCCCGCCCGCAGCAGCACCGCGGCGCGGGCGGCGACCGCCAGCGGCACGGCCAGCCCGTCGGCCTACCCGCCGTAGAGCGCCACCTCGGGGTCGTGGTCGCGCACCTCGTGGTCGACCGGCACGGCACCCACCGGGATGTACGGAGGGTTGCTCACCACCACGTCGACCTCACCCGCGAGGTCGTCGAAGGCGGTCGTGGCGTCACCGAGCCGCAGCTCGACGTCGAGCCCGAGCCGGTCACGGTTCGCCACCGCCCAGCCGTGGGCGAGGTCGGACAGCTCGATGGCCAGCACCCGGGCACCGGGCAGCTCGTCCTTGACGGCGAGCGCGATGGCCCCCGACCCGGTGCACAGGTCGAGCACCAGCGGGTCGCGTCCCAGGGCGGATGCCGCGTCGATCGCGAGCCCGGCAGTCACCTCGGTCTCGGGTCGGGGCACGAACACGCCGGGGCCGACGGCGAGGGTGAGCCGGCGGAAGTGGGCCCGGCCGGTGAGGTGCTGCAACGGCACCCGGGCCGCGCGCTCCTCCACGAGGGCCGAGTAGCCGTCGGGCTCGGGGGCGCCCAGCACCATTGCCCGGCGCACGTCGCTGGGGTCGGTGCCGAGCGCGTGCGCCGCGAGCTCGACGGCATCCACCTCGGGTGAGGCGATGCCGGCCGCGGCCAGCCGCGCGGTCGCGTCACGGACCGCGGTGCGCAGGTCGCTCACCGGTCGGCGACCGCGGCCAGGCGGGCGGCCTCGTCGGCGTCGACGCAGGACTGGATGACCGGGTCGAGGTCGCCGTCGAGCACCGCGTCGAGGTTGTAGGCCTTGAAGCCGGTGCGGTGGTCGCTGATCCGGTTCTCGGGGTAGTTGTACGTGCGGATGCGCTCGGAGCGGTCGACGGTGCGCACCTGGCTGGCGCGGGCGTCGGCGTCGGCGGCGTGCCGCTCGTCCATCGCCAGCTGGTGGAGCCGGGCACGCAGCACCCGCATCGCGGCCTCCCGGTTCT
>Ga0157369_10008746_pt1 | contig 11597 bp, 12 predicted proteins | sample C25metaG_FD_113461 | JGI IMG/M metagenome (GOLD analysis project Ga0157369, IMG submission 113461) | Corn rhizosphere microbial communities from Kellogg Biological Station, Michigan, USA - C2-5 metaG | ecosystem: Host-associated > Plants > Roots > Rhizosphere > Soil | place: USA: Michigan... | reverse complement strand
CGACCTGAACGGGCAGGGCGGGGGCGAAATAATCGGATGCCCGACTATAACGCGCAGGCCGGTCGACTGTGAACGCAGACGGCTTATTCAGTCTCTGAATGGGGCGTCACATGTTGACTCAGTCTCGGCGCATGGCCAGTATTCAGGTATCGCCGATTTGGCGATAGCATCTTGGGTATGACGACTAAATACCGATTTCGCGAAAAATACCGCATTCAGTTGCGCGAGAAGGATCACCCGCCGCCCCATGTTCACCTTATCGGTGGCGGCGTGGAAGTGATGCTGAGCCTTGAAACCGTTGAGGTGATGACGGGCAAGGCGCCGCCACTGATTATCAAGGAAGCGCTGGCGTGGGTCTCGGCTCTTCAAGCGCAACTATTGGAGGACTGGAAACGATGTTACCCATGAAAAGGCCTCGCCTGTCAGCAGTGCAGGCACTGTCAGACTTTCGATTGGCACTGACCTTTATTGATGGACAGGAACTGACACTTGATCTCTGCCGGGATATTAAAGCTTATCCAGGGCTGCAGCCATTGCTCGATCCAAAGGTGTTTTTGACTGCGACATTGGACGACTACGGCTGGACTGTCGAATGGCTTGAACCCGATATACAGATCGGTGCAGACACACTTTACATGGATGCGCTGGCTCAAAACGCAGCCGATGAAAACACGCGAATCTTTATCGACTGGCGAGCCCGAACGGGACTGTCTCTTGCTCGGGCTGCCGAAGCGCTGGGTGTCAGCGCTCGTAGCATCAGTCGCTACAGTAATGGGCGCGAGGCAGTCCCACGTTCACTGGCGCTGGCTTGCCTGGGCTGGGATTCACTGCAACAAAACCCAACAATGGCTGCAGAGGAGTCGGGTCGTTATATCGTCAACCGCAAAACCTAACCCGCATCCGGCTTCGGCCGCTCATACCGCGCATTGAATGCCTGTACGAATCCATTGCGCAAAATCTGCAAAAACGCTTCGAACGCGCTGATATTTTGCTGATGCACGTTGCCGCTGAGTTCTACCTTGGTGGCGAACTGGTTTTTCGCCTGGTTCTTCAGCACGGTTTCCGTGCCGCCCACCAATGCTTCCCAGACCGAGCGGAAGATGCTCTTGTTCTTGTTCTCTACGTCCTGCTGCCAGTTGAACACTTCGACGTCGCGCAGCAGCGGTTTGATATAGCCGTTGACCTGGGCTTTTTTGGCTTTGGCCTCGATCACCACATCACCGTGGCCGGCGTTGAAATCGAACTTGCCGTAGGCCGAGGCGAAGTCGTTCATGCGTTTGAGTTCGATGTCTTTGGCGCGCAGGCGGAATTCGAAGTCTTCGAAATTGCTCAGGGGGTCGAACGTGGCAGTGGTTTCCAGCGGTGCGTGGCCCAGCAGCAGGGCTTTACCTTCGAAACGGGCGTCGCGTTTGCCCTCTTTGTCGACCACATTGGTCAGGTTGTAGATGCTCGCGTCGACGTTGGTCGCGTTCATGTTGACCGGTGGCTTGGAGTTGAAATTGCGGAAAGTGATTTTGCCCTCGTGAATCTGTACCTCGTCGAGGGTGATTGGCAGCAGCTTGCCCAGTTGTGCGCGCCAGTCCGTGCCTTGACCGGTTTGGGAGTTCTGCTTGTTGGCCCCGCCATCGACGAAGTTGATTTCAGGTTTGACGAATTTAACCTGCGCTACAACGGCATGGTCGTACCACAGCGAATGCCAGCTGACCGCCAGATCGATCAGCGGTGCGTTGACGAACGGTACCGGTACTTTGCCGTCGACCTTGACGATCTTCAGCCCATTGATCTTGTAGGCGCCGCGCCATAACGCCAGGTCGACATCAGTGATCTGGCCTCGATAATCACCCATGTCCGCCAGCTTGCCGTTCAGGTAGTCGCGCACCATGTAAGGCAAGGCGATGTGCAGCGCGATCAGCAGCACAACGACGACAGCAAAAATCCCTAGTGGCCAACTGTAGCGACGCTTCATGACGGCAATTCCCTGACGATGTAAGCGATTGACTGTTACGTCGCGCAGACGTTCGACCCGACTGGACTGTGGTGGGCAACAGGCATACCTTTGAAGGCTGAATTCAATGCTGCATAAGGACCCAGCCATGAGCCGTATTTTCGCTGACAACGCCCATTCCATCGGTAATACGCCGCTGGTGCAGATCAATCGCATCGCACCGCGTGGCGTGACCATTCTGGCCAAAATCGAGGGGCGTAACCCCGGTTATTCGGTCAAGTGCCGGATCGGCGCCAACATGATCTGGGACGCCGAAAGCAGCGGCAAACTCAAGCCGGGCATGACCATTGTCGAGCCGACGTCGGGTAATACGGGGATCGGTCTGGCCTTCGTTGCTGCTGCCCGTGGTTACAAATTGATGCTGACCATGCCGGCCTCAATGAGCATCGAACGCCGTAAAGTCCTCAAGGCTCTGGGCGCCGAACTGGTGCTGACCGAGCCGGCCAAGGGCATGAAAGGCGCGATCGAGAAGGCTGCCGAGATCGTTGCCAGCGATGCCGACAAATATTTCATGCCGGCGCAGTTCGATAACCCGGCCAACCCGGCGATTCACGAAAAAACCACTGGTCCGGAAATCTGGAACGACACCGATGGTGCGGTGGATGTACTGGTGGCCGGCGTCGGCACCGGCGGAACCATCACGGGCGTTTCGCGGTATATCAAGAATACCCAGGGCAAGCCGATCCTGTCGGTGGCGGTGGAACCGGTTTCCTCGCCGGTGATCAGCCAGGCGTTGGCCGGTGAAGAGATCAAACCGAGCCCGCACAAGATTCAGGGGATCGGTGCCGGGTTTGTGCCGAAGAATCTGGATCTGTCGATGGTGGATCGGGTCGAGCAGGTTACCGACGACGAGTCCAAGGCCATGGCGCTGCGCTTGATGCAGGAAGAAGGCATTTTGTGCGGAATCTCCTGCGGTGCAGCGATGGCGGTAGCAGTGCGTCTGGCGGAGACGCCGGAAATGCAGGGCAAGACTATCGTGGTGATTCTGCCTGACTCGGGTGAGCGTTATCTGTCGAGCATGTTGTTCAGTGATCTGTTCACTGAGCAGGAGAACCAGCAGTAAAAGCAATATCAAATGATCGCAGCCTCGGCAGCGCCTGGATGATCGAGCAGGAACTGCCGAAGGCTGTGATCTCTTGATCTCGATCAGCCGGGGTTCAGGATCGTTATGCTAATAAATGCTTTATTGCGCAATTCTTAACACTGATTCTTGTGAAAGGCGGGTTTTGCCCGAAGCCGGTAGTGTTTATCATGGCCGGCTGCCATGCCGGGTAAAAGGCATTGCGCAGCGTTGTCTTTATTCAAGGAGTTGTTGATGACCTTTTCGTTTGCCGCCAAGGCGTTTGTGCTGCTGCTCTTTTTGGGCAGCACGCTCTATGTGCATTTGCGCGGCAAGGCGCGTTTGCCGGTTCTTCGTCAATTCGTCAACCACTCGGCGCTGTTCGCTCCGTACAACGCCTTGATGTACCTGTTCTCCGGCGTGCCGTCGAAGCCGTATCTGGATCGCAGCAAATTCCCGGAACTGGACGTGCTGCGCGACAACTGGGAAACCATTCGCGACGAGGCCATGCACCTGTTCGACGAAGGCTATATTCGCGCGGCGGAAAAGAACAACGACGCCGGATTTGGTTCGTTCTTCAAAAAGGGCTGGAAGCGGTTCTACCTCAAGTGGTACGACAAACCGCTGCCATCGGCTGAAACCCTGTGCCCGAAAACCGTGGCGCTGGTCAGTGCGATTCCCAACGTCAAAGGCGCGATGTTCGCGCTGTTGCCGGGTGGCAGCCACTTGAACCCGCATCGCGATCCGTTCGCCGGCTCGCTGCGTTATCACCTCGGCTTGTCGACGCCGAACTCCGACGATTGCCGGATCTTCGTCGATGGTCAGGTTTACGCCTGGCGTGACGGCGAAGACGTCATGTTCGACGAGACCTACGTGCATTGGGTCAAGAATGAAACCGACCAAACCCGCGTGATCCTGTTCTGCGACGTCGAGCGTCCGCTGAGCAACCGTCTCATGACCCGCATCAACCGCTCGATCAGCGCCTGGCTCGGCCGTGCCACCGCACCGCAGAACCTGGATGATGAACGCGTCGGCGGGATCAACCAGGCTTACGCCTGGAGCAAGAGCTTCAGCGATAAATTCAGTGGAGTGGTCAAACAGTGGAAACGCCGTCATCCGAAGGCCTACCGCGTGATGCGGCCGGTGCTGGCGGTGGGGGTGTTGACGTTGTTGGGGTATTGGCTGTTTGGTTAAGGCTGGATCTGGCAATAAAAAACCGCTCTTTGTGAGCGGTTTTTTATTGCCTGCGAATCAGCGCCGTCCAGCGAGAACGTTGGGTTCGTCTACGTCAATGCCATCGACAAGAACTTGCAGAAATCGTTGCTGGTTGGTGGATAACACTAAATCCCCCAGCTTTTCATCGGCTTTGCGTGATCCCTTTTTCGAGGGGGTTCGTTTAACAACCTTACGCATTTTTTTGCCCTCGCTGATCATTAATTGAACAGTTTTCACAATACTTTACCCTCCACTGCGAGCACAAGCCGGCCATCCAAATCAAATGTGAAGCCGAGCTGTCTATATTTCGGAATGGCTCCTTGCATGGGCTCCTGAACTTCAATCAATCTGCTGCCAATAATTTGGGCAAATTCGTCAATGGCCAGCATCGCCAACGCCGCGATACGGTTTTTAAGTGGATGCGCTTCCCCTGGCCTTCCCTCTAGCCGCACGATTCGAATCCGCTGACGGCTATTGTTTGGAATGACAAAACACAGCCCGCAGAGCTCTTGTTCAAACCAGATCGCGACATCCAGAGACAAGGGTTCTCGGGTCTTCCAGGTGACGACATCTCCCCAGGAAAAATGCGGGTTATCCCAAAGCTCAAAAGCACTCATTGCCTGAGCATCGATGGCTTCGAAGCGTACTTTCGAAAAGTCTGCTCCCTCATGAAAAAGCATTTTCTTGGTGGTGATACTAGCCGCCTTTCTCGCCTCTGACCGATACAACTGATAGCGCAGATAACTCCGTTCCCTTGGCATATGATTTCGAGCATTCCATGTCTCCCCATCGGTAGGTGTAGCCGTTGTTCAACAGCCTATTCAGCTCTCATGCATCCGTCGCTACTGGCCCTTTGTCCAAATCATTGCAATCCATGTCGCCCGCTGGTTATAGTCGGCGCTCGTGAGTCGTATGCCTCACCTTCCACCCTCTCAAAAAAGATCTGCCCCAATGCCTGCATCCCTCATCAACGCGGTAGTCGATTCAGCGGTCAACGCTGGCGTCGTGCCGTGCGCGGATCAGCAGCCCAAGCAGATCAGTCATTACCCCCCACCTGTCAGTAGCACGCCGGTGTGCGCAGTCGTATCACCGCCGGGCGTTGGCGTTTCGGGCTGATCGGCAGTTTTTGCTGACCCCTGCGCCCGCCAGAAAAACCTACTGAATTTCAGCTTCGGCTGAGTTGGCTTCTTGCCTGACTACAGGTGGTATTCATGTTTGTCCTGTCGAAAAAATCCGCGCTCGCGGCTGCGTCCACGAGCCTGTTCGTTCTGCTTTGGAGCAGCGGGGCGATCTTCTCCAAATGGGGGCTGGCCCATGCTTCCCCGTTTGCCTTTCTGCTGATTCGCTTCGCGATTGCCTTGTGCGGGCTCTTGCTGCTGGCGTCGTTGCTCAAGCTGAAGCTGCCCAAGGGCGGCAAACCGATGCTGTTTGCGATTGCGACGGGCGTGGTGTTGTTGGGGGCGTATCAGATTTTCTATTTGCTGGCACTCAACACCAAAATCACTCCGGGTGTGATGGCGACCATCATGGGCGTGCAGCCGATTCTCACCGTGGTGTTGATGGAGCGGCAGCGCTCGGCGAGCCGGATGTTTGGTCTGGCGTTGGGGCTGGCGGGGCTGATCATGGTGGTTTACCAGGGCATCGGTCTGGCCGGGATGTCCTAGGCGGGAATGTTGTTCGGGTTGCTGGCGCTGGCGAGCATGACGCTGGGCTCGATCATGCAGAAACGCATCACCGACAATCCCCTCGGCACGCTGCCGGTGCAGTACCTGGCCGGGCTGTTGTTGTGCGGTATTTTCGTGCCGTTTCAGCCTTTCCACTTTGAACACAGCACTGGTTTTATCGTGCCGGTGTTGTGGATGGGACTGGTGGTGTCGGTGCTGGCGACGCTGTTGCTGTATCGGTTGATCGCGCGGGGCAATCTGGTGAATGTCACCAGTTTGTTTTATCTGGTGCCGGCGGTGACGGCGGTGATGGACTATCTGATCTTCGGCAATCGCCTGGCGGCGTTGAGTGTGCTGGGGATGCTGTTGATTGTGGTCGGCCTGGCGTTTGTGTTCCGTAAAAGGGGGTAACAGGTCGTCAGGTGGCGGCTTTTAGGCCGTCGATCGCGAGCAGGCTCACTCCTACAGGGGAACGCATTCCAATTGTAGGAGTGAGCCTGCTCGCGATTGCCTTTTCGGCAACAGCACAAATTTATCGGGCCGGCACCTCAGCCGGTTTCACCGCCGCCGGCTTCAACACCAGCCACAACGCCAGCGCAATCAACACCCCGCCGTAGATATGCGCCATCGACAACGGCTCATCCAGCAACAACGCCCCCCACAACACGCCGAACGGCGGGATCATGAAGGTCACGGTCATCGACTTCACCGGCCCGATCGAGCTGAGCAGGCGGAAGTAAATGATGTAGGCAAACGCCGTGCAGCCCAGACCCAGGCCCAACAGCGACAGCCAGACATTCCAGCCGCCCCAACTGACCGGCGGTGCGGTGATCACGCTATAGCCGAACAGCGGCAACAGGAACAACGTTGCGCCGAGCATGCTGCCCAGTGCCGAGAGACGACTGTCCAGCCCGCCGGCCTGATCGAGCCAACGGCGTGCAAGGAAACCGGCAAAGCCATAGCAAGTGGTCGCGAGCAGGCAGGCGAGGGCGCCCATCAGCAGTTGCAAGTCGAACGCCACAGGGCCGGCGCGGGTCAGCACACCAACACCTAACAGGCCGAGGAACACCCCGCCCAGTTTGGCAGCGGTGAGTTTTTCACTGAAGAACAACCCGCCAATCAGCACGCCCATCAGCGGCGTGGTGGCATTGAAAATCGCCGAATAGCCGGCTGGCAGTACCTGAGCGGCGACCGAGTACAGCGTCGCCGGAATTCCCGAGTTGATCACCCCCAGCAGCATCACGGTTTTCAGTTTGCCTTTGAAATCCCAGCGCACGCGCATCAGTCCGAGAATCACCAGCAGGCCAACGGCCGCAATCGATACGCGAAAGAACCCGGTCGGAATCGTGCCGATCACCGGCGCAATAATGCGCATGAACAGAAAGCTCGCGCCCCAGATGGCCGCCAGCGACAACATACGGAAAATATCGACAGGGCTCACGGCGGGTCTCCTTCCTTGATCGGGACGAGAGTGTTGCCGAGCGCCCTGACGATGGCAACCGCTATTCGGGCATGCAACTTATCGGTCAGATCACAAAGCGTGTCACCAGACCGTTGAGATCGACCGCCAGACGCGACAACTCCTGGCTCGCCGCCGAAGTCTGAGTGGCCCCGGCGGCGGTTTGCGTCGAGAGGTCACGGATGGTCACCAGATTCTGATCGACCTCACGCGCCACCAAAGCCTGCTGCTCGGCCGCGCTGGCGATCACCAGATTGCGTTGGTTGATCTGCGAAATCGACGCGGTGATTTTCTCCAGTGCCTGGCCCGCGCTGTTGGCTCGGCGCAACGTCTGGCCAGCCTGCTCGGCACTGCTCTGCAACGCACCCACTGTTGCCCCGGTGCCTTGCTGGATGCTGCTGATCATCAGCTCGATTTCTTCGGTGGAATTCTGTGTGCGTTGCGCCAGCGAACGCACCTCATCGGCGACCACGGCAAAACCGCGCCCGGCCTCACCGGCGCGTGCCGCTTCGATCGCCGCATTGAGCGCAAGCAGATTGGTCTGCCCGGCAATCCCGCGAATCACCTCCAGCACTTTACTGATGTCCTGCGCCTGAGTGGCCAGGCCCTCGGCTTGTTCGGAAGCACCGAGTACGGCATCGACCAGCTCCTGAATCGAACTGATGGTTTCGCTGACCTGCACGTGGCCGTGCTTGCTGTCCTCGTTCGACGCGGCAGACGCCTCTGCACTGGACACGGCGTTGGCGGCGACCTCGTCCACCGCCGTGCTCATCTCGGTGACAGCAGTGGCGGCTTGTTCAATCTGATCGTTCTGCTGTTGCAGGCCGCGGGTGCTTTGCTCCATCACCGAACTCATTTCCTCAGCCGCGGACGCCAATTGCTGCGCCGATTCGCTGATACCGCGAATGGTCGAGCGCAGATTGCCCTGCATCTCGGCCAAGGCGTCGAGCAGATGCGCAGCCTCATCTTTACCAGTGCTGACGATCTGTCCGCTGAGGTCGCCGGCGGCAATGCGTCGTGCCACGTCCAGTGCCTGATTGATCGGCGTGGTGATGCTGCGGGTCAGCAACCAGGCCAATAGCAAGGTGGCGAGCAGGGCGACCACGATGATCGACGCGACGATCCACAATGCCCGTTGGTACATCGCTGCGGCGGCATCGGCGGCGGCGTCGGCACCTTGCTGATTGAACGCGATCATCTGCTCAAGGGTTTTGTCGAGCAGCGTCCCCTGCGGCGCCAGTTCATTGTTAAGCCGCGTGTAGGCCTGTTCACTTTGCCCAGCGTCGATCTGGCCGATGATCTGTTCGAGAATGCTCATGTACTTGGCGGTGTTGGCATTCAAGCCATCGAGCATCAGCCGTTCTTCTTCGCTGGTGAGCAGGGCTTTGTGATCGGCGAGGCGCTTGAGCAGTTCTTCGCGCTGCGCCTTGATGATGCCTTTGCTTCTGTCGCGCACAGCAGACTGGGTGCTGGTGATCAGGCGCAAGGATTCAAGACGGATGCTGGCGATATTCGCCGCCGCGTCATGAATGCTTTCGATACTCGGCATCCATGATTCTTCGATCACCGCTGCACTTTCGCGCAGGGTTTTCATCTGGCCGAGCCCAAACAGGCCGACCACCACCAGCAGACTGGCCAAAACGGCAAAGCTCAAACTGGCGCGCAAACCTATGCGCAGATTCCGGATAGACATCAGTGTGCTCCTTGATCTTTGAGGGGGGAGGTCGTCCTCGTCAGCGAGGATCTTGTTATGAGGCGGGTAATGGCGGGCTGTATATCAAAGTGCCACTATTTTGGTAAGACCAATCTGGCGACGTCGCTGACGGTGCGCAAATTCGCAGCAAAGCCACGGACTAGACGCATCTGCTCTGTACTGGATTCGAAAGCCAGAGAATTCGCGGGCTGGCGCAGGACGCGAGGCAGCACCGATCAGGCTGTTAACTGACCGAACGGTCGATTTAAAAAACTTTGCAAAAGCGCTATCGGCGTACAACCCTGACGCGGATTTGGCCGAAATTGCACTTCACGCGCACACGCGTGCGTGGCTAAGCTCAGGTACAGATTTCCACACGTACGCCGAGGTCTCATCTATGCCGCAGCAATGGCCAGCCACCGACATCGCCCGCATGATCCTCGATGGCTTTGACGATTACCGCGAGCATTTCCGGCGCATCACCGACGGTGCCCGTGAGCGCTTCGAGCAGGCGCGCTGGCAGGAGACGCAATCGGCGTCGGCGGCGCGGATCAATCTCTATGAAGAAAAGGTCGGCGAAACCATCGCCCGCCTGCGTGAATATTTCGACGACGAAACGCTGATGAATGTCAGTTGCTGGCCGTTGGTGAAAAGTGCCTATATCAGTGTCATCGACCTGCGCTTCGACGATGAGCTGTCCGAGACCTGGTACAACTCGATTTTCTGCGGACTGTTCAGCCACGACCTGATCAGCGACGGCTGCATGTTCATCCACACCACGCGCCCGAGCCTGCGCCGCGCCCGCGCTGCGCAAACCCGCACATACAAGCCGCAGGGGCAACTGTCGGGGATGCTCGCGAGCATTTTTGCCGACTATCGCTTCAGCGAGGATTACGCTGATCTGCCCGGCGACTTGCTTCGCCTCGAAGCACAGCTGCGCGAGAACCTGCCGGACTGGGTGTGCAAAGACCCGGAACTCAGCGTCGAGCTGTTTTCCTCGGTGCTGTACCGCAACAAGGGCGCGTATCTGGTCGGGCGCATCTACACTCGCGACGAGCAATGGCCGCTGGTGATCCCGCTGCTGCACCGCGAAGGGCGCGGGATTCAGATCGATGCGCTGATCACCGACGAAGCCGATGTTTCGATCATCTTCTCGTTCACCCGTTCTTACTTCATGGTCGACGTACCGGTGCCGGCGGAGTTCATCGGTTTCCTGCGGCGCATTCTGCCGGGCAAGCACATCGCCGAGCTGTACACCTCGATCGGCTTCTACAAGCACGGCAAGTCCGAGTTCTATCGCGCGCTGATCAATCATCTGGCCAACACCGATGACCAGTTCATCATGGCGCCGGGCGTGCGCGGCATGGTCATGAGCGTGTTCACCCTGCCGGGCTTCAACACTGTGTTCAAGATCATCAAGGACCGTTTCTCACCGTCGAAAAACGTCGACCGCGCCACGGTGATCGAGAAGTATCGGCTGGTAAAAAGCGTCGACCGGGTAGGGCGCATGGCCGATACCCAGGAGTTCGCCGACTTCCGTTTTCCGCTGAGCAAGTTTGATCCGGCGTGTCTAGAGGAATTGCTGGAAGTCGCGCCATCGACAGTCTCGGTCGAGGGCGAAACCGTATTGATCCGCCACTGCTGGACCGAACGGCGGATGACCCCGCTCAATCTGTATCTGGAGAACGCCAACGACGCGCAGGTGCGCGAGGCGCTGGAGGATTACGGCCTGGCGATCAAGCAACTGGCGGCGGCGAACATCTTTCCCGGCGACATGCTGCTGAAGAATTTTGGCGTCACCCGGCATGGGCGTGTGGTGTTTTATGACTATGACGAGATCTGCTTTCTGACCGAAGCCAACTTCCGCCACATCCCTGCGCCGCGTACGCCGGAGGACGAAATGGCTTCGGAGCCGTGGTATTCGATCGGGCCGCTGGATGTGTTTCCCGAGGAATTTCCGCCGTTTCTGTTTGCTGATTCGGGGCAGCGCAAGCTGTTCGATCAGTTGCATGGCGAGTTGTATAACGCCGATTACTGGAAGAGTTTGCAGGAGGCGATTCGTGCCGGCAAAGTCATAGACGTCTTTCCCTATCGGCGTAAAGGGTTGGATAACGAGTAAGGCCTGAAACCCTCACCCCAGCCCTCCCGAAACGTCGGACCGCCCATAGGGAGAGGGAGCCGACCGAGGTGTCTTGCGTCAAACGCCGACCTGAAAGACCTTCGATTATGGATTCGGTAAAGCGGTTTCAGGTCGCTGAACATCTTCAGCATCCCCCAATCGGTCCCCTCTCCCACCGGGAGAGGGCTAGGGTGAGGGCAGCAATCCCCCAGACACGCCACAAATCCCCCAAATCTGCGACAATCCGCCCCCTGCACATATAGACGACCGAATTGCCTACCCGATGACCGACGAATCGCCCTCCATCGACAAACTGCTGAAAAACCTCGATCACGCCATGCTCGCCGACCGTCACCGGCTGCGGCGGCAGTTGCTTGAGCTG
>Ga0157369_10008744_pt1 | contig 11599 bp, 9 predicted proteins | sample C25metaG_FD_113461 | JGI IMG/M metagenome (GOLD analysis project Ga0157369, IMG submission 113461) | Corn rhizosphere microbial communities from Kellogg Biological Station, Michigan, USA - C2-5 metaG | ecosystem: Host-associated > Plants > Roots > Rhizosphere > Soil | place: USA: Michigan... | reverse complement strand
TAGCCCTCCGAGCATGATTAACATTCGCTTCGGCGAGGATTTTTGGTCCGGATACGATGCCGTATCAATAATTTGCAGAACGGGAGCATCGCGTGCTTCATCGAGACGAGCTGCTTCGTACTGCTTTGCGAGTATCTCGAATAGGGTCTCGTGATATTTCACTTCACGTAGCTTGCGCACATATTGAAGCTGTAGTTCAGGAACTTTGGAAGTGGGGATTGTGGCGAACTGCCCTTTGCCGCCCCCTCTTTGCAACTGTGAGAGCTGGCTTTGCAGATCGGTAATTTCACTTCGGACACGAACCACTTCCGGATTCTGTTCGGTGGAAGATTGCCTCAATGCAGCGAGAAGGACCTGCCGAGCAGCGATTTGTGCTTGAGTCTCTGCAATCGTTCTGATCTGTACTTCCGTTTGTCCAGTAGGCGCTATCAGTCCCGATTGTTCCTCGGTCTTCTTGAGATCAACTTCAGCGTCTTCAAGATTATTTTTTTCCTTCGCAAGCTGCTCTTCGAAAAAGACACGCCGTTGTGAGGATTGTCCTAGCGCCATTCTGCCATTTGTCTCGCGCAGAGCATCCATGTAAGCGTTGGCAAGATCGTGCGCAAGTTGCGGGGTTTTCCCGCTGACGCTTACGGTCACAATTGAAGACTTTGGATCGATCGCAATCGAAGTGTCGGAGGCAAGATCCTTCTCTGCCTCGCTCTCTCTCTTAGCCTTATAAAGGTGCATGAGATCGAATTGCTTGACGAGTTTGCCTGCAACCGATCGGCTCTTCAATATACCAGCGTAGATATCGCCCGAATTCTTGACCCCACCCAGAAGATCGCCGGCGCCGAAGGCGGCTAGCTGCCCTGCCAGCGCCGTTGCCATCGCGTTGCCGGTGCCTAGGCTGGGCGGCAGAAAGGATGCCGAAGAGGTGTAGCGGGCCGGTAGACTAAATGCCAGAATCGTGGCAAAGATAAACGAGGCCAGTGTAATTCGCAGAGTCGTCTTGTTCAGGACGACCGATTGGAGAACATAAATAACATCGATTCCCTCTTGTTCGCCCCCGTGGTCGGTTGCCGGGTCAGGACGAGAACTGATTCGAGGCGCGGACTTGAGTTCCTCCTCAACGATTTGTGTTCCTTCGCGCGTCATGTCCTCCTATCCTTGCCTCCGTGTATCGTATGCATGTGAAGCTTCCAACCCTGCCTGTGTCAGCGCAAGTGTATCTCCATTCTACGCATGGTGACCTCCGTCGAGCCGGTTTTCGGTGCCATTTCTCCGCCTCCAGTTCCTAGTAGACTGATACACGGCGCGAGTGGAGAATTTGGCAGTCGGCACGGTCGAACACAGGTGATCGGCTTTCCATTGCAACGGAATCCGCAGGGGCTGCAGAAGGGGTAACGATTGAGTGCCAGGGTGAGCCAATCTCTCCGAAGAACTAGGAAATTCGAGAGCGGTTACTGCTCCCTCGTTGAGGTAATCGTCGCATGACTTCCGTTCTCGTAAAGTTGCGACACCGCTTACGGCCGAATAGACGGGCTGAGTGCGATACGCGCGGTTCGGAAAGGAATCGCCGAGCTGCGCTGACGGGGGCTACAGCGACCGTCGCGAGATTTGTGCAGATCAGTACATCTCTGATTACCGTTCCGCTTACGCTCAGGTATTTAGGTAATGAAAGGTTCGGACTCTGGATGACGATAAGTTCCGTACTTGCCATGGCAGCATTTGCGGATTTCGGCGTAGGCAACGGAGTGTTGAATACCGTAGCTAAAGCGTGCGGTAGAGACGACATGGAAGGGGTCCGAAAAGCCGTGTCGAGCGGCTTTGCGGTGCTTAGCTCTATCGCGACACTCTTGATGGTCGGGTTTATTGCTGTCTACAGGTTTGTGAACTGGGCAGACTTTTTCCGTGTGGAGTCGCCGCAGGCTCGGGCGGAAGCTGGTCCTGCTCTGGCGGTCTTCGCTGTCTGTTTTGCGCTCAATATTTCGCTGGACGTGGTTCAGCGGGTGCAGCTGGGGTTGCAGCAGGGATACCGGTACGGATTGTGGCAGTTGTGCGGAAGCGTCACTGGTTTTGCCGGGGTGATCCTCGGCATTTGGCTGCATGTAAGCCTTCCTGCGCTAGTACTTGCCGTTGCTGGCGCACCGATCTTGGCAACCGCGCTAAATGCGGTTCACTTTTTCGGCTTTGTACGGCCCGACTTGAGGCCTGATCGAAGATTTGTCTCTCACTCCGTGATTTCACAGATCGCGCGACTAGGCGGCCTCTTCTTTGTGTTGCAGGTCGTGGTGGCGATCTCATATTCGGCAGACAACTTCATCATCGCTCGAATACTCGGTGCGGTGAACGTCCCCGAATACTCCATACCACAGAGGATGTTTGCGGTGGTCGCCACGATGTCTTCGATGCTGGTCGCTCCGTTCTGGCCGGCATATGGCGAGGCCCTGTCGCGTGGAGATGTCGGATGGGTGAAACGCACTTTGCGGAACTCTCTGCTTATTGTCCTGGGCGGCAGTTCGTTTGCTTCCTTGTGCATTTTGGCGCTCTCCCATCGGCTTTTGAGTTGGTGGGTAGGCGCGCGAGTGCACCCGCCGTTCATGCTACTGGTGGGTCTCTCTGTGTGGACAATTATCGGGTGCTGCGGCGATGCCCTTGCGATGTTCCTGAATGGATGCGAGATAATCCGGTTTCAGGTAGTGGTGGCGTCGATATTCGGGTTGGGGTGTGTGGTCACGAAAGTGATGCTAGTGCATCGATTCGGGGTTGCGTCGGTCCCCTGGGCCACAATACTTGCCTACTCACTGTTGAGTGCCGTGCCCAGCGCGTTCTATGTTCCGGTTTTACTCAAACGGATGAGTGCTAAGCCTCCAGCGCTGACGAATATAATGGTCTGAGCCATAGGAGATCCAGGGTGTTCAAGTATCCCGTCTATCAGCCGTCGTTGAGCGGCAATGAAAAGAAGTATGTCAACGAATGCCTCGATTCGACCTGGATCTCTTCCAAGGGAAAGTTTATTCCTCAGTTTGAGGAAGCATTTAAGGCTTACGTCGGATCACGGCATGCGGCAACGGTGTGCAACGGGACGGTTGCGATCCATTTGGCGCTCCTCGCGCTCGGAGTTGGACCGGGAAGTGAAGTGATCGTGCCGACGCTTACCTATGTGGCCTCAGTGAACGCGATCGCCTACACGGGTGCCACTCCAGTGTTCTGCGACTCACTCAAGAGCACATGGCAGATGGATCCAGATGATGTAAAGCGAAAAATTACTCCTCGCACCCGTGCAATCCTTGCGGTCCACCTGTATGGACAGCCATGTGATATGGACCGGCTGATCGAGATTGCTCGTGCGCACGATCTCTTTATCATCGAGGACTGTGCAGAAGCGTTAGGCACGCTTTACAAAGGGCGGCACGTCGGCACGTTTGGTGACGTCGGCACCTTTAGTTTTTTTGGTAATAAGACGATCACGACGGGTGAAGGCGGCATGGTGATCACGAATGACGATACCCTGCACGACCGCATGACACATTTCAAAGGCCAAGGCTTGGCCAAATATCGCGAGTACTGGCACGATGTTATTGGTTACAACTACCGTATGACGAATATCTGCGCAGCGATTGGGCTCGCCCAACTGGAGCAGGCCGATGGGTTTATTGAGCAGAAGCGACGGGTTGCGGAATGGTATCGCCGCGGGCTCTCCGGCGCTCCCATCACTATGCACGATGAGGTGGGTGACGTTCGGCACTCCTTCTGGATGGTTTCTATCCTTGTTGATGATCCGGCCGATCGAGATCCACTTCGGGATACCTTAAGAGAGCAATTGATCGAAACACGACCTGTATTCAATCCGGTCCACAGCATGCCAATGTATTCGTCAGCATTTCAGCGCCATCCAGTAGCAGAGGGTCTTGGGTGGCGGGGAATCAATCTGCCCAGCTATCCGTCTCTCGATGACTGTTCCGTAGATGAGATCTGTTCTGTGATCCAGGCCTACTTCTCTCGCGATATTCTAAGCAGCGCCCAAGAGGAGGTAGGGAGGGCATGATGAATTCGACGTGGACGAAAAGTGCTCCACGCCTCGCAATATCTGCCGGTTCGCTGGCGCGCTGGACCGGAGGAATTGACTTCTTACGGTTCTGCGTGAGCGCTCTTGACTCGGCCGCGCCGGAAACTACGTGGAGCGTCCTTGTTCCGACTGAGGCTGCTACTAAATCCGCCGTTCGGATACTTAAAGCGGAAATAAAGAAGCTTTCCGGGATGAAGAGTGGCACGTCGGGCAACATATCAAAGACGCAACTGGTGGATGCCTTCAATGGCTCGGGTGCCGCGATCAGGGTTATTGACTTCCCCGACAATCTGAAAGGGCTTTCACGGGCGGTGATTCAGGCCGGAGCGCAAACCATATTTCCTTGTACTCATTCTCTGGGCCGTACGTTCCCCTTCGGCTGGATCGGGTATATTCCGGATTTGCAGCACAAAAGACTGCCGCAGTGGTTTAGTGGACGAGATTTCAAGGCGCGCGACCGGCTGTTTACAAGACTTCTGGCTGAGGCTCCCGCCGTTGTCGTAAATTCGGCAGCCGTGGTACGTGATATTGAGGAGTTCTACCCTGACCATCAGGCGCGGCTTTTCTCGCTGCCTTTTTGTCCTCCAGCAAACGACGTGGGGTTTTCTGAGGCCTCTGCAGCGCATGTGCGGAATACATACCATTTACCGGAGCGCTACTTCATGATTTCCAACCAGTTCTGGATACATAAAGCACATGATACGGCGTTTCTTGCTCTTAGCAAAGTTCGAGCGGCGGGTCACGATGTTCACCTCGTTTGTACCGGCAACACCGCTGATTATCGCTGGCCTCAGCATTTCTCGAGTCTCATGCGCCTGATCGAAGAGAAACGATTGCAGACCCACATTCATATCCTGGGGCTCATTCCTAAACGTGACCAGTTGGAGATTATGCGCCGCTCGATTGCGATGGTTCAGCCTACTCTCTTTGAAGGAGGTCCTGGTGGGGGCGCCGTATATGATGCGATCTCGCTAAACGTTCCGAACATTGTGTCGGATATAGCGGTGAACAGAGAAATCGACATCGGAGTTGTACGGTTCTTCAAGGCCGGTTCCGTCGACGATTTGGCCATCAAAATGGTCGAATTGTTAGAGAACCCACCGGCCATGCCTACAAAAGAGGAGACATTTTCCCGACTGAAGGAGCGCCAACGAGAGTACGGAAATTTTCTGCTAGAGATATCATCTTCCGTCATCAGTGGAGCAGTTGCGTGAAGGTCATCCCAATTCTATTTCTTGGGGCTAGTAAACGGGTCTCTTTGCTTGAGCGTTTTGAAGACGCTGCATCTCGTCTCGGTCTGGAACTCAAACTGTACTCTTGCGAGTTGGACAATCAATTCCACCCGATCAGCAGGTTGGCAACTGTTCTGGGCGGACCGCCATTTCTTTCAGAAGGCTTTTCCGCCTGGCTACGGAGCATCACGGGCAAGTATCAGATCGAACTCGTAATCCCGAACATGGACTCAGCGACTGTGGCGTTAAGCCGGTTCGCAAGAAATAGCGTTACTAATTGCTGGGCCGTGGTCAGTTCGGAAACGCTCTGTGAGAGGATGTACGACAAGATTCTCGCTGACCAGTTTTTCCGCGAGAATGATATTCCTGTCCCACCGAATACGCCTAGAAAGTTTCCTAAGATTCTAAAGCCGCGGTTGGGATTTGGTTCCAAGAATATCCGGATCGCTCAGAATTCCGAACAATTGGAATCAGAAGTTGTTGCCGGCAACTCGGCGGATATTGTGCAGGATTTTCTTCCCGATGTTCAAGAGACGACCGTGGATATATATATTAGCCCTCAGCACGGGCTGAGGGGCTATGTTCTACGTGATCGTATCGAGGTTTCAGATGGTGAAGTGATGGTTTGCCGAACGAGGCTTCCCCGTATCGAGGAAAGGGAACTCATCCATCAGATTGCTGCGATTCCTGGATGGCAGGGCTGCGTCACGCTGCAGTATGTCACAGATGCTCGTGGTAATCTCTACGTCATAGAGATTAATCCGCGGTTCGGCGGCGGCGCCACGTGTGCGATAGAAGCGGGACTCGACATGTGCTCTTATATTTTGATAGAGCATCTGGGAGGTACGCTTCCGGAACCTCTCACACCTCGGAATCTAATCATGTCAAGAGCAAGACGGGATTTCTTCCATGAGTACTAAGAAAGTGGTGTTTGTCGATCTTGATGGTACGCTCTGTACCGAGGAAAAAACGTTCGAGCGTCCGCTGGCAACCCCGCTTCCAGGGGCGCGGGCTGCCCTTGAGCGGATGCGAGCTGAAGGGCACACGATTATCATCTGGACGGGTCGGGGTTGGGAGCAATACCGCATCAGCAAGGAGTGGCTCGATCGCCACCGCATCCCATATGACCAGATTCTAATGGGTAAGCCGATCGCCAATATCTTTATTGACGACCGCGCGAGGCACTTCAGCGGGTGGGACCAAGACTACTTGGGTACCTGAGGGTGCAAAGCCAGTCTGACGGTGTGCCGCCATTTCAGGCGAGAAAGATGTCGCAAGTCCCAAGGTTGGTAAATCGACGGCAGATCGGATAGGTAAGCCAATTGAGTGGGGAAGTGGACTATGTCGAATCCGGAGGATTCGACATAGCCATCGGATCGCGGGACGTACTTCATGCTGCGGCGCATTTTGCGCCAAAAGAGGCTGCAGTGGCCGTATCCAGCGAACGCGTGCCTTCACCTTTGAAAACGGAGAAGCCGGAATATCGACCAACCTGCTTGGGCCATGCACATAAGGGACAAGCCACTCTTGCATATCCTCGTGGACAATAAGGGTGTATTCCTGTTCCTTGCTCTTTGAATCGGAAGCGCTTTGGCCAAGGCAAGCACAGCAGTGCCGACGTCTTGTTGAGCATTCTCAATTCTGCAGTCCACCGCGATCCTCAGCTTACGATCCAGGTGCATCCATTGGTAAGTTGCTTATTGGCCTGATTGCGATTTACTTAACTTCACGGATGCGTACAATGTAGTGGGTGCTGGATTTGCGCATAAAAGGCGCGTTTTTGGGACATATAAATGCAAAGCATTCCTCCGTTTGAATTTGGCGGGAAGAGAGTTAAGGGAATTCTGCCTAAGAAGAGTTCCGATTACCCTCTGGTGACGGTGGTCACGGTAGTTTTCAACGCGTCCAGTACACTAGAGGCCACTATCCAAAGCGTGTTGAACCAAACCTACGAAAACATCGAATATATCATTATAGACGGCGGGTCAACTGACGGCACTCGCGATATTATCCGAAAATATGAGGATCAGGTCGACTATTGGCTAAGTAGGCCCGATAAGGGCGTCTACGACGCCATGAATTCAGGGATAAAACTTTCAACGGGCGAGTGGTTGAATTTTCTCAATGCGAATGACGTTTTTTTCGATTCAACAGTCCTTGAACGGCTTGCCGCCAGCTATCTCCGGGAGACGGCACGATTTATTTATTCTGATGTGATGCTGAAGACGAGATGCAACACGGTGATCCGACACGCCTGCAACCACGAGACCTTAACTCTGAACCATCAATCGTCGGTTTACCGGAAGAACCTTCACGACGAACTCGGGATGTATATCGTCGCACCTGGACTGACGATATCGGACTATTTTTTCTTCAGTCTGATTCGCAAGGCCGATTTTTTGAAGGCGGATCGGCCAATAGCAATCTACGATACTACGGGTCTATCGCAGTCGCAGCGATCAGTTGAGCAGAAATTCATTACAGATTACTTGATAAACGGACTGCCTAAGGCCAAGTTCCTGCTGAATTTTTCATTCTACTACTACTATAGAAATGCGAAGTCGGCTATAGGACATTGTTGGTGCAAGATAACCAAACGGTCGGTCTGACTTTCTTGTAGATGGCTATTCGCCAAGGCTTGCACTCATGGAACTAACACGTTGAGCGTGCATCGCAGGTACAGCTATGGACATGTCGTATTTAGTATCGAAGTTCTTACTACTAGCGGCACTCGGTGCTGGAATTTATCTGCTTCTATACTATTGTTTTCGACGTTCCATTGTATCTGTCAGCGATCCACTCCACTACACTGTATTATTGGTCGCTTGTTATTTAGCTGGAGCATTAATCATCCCTTCCTTTTATCCCCTAAATCAATCCTATGTATATGTCATTGTACTGGTGGGCCTTTATATTGTTGCGGGAATACTATGTTCCCGCCCCGCGGCATCGATCAAGTTCCCGTGCCTCGCAGTAGGAAAGGGCCCCCAGCTACTCTTCACGGCTTCTCTTACGGGGCTTATTGCGCTGAACTTGGTCGTTAATCAGATTTTTGGAGTTATGCCGTTGCTGGCAGGGGGACAGCAGGCTCGCGCTGAATCTGTGCCTGCTCCAACACTATCTCTGCTTTCTCCTGATATCGGACTCCTAACCCTCTTGGTGTGTTTACTCACAAACATTAAGAGTGTGCGAAAGTTGGCGAGTCTCGGTATAGGTATATCACTTGTGAGTACGATCCTGGGCGGATCAAAGTCGGGCATCTTTAGTATGCTCTTCATCTTTTTTGCAGCCGATTATGTGCTAAACCTCAAACGGGTTTCGTCATTTGGAGCAGTAGAAAGAATGGAACTAAGGAAGAAAATTAAAGCTACGAGGAGGGTTGCCATCATCTCCGCTGTTGTGATTGCCGCGTTGCTGCCGACGTATCTTGTTTTGGTCGGCGCAAGCTCGGAGACCGGCGCGGACAGCTACGTAACGATGGCGGTGCGGCTTTTTGGCGGTTTCGATGGCTTGGCGATCATTGCAGCTAAGAATATTGATCTCACGGCCATGCATGACGTCAGTCTTAGCGGCTTCTATTTCTATCCGCTTCTGAAGAAACTATCGATGACTCCGCAATTCCAATCTGCTGGGTCATATTTGATATACCTCATTACGGGTAGTTATCAAATCGCCACCTCAGGTCTAAACCCAAACTCGACATTTCCGATAGAATTGTTACTGGCAAACGGGAGCGTTGTACTATCTGGAATTTTTGTCTCGCTTACTGCGGGAGGGCTGTTTCGGCTGCGAGGTGCACTCCTGGAGAAAGGTAACCTTAGAATGTTTGATCTTGTGCTATGGTCATTGGTCGTCTTTGGCCCCTTTTCGATGCTTTTGGATGGGACTTATTTTGTAACTCGGTCATATGAATTCGTTGGGCTTTATATGGTATTGAATCTGGGGATTAATGCTCTTGGGTGGCTTTTACCGGGAAGGAAAGTCTTCAGACTACTCTGAGCCACTATGCGGCTCGTATAGACATGAATCAGTTTCTCTTCGTTGTGGTCGTGTACAAGATGAATGTTGCCGACGCGCCAACCCTGCGCTCTTTATTTGAGCGATCTGATCTTTTACGGCAACACGCGGTGCGGGTTCTTATTATTGACAACACTCCTGGGGCGGGCGGGAGTTGGTTGGCTCTGGATAACGAAGTGGAGTACGTTGCACTGGGAAAGAATGGAGGGCTGGCGAGTGCCTACCAGATTGCCTTCCGAAAGGCTAAGGCGAATGGTTGCGACTATTTAGTGTTACTCGATCAAGATTCCGAAGTAACTGACGAACTAATTGTGACTTTGGGCAGCATTAGAAATCTGCGAGCGGAGGGTGTGGGGATCTGGTGCCCTAGGGTGATTAGTTGCGGAAAGTATGTCAGCCCATATTCCGTGGGAGTATTTACATGGCCGACATATAATCCTCCTTCACCAAGATCGGGACGCGTCTATGGTATCAACTCTTTCTCGGTCGTCAATGTGAGTTTCCTCGAGAATATCGGTGGGTTCAACGAATTTTATTGGCTGGATTGTCTCGATATGTGGCTGTACGAAGCTGCGCACGGCGCAGGCTGGGAGGTCAGGTGCTTGGACGTAACGATGCAACACGATTTGTCACTTGTCTCGGGCAGGGTATCGCTAGACCGTATGAAGAATATCGCCTTTTATGAGGGTTGTTTTGCATCGGAGTATTGGTCTGCCGCAAGGATCCTAGGAACCGTAGTTCGCTTGTGCGCGAGGGGAGTTAAACGACTTGACGGTCTGGGAGGCGTTCGCAACTACGGAGCATACTTGCACGAGATATTCAAAGGGATTCGTGTCGGGCTCTCTCGGAGGGCGACCCATGGCTCCTGAACGGCAGGCAAACCCGTCTGATGAAGATAAGCAATTGAGCCGGCGACCCCAGACTTCGGTCTGCATGGCGGCCTACAATTGCGAGCGCTATATCGGAGAGCAGATGAGGTCGATTCTGCACCAACTGTGTGCAACTGACGAACTCATCGTAGTCGATGACGCATCGTCTGACCGGACTGCTGAAGAGATCAGCTCGATTGGTGATTCTCGGATCAAGCTCTTTGAGCACGAAGTAAATCAGGGCATCGTTGAGACCTTCGAAGAAGCAGTCACGAGAGCGACTGGAGAATTCTTGTTTCTAAGCGATGGAGATGATATTTGGGCCTCCGATAGGGTGCAGAGGATTCATGAAGCATTCAGAACTTATCCTAATGCGCAAATTGTCGTCACGGGATTGCAAATCATAGATCAAGAAGGCCGTGCCCTCGAAGAGTGTGACCATCGGCCTAGCGTGGATTTTACAGCGTCCTTGCTTCCAAATCTGTTGAGGAACAGATTCCAAGGCTCTGCCATGGCGTTCCGCTCATCGCTTTTGCCAACCGTTCTGCCGTTCCCGAAAGGCAAGATCTTCCTACACGATGCATGGATTGGAGCATGCAATGCATTAGCAGGCGGCCAGGTCGTCGTTCTTCCTGAGCCTTTGCTCTATTACCGCCGACATGGGAATAACTTCAGTCGCAAGCTTCCATTTCGGCGACAGGTCACCGTCAGATTTCAACTGCTTTTTGCGTTGGCCGGACGGTCACTGATGTGGAAGCTGAGGGGTAATAGTACGGCGAGAAAGTGACTCTGCGTTAGAAAAGCCGGGTTTCAAATCCGAGCGGCTGCGCGATATGACCATACAGTGCTGGTGCCCGGAGGGGACTTGAACTCCCCACGATCGATGGTCATGGAATAGGGCATGTTGCCGAGGGGACTTCTCGGCCCGGCCCGTAATGCTTCCTCTCCCGTCCATGAAGGTGTCGAGCAGCCAGAAAGCGGCTGCAAAACTCTCTGCCGACAGGAATTCCTCGAAGGCGACCAGCCGGTAGCGGACCCGCTCAGTGTTTGTAGTCCAGAGGGGCAGCGTTAGGGACGCTACGCGGGGATAGCGTCCGCTGATACAAGGAACAAAGACAATTCGAGCCGGCGCCGAAGGCGGTACTGATCTTCTTCCCTGAATGCAAAACTAGGCAGCTATGGAGTGAAAGCCTGCACACCGGAGCGCCACGGCCACTTCGGGATTCCGCGCAAACATTTTCCAGACAAACCCCGTACGAAGGTTCTCAATCATCACGACCGTAATTCCCAGGTCGATTCCCAGAACGTCGGGGTCGTACCACTTATGTGATGGATTGAATGCATCAGCATACCCGTAGCGTCCCAACGCGAGCCCGCCGAACTGCTGCAGTGACCGCTGCACCCGAAGGCAGTCCGCGGGCACAAAAGGC
>Ga0157369_10008742_pt1 | contig 11599 bp, 7 predicted proteins | sample C25metaG_FD_113461 | JGI IMG/M metagenome (GOLD analysis project Ga0157369, IMG submission 113461) | Corn rhizosphere microbial communities from Kellogg Biological Station, Michigan, USA - C2-5 metaG | ecosystem: Host-associated > Plants > Roots > Rhizosphere > Soil | place: USA: Michigan... | reverse complement strand
GCACCGCGCCGAGGCGCGCCAGGTGGCCCGCGAGAGCCTGGTACTGCTGAAGAACGAAAAGGCCGTGCTGCCGCTGCGCAAGGGCGCCACCCTGGCGGTGGTCGGTCCGCTGGCCGACAGTCCACGCGACGTCATGGGCAACTGGTCCGCCGCCGGCGTGGCCGCCCAGGCCGTCTCCATCCGCCGCGGCCTGGAAAACGCCGTGGCCGGTCAGGGCAAGGTGCTCTATGCCAAGGGCGCCAACCTGCTGGACGACCGCGATGTGCTGGCCTACCTCAACTCCTACGAACCGGCGGTCGCGGTGGATCCGCGCAGTGCCAGCGAGCTGATCGCCGAAGCCGTGGCCACCGCGCGCCAGGCCGAGGTGGTGGTGGCCGTGGTCGGCGAATCCCAGGGCATGGCCCACGAGGCCTCCAGCCGCGCCCGCATCAGCGTGCCCGACACCCAGCGCGAGCTGATCAAGGCGCTCAAGGCCACCGGCAAGCCGCTGGTGCTGGTGCTGATGAACGGCCGCCCGCTGGCGCTGGAATGGGAACAGGAGCAGGCCAGTGCGCTGCTGGAAGCCTGGTTCCCCGGCACCGAAGGCGGCAACGCCGTGGCCGATGTGCTGTTCGGCGACCACAACCCTTCCGGCAAGCTGACCATGACCTTTCCCCGCGAGGTGGGCCAGGTGCCGCTGTACTACAACCACCTGAGCAGCGGTCGGCCCTTCGACGCGGCCAAGCCGAACAAGTACACCTCGCGCTACTTCGACATCGTCAACGGTCCGCTCTACCCCTTCGGTTACGGCCTGAGCTACACCACCTTCGACGTCTCGGCGCCGCAGCTGTCCAGCGCCACCCTGAAGAAGGGCGACACCCTGACTGCCAAGGTCACGGTCAAGAACACCGGCAATCGTGCTGGCGCCACCGTGGTGCAGCTCTATCTGCACGACGTGACCGCCTCCCTGGCGCGACCGGTCAAGGAGCTCAAGGGCTTTCAGAAGGTGATGCTGCAACCGGGCGAAAGCCGCGAGCTGGACTTCCCCATCACCGAGGCGGACCTGCGCTTCTACAACAACGACCTCAAGCTGGTCTCGGAACCGGGCGAATTCAAGGTGATGGTCGGCCTGGATTCGGAGCGGGTGCGCGAGGGGAGTTTTACACTGCTCTAATGGGGATCATCCCTCACCCCAACCCTCTCCCAGAGGGAGAGGGGGTAGAAGCCGGCATCCTGCTGATACCGCCCCGCCTCCCTTACGCCCTCACCCCAACCCTCTCCCAAAGGGAGAGGGGTAGAAGCGTGCCCCCTGATACCGTCCTGCCTCCCTGCGCGCCTTGAACGCTAACCTCTCCCTTCGGGAGGGTAAAAGCGTGCCTCTCAGTGCCGCTGCCTCTCTTCGCACCTTTACCACCCCCTCTCCCTCCGGGAGAGGGTTGGGGTGAGGGACTGGATGCGCGCCTTGACGCCGGTCCGTTGGGCTTCGCTGGCGCTCAACCCAACCTACACAGTCCCGTAGGTTGGGTTGAGGCGGTTCTATCGCCGAAGCCCAACGAATCGGGCCAGGCCTCGTACCTGCTGTTTATTGTTGAGGATGCGATCGCAGCCACTGCGGTATAACGTTCAGTCAATGAAGAATCTCGCCAGCCTCAACACCATCATGTCGCGCCTGCACGCCAAGCAGCTGCGCCTGCTCATCGCCCTGGCGGAAAAGGGTTCACTGCTCAACGCCGCGGAAGGCCTGGGGCTCACGCAGCCAGGCGCCAGCAAGGCGCTCAAGGAGCTGGAGTCCACCCTGGGAGTGGAATTGTTCCTGCGCACCAACCGCGGCCTGCTGCCGACCCCGGCGGGTACCTGCGCCATTCGCTTCGCCCGCCTGATCCAGGCCGACCTGGACAATCTGCGCCATGAGCTGCACGCCATCGCCAGCGGCTCGGGCGGCAAGCTGGCCATCGGCACCATCATGGGCGCCGTGCCCCTGCTCACCCACGCCATCTCCCGGCTGCTGGAATTGCAGCCGCGGCTGTCCATCGAGGTGGTGGAGGACACCAGCACGACCCTGCTCGGTCTGATCGACCAGGGACGGCTGGACGCGGCCATCTGTCGCCTGTCGGTGAGCGAGCGGCCGGAAAGCTACGATACCCTGGTCATCAAGGACGAGTCCCTCGCGGTCATCGCCCACGCCTCCCATCCGGCCGCCCGGCGCGAACGGGTCGAGCTGCAGGATCTTTCCGACAGTCGCTGGGTGGTCTATCGGGCCAACATGCCCATGAGGCGCACCCTGGAACACGAATTCTTCGAGGCGCAGCTACCCTTTCCCCTGCACCTGATCGAGACCACCTCGGCGCTGACCACCCTGTCGCTGCTGAGCCGCAATCCTCGGCTGGTGGCCCTGGTCTCGGTCGAGGTGGCGGACTATGTCTGCCAGCATGGCCTGGTCAGTCGCCTGCCGCTGCAGCTCAGGTCCCCTAGCGAACCCTATGAGCTGGTCTCGCGGCGCAGCGCTCAGCAGAACCCGGCGTTCGCGCTGCTGGTGGAATCGCTCTACGCGATCCAGCAGGAAAACTGAGCCGCCCGGCACTCCCGTTCAGGACGTGCGACTCGTCTCCGCAGGCGCCGCTCGGGCCGCCTTCGCCGCCGCGGCGATGGCGTCGCTGGAGTGCTCCGCGCAGCAGTCCTCCTGCCAGCGATGGCGCCGCGTCAGCTGCCCGATGCCGGGATTGAAGGCGTTGGTCGGATCGAGCTGGCGATAGTGCCGCTCCAGTTCCGGCGCCGCGGCGTAGAGGTGGCCGACATTGTGCTCGGCCGGATAGCGGGCGCCGCGGGCATCCAGCAGGTCCAGCAGGCGCCGCTTGAGAGCCGCGCAGTCGTACCCCTTCTTCACCAGGTACTCCTGGTGCAGCACGTGGCAGAAGAAGTGCCCGCAATACATGGTCACCTCGATCTGCTCCGCCAGCTCCGGCGGCAGGGTCTCGAACCAGTCCTGGGTGTTGCGCGGCAGGGCGATATCCAGGGCGAGGATGTCTTCCACGCTGTCCCGGTGCACCGCGCGGTAGCGGTTGATGGCATTGCCGACCGCGAAGCGATTGAGGAAGGCGGCGTTGCCCTCCTCCGCGTCGCACTCGATGAAGTCCGCGTCCGCGCTGGGCAGCCAGGCCTGCAGATAGGCGCGCGCCTCGTCGATGCCCTCTTCGCCCATCTTGAGCAGCAGGTGATGCTCGAAGCGCTCGGCGAACGCGTTGAGCCGCGCTGGCAGATGCTCGGGCAGCGGCGCGGCGAGGCGTTGCAGAAGTCGGTCGCCGAGCTGGGCGCCCAGGCCCAGGCGTTCGCTCAGGGCATCGAAGCGGGTCTTCCAGGCAAAGGCCTGGGGTACCCGCTGCGCACCGCAACGCTGGATGAACAGGAACAGATCCTTGCCGTAGGTGCGACTGAGCTCATAGGCCGTGCGGTGCATGTACTCGCCGGCAATCGGCAGAGAGGCGAAATTGACCAGGATGTGCCGGCGGATGGCTTCCAGGTCAGCCGCTCGATTGGAGCCGATGTAGAACACCCGGGTGTTGCGATCGGCGGCAAAGGTATCCAGGCGCAGGGCGAACACGGCGAGCTTGCCCGCCGAGCCCGAGGCCTCGTACAGCCGCCGCGGATCGGCGTTGTAGCGGGCCGGGGTGGCCGAGGCCACGTCGCGGACATGGCGGGCGTATTCGCGATCGGAGGCCATGGCCCCGACCGGGTCCTGCACGGCGCTGTCGTCGAAGCGGCCCTCGTCGAGCCGGGTAAGGATCTCCTCGGGGGTGTCGCCCAGCGCCAGGCCCAGATGGTTGACCAGTTGCAGTTGCCCGGCCTCGTCGATGCGGGCGAACAGCGACAGCTGGGTAAAGGCCGGTCCGCGACGGATCAGCGAGCCGCCGGAATTGTTGCAGACGCCACCGGTGACGGAGGCGCCGATGCAGGTCGAGCCGATCACCGAATGCGGCTCGCGCCCCAGGGGTTTCAGCGTCGTCTCCAACTGGCTCAGGGTCACGCCTGGCTGGGACAGCACCTGCTCGCCCTGGCGCAGCAGGGCCAGGCGGGTCAGGCGCAGGGTGTTGATCAGCACCACCGGCCGGTCGTAGCCCTCGGCCACCGGGGTGGAGCCGCCGGTCAGACCGGTGTTGGCCGCCTGACAGATGATGATGGTCCCGGCGCCGTGGCAACGCTGCAGCACCCGCCACATCTCCAGCAGGGTGCCGGGCTGGACCACGGCGAGCACCGCTCCGCCGCCATAGCGGATTCCCAGGCGGAAGCGCCGGGTCGCGGCGTCGCCCTGCAGGACATGGCGCCGCCCGACGATGGTTTGCAACTCGCTGACCAGATCCATGACGTCCTCTTCACTGACAAGGAAAGCGGAAGCGAACGGCGGTCGCTTCCGCTCGAAAACGCGCGGCTATCCCGGCGTGGCTACTCGGCCAGCAGCCCGGTGGTCGACTGACCGGGGCGTCGGGTCACCCACAGCATCAGCGCCGCGCATACCAGCAGGCAACCCCCGAGCAGCATCAGCCCCCCTTGCGCCGAGCCGAACAGGGTGGTCAGCAGGCCCAGCAGATAGGGGCCGGCGAAGCCGCCCAGGTTGCCGAAGGAGTTGATGATGGCGATGCCGGCCGCGGCCGCGGCGCCCTGCAGGAAGGCGCCGGGCAGCCCCCAGAACAGCGCGATGGCGCTCAGGCTGCCACCCACGGCGAAGGCGACCCCCAGGATCATCAGCAGGAGGTGCTGGGGAAAGGCCGCGCAGAGGATCAGGCCGATACCGGCCAGCACCGACATCAGGGCGCCATAGGCGCGCTGGTTACCCGTGCGCTGGGCCTGACGGGTGATCCAGACCATGGTCAGCGCGCCGAACACATAGGGGATGGTGGTGATGAGGCCGATATCCAGGACCGAGGCCACCCCGGCGTTCCTGATGATGGTCGGCACCCAGAAATTGATGCCGTAGTTGCCGAGCATCAGCAGGACGTAGATGCCGGTCAGCAGCCAGATGATGGGCAGGGCATACAGGCGCTTCAGGGCGATGCGGGGCTTTTCCGCGGCCTCTACGGCGAGGCGCCGGGTGAGCTCGGCCTTTTCCTGCACGTTCAGCCACTTGGCATCCTGGATGCCGTTGTCCAGCAGGCAGAGCACCACCACCCCAACCACCACGGCCGGTACGGCCTCGATGACGAACATCCACTGCCAGCCGGCCAGCAGGCTGCTGCCGCCCATGTAGTACATGATGGCGCCGCTGAGCGGACCACCGAAGATGAAGGACACCGGGTTGCCGAGGATGACGATGGCCATCATGCGGCTGTGCAGCGCCGAGGGAAACCAGTAGGTCAGGTAGAGGATGACCCCGGGGAAGAAGCCCGCCTCGCAGACGCCGAGCAGGAACCTCAGGCCGTAGAAGGTCAGCTCATGGCTGATGCCCAGCCACTGGGCGATGGGCCCGGTGAAGGCCATCAGCGACGAGACCAGGCCCCAGGTGATCATGATGCGCGCGATCCACAGCTTGGCGCCGACGCGATGCAGCATCAGGTTGCTGGGGACTTCGAAGATGAAGTAGCCGATGAAGAAGATGCCGGCGCCCAGGCCATAGGCCGCGTCGGACAGGCCGAGGTCGCTGAGCATGGCGAGCTTGGCGAAGCCGACATTGACCCGATCGAGATAGGCGATGATGTAGCCGAGCAGCAGCAGGGGCAACACGCGCCAGGCGACCTTGCGATAGAGCGGATCGAACGGCACCGGGGATGCGCTGGTACTGGGATGGGCCATGATGTTTCGCGTCCTTTAATTGTTGTGATTGTCGCGAGGGTGTTGCAGGGCAGTCGTCGGTCATCCGCAGCCCATTGCCCGCCCGGAACGAGTCGGGGCGCAAGGCAGGACGGCGGACGACGCTGCAGCGGAAGGGGCTTTCCGCTACGGACGACAGGGCTTCAGAGCGAGGCCCTGATCAGTTGGGCATAGTCCTCCGCCGAGGCTTCCCGGGGATTGGTCTTGTGGCTGTGATCGGCCAGGGCGCCGCTAACGATGCGCGGGATGAGTCCCGGGTCGACGCCCATCTGTGCCAGTCCCGTCGGCAGCCGCAGGGCTTCGGCCTTGTGCGCCAGCGCCTGCTCCACCGACAGTTGCGCCGGCAGTTGCATGGCCTGGGCCAGGCGTTCGAGTTTCTCGTCGCGGATCACCGACTCCGCGCTCCGGTTGAAGACCACCACGGCCGGCAGCAGGACCGCGTTGAGGGTGCCATGGTGCAGCCGCGGATCGATGCCACCCAGCGAGTGACTCAGGCTGTGCACGCAGCCCAGCCCCTTCTGGAAGGCCAGCGCCCCCTGCAGCGAGGCGCTGAGCATCTGGGTACGGGCTTCCAGATTGTCCGGTTCGTTGAACGCCAGCTCCAGATGGCGCCAGGCCCGGCGCAGGCCGTCCAGCGCGATGCCCTCGGCCGGCGGATTGAAGCCGGGCGCGAGAAAGGTCTCGATACAGTGGGCCACCGCGTCCATGCCCGTGGCGGCGGTCAGGTGCGGCGGCAGGCTGAGCGTCAGCAGGGGGTCGCAGATGGCCACCCGAGGGATGACATGGGGCGAGAGGATGCCGACCTTGCGGCCATCATCGAGAATGATGATGGCCCCACGTCCCACCTCGCTGCCGGTGCCGGCGGTGGTCGGAATGGCCACGATGGGCACCGTCGCCGCGGTAATGCGCGCCAGGCCGCCCTCGATGACGGCGAACTGTTTCAGCGGTCCCGGATGACGCGCGGACACGGCGATGGCCTTGGCCAGGTCGATGGGCGACCCGCCGCCGACGGCGATGATGCCGTCGCATTCCGCGTCCCGAAAACAGGCGACGCCCTTGCGGGTGGCGGCCTCGGTGGGATTGGCCGGGGTGGCGTCGAACACCTGGTAGGCGGCCAGGGGATTGAGCGCCATCAGCTGCTCGATGAGACCGGCTGCCACCACGCCCCGGTCGGTGACGATCAGCGGTCGCTGGAAGCCCAGCCGCGCGTTGACCTCGGCCAGTTCGGCCGCGCAGCCGGCGCCGAAGCGGATCTCCGTTACATAGTTGATTATCGCCATGACCCGTCCTGTTATTCTTGAAATTGATAGACGGCCCGACTATAGCGAGGCGCTTCCGCGCCAAATACTGAGAGGTAGCGATAGCGGTATAACCGGCAGGCAACCCAGCGTATTCAGGTAGCACGGAGCTATCGTGCCCCCCAGCTGGACGCCCCAACACCCGCGGTGGACGGGCCCGGATCGCCCGGTCGCTGCCGCTTGCTCTGGAGTCTCGATGCCCACCCTTACCCTGGCCGCCGCCCAGTCCGTTTCGATCGCCGGCGATCTCGCCGCCAATCTGCGCACCCATCTCGACCTCATCGCCACGGCGGCCGACGCCGGGGTGGAGCTCCTGCTGTTTCCGGAACTGTCCCTGACCGGCTATGAACGGACCCTGGCGGCAGCGCTGACGCTGGACGGTGCCGATGCACGCCTGCGGCCCCTGCGCGAGGCCTGCCGCGTGGCCGGGCTCACGGCCGTGGTCGGGGCGCCAATCCAGGGTCCGACGGGGCTGCAGATCGGTGCGCTGATCCTCGGCGCCGATGGCCGCTGTCGCGTCCACACCAAGCAATACCTGCATCCGGGCGAGACACCGCCCTTCGTCCCCGGTAATGGCGGGGATTTGCTGGAGGTACGGGACGTAAAGGCCGCCCTGGCCATCTGCGCCGACAGCAATCACCCGGCCCATGCCGATGCCGCCCGCGCCCGTGGCGCCGATCTCTACCTGGCCTCGGCAGTGATAGGTCCGACCGGCTATCCCGCCGACAGCGCACTGCTGGCCGACCATGCCCGGCGGCTGAACATGGCCGTGCTCATGGCCAACCACGGCGCGCCCACCGGCGGCTATGCCTGCGTGGGTCGCAGTGCCTTCTGGTAGGCCGATGGCCAGTGCCTGGTCGCGGCGCCAGGAGACGGCCCCTGCCTGGTGATCGTCCGCCGGCACGCAGGCGTCTGGCAGGGCGAGCTACGCGCCTTGCGATCCTGATCGCTGCACGGCGCAATCCTTTGACTAAAAAGCGGCTAGCAGGTCACGTCGCGACCGGGATGGCGAGTTGATATCCCGACCCTTCTGCGACTAAAGGTCACACATCGCACGCCGATAAGGCTCTGACACCCTTGTTCAGAACACCGCCAAGGATGCCTTTCGCAGCGTGAAAGACGCTGTAACCGCAGGAGCGACACCATGGCCTTGAACACCATTCGGACCCGCTACACCCTGATCTTCCTGGGCTTCATCGGCGCGACCCTCGCGGCCACCGTCATCGGCATCCGCCTGTGGGTGACCCCGGACCTGGTCGCCGCCGGTGAATCCGCCGTGCTGACCCGCGTCAACGAGGTGGGCACCCGCATCTATCGCGAACTCAACCAGATCCAGGCGCAGCAGCGCTCCATCACCCAGACCGTGCCGCTGCTGGACAGCGCCGCCATCGTCCGGGTACTGCCCGGCCTGGTGGACCAGTACGGCGATGCCAAGGTGTTCGGCGGCGGCATCTGGCCGCTGCCCAACCAGCGCGAGCAAGGGCGCGACAAGTTCAGCACCTTCTATCACCGCGATGCCGGCGGCAAGCTGATCGTCAACACCCACTGGAACTCCCCCGAGTCGCTCAACTACTGGGAGCAGCCCTGGTTCCAGGCCGGCCTCAAGGGGCCCGCCGGCCAGTGCGTCTGGGCCGCCGCCTACAAGGACGCCGCCAGCGCCGAGCCGCGCACCAACTGCGCCATGGCCATCCAGCGCGACGGCAAGGCCTTTGGCGTCTCGACCATCGACCTCACCCTGGGCTTCTTCAATCCCCTGGTGGACAGCCTGCGCAAGGAACTCGACGACACCGACATGATGATCGTCGAGGCCGACGGCAAGATCCTCAGCAACCTCAGCGAACTCGGCGATTCGCAGATCCTGAACAACGTCTCGGCCTATGCCGCCCGTTCGCCCTTCGTGGCCGCCATCCAGCAGAACCTCGGCAAGCTCAAGGGTGAGGCGGTGGTGCGCGACACCTATGTCGACGAGCACGGCACGCCCCACACCTTCTTCCTGCGCCCACTGGCCGGCACGCCCTGGCTGCTGGCCACGGCGCTGCCCACCTCGCTCATCGCGGCGACCAACACCGGCATCCTCAAGACCCTGGCGGCGATCCAGCTGCCGCTGGTCCTGCTGCTGGTGGGCATCATGGTGCTGGCGCTCGGCAAGCTGATGGGTCGCCTGGGTCTGCTGCAACGCAACATCGAATCCCTCTCGGCAGGCGATGCCGACCTGACCCGACGCATCCCGGTGCACGGCAAGGACGAGGTGGATGCGGTGGCCGGCGCGGTCAACGGCTTCATCGGCTATCTGCAGCGACTGATCGGCGAGGTGGGCGACGCCACCGACCGCATCGACACCGGCCTCAAGCAACTGCACGGCCAGGCCCAGCAGAACGGTGCCATCCTGGCCCGCCATGCCAGCGAAACCGACCAGGCGGTGACGGCCATCACCGAGATGAGCGCCACCTCCGACTCCGTGGCCCGCAGTGCCAGCGATACCGCCTCCCTCACCCAGGCCGCCAACGGCCAGGCCGAGCGCTCGCGCGCCGTGGTTCAACAGGCCTCCGCCAGCGTGTTCGCCCTGGTCGACCAGGTGGAAGACGCCACCCTCAAGGTGCAGGCCATGCAGAGCGATGCCCAGCGCATCAACGATGTCCTTGGGGTGATCGGCGAGATCGCCGGCCAGACCAACCTGCTGGCGCTCAACGCCGCCATCGAGGCGGCCCGGGCCGGCGAGCAGGGGCGTGGCTTCGCGGTAGTGGCTGACGAGGTGCGCGCCCTGGCCGGACGCACCCAGCAGAGCACCGCCGAGATCAACGAGATGCTCAGCCGCTTGCAGCAGGGCGTGAGTTCCGCGGTCGCGGCCATGGAAGTGACCAAGACCAGTTGCCAGAGCACCGCCGAGAAGACCCGTGAGGTCACCGACGGCCTGGACGAGATGAGCGGTTCGGTGGTGCGCATCAGCGACCTGTCGACCCAGATCGCCGCGGCCGCCGAGGAGCAGAGCGCGGTGGCCGGCGAGATCAACCAGAACATGGTCGCCGTACGCCATATCGTCGACGATCTGGTCACCAGCGGGCAGCGTACCGCCGAGAGCACCGCGGCGGTGCAGTCGTCCAACGAGCAGCTGATCGCGGTGGTCCGGCGCTTCCGGGTGAAGTGACCCAGACGCCGCACCACGAAAAAGCCGGGCACTGCGCCCGGCTTTTTCGTTTCAGAACCTGTTCACGATCTCGCGAGCTAGAGACAAACAAGGCGAAAATGCCTGAGGAAGCGGAGTTTACGAGTGGTAAATGAGCATTCCGAAGGCATTTTCAACGCAGTTTGGCCGACGCGCAGCAGATCGTGGACAGGTTCTCAGCCCACCAGATGCAGGAAATGCATGTGGCGTTCGTACTGATCGAGGATGTCGCCGATGACGTCCTCGCGCGACCAGCCCATGACGTCATGGTCCTGGCCACCCTCGCGCAGATAGACCTGGGCGCGGAAGTACTTGCGCTCCTCGTTCGGCTCGCTGCCCATGACGAAACTGGGCATGGCATAGGCGTGGGGTCTTACCTGGTAGACGAACTCCGGCTGATCGGCCGGGCCGACCCTCAGGCGTACGCCGCCATCGTCACGGTCCTCGACGCTGCAGATATAACCCTGCTTGCGCCATTCCTCAGCCACCGCCAGGCAGGCCGGCTTGGCCACCTCGCCGATGAAGCGCACCACATGACTGCGTCGCGGGAACATCGCCAGACCGCGCAGCCGGCGCTGCCAGCCCCCGGGCGATCTCATGGTGGGTGGCGAGATGCTCAGCGCCTGATGCCGCAGACCGCGCTTGGTGGCGTCCAGCTTGAGTGCCTTGAGCAGTCCGCGCATGCTGAACAGCAACGCGATGGTGAACGGCAGCGCACTGGCGATGGTGGCGGTCTGCAGCGCCTTGAGACCACCGGCCAGGAGCAAAGCGATGGCCACCAACCCCATGCTGGAGGCCCAGAACACCCGCTGCCAGACCGGTGTCTTGTCCTGGCCACCGGAGGCCAGCATGTCCACCACCATGGCGCCCGAGTCGGCCGAGGTGACGAAGAACACCACCACCATGACGATGGCCACCATGGAAATCACGCTGTGCAGCGGGAAGTGCTCCAGGAAGGCAAATAGCGCCAGGGAGCTGTCCTTGTTTACCGCGGCGGCGAGATCGGTGAAGCCGTCGGTGAGGATCATGTGAAAGGGCGGTGTTGCCGAACACGGTCATCCACAGCAGGGTGAACCCGGCTGGTACCAGCAGCACACCGGAGACGAATTCGCGAATGGTCCGGCCGCGTGAGATGCGCGCGATGAACAGCCCGACGAAGGGCGACCAGGCCAGCCACCAGCCCCAATAGAACAGCGTCCAGCCACCGATCCAGTCGGTAGGTTGGTAGGCATTGAGGTTCAGGGTGCGGCTGACGATCTCGCTGAGATAGCCGCCGGTGTTCTGCACGAAGGTCTGCAGGATCAGCACGGTGGGGCCGAGCACGATCACCGAGACCATCAGCAGCAGCGCGAGCCCCAGG